>Ga0031654_10000051_pt1 | contig 22024 bp, 15 predicted proteins | sample FrelakmetCRP12CR_FD_55268 | JGI IMG/M metagenome (GOLD analysis project Ga0031654, IMG submission 55268) | Freshwater lake sediment microbial communities from the University of Notre Dame, USA, for methane emissions studies - CRP12 CR | ecosystem: Environmental > Aquatic > Freshwater > Lake >...
CTAGAACGCAGGAGTTCTTGACTCTCAACGGAGCGTACCCGAGCCTGCACCAAACTCGGGGGCAAAATGGCGGGTAATCATTTCACGCCGGAGATTTTCTTTGGCCTAAATCCCATGATGGCTTCAGCCGTTATTCTACTGATCACATACGCCATCATCGTCTGGGATAAGTTGAACCGCGCAATCGTGGCTTTGCTCGGCGCCGCGGTGATGATTCTGATCGGTGCGCTTGATCAGATTGAAGCTCTCAAGGGCGTCGACTGGAACACGATTGGTCTTCTGACCGGCATGATGATTTTGGTGTCGATCTCGCGCCGGTCGGGTATGTTCGAATATCTTGCAATTTGGTCGGCGCAAATTGCGAAAGCCAGCCCGGCGGGAATCCTGCTGATCCTTCAACTCACGACGGCTTTCGTGTCAGCGTTGTTGGATAACGTCACCACAGTCCTGCTCGTTGTCCCTGTCACACTTGCGATTACGCGGGAATTGCGGGTGGCCCCTTACCCGTTCCTGTTTGCGGAAATTTTTGCTTCGAACATCGGCGGTACTGCGACCTTAATCGGCGATCCGCCCAATATTATGATCGGCTCGCTTGCCGGCTTGAGCTTTAACGAATTCGTTATTCATCTGACACCGATCATCATCGTCGTCATGGCCGCGCAGGCTGCCATGATTTACTTCCTGTGGGGCAAGGATCTGCGTTCGACCCCTGCCCACAAAAAGCGCGTCATGGCTATGAACGCGAAAAAAGCCATTCAGGATTGGGTGCTTCTCAGGCAATCGATCATCATTTTGATCATGGTTATTGTTGCCTTTGTCTTCGCGCGCCAACTACATGCCGAGCCGGCGACGATCGCCATGAGCGGAGCGGCTATTCTGATGTTCCTCGATAATTGGCAGCATCACAACGAGAAACAAACGGAGAATGTGCATCGGACGTTTACTGACATCGAATGGATCACGATTTTCTTTTTCATCGGATTGTTTATCGTAGTGCATGGCGTTGACGTTGGCGGTTTGCTTGCGCTACTCGCAAACAAGCTCGTGGTTGCGACCGGCGGCAGCATGCCCGCAGCCGGTTATTCGATCTTATGGGTGTCAGCGTTTCTATCGGCCATCGTCGACAACATACCCTTTGTCGCAACCATGATTCCCCTGATCAAAAGCATGGCGCCTGCTTATGGCGGTGCCGACAAGATTGAGCCGTTATGGTGGTGCCTCTCGCTTGGCGCCTGTCTCGGCGGCAACGGTACGCTGATCGGGGCTTCGGCGAATCTGACAGTCGCGGGCATCGCGGAACGAAACAGGATTCCCTTCCGGTTCATGACTTACACCCTCTACGCGTTTCCCATGATGGTGGTTTCGGTGGCGATCTGTCACGTCTACATTTGGTGGAGATACTTCTAAAGGTTCTCCAGTCGCCAATTTTTGCATCGCAACTAGCCAAAGATTTAATTGACGAAGGGTGAGGAATTGAGGGTAAGTTCCAACTGAAAACGGCCGCAAAAAAGAACGTCCGTCTAAGAAGCGCCGGCGATTTTGGGCGGCGTCCGGGGGGAGAAGAAACCGTGCAGGGCTTGCTCGGACTAAGCCGCATCATCGACGCCATTAATCTCCGGATCGGGAAATGGTTTGCCTGGTTGATCGTGGCTGCCATTCTCGTCTCTGCCGGCAATGCGATCATTCGCAAATTATTCAATGTTAGTTCTAATTCCTGGCTCGAACTGCAATGGTATCTGTTCGCAGCGGTTTTCTTGCTGTGTTCTCCTTGGACCCTTTTNGTCAACGAGCATATCCGCATCGATATTGTAAACAACGCCCTACCGAAGAGCGTGCGCAACTGGATCGATGTTCTTGGACATTTGTTTTTTCTTCTGCCGTTCACCATCGTGATGATCATCACTGGGCTGCCTTTCTTCTTGGCTTCAATTCGCATCAACGAACAATCTTCGAACGCCGGCGGTCTTGCCCAATGGCCGGCAAAATTTTTGGTCCCGCTTTGCTTTGCGCTGCTGTTTATTCAGGGCATCTCGGAATTGATCAAACGGATCGCAGTGATGCGCGGGCTTATTCCCGATCCCTACGCGGAAAAATCCCATCCGGCGGAAGCCGAAGTCGAGGAATTGATCCAAGCAATTGAAAGCGCTGATAANCCGACCATGGGAGGCAAAAAATGACTGCCTTCCTGATTCACAACATGGCACCNATCATGTTCGCGTCGCTGATCTTCGTCCTGCTGATCGGCTATCCGGTTGCCTTTTCCCTTGCCGCCACCGGCTTNATTTTCGCGATTATTGGCATCGAACTTGGNTTGTTTCGCCCGGATTTTCTGCAGGCGTTGCCCGAGCGCATTTACGGCACGATGAACAATGACGTGCTGCTCGCAATTCCGTTTTTCACGTTCATGGGGTTGATCCTCGAGCGATCTGGGATGGCCGAAGACTTGCTCGATACCATTGGCCAGCTGTTCGGCACTATTCGCGGAGGTCTCGCCTATGCAGTTATTTTTGTCGGCGCACTGCTTGCGGCAACCACGGGCGTAGTGGCAGCGTCGGTGATCTCGATGGGATTAATCTCGCTACCGATCATGCTTCGTTACGGATATGACCGCCGGGTAGCAACTGGGGTCATCGCTGCATCCGGTACGCTTGCACAGATTATTCCGCCCTCTCTTGTCTTGATCGTCATGGCAGACCAGCTCGGGCGCTCGGTCGGTGACATGTACGAGGGCGCGTTCATTCCTGGCATCACGCTGGCCGGACTATACGCCGTGTATGTCCTGATCATGACGTTGTTGTTTCCTAAGGCCGCGCCGGGATTACCGGCCGACGCTGTCGGCTTTCGCGAGGATAGCGGTCGGCGCGGCATGCCTTCGCTCGCGATCCTCGCTGTCGTCAGTGGCGTATTCGGCTGGTTCATGATGCAACGTTCCTCCTCGCACGGCGCGGATTTCGTTGTGCTGACGATGTTCAATGGGATCGTCTTCGCCTTTGCCGTTTCGGTCGTGAATTGGCTCTGCGACCGATTCTTTGGCTTTCGCTTCCTATCGCGGCTCGCGCAACAAGTTACCTTTGCAATGGTGCCGCCATTATTCTTGATCTTCCTTGTGCTTGGCACGATCTTTATTGGCGTGGCGACGCCGACCGAAGGCGGCGCCATGGGCGCCACCGGCGCGATGATTCTGGCGATCATGAAACGGCGGCTCACTTGGGATCTCGTCCGCCAGGCTACAGAATCGACGGCAAAACTCTCCGCCTTCGTTGTCTTCATCCTGCTCGGCGCCAGAACATTCTCACTCACATTTTACGGAGTGGACGGGCATCATTGGGTTGAAAACCTGCTGGTCTCTCTTCCCGGCGGCCAGATCGGATTTCTCATCTTTGTCAATGTGTTTGTGTTTCTACTCGCCTTCTTTCTCGATTTCTTCGAGATCGCGTTTATCGTCATTCCGCTGCTCGCGGCACCTGCCGAGCGTCTTGGCATCGACCTCATCTGGTTTGGCGTGATTCTTGGTGTGAACATGCAAACCTCGTTCATGCATCCGCCTTTTGGGTTTGCGTTGTTTTATTTACGATCAGTCGCACCAAAGGAAAGCTTTATCGATCGCATCACCGGCAAACGAATGGACGCCATTACGACCGGGCAGATTTACTGGGGCGCGATCCCCTTCGTAATCATCCAATGCATCATGGTTGCTTTGGTGATCGCTTTTCCCCCAATGGTCATGCATTACAAGGGGATCGGCACAGGGGTCGACCCAAACAAGGTCAAGATCGAAATCCAGATGCCCGATGTCGCTCCGCCGCTCAATATTGGCCCGCCGAAGATCGAATAGATCAAAACAAAAACGCCCCGGAGCTAAAGCCTCGGGGCGCGTTTCCTTTTAGTTGATTGTCGGGTGGCTCAGGTCCAACCTTTTCCACGCGTGCGGATCATAAAGCTGTCATAGGTAAACTCCGCGACCTGCCACCACAGATACTCATCACTGCGGTAGGCCGAGATCGAATCCCATACTTTTTTGAAATCGGCGTTTGTCGCGGAGATTTCGGCATAGAGCTCAGTTGCAGCCTTCAAACTTGCTTCCATGATGGGCTGGGAGAACGGTCTAAGCTGCGCCCCTGCCGCCACCAAGCGCTTCAGAGCTAGCGGGTTGAGGGAATCATACTTTCCTGTCAGCGAGATGTTGCAGTACCCAGAAGCTGAGTTAATGATCGCCTGATAGCTCTTCGGCAGGCTATTCCACTTATCAAGATTGATCATGTTGTGGAGGACGGTGCCGCCTTCCCACCAACCCGGATAATAATAGTATTTCGCGACTTTATAGAAGCCGAGCTTCTCGTCGTCATAAGGGCCGACCCATTCGGCCGCGTCGACGGTTCCTTTTTCAAGCGCGGGATAGATGTCACCACCAGCAAGTTGCTGCGGTACCAAACCGAGCTTCGATAACACCTTACCNGCAAGAGCGCTGATACGCATCTTCAGGCCCTTAAGATCGTCGACCGTGTTGATCTCCTTGGCAAACCAGCCGCCCATTTGGCAGCCCGTGTTACCCCCGGGGAGTCCGTACATATTAAATTTCTTGAAAAATTCGTTCAGCAACTCATTACCACCGTGGTGCATCATCCATGAGTTCTGCATGCGAGTGTTCAGGCCGAAGGGCACCGCGCAAGCAAGAGAGAACGTAGGATCCTTTCCGAAGAAATAATAATTGGCGGTTTGGGACATTTCGACNGTGCCGTTGCTCACCGCNTCGTTGACCTGCAAACCGGGCACGATNTCACCAGCAGCGAATGGCTGAATTTGGAACTTGTTATCTGTTGCTTCCGCTACGACCTTGCAAAATAGTTCGGCTGTGCCCCACAGCGTATCGAGCGATTTCGGAAAGCTCGAAGCCAATCGCCACTTTANTTCGGGCATGGACTGTGCGATCGCGGGTGCAGCGATTGTCGAAGCGGCAACCCCAGCGCTCGCAGTTTTTAGAAAATCACGGCGTTTCATTCAGTGTCCTCCCCATCTAGATGGCCGGACGCTAGCTTATGACCGTGGCTGCGCCAACTAGCCTTCCGGAGGACTCTTCCCGTTCGCAAGGGCATCTCGACCTTCGGTGCAGTGCAAAAACCCGAGGCTATCCGTCAGGTTTCAATGACTATTTTTGGTGCAGCTCTACTGCCGCTTTGTCCACTTTCAAGCTGGCTGCGAACGCGAGTCGCGATCTCCCGATAGATCTTCGCGTGAGGGCTGTCGGGCTTTGTGGCCACAATCGGCAATCCGGAATCGGACGTTTCGCGAATTTCTATTTCTAGCGGTACCTCGCCGAGAAACGGCACTAACAACCGCTCGGCTTCCGATTTCGCGCCGCCGTGCCCGAAGGGGTCCGAGCGCTGGCCACAATGAGGGCAGAGAAAATAGCTCATATTCTCGACAAGACCNAGCACTGGAACATCGACCCGCTTGAACATTGCAATGCCGCGACGCGCATCGATCAGCGCNANATCTTGNGGCGTCGAGACAATAACCGCGCCCGCAAGCGGCACCTGCTGGGCCAAAGTCAACTGCGCATCTCCCGTGCCNGGCGGCATATCGACGACGAGCACATCGAGCTTGCCCCATTCGACTTCGCGCAGCATCTGGGTGATCGCCGACATAACCATCGGCCCGCGCCAAATCATCGGAGTCTCCTCATCGACAAGGAANCCGATCGACATAACCTTCAAGCCGTAGCTCTCCATNGGACGGAGCATTCTTCCGCCAGTCATTTCGGGACGGCCCTTGATCGCGAGCAAGCGCGGAATCGATGGGCCATAAATATCGGCATCTAATAGTCCGACCGCGAGCCCAAGATCTCGCAAGCCAAGCGCAAGATTGACCGCTGTCGTTGATTTCCCGACACCGCCTTTTCCCGACGCGACGGCAATGACTTTTTCGATCCCAGGCACGCCGACAGTGCGCGGTGAATGCGGGTGTGCCTGGGGTGCGGCTCCGGCCGCTCGCGGCGGTACCTGCGTCGGAGCTGCCCCTCCGCCCCGTTCGGCGGTCAGAGCGATCAGCACCGAAACAACGCCCGGGATTCCTCGCACCGCTACTTCGGCAGATTTGCGGGCTGCTTCCCAAGCGGGCGCTGCGTTTGCCTCAACCGTTAGCGAGAAAAATACCTTCCCGTCGGTTACAACGATATCAGAAAGCTTGCCCGATGCGAGCAGGTCGATGCCGTCGGGACCCTTGATTGCTTTCAAACGCTCGCGAATCTGTTCGACTGTGACAATCATTGTTACCTTTCAAGCACCGGCGCTCGGCCGTGCGGCTATTTCTGCATGCCAACGGCGCACGTTCTTATGATTTTCCGGGAGTTCGATTTTAGCAGGTTTCATGAAGTCGATTGTCACGAGGCCGGTGATATCCGCGACGGTAAACCGATCGCCGGCAATAAAGCGGTGGCTTGCTAGTTCGTGATCCATAATTTCGAGAAATTCTATAGCTCTAGGTTTGTTCGCTTCACCCCAGGCGGCTACTTGGGGAACTTCCATTTCTTTCATGGCAGGATGCAGATGACGAAAGACCGCCTGCACCGGAATGTAAAGCCCGAATTCGATCCGACGATTCCACATTTCGATTTTCGCAATCTCAAGCGCGTCGCGGCCGAATAAATTTGGTTTGGGATACAATGTTTCGAAATAGCGGCAAATTGCCATACTTTCCGCAATCACCGTTCCATCATCGAGCTCGAGTACGGGTACGCGTTGCATTGGATTGAGTTGGCTAAACGATTTGCTTTTCTGTTCGAGCTTACCGAGATCGACCGCCACTTTCGGGATATCGATGCCTTTTTCAGCAAGAAAAATGCGCACGCGGCGTGGACTGGGCGCGCGCCCGCCATCATAGAGCTTCATCGACCTCCCTCCCTCTTTCGGGGTCCCAACATCCGCATCGGGTCCGAACAATATGCGCATAAACAGGCTGCAAAGTAGCGATTTACATTTCATTAACCATGCTTTTGAGGTCGCTGTTAACCACCCTCCTGTGATTGTGACCAAGGCAATTCAGGACGGCGGATCAAGGCCATGGGAGGGTACGAGGCGCGCGGGGATGAACGTGCGGCGGACGCCGCGCGTGTAACGCATGAGCAGCGTCTCACTCTGAGCCGGAGCATTCGCGAGACACGCGATCGCCTTACATCGACGACCGGAATTAAGCCGGCATATGATTACGAATTGCTCCGCCTCTATGCCGAGCATCGCTTGGGCGCTTCGCTCTCCCTCTTCTTGCTGGTCTCAATCGTCGGTCTCGCATCAAGTCTATGGACCGGAGGATATTCGGCACTCATCTGGACATTTATCGCGCTTACGATTCACGCGATGAACGTCTCTGCGTGCCGTCGTTTTCTAGCGACACCGGCGCAAGCGGGTGGTCAGCACCGTTTCCGTATCCTATTCGTGCTTTTCGATTTCCTGTTCGGCATTTCATGGATACTGAACATCAACATACTGGTGGATGTCTCAGCGCACGGCGCTGGCGATTTCACGTTATTCGCGATGCTGCTCATAGTCGCGGTGTTTTCAATATTGGCTTCAAGTTTGCCCGCCGCTGTATATGCCTCAACCATTCCAGTCGCGAGCATGGTGGTGTTGCATTATGTGCTGCGCGGAGAGCCAAAAGATCTCGTGCTCGCAGGTCTGACGGCGGGCGCCGAAACTTATTTCATTATGGTCGCCAACCGGCTGCATGTTTCTGCGATCGCTGCGCTCGAAGCGCGCGGTCAACTTAACGACTTGATCGGCGAGCTCGAACAAGCGAAAGCAAAATCTGACGAGATTGCACGCCACGCCGAGGCCGCGAATCTTGCAAAATCCCGCTTCCTCGCCCAAATGAGCCATGAGCTGCGTACACCGCTGAACGCCATTCTTGGATTTTCCGAAGTGATGAAAAATCAGCTACTTGGAAATCATTCCGTAGCAGCGTATGGCGAATATGCCGCCGACATTCATGATTCCGGCCAGCATTTGCTCAATGTGATCAACGAGGTTCTCGATCTGTCGCGTATCGAAGCGGGCCGTTACGAATTGAACGATGAAGCGATCGATCTCATTCAAATCGCGGATGAGTGCCATCATCTGCTCAAGATGCGTGCGAACAGCCGTGGGATCACGATCCATCGCAATTTCGAATCTGACTTGCCGAAGCTCTGGGCTGATGAGCGCGCAGTACGCCAGATCTGTCTCAATCTTCTCTCGAATGCGATCAAGTTTACGCCCCAAGGCGGAGAAATTTGGATCAAGGTCGGCTGGACAACCTCGGGCGGTCAGTATCTCAGCGTTCGCGACACGGGCCCCGGAATTCCCGAAGAAGAAATTCCTGTCGTGCTGTCGTCCTTTGGACAAGGCACGAATGCGATCAAGAGCGCCGAGCAAGGTGCGGGCCTGGGTCTACCGATCGTTAAGGGTCTGGTTGACCTACATAGCGGCACTTTCACTCTACGTTCCAAACTTCGTGAGGGCACCGAAGTGATCGCCACTTTCCCTGCCGAACGTGTGATGGCCGCACTGCCGCCCATCGATAGCGCTCCCTCGGTACAGCCACGAACTACCGATGCCGAACGGCAAAATATCCGCCACGCCCGTCCGTTTTAACAGCAAGGTCCTTTGATGCGTGCCGATCGTCCACTTTGGCTCGTTGTCGCCGCCCTAGGCATCGCCGTGCTTGCACTTGCGATGCGATCTAACCACGACTTATTCGGAGGCGTCAGTCTCAGTTCTCTTGCCACACTAATCACCGGCGTTGTCTTAGTGGTGATGGTATTCGGCGCGTTCTCCGCATTAGTCTATAGCCGCATCGGCGAAACGATACGGCTAGGCATTTTTTGGCTTTGTGTCATCGGCACCGTTGCGGTCGTCTATACGTATCGCAGCCCGCTGCAAGCCGCTGGCGATCGGGTACTGGCCGAACTGCCGCCAAGCATGGCCTATTTGCAACGGTTTTCGAGCCGGGCGGTCGAAGTTTCGCGCGCTCGTGAAGGCGATTTCAATATTAGGGCGCAGATTAATGGGGCCGCGGTCTTGATGCTCATCGATACAGGCGCCTCAAGCGTTGTGCTGACTGCAGAGGCTGCGAAAATCGCCGGTTTGCCGGTTGAGCTCTTGAAATACGATGTGCCGATCGAAACTGCGAACGGACGCAGCCGCGCCGCACCTGTGGTTCTGGAACGACTGGCTATTGGCGGAATCATGGAGCGGCATGTACCGGCCCTCGTTTCCGCTCCGGGCGATCTCAAGCTCAGCTTACTTGGGATGAGCTTCCTAAAACGCATGGAATCGATCGAAATGCGCGGTGAACGCCTGGTGATGCGCGCAAAACAGGCTTCTCGTTAAAATACTAAATTTATCAGAAATCGCGTCGCGACTGACACCAGGAACAATCCGAACGCGACCTCGAGTTTGCGTCTCGAAATATAATGCGCAAGCCGCACCCCATAGGGCGTTGCCAGAACGCTGGCCGGCGCGAAGAGTGCCAGACCCAAAAACGAAACATAGCCGACGGAGAATGGCGGTAAGAGCGCTTGCTGCGGCGAACCGGCGATCATGTAGCCGATCGCACCCGGTACAGAAATAAAAGCTCCCACGCCCGATGACGTTGCGATAGCCACATGAATCGTCTCGCCGAATAAAGTGAGAAATAGTGTCGAGAACGCGCCGCCCGCAACGCCGATTAATGAAGAAACAAGGCCAATACCATATCCGACGGCAGCCAAAACCGGAGTCGATGGAAGATGATCATTCAATTTCCAAGAAGCTCTACCGAACAAATGCTTCAAACCAATTCCATATCCAAAGATGACAAAGATGAACTTGAATAGCGCACCCGGCGCGTAATACGCGACGAAGCTGCCTGTTGCCACTCCGAGCACAACGGGTAGAGCCCAGATACGCAATACATTCGTGCGAACTACGGATCGCGATCGGTGTGCGAGGTAGGAACGAATGGAAACAGGAACAATAATGGCCAGCGAAGTACCGACGCAAAGCTGCATGCGGATAGCATCAGCAACGCCGATCAGCCGGAACAGTTCAAAAAGAACCGGTACCGTGATCGCTGCCCCGCCAACGCCAAGAAGTCCGGCGAGCAGACCGCTGAAAATCCCGGCAACAATAACGGCTGCGCCGATCAAAACAATTTCGTTCGCCGGCATGCCGAACAATATTTTCGCTCCGGTAATATCAGCCCATACGAGTTGAAGAAAGATTTAGGCCGCGGTTTGCGCTAGTTCCCCGCCAGTGTCCAGCAGCCTATCGAGGGCTTGGCGAAGAACTGCTGAGCCTGCGCCGGGTTTCACCGCCTCGAGCGCAAGATCGCGGCGAAAAGCCCGCGCACCGCGACGACCGCGGAAAAGTCCAAGCAGATGGCGCGTGATGCAATGCAAAGGCGTTCCTCGCGACATTTCACGCTCAATATAGGGAAAGAGATTCTCGATCGCCGTTTGCAAATCTGGAATCGGCTGAGATGATTCAAAAATCAATGGATCAACGAGCAGAAGCACTTCGGGCGTTTCGTAAGCTGACCGACCCATCATCACGCCGTCGACATATTCGAGATGGTGCCTTGCTTCATCGATGCTGCGGATACCGCCATTGATGATGATCGAGAAATTCTTCAGTCGTTTTTTAAGCCAATAGACGCGCTCGGAATCGAGCGGTGGAACGTCGCGATTATCGCGCGGGCTAAGACCCTCGAGCCATGCCTTGCGGGCGTGAACGATCAACGCATCCGCGCCGGCGGCAATCACAGCATCGGAGAACAGATCGAGCGATGTCTCGATGTCCTGATCGTCGACGCCAAGGCGACACTTCACCGTAACAGGAAGCATGGTTGCCGCCTTCATGGCCGCAATACATTCGCCGACGAGTTGTGGCTCGCGCATCAGGCAAGCGCCGAAACGGCCGTCTTGCACGCGGCTGGAAGGACAGCCAGCATTGAGATTGATCTCATCATAGCCAAAATCCGCACCAATACGCGCGGCTAACGCTAGATTTTTTGGATCACTGCCACCGAGCTGAAGCGCAACCGGTTTCTCCGCAGGATCGAAGGCGAGCAATCGTTCGCGTGGCCCGTGAATGATGGCGTCCGCTGTCACCATTTCCGTATAGAGCAGTGCACGGCGCGTAAGTTGACGGTGGAAAAACCGGCAGTGCCGATCGGTCCAGTCCATCATCGGGGCGACGCAAAAACGATGCGGATCTAGCTTCATGGCAATCCCATGGCCGAAATTGTACAATCCGGCAAGCCATAGCGGCGGATGCCTGTCAGGCTCTTGGCGCCCTTGACGCCAAGCCATGGGCCAGAAAATGTCCGGTCGATCATACTGTTGCTTACTCGTTAGAAAGGTATTGCCGTGCCCATTCCCACCCAGTTCGAAGGCCGCTTGAGTATACCGGCTGTGGCAGCGCCCATGTTTCTCGTTTCGAACCCTGATCTCGTGGTCGAAACCTGCCGCGCGGGTATCGTGGGGACTTTTCCCGCGCTGAATCAACGAACGAGTGAAGGTTATGAAGCATGGCTGATCGAGATCAGCGAGCGACTTGACGCGATCGAACAAAAAACAGGGAAAAAATGCGCGCCCTATGGCGTCAATCTGATTGTGCACAAAAGCAATCCGCGAGTTCAGGCCGATCTCGATGTCTCGATCAAGCACAAGGTGCCGCTTATCATCACCTCACTCGGAGCGGTAAAAGAGCTGGTCGGTGCGGTGCATAGCTACGGCGGTCTTGTGTTCCATGATGTCATCAATATTCGTCATGCACGCAAGGCAGGTGAGGCGGGCGTCGATGGTTTGATTGCTGTATGTGCGGGCGCCGGAGGCCACGCAGGCTTGCTGAGCCCATTTGCCCTCGTTCCAGAAATTCGGAAATTTTTTGATAAGACAATTCTTTTATCTGGTGTTCTTTCTACCGGTCAACACATTGCAGCGGCACGAATGCTTGGCGCCGACCTTGCCTATCTTGGCACACGTTTCATCGCGACGCGCGAGAGCATGGCGCCAGATAGTTTCAAGGATATGATTGTCTCGACGCATGCCGAGGATATCGTTTACACAGCTGCGATCAGCGGTGTGCACGGAAATTTTCTGCGACCCAGTATCGAAGCTAGCGGCGTTGCAATCGATCTCGATGCTCCGAACAAACAACTCTCTGTTGGACAACACGAAAAACGTGCATGGAAAAATGTCTGGTCGGCAGGTCAGGGCGTCGGCAGCATCGATGATGTTCCAAGCACCGCTGAACTTTGCGCACGTCTGATAAGAGAATATCGCAGCGCTTTGCGCGACGCCGCAGCCGACATCCAGTAGACGAAGACAAACGCCGCCATGCAAGAGCATAAGGAACGGGTTGCTCTCGGTTCGATCGCCGCTTCCGGCGGGCTCACGCTGGCTAAGCTTCTGGTTGGACTCATCTCGGGGTCGCTCGCAATTCTGGCCGAGGCTGCTCACTCAGGGCTCGATTTTGCGGCGACGCTGATCACCTACTTCGCCGTGCGCATTTCCGGCAAACCCGCGGACAAAGATCACCAATACGGCCATGGAAAATTCGAGAGCATTTCGGCGCTCGGCGAGACCGCGCTTTTATTTCTGCTTTCCGGTGTAATTATTTGGGAAGGCCTACAGAGATTGTTGGGCGGATCCGTCCACACGGTTGATGCTTCAATCTGGGCTTTCGCAGTGATTATTGGATCAATTATCGTCGATTTTTTTCGCGCGCGTGCNCTGAACAAAGTTGCAGATCAGACATCGAGTCATGCGCTTTCGGCTGATGCTCTGCATTTTAGCTCTGATATTTGGTCGTCCCTGGCTGTACTGGCAGGACTTGGTGCCATTTCGCTCGGTTATCCAATTGCGGATTCGATTGCAGCGATTCTCGTCGCGGTTTTGGTATGTTTCGCGGGCTGGCGCCTTGCGCGGCGAACGATTGATACACTGACCGANGTAGCGCCCCCTGGAGTTGCCGAGAAAATGACGGAGATTGCTCACCAGACCAAAGGCGTGGTTTCCATCGAGCGCGTAAGGGTCCGTCAGGTGGGACCGTCACTGTTTGCGGATATTTCCGCCACCGTAAATAGGACACTGCCGCTCGACCGTGTGACCGAGATAAAATCTGCAATCGGCAAAAACATCCGTAAGAAATTTCCTGAATCTGAAATCAATGTAATCACAGATCCCCGTGCNCTCGATGATGAGAGTGTGCTGGAACGAATCATGGTGATTGCNCGCAATCAAGGCCGCGCCGTACATCATGTCACCGTGCATCACCTTGGCCAGAAACTTGCCGTCAGCCTTGATCTGGAAGTTGATGGGAGCTTGTCATTAGGCGGAGCGCATGCAATCGCAAGCAACCTCGAGAACGCGATCCGTGCTGAATTTGGTAGGAAAATTGAAGTCGAGACCCATATCGAACCGATGCAAACGACCGGCATTGCAGGACACGACGCGCCCTTAAAGGTGCAGACGGAGATTGCTGCGGCTTTGCGTGGACTGGTTCCACCCGGCGCGCCTATACGCGACGTCCATTCCGTGCGCGTGCGCGAAACACCACTTGGTCTTGTGGTCAATTTTCATTGCCGTGCCGATCCAAAACTCAGCGTCGAAAAAGTGCATTTGGCGGTAGACGATCTTGAGCGGCAATTGCGCGCCAACCGGCCGCAGATCCATCGCGTCATCGGCCACGCGGAACCGCCATCTTCTCACCCATATTGAGAATTTGGGGCTTTCGTTCCCGCAACGAACTCTCTAGAGCTAGTTTCTCGAACAAACATGCGCGATCCAGAACCACGCATTATTCGCCTTTCGGAGTACCAGCCGCCAGACTGGTTGATCGATAACGTCGATCTCGACGTTTATCTTGATCCAATGGCAACACGCGTCGTTGCAAATCTGAAGGTCCGTCCAAATCCGGATGGGCGTCCAGATCAATCGCTCGTTCTGGACGGCGACGAACTTTCGCTGGAAAGTTTGCAACTTGATGGAAAACCGCTCGGAAAAAACGAATACGCCGCAAGTTCGTCGTCGCTAACGTTGAACAACCCGCCGAATAGGCCGTTCACGCTAGAGATCGAGACAAAGATCAATCCCTCGACCAATACGAAATTGATGGGTCTCTACCGCTCGAACGGCACCTATTGCACACAGTGCGAGGCGGAAGGGTTCCGTCGCATTACCTATTTTCTCGACCGCCCCGATGTGCTGGCGGTTTATCGCACCCGGATCGAGGCTGAGCACGATGATGCACCTGTGCTTTTGGCGAATGGAAATTTGGCCGAGGCGGGGCCGGTGCCTGGAACCTCGCGCCATTTTGCCATATGGCACGATCCTTTTCCGAAGCCCTGTTATCTGTTCGCACTCGTTGGCGGCAAGCTTGGCTCGGTCGAGGACAAAATCGTAACCGCGTCGGGTCGCGAGGTAAGGCTCACGATTTTCGTCGAGCCTGGGCGTGAGAAGTACTGCAATTATGCGCTCGACGCGTTGAAACGATCAATGCGCTGGGATGAGCGCGTATTCGGTCGGGAATATGATCTTGATGTGTTCAATATCGTCGCAGTTTCCGATTTCAATATGGGTGCAATGGAAAACAAGGGGCTGAATGTATTCAATGATAAATATGTTCTAGCCTCGCCCGAAACNGCAACCGATTCCGATTATGCCGGCATCGAATCGGTGATTGCTCACGAATATTTCCACAATTGGACNGGAAATCGCATTACTTGCCGCGACTGGTTTCAGCTTTGCCTCAAGGAAGGCCTCACGGTCTTCCGCGATCAGGAATTTACGTCGGACGAACGCTCAAGGCCGGTCAAGCGAATTGCTGACGTTCGTACATTGAAAAGCCACCAGTTCACCGAGGATGCGGGCCCCCTCGCCCATCCGGTTCGACCCGATCATTATCGAGAGATTAATAATTTCTACACGGCCACGGTTTATCAGAAGGGTGCCGAAGTTGTCCGCATGCTCAAGACCTTGCTGGGCGAAAAGGGCTTTCGCTCCGGCATGGATCTTTATTTCGAGCGCTACGACGGTAAGGCCGCGAGTGTCGAGGNTTTCGTGGCGTGTTTCGCCGACGCGAATAGCGTCGATCTTACACAATTCAAACTCTGGTATTCGCAAGCGGGAACACCTGAACTCGCGGCGCGCGGAAACTACGACGCTGCTCATAAGGTCTTTCATCTTGAAATTAACCAGATCGTACCGCCGACACCGGGACAAAGCGCAAAACAACCAATGCTGATACCGCTCGCCTTCGNGCTTGTTGGACGCNACGGAAAAGATCTGCCGCTCGTGCANGCAAATGGGCGAAAATACGCTGACAGTGTCCTTCGCATTTCCTCATCGAGCGAANTTTTCGAATTCCATGGAATCGAGGAGAGACCAATCCCCTCCCTCAATCGCGGGTTCTCTGCACCGATAAAGCTCTCCTCAAANCTTGGCGACGATGATCTTCTTTTTTTAGCGGCAAGCGATTCNGATTCATTTAATCGTTTTGATGCCGCNTCGACCCTGGCGCTTCGCTATCTTGTGACGNCGGCGGTAGCGGCGCAATCCGGACGTACGTCATCGCCGCCCGATGCTCTTATTGCCGCACTTGCAAACACGCTTAACGACGAGCACCAAGATTCNGCCTTCGTCGCTCAAGTCATTGCCATGCCTTCGGAGAGCGATATCGCTCATGAGATAGGCTCCAACGTCGATCCCGATGCCATTCTCGCCGTAAGAATGGAACTGCGGCGCGCATTGTGTGCCGCACTCGGAAAATGCTGCGAAAATATCTATGCGCGCCTTTCGAACGACGTGCCTTACTCGCCTGATGCCGTCAGCGCGGGCCGCCGTGCTCTGCGGAATGCCTGCCTAGACCTTATCGGGGCTAGCGAATCANCGGCTGCCGTNGAATTGGCTTGGAAGCAGTTTTCCACCGCGGACAATATGACGGACCGTTTTTCGGCACTTTACGTTCTGACCCATCAGGATGTGCCGGAACGCGACAAGGCGCTCGCCGAGTTCCATGACCGCTTTCGCGAACACCCGCTCGTGATCGACAAATGGCTTGCCTTGCAGGCGCAAATCCCCAAGGCCAGCACTCTTTCGCGTGTTCGAACGCTTATGAGTCATCCTGCCTTCTCAATGGGAAATCCAAACCGCGTTCGTGCCCTCATCGGCTCTTTTGCCATGGGCAACCCGTCACAATTCAATCGATTGGATGGAGAGGGCTACAAGTTTGTCGCCGATATCGCCTTAGAAATAGACTCGAAGAATCCCCAGCTGGCGGCGCGGCTTCTTTCCGCGTTCAAGAGCTGGCGAATGCTCGAATCAAAACGCTGTAAGGCGGCTGAAACGGAACTAAAGCGCATCGCCGGGGCCACCAGACTCTCCGCCGACTGCACCGACATCGTGAGTCGAACACTCGCTTGATGTCGTATTTACGAGTGTGGCGGGCGAATTTTTGCTCTCGGACTCTAGACAAATCACCACGACTTCGATTCTTATCAAGGTGATTCGGGGAGATGCGGCAACGTCCCTCCGATCGGACGTTTAGGACCTATCTGGGAGGCCGGCGATGGCGCGTGTCCACGCTGCCAACGCATCTTTGCATCAACAGGCCGTACGTGGCCTTGCTCGCTCCCTAAGCCGTCCCGCTTATCAACGTTTGCTGGAAGCCGAGCCGCTTCTGCGGCGCGCGGTGCCTATTCTGATCGTTGTTTTTCTCGTGGCTGTAGCGGGAGGAGCCGTCGTCCAGATCACCGAACACCGGCGCGAGACGCTCGCCGATTCGCAAGACACGCTCGTGTTGATTACCAACATGGTGGCGGAAGATCTAACCAAACGCGCCAACAAGGACAATAAAAAGATTAAAATCGGCGACGCCTTGCGAGAGGCCTTACCGCAGCAGTCATTGGTTGCTGGAAAACTTTTCTTCGTCACCGATAGTTCGGGTCAAATCGTCGCCACGATGCCCGATGAGTTTAGCTCGCCGGCTTCGAAGCGGATGCAATTGCCGGATGCGATCCAATATCCAAAGATTTTCACGAGCCGCGATCGCACCATGGATCTGACGCTTGCCGACGGCAGCGACGCAATCGCAATCGTACGAACCCTGCCGCAGCCGCTTGGCCGCCTCGTCGCCATTCAGCCGACACGCGACGCACTCGACCGGTGGCGCTCGGATTCGGCATTGACGATCACTTTGGTAACGACCACCGGCTTTGTTCTTCTCATTCTGGGGTTCGCTTTCCACTGGCAATCTAGCCGTGCCCGCGAAGCGGACGCGATTTATGAAATGGTCCGTTCACGCATCGACACCGCGCTCAGTCGCGGGCGATGCGGGCTGTGGGACTGGGATCTCGCTCGCGGACGAATCTATTGGTCCGATTCGATGTTCGAAATTCTCGGCTTCGACCCACGTGAAGAACTTCTATCGTTCGGCGAGATCGATAGCCTTGTCCATCCCGAGGATGGAAGTCTTTATGAGATTGCTCAGCAACTTGCAGACGGGAGCGACGACACAATCGACCGCGCCTTCCGCATGCGACATGCGCGCGGTGATTGGGTTTGGTTGCGGGCGCGGCTTGAGACGGTTCGGCAGAACGCCGATGCCGGCCCTCACCTCATCGGTATCGCCGTGGATGTCACTGAAGAGCAGCGCCTCGCGGAACGGACCGCCACCGCTGATATCCGCCTTCGCGATGCTGTCGAAACTATATCGGAAGCTTTCGTTTTGTGGGATTCGGAAGACCGGCTCGTCCTCTGCAATTCCAAATTTCAACAACTTCATGACCTGCCTCCGACCGCGACGCAGCCGGGCACGGCTTATGAAGAAGTTGTCTCCGTCGGCCATCAACCGGTCATACGCACCCCGCTAAAATCGGAAGATCGCGCCGAAGAGGGCTCCCGTTCGTTTGAAGCCCAACTACGGGATGGGCGCTGGCTCAAGATCAGTGAGCGCCGAACGAAGGATGGCGGCTTCGTCTCCGTAGGTACGGATATTACGACCATCAAGCGTCATGAAGAAAAGCTGATGGATAACGAGAAACAATTGCGCGCAACAGTGACCGATCTGCGAAAGTCGCAACACACACTTGAATACCAAGCCCAACAGCTTGCGGAACTCGCGCAAAAATATGCCGACGAGAAAACACGTGCAGAACAGGCGAACAAAGCAAAATCCGACTTTCTTGCCAATATGAGCCACGAGTTGCGCACGCCGCTAAATGCGATCATCGGTTTTTCCGAGATCATGGAGTCGGGCATGTTCGGCGCGCTCGGTTCCGATAAATATCAGGAATACTGCCAAGACATTCGCGAAAGTGGTCTGTATTTGCTCGAAGTCATCAACGACATACTCGACATGTCGAAAATTGAAGCAGGCCGTATACGGCTTAATGTGGAAGAACTGCGACTTGATGATATCATCCATGAGGCGATGCGGGTCATGTCGATCAAGGCCAATGAGAAATGCCTTACCGTTGAATCGGAAATAATGCCCGGCTTTCTCATTCGCAGTGATCGAAGAGCGCTGAAGCAAATCGTTCTAAATTTGCTGTCCAACGCGATCAAATTTACAGAAGCAGGGGGACGTGTTGTTGCCCGCGCGCGCGCAACCCGCAAAGGGGCCCTTCTTTTGATCGAAGATTCAGGAATCGGAATTTCGAAGGATGCGCTAAAGACACTTGGACGACCATTCGAACAGGTCGAAAGCCAATTTACCAAGACCTACAAAGGCTCAGGTCTTGGACTCGCGATCGCCAAGTCGTTAATTGAGCTACATGGCGGAGCCATGAAAATCCGCTCCATCGAAGGCTTGGGTACGAGCGTGATCGTACGTCTGCCGCGTGCCGATACGGGTGTTAACGCGATCGCTGCAGAATAATTCAACTCACCGTCAAGATACGATCAAAGCAGCGCCGTACGCGCGATTGTGTATCAAGAAGATGCGCCTCTAACGTAGCAAAATCCGGTAGCCCGCCGGCACGCGCAAGCAATGCGAGCAAGGCCGGTCCTGCTTTCTTTGAATCAAAGGGTCCCGCTAGACATAAACGGAGGATCTGGGTGAGGTCATGACAAAGGCGCGCCGCCGCGCGTAATAGCTCGCCATCACTAGGATCAAGAACGCCAAGCGACTGCGCCCGCTCGAGCACGCGTATGGTGTTGGTGTCGAGGATCCCAGGTTCCTTTGCGGCATGAATGAGCAACAGATATTGCGCAATGAATTCAATATCGATGAGCCCGCCCGCGGCATATTTCAAATCCCAGGAATTAGCCTCCCCTTTCTCTTTCGCGATGATTTCTCGCATTTCTCTGATATCGGCTGATATTTTACGTGGATCACGTGGAAGGCAAAGAATTTCGTGGATCATTTTTTCAATGCGTCCACCGAATTCCGGTGATGCGGAAGCCACACGCGCGCGCGTCAGTGCCAAATGTTCCCAGGTCCAAGCTTCTTTGCGCTGATAAATCCCGAAACTGTCGAAGGCTGTGGCTATCGGCCCTGAACGCCCCGACGGACGTAGCCGCAAATCGACGTCGTAAAGCTTACCCTCATTCGTCGGTGTGGTCAGCGAACTGATAAGCCGCTTGGCAAAGCGCGCGAAATAATGTTCTCCGGTAAGAGGTCTTTTGCCATCAGACTCTGGATTTTCGCGGTCGAATTCGTAAAGGAGAATCAGGTCGAGATCAGACCCGGCGGTCATCTCACGCCCGCCGAGCTTTCCCAGTGCGATAACGGCTGTCTCGGAGTTTGCAATTTTCCCATGAGCCACTCGGAAACGAGACTCGATCGTACGATGAAGTCCGCGGATAAGTACGTCCGCAAGTGCGGCAAAGGCCTCCCCGGCTTGGCTCGCGGATAGAACACCTGAAAGAACGCGGACACTGATCAGCACCATTTGCTCGTGGCCGAAACGGCGCGCACGGTCGAACACTTCCTCTTCAGTTGCCGTATCAGGCAGCAGTGCATTTAGCCGCTCTGCCAGTACGGCTTCGCTTGGCCGTGCGCCGAAAAATGCTGGATCAAGCAATCCATCGAGCAACGATGGCGAGCGTGCGACAATGTCGCTAAGGCGCGGCGCTGTTCCCAAGATGATGGCGAGAAGCTGTACAAGATCGGCATGAGTTCGGAGTGCCGCAAGCAAACGTACGCTGCCCGGCAGCTCGGAAAAAAATCGATCGCAAGCAAGCAAGGCAGCATCGGCATTTCCCGATCGTGCAAGCGCTTCAAGCAGCGCTGGAACAATTGCCGTGAGATCGGCGCGTGCATTTTCAGGTCTGAGCGAAGAATAGCGGCCGGCAAACCACCCGCGCACTTTCTCGCTCGCTGCCAGAGGTTCATGGAATCCCATTTTAGCCAACGTATCGAGCGTCTCACGATCGTCCGCGCTCGGCGGAAAGAAAAGTCGCCCCATACTGACGGCAAGCGGTGGTGCGTCTTCAAAAAGATGAGCATAATGCGCCTGAACACGGGTCAGATGACCAACGAGTTCGGCGGAAAACTCCTCACGACTGGAATAACCGAGAAAGCGCGAAAATCTTTCCAACGCACCGGGATCCTCGGGTAACGTATGCGTTTGTTCGTCAGAAACCATCTGCAAGCGGTGTTCAACGCGGCGCAAGTAGATATAGGCCGCGGCCAATTCATCGCGAACACTTGTGTCAATCCATCGTGCAGCCGCAAGCGCATCGAGCATCGGCAGCGTTTCTCGCCCGCGCAATTCCGGTGCTCGTCCGGCCGCAATGAGCTGCTGCGTTTGTACGAAGAATTCGATTTCTCGAATGCCGCCTCGCCCGAGCTTGATGTTGTGGCCCTCGACCGCAATCTCTTCGTGGCCGCGAAAGGCGTGCATTTGCCGCTTCATATCGTGAACATCGGCAATTGCGGAATGGTCAAGATAGCGGCGCCAAACGAAGGGAGCGATTTCTTTGAGAAATGTTTCACCGGCTTTGATATTGCCGGCGATTGGACGGGCTTTGATAAAGACCGCGCGTTCCCAAGTTTGACCTTGACGTTCATAATAAGCGAGCGCTGCTTCCGTCGAGATCGCGATTTGGGTCGAGCCAGGATCCGGTCGTAGGCGAACGTCCACCCGAAAAACATAACCATCCGAAGTGCGCTCTTGCAAAATACGGATGAGATCGCGCGTAAGCCGGACGAAGAATGGACTTGGATCGACGCCTAAAATAGAAGCATTAGACTCAAATAAGATGATGAGATCGATGTCGCTCGAATAATTCAGTTCGCCGGCGCCGAACTTACCCATCGCAAGGACGATGAACCCCGAATTGTCATTTGGCAGACTTTGAAGTTGCCCGATTTTTCGGGCGCGAGCGAGTAGGAAATCGACGGTTTCTACTACTGCCGCGTCGGCGAGCTTCGTCATTGATCGCGTAATTTCCTCAAACGACCAGACGCCCCCAATATCGGCGAGTGCAATCAACAAGGCCGCCTCGCGCTTCATCCTGCGAAGTGCGCACATGACTTCCGCTTCTTCGGAAGCGGTCCGCGTTACCTTCACCGTGTTTTCTATCAGACGAGTGAGGTGTTGTTCCGGATTGCTTTCTAACAAGGTGACCAAACGCGGAACATCCTCGCGAATGATCTCCCACAAGAAGGGGGAACCATCAGCAATTCCTTCAAGAAGCTTTTCGACAGAAGCGCGGCCGAGAAGTCGCTTCAATGCCGGCGCGGAACACGCGTCGGATAAAATAAGGTCTGCTACGAGCGCCTTTTCGCGCTTGCCGTCGGCGGTCTGCGGTGTTTCGCGAATTCGCCCGGCGAGCGAATTCATTTCTTCAAAATCCGTCGATTCTTTGTGCCCAGCCATGCCCTCAGCCTGCTGGCTCCTGTGGGCACGTCAAGCTCTTTCGTGCGGGCTCGTCGGCAGCACAAGCGCAACGCGAAGACCTGGCTCATGATCCTCAAGTCGGAGTTCACCACCATGCAGATGTGCGACCGCAGATGCGAGCGAAAGACCCAGGCCCGCCCCTGGCCGCGAACGGCTGGCTTCG
>Ga0031654_10000052_pt1 | contig 21995 bp, 18 predicted proteins | sample FrelakmetCRP12CR_FD_55268 | JGI IMG/M metagenome (GOLD analysis project Ga0031654, IMG submission 55268) | Freshwater lake sediment microbial communities from the University of Notre Dame, USA, for methane emissions studies - CRP12 CR | ecosystem: Environmental > Aquatic > Freshwater > Lake >...
CCCCCGCCGTAGCGGCCGACGTCCTCGCCCATCAGAAAGACGCGCTTATCCCGACGCAATGCCTCACGGATCGCCTCACGCACCGCGTCGCGATAGGTCAGTTCGATCATGTCGGCGTGGACCGTGGATTGTAACATGACATCATCCATCCGGAATCAAGCGGCCTGTTCCGCATAGGTGAAGCGGGTCAGATGCTCGATTGGTTCCCAGGTTCCGGCTTCGGCGAAAATAACGGCTTCGGCGATTTCGGCAGCGACTTCGGCATCGATCCGCTCCAATTCTTCCGGATGGATCATGTGATTGACCTCCACCCATTGGCGAAAACGAACGATCGGTTCTTTATGCCGCCATGTTTCGATCTCCGCCTTATCACGATAAAGCTGAGCGTCGAACATGGAATGAGCGCGAAGCCGATAGGTATGGCATTCTAGGAAGTAAGGCTTGCCCGTCTCGCGCACTGAACGCACGCCGCGCCGCGCCGCGGCCTCGACCGCGACAACATCCATCCCATCGACTGCTTCGGACGCGATGCGATAACACGCAGCCTTGCGCTGGATGTCAGTTTCCGATTCCGAAATCGCCAGCGCAGTTCCCATGGCGTAAAGGTTATTCTCGCACACAAACAAGATCGGCAATCCCCAGAGTGCAGCGAGATTCAGGCTTTCGTGAAATTCACCTTCGGCGACGGCTCCGTCGCCGAAAAAGCATGCTGTGACGATATCCTCTTCTCTCATATGATCAGCGAGCCCGAGACCGACCGCCAGCGGCAGACCGCCACCGACGATGGCATTGCCGCCATAGAAATTGGTTGCTCGGTCGAACAGATGCATTGAGCCGCCGCGACCGCGACTGCAGCCTTCCTGCTTTCCGTACATTTCTGCGAGCACCGTCGTCATGGGTACGCCGCGCACCAGGGCATGGCCGTGTTCGCGATAGGTCGCGACGATCCGATCGCGCTTCTCAAGCACGGGAATCACGCCCACAGCAACTGCCTCTTCGCCATCATAGAGATGAAGGAAGCCACGAATTTTCTCCTGAGTGTAAAGTTCCGCACATTTGTCTTCGAACCTCCGGATGCGAATCATCTGTTTTAAGAGATCGAAAGCGTGCGTCCGCGACAGCCGCGGCTTGTCGAGATTGCTGCTCATCGTTCCTCGCTTTCGAGCGTCGAGATATCGCCTTCGGGTAAGCCAAGTTCACGTGCCTTCAACAGACGACGCATAATTTTACCGCTGCGTGTCTTCGGTAGATTCTGGCGGAATGCGATATCCTTTGGCGCGACGGCCGGACCAAGACGCGTCCGCGCATGACCGAGTAAATCCTTGCGCAANNCCTCGTTCGGTTCGATCCCATTCTTCAGAGCAACGAAGGCCTTGACCATTTCTCCGGCGGTCGAATCGGGAANGCCGATCACACCGACTTCGGCGACCGCCGGATGCTCCATCAACGCGCTCTCCACCTCGAATGGACCAATCAGATGACCAGCACTCTTGATGACGTCATCCGCCCGGCCGATAAACCAATAATAGCCTTCGGAATCGAGCATCGCGAGATCGCCTGTGAGATACCAGCCGCTCATAAAACACTTGCGGTATCGCTCTTCCTCATTGAGATAAGCGCGCATCATCGATGGCCAACCCGGGCGAAGCGCGAGTTCGCCCATAATCATGGGCTGCGTAACTTCACGCACGTCCCCGGCCTCTGTACGCTCAACGATTGCTGCTGTGACCCCGGGAAGCGGTCGCCCCATTGAACCCGGCTTCACGTCCATCGATGAAAAGTTGGCGATCATGATGCCGCCAGTTTCCGTCTGCCACCAATTGTCGTGGAACGGCATTCCGAAAGCCTCGATGCCCCAAACGACGGCTTCTGGATTCAGCGGTTCNCCAACGCTTGAGAGAAATCTTAATTTCGACAGATCGAANCGTTTGGCGACATGAGCACCGATCTTCATCAGCATGCGGATGGCCGTCGGCGCCGTGTACCAGACGGTGACTTTCTGCTCCTCCAGAATTCGGTACCAGCGTTCGGCGTCGAAATCCGCTTGATCTACGATCAACGTCGCGCCATTGGTGAGCGGAGAGATAATTCCGTAGGACATACCGGTCACCCATCCCGGATCGGCCGTGCACCAGAAGATATCTTCCATATGAAGATCGAGCGCGAGACGTCCGGTGATGTGATGAGCGACGACAGCCTCGTGCACGTGCACCGCTCCTTTCGGCCGACCGGTCGTGCCGCTGGTGAAATGCAGTAATGCCATGTCTTCAGGCCCGGTCCATACGGTGTCGAACACATTCGATGCTGCCGCCATGGCCACGCTCAGGTCGGTCGTCCCTGGCGGAGGATCACTCGAACAATCAGTTAGGAAGACGTGTTCGAGACTGACAAGATTTGCGCGCCAGGGTGCAATCTTGCGTCGGTAAAATGCCTCCGAGGTGATCAGAGCGGTGGCCTTGCCAATCGTCATTCGCGCTTTAATCGGTTCGGGTCCGAAGGCAGAAAACAATGGTGAGAAAACGCTGCCATTTTTGAGCGTCCCAAGTGCGGATATGTAGAGCTCGGGCACGCGGCCCAGCAGGCAAAAAACGCGATCTCCTTTGACTACCCCGCGTTGCGTCAACACATTAGCGAACCGATTCACTGCGGCGCCAAGTTCAGCGTAGCTGAAGTTCCGCACCCGGTCATCGCGACCGATCCATCGTAACGCGAGTCGCTTGCCACGACCGGCTTTTACGTGCCGGTCAACGGCTTCGTGGGCGATATTGAGGCCGCCGTTCGGCAAACCATCAAGTAATGCCCGAGCCTGCGACCAAGAGAATGATCTCGAATACTCTTCATAATCGAGGAGGTTTGCGCCTAAATAATCGACCGGGCGCTTTCGGATCCGCTCCCATTCCATGACGGGTCTTTCGGCTGCAAGCGAATTAGCGCTGACAAAATGTGCGAACGGCNCCTATGGCGCTTTGATGCGAGTCAATTTGACGAAATGCGACGACGTGCGGGAATCGCACCGGTAATCCCTAGCGCAGCAGCATTGGGCATCAAAGCATTCCGTGCTTGCCAAGGAGTTTCACGGTGCTCGCCTGCGGGCCTTTTTCTCCCATCTCCTCGGCGAAAGTCACACGTGTTCCAATTTCCAGGCGCGCGAAACCGCCATTCAGCACGCTGTTACGATGGAAATATACCTCATGCCCATCGGTTGCTTCGAGAAAACCAAAATCATCTTTGAGCGTTGTTACAGTTCCAATAATTGGCTCGGCGTGAGCCTTAATCCTGCTTTGGAGGTCGCGCACGTGATCTTGCAGCTGACGCCGGGCGCGTTTGAATGCGTCGTTGATTGCAAAATCGATATCCGAGTGCCGCTCGTCAGCCCGGGGCGTACGGCTGACATTGACCTCCTTGCCATTTGGCAACGCTAAACGAATATTGACTTCGTAAAGTCCGCCGGTGCGATGATGGCCTCCGGGTCCCTTCACCACCACACGAGCGGCTGTGATCCTGCCAAAACGGCTTTCGAGATCGGTAACGTGATGTACGATCTGATCCCGTAAAGTTTCGAACGGCTCCATTCCTTGAAAATCGATTTCCACTGGTGTCTGCATGATTCACTCCGAGATTACAGATGATAATGTTGTCGAATCATCGTGCACTTACGTGCCCTTGTAATCACAAGCCAACGAAGCGAGCCCTCGTCCGTGCGCCAACGAGCCGCCAACCTGCAACGGCGGTCGCTAGAATGAGAGGAACGGCGCACCGCGGTCACGAAGATCTGACGTGCGACAGTTAAAGGCTGGTGATTCATTAACTCAATAATCCGCGGAAAAACGCCAATGCACCTTGATTTGTATCAACAATTTCCGCCGGGGTTTTGATGCGATCGGGGATCGGATTCTGCCGCCGCTAGATCACATCCCCCACCGACGAACAAACCAGACCTTTACGAAATGAGTTAGCGTTGCATAGGTGGCAAGCATGGTCGCAACCAGCGGCCAATACAGCCATGGAAGAGCTGTGAAACCCAGCCAGGTGCCGAAACCAGTAAAAGGCAGTGCAATTCCGATACAGCAAATGATGATTGTTGTGGTGATGAGCGCGGCACTCGCCCGACTTTCGACAAAGGGGATCTTCGCCGTGCGAATGATGTGAATGATCAGCGTTTGCGTGAGAAGTGATTCCACGAACCAGCCTGTCTGAAAGAGAGAAGCGTTGTTCCAACCATCAAACACGAAAATCATCATCGCGTAGGTTGCGTAGTCGAAGATGGAGCTCATGGGCCCGATGAAAATCATAAACTTGAAGATCTTATTGATATCCCAGCGACGAGGCGAAGCGATGTAATCTTCGTCTACATTGTCGGTCGGGATGGTGGTCTGTGAAAAATCGTAGAGTAAATTATTGGTCAGGACTTGGATTGGTGCCATCGGCAGAAATGGCAAGAACAAGCTCGCTCCGAGCACGCTGAACATATTTCCGAAGTTCGAACTCGCGCCCATCTTGATGTACTTCGTAATGTTGGCGAAGATCTTGCGACCCTCAATCACACCCTCTTGAAGCACCATTAAGCTCTTCTCCAACAGAATGATGTCGGCAGATTCTTTGGCGATATCGACTGCTGTATCGACCGAGATACCGACGTCGGCTACCTTAAGGGCCGGGCTATCGTTGATGCCGTCGCCCAGAAAGCCGACCACGTGTCCTTTACGGTGCAAAACTCGAACAACTCGCTCTTTTTGCGCCGGCGTGAGTTTCGCAAAAACGGTCGTGCGATCGGCGACATCCGCAAGTTGGTCTTCACTCATTGACTCGATCTGACCGCCGAGAACAATCTCGCCAGCGTCAAGTTTCACCTCCCGACAAATTTTGCGCGTGATGATTTCATTGTCTCCAGTGAGAATCTTTACGGTCACGCCCTTCTCGGCTAAAGCAGCAATTGCTGCCCCCGCGCTTTCTTTGGGCGGGTCGAGAAAGGCGATATATCCAAGCAGCGTCAGATTACTCTCGTCCGCAATCGAATAGGCTGCCTTCGGGGCGCTTAATTCTTTGTAGGCAACGGCTACGACTCGGAATCCATCCGAATTAAGTGCAATCGTTTCTTCCTTGGCGGTTGCGAAGTGGCTTTCATCAAGCCTGCCACTTACTCCTTCGACCTCGTAACGCGTGCAAACTTCAAAAATCTCTTCAACCGCCCCTTTGCATATGAGGATATGCTTATCGTGCCCGCGCGAGACGACAACCGATAAGCGACGCCGTGAGAAATCAAATGGAATCTCGTCGACCTTAGCAAATCCCTTATCAATTTCGAGAATACTGTGCATTTCCACATGTTGAAGCACAGCGATATCGAGCAAGTTCTTTAATCCCGATTGAAAATGACTGTTGAGATAGGCGTATTGCAGGACNNGCTCAGATTCCTCGCCGCGGATATCCAAGTGTCTTTTGAGAATGATTCGATCCTGCGTTAGTGTGCCNGTCTTGTCAGTACACANGATATTCATGGCGCCGAAGTTTTGAATTGCATTGAGCCGTTTGACGATTACCTTTTTGCGTGACATCGCNATCGCACCCTTCGCCAAATTGACGGTTACGATCATCGGGAGCATTTCCGGCGTGAGACCAACTGCGACCGCTACGGCGAAGAGCAGAGCCTCGAGCCAATCGTGTTTCGTCAGGCCATTGATTAGGAAAACGAGTGGTACCATCACGACGATGAATTTGATCATCAGCCAGGTAAAACGATCGATGCCTTGGTCGAACGCGGTGGGAACACGTCGACCGGCTATTTCGTCGGCGAGTTGTCCGAAAAACGTGCGGCCGCCCGTTCGCACGACAACTCCCGTGCCGTAGCCGCTGACGACATTGGCACCCATGAAGCACATGTTTGGCAGATCAAAAGCGCCGTCGAGATGTTGATCACATGCACGGGCAAATTTTTCCGCTGGCATGGCCTCGCCAGTCAGCGCAGATTGATTGATAAATAGATCTTTGGTTTCAAGTAATCGGAGATCCGCTGGAATCATGTCACCCGCAGACAACCGCACTACATCTCCCGGGACGAGAGTCTCGAGAGCAGCTTCCGTGAAGTCGATATCGCTTGCGCCCGAGCGCCGCCGTACGCTGACCGTGGTCTTTACCATCGCTCGTAGACTTGCCGCTGCCTCGTTCGATCGGTGTTCTTGAATAAATGCGGTGCTGATTGCCAACAGGACCATCAGCGCAATGACAATTGCCGCCCTCGAATCGCCAAGGAAATACGAAACTATCGCTAGTGAAAGTAGAAGGGCATTGAGCGGACTTCTAGCGCGACCCCAGATTTCCTGAAGGATTGTCGGCTTTCGCTCACGAGTGACGAGATTGAGCCCATAGCTCTTCAATCGCCGTTCTGCTTCTTCAGCTGTAAGCCCGGCGAAGCTCGATCCAACGTTCTCGCAGCATCCCTCAGGTTCAAGCTTGCTAAGTGCGAAAATCTCCTCGACGTCGGTCAACACACGAGCCGGATCTACTTTATGCATTTGACGCGGAGGTGTGGTCGGAACTGGAGCATCCATGAACTCGACCCTTAGTTAACTGGTCGCGCGTCAATATACGTCAGACGCCGGGCCTATTGCTAACATCGAGAAAAAGAGTAAAGGCCCTACAAAAAAGAGAAAATCTACTACAAGACGACCAACGATGACCACGCTGGCAATAACGGCGCAAAACTCGGCCTTTCCACAGCAGGGCGGAGCGAAGCAAAACTCAGCAAAAATAACCCTGAGTTTAGGAAGCCAGCTCGTAGTTCTTGAACTTCTCTCGCAGCGTCAGCTTATGAATTTTTCCGGTTGCCGTCATCGGAAACTCGTCGAGGAACTCGACTGCGTCCGGTAGCCACCATTTAGCAACCTGGGGCCGTATGTGTGCAATCAACTCATTGGCCGTGACTTCTGCACCATTCTTTTTCACGATGAGAAGAAGTGGCCGTTCCTGCCACTTCGGATGCGATATTGCGATTACTGCTGCTTGCAGCACCGCTGGATGGCTGAGTGCCGCATTTTCAAGCTGAATTGAGCTGATCCATTCGCCGCCCGACTTGATGACGTCCTTTGAGCGGTCAGTGAGCGTGATGTGACCTTCTGGGTCAATCACCGCCATATCGCCTGTCTTGAGGAAGCCCTCCGCATCGAGCCCATCATTCGTTTTCATGTAACCAGATGCGATCCATGGCCCCTTTACTCGCAGATGGCCGAAGGTCTTACCGTCACGCGGCAGCTCCTTACCGGCATCATCGACAATTTTCAGCTTCACACCGAAAATGCCGCGGCCTGATTTCATGCGGAGATCGATGCGGCGCTCAAACGGCAGACTATCCTTGCCGGGCTTCAGTGTCGCCATCGTCGACATCAATGCCTCCGTCATACCCCAAGCCTGAATGTGCTCGATGCCATAGTCGCGGTCCAACTTTTCAACTAATGAGCGTGGTGGCGCACTGCCACTCGAAAGCGTGAGACGGAGCGTCGAGAACTTTTTCTTGTTGCGGTCGAGCCAGTCGGTAAGGATGAGCCAGAAGCTCGGCACGCCGCAAGTAATCGTGACACCTTCGCTTTCAATCAGCTCGTAGAGCTTATCAGGTTCGTAATTGCGGCCCGGGAGAACGAGCTTGCTCGCCGTATAGGGCGCCAGAAACGGGAAGTTCCAGGCGTTACCATGGAACATCGGCGCCATTGGCATCATCACCTCGCGCGCACCGCTTTTGTGACCGGGTAGAAATCCGAAAGCGCCCGCTAGCAACGTCTGCAGCACGGAAGCGCGGTGGGAATAAATGACACCCTTCGGATTGCCGGTGGTGCCGGATGTAAAGCAAATTGTNGAAGCTGAATTCTCGTCAAAGCTCGGCCATGAATAATTCNCATCGTTCTCGGCGTCGATCAATGTTTCATAACAGTGAACGTTCTTAAGTGCCGTCTTTGGCATCCGTTTTTCCTCGGCCAGAACAACATAGCTCTCGATGGTCTTAAGCCGCGGGGCGATTGACTCGACGATAGGGAGCGTGGCCGCATCGAGGAAGATCATGCGATCTTCGGCATGATTAATAATGTAGACAAGCTGATCTGCGAAAAGACGAGGGTTGATTGTGTGCAGCACCGCACCGATGCCTGGCACGCCATAGAACATCTCGAAGTGACGGTGTGTGTTCCAAGCGAGCGTCCCGATCGGATCGCCATTTTTAATTCCAAGGCGAGTGAGCGCCTTGGCCAGCCGCTTCATGCGTCGGTGAGCGTCGGCATAGGTGTAGCGGTGGATATCGCCCTCAATTTCGCGTGCGATGACTTCGGTATCGCCGTGATAATCGCCCGCGTATTCGATGAACCCGGAGAGCAGCAACGGCATCTCCATCATCAGGCCTCTCATGACGTCCCTCCCGCTAAATTAATTTTGATTTTGTGTTTACCCGGCGACTCCGAGTTCATTGCCCCAGGCTTCCGGTACCGCCACTGGAAACGCGAGCAAAAGTTGTGCGTAAGTTTTCGCTTGGGTATCGAGATTCAGAGAAGACGTACCGCCGCCGCCGAGACTATCGTGCAGTACAAAATTGAGCGCATGAATTCCTGGAAGATCATAGCGCTCGACCGAGCCCTCAACGTAATGCGCAAAATATTTTTTGACGGTGGCTGGCGTAAGCGCTTCTCGAATTGCGGGCAGATATTCAAAACGGCGGGCCATCACGCCTATATTCGCGTCGTTTCCTTTATCGCCGCTTCGTGCGATCGCAAGCTTGATAAGCGGCACTTCGATGCGACGACCGGGCGGGAGGTCGAATGCAACATCGCGTCGGGTTCTTAATGCTGCAGTGGGTTTGCCCGAAATTTTCACAGGCGCATAAGGAACCGATTTGTCATCGACGCTAACCGAGATTGGCACACGTTCCTTGTCGATCAGGAAGGAATAGAGCCGCACAACCGGTGATACACTCGGCCGCCCCGCAGCGACACTGCAACGGCCGGTCGCCATACTTAGTCCCGAGCCAGCGAATTCGCGCGAGAACAATTCCGCGCCCTCGTTTTTGTCATGGTGAATCGCAAGACGTAATACTACCTCGCGGGCTTGGTCGGCTGCAGCACGCGCGTTAGCGCCGTACAGGGTTTCCGCACCAATTATATTCATATTGGTACGGCGATAGTCGCCGAGGCCGTTATCAACAAGCATTTTGCGGCTTTTCTTCAGGATCGCTTCGCCATTGCGCCGCGCACGTTCGGCCGCATCGGACCCAACTACGACCATCGTTCCGATCGACGAAAATCCTCCGGGCCACGTCGCGCTGACTTTATAGCTCGATGTCGGCGCACGGCCGTGAGTCCCATCGACTCGCACACGATCCCTACCCTCCTGGATCAGGCGCACTTTGCTGAAATCGCACACCACATCGGGCAAAATATAGTTTTCAGGATCGCCCAATTCATAGAGCAACTGCTCACCGATGGTGAGTGGCGAAACGAGCCCGCCGGTATTATTCGGCTTTGTCATTACAAAAATGCCGTCGCGTTTCACTTCGGCAATTGGAAAGCCCATATCGTCCCAACCATCGGCGACCTCCCGCCAATCAGTGAAATTACCGCCAGTCGCTTGTGCCCCGCATTCAAGCAAGTGCCCCGCAAGGCTGCCGGCCGCTAGCTGATCGAAATCATCAGGGTTCCATCCGAATTCGTGGATCAGGGGACCGAGCACGAGCGCACTGTCGACACAGCGCCCAGTGATCACGATATCGGCTCCAGCACCGAGCGCAGCGGCGATCGGAAACGCACCGAGATAGACGTTTGCGCTCAGGATTTTTTCTGGTAGCGGCGCATTGGTCTGCATTTCCCGAATGCTCATCGCGCGAAGCTCTGAAACACGTGCCATCAGATCGTCGCCTTCGACGATTCCGATTTTAAGTTTAACGCCAGCTGCTTGTGCGACTGTTTCGAGCGCTTTGCGGCAAGCCGGCAAATTTACGCCGCCCGCATTCGCGATTACCTTGATTTTACGCCTGGCGATCTCGCCAATGAGTGGCTTCATCGCAGCAGTCACAAAATCAACGGCAAAGCCTCCATCTTCGGAGCGCGAGCGTAACTTCGCGAGAATCGACATCGTCACTTCGGCGAGATAGTCGAAAACGAGATAGTGGACATCGCCCTTCTCGACGAGCTGACGTGGGGCAGATGCGGTGTCTCCCCAGTAACCCGACGCACCGCCGATGCGGACGATTTTTTCGCTCATCGTATTCACCATCCCATTTGTCGCGCCGCAAGATCGCGAAGGATTTCTTCCGAACCACCGCCGATTGCATTCACGCGAACCTCGCGATAGATCCGCTCCACCTTTGGTCCACGCATGAAGCCGGCGCCGCCGAAAATCTGAACTGCCTCGCGCGCGCAGAATTCCATCGTCTGACTTGAAAGATTCTTTAACATGCAGATTTCGGCGACAGGATTGCCGCCCTGCTCAATTTGCCAAGCGAGAGCCTCGAGCCAGGCTTGAGCCGAATTCACACGCATTGCCATATCGACGAGCTTGTGGCGGATCACTTGATGCTCGATGAGAGGACGATTGAATGTTATTCGCTCGCGTGCGTACGCAGCTGCATCGTCGAGACAGACGCGGGCAAACGCAATTGCTCCTGCTGCCATACCGATCCGTTCAGCATTGAAATTGTGCATGATCAGCGCGAACCCTTGATTTTCTTGGCCGAGCAGGTGATCCGCAGGAACTTTGCAGTTGTCGAAATATAGCGTCGCCGTATCCGACGACCACCAACCCATTTTCTTAAGCGGCGTTCGAGTGAAACCGGGTGTATCGCGCGCGATCACCAAGAGCGAAATTCCAGCACGGCCTGCGCCGCCCGTGCGGACGGCGACTGTATACCAATCGGCGCGCATACCTGAGGTGATAAAAGTCTTGCTGCCATTGACAATATAATGACCGCCTTCGCGCTGCGCATTGGTCTTGAGGTTCGCCACGTCGGACCCGGCGTCAGGCTCGGTGATCGCGAGCGCGCTGATTTCACGGCCCGCAAGCACGCCCGGTAACACGCGTGCCTTAAGCGCATCCGAGCCAGCAAGCGCAATCGGCGGAGCACCGATGGTGTGGCTGTTGAGGCCCGCGGAAATGCCGCCCGCTCCAGCGCGCGCAAGCTCCTGAGCCGCAATGATGCGATAGAAGATATCGGCTTCGATACCGCCGTAAGCGGTGGGAAACCCGATCTGTAGAAGGCCGATGGCGGCCGCTTTTTCGTAAAGCGCGCGCGGAAAGCCTTCAGCCTCATCCCATTCCGCCGCAAAGGGTTCGATTTCATCTTCGACAAAGCGCCGCATTGTCGCTCGGAACGCTTCATGTTCTTCGCTATAATAGGGGGTCGCAGGCGGTTTCAATGCAACGACCCTCATTCAGCAGCAAGCGGCACGAGCTCAATGAGCCGCATGCGTGTCGTGACCTGTTCGCCTGGTTGCACGAGCACCGCCGCTATCGTGCCGCTGCGAGGTGCGGCGACCTCATGCTCCATCTTCATCGCTTCGAGCACGAGCAGGCATTGGCCTTTGCCGACCTCCTCGCCCGGTTTCACGTGCACCGCGGAAATTCGTCCGGCCATGGGCGCAATCGCCGCGTCGCCACCACTGAGCGTCGCTGCGCTCGCTGTAACCTGAGCGTCCTCAAACGCAATGGTATGCCCAGCTACGCTCAGATGCAGCACGCCGCCATTCCAAGCGAACTGCGCTGTTTGCTCGACGCCGGCGAACAGGAAACGCAAACGCATCCCATCCTCGGCTTGAATTTCAATATCGTGGCGTTCGTTTGCCCATTTAACAGTATAGGCGCGTTTCGAACGCGAGAATATCTCAGCAGCGATTCTTTGTTGCCCACAGCCGATCAATACAAACGTTGCCGAAAGGCCTGAGCTGCGCCAATTGAGAAGCATCGGGTCGAATTCATGTTGCGAGCGCTCCACAATCAAGACGGCTGCTAAGGAAATTAAGGGCGCACCGGGTTTTTGGGCTTTGCGCCCCAAAAAATTCTTTTCGATAAATGCGGTATCGATCTCGTCCTCAATAAAAGCCGAGTGAGAGAGACACTCGATGAGAAAATCGCGGTTCGTGGAAATCCCCAGCGCCACGGTCTCTTTCAATGCGGCCACAAGTCTCCTTCTTGCTTCCTCGCGCGTCGTGCCATGCGCCACGATCTTCGCAAGCATTGAATCATAATAGGATGAAATAGATACGTCTGATGCGACGCCTTGATCAACTCGTACACCTGTACCATTTGGCGTATTCCAGCCAATCAACTTGCCAGAGGCAGGAAGAAAGTCATGCTCCGGATCCTCAGCGCACAGCCGTGCTTCAATCGTATGGCCGTAAAATCGGATTTGCTCCTGCTTTAGTGGCAGCGGCTCGCCCGCCGCGACGCGAAACTGCCATTCGACCAAATCGAGACCTGTGTTCATTTCCGTGACGGCGTGTTCAACCTGTAACCTCGTGTTCATTTCGAGAAAATAAAAGCTTTTGTCAGGAGCGAGCAGAAATTCGATTGTACCCGCATTCGAATAATCGATTGCACGGCAAGCGGTGAGCGCAGCCTTACAAAGCCCTTCGCGTATCTCTGCACTAAGCGCCAGACATGGCGCTTCCTCGATCAGCTTCTGATGGCGTCGCTGAATCGAGCAATCACGTTCCCCGAGATGAACGATGCTGCCCCGCCCATCGCCGAACACCTGAACTTCGACATGGCGCACGCCAATGATCGCTTTTTCCAGAATAAGCTCATCCGAGCCGAACGCCTTTGACGCCTCGGATCGTGCGCTGCGTAACGCCTCGGGAAAACGCGTCGCTTCCGCAACAAACCGCATGCCCCTACCGCCGCCGCCAGCCGCTGCCTTGATCATCACCGGAAAACCGATCTTTGCGGCCTCGCGCGCAAGCGCATCGTCTAACTGATCCTTGCCGTGGTAGCCCGGAACGCACGGAACCCCGGCTTCGACCATCAGGCGTCTGGCAGCAGCCTTGTTACCCATGAGCCGGATCGCAGCAGCGGACGGCCCAATGAAGGTAATCTTTGCGGCGGCGCAAGCTTCAGCGAACTCAGCATTCTCTGAGAGAAATCCGTAACCTGGGTGAATTGCACCCGCTCCGGTCCGCTTTGCTGCATCGATAATTTTATCGGCTGCAAGGTATGATTCCGGCGCCGGGGATGGCCCGATCGGCACCGCTTCGTCGGCAAACGCAACATAAGGCATCGCGCGGTCCGCTTCCGAATAAACGGCAACCGTGCGATAGCCCATCGCATGCGCCGTACGCATAATTCGCAGTGCGATCTCGCTGCGATTCGCAATCAGAATTTTTTCGAATTCAGCCACTTCTTCAGTGCTCTTCCTGCGCTTTTTCGACCCAACGAGCCGGTCGTTTCTCGAGAAACGCAGTTACGCCCTCGCGTCCTTCCTCGCCACGTAAACAGGTCGCAAATGCTTTTGCCGCCTGATCAAGTACTTTTCCGCGGGGAACCGTTAGGCTCGCAAGTAAGAGCCGCTTGGTCGCGGCGTTCGCCCCGGGCGCGCAACGACCGATATCAGCAAGAACCTTCTGCAATGTTACTTCAAGCATTGCACTATCGTCACTAATGAGATCGACCAGCCCGAGCCTCGCCGCTTCGCGTCCCTCGAAGCGTGCTCCAGTCAGAGCCAGCACACGAGCCTTCGGCACGCCGATCCTGGCCGCGACGAAAGGTGCGATTTGCGCCGGCGGAATGCCCAGCGTTGTTTCCGTGAGAGAGAATTTCGCGTTGGCGGTCGCGATTACCACATCGGTCGCACACATCAAACCAAGACCACCGGCAATCGCCGCACCTTCGACGGCGGCTATTACTGTTTGCGGTAGCGAATTGATAATCGTTAGAAGCTTTCCGAATTGGCGGTTGTTCACCGCAATCGGATCTCGTCTCGCGCGTTTCGGTTTGGGCAGCTCGAGCGATGCTTTGAAGCCCTTAATGTCTCCGCCCGCGCTGAACACCCCCCCTGCCCCACGGAGAACGACGGCACCAATCCCGCGTTCATTCTCCAACCACCGTGCGACAGCAAAAAGCTCCGTAACCATTTCGCGGCTTAGCGCATTCCTCGCCTCGGGCCGATTCAGTGTGACAAAAAGCTGAGGCCCGCGTCGTTCGACTCGGAGGTTTTCGAATTTTGGCAAGTTCACCATTGCCAGTCTCAATGATTTTTCTGCTGGCCCGGCAGAATTCCCATTCCCTTGCAGATGATACTGAGCATCACCTCATCGGCACCGCCACCAATCGAGGTCAGTCGCGAGTCGCGGTACATGCGCGAGATTTCGCTTTCACTCATGAAGCCCATGCCGCCCCAGTATTGCAGGCAACTATCAGTAATCTCGCGAGCGAACCGACCGGCGGTAAGCTTTGCCATCGAGGCAAGCTGCGTCATGTCTTCACCACCCATATAGCCTTCGACCGCGCGATAGGTCAGCGAGCGCAGGAGCTCCACCTTGGTTTGCAACTCTGCCATTTTGAAATGCACGACCTGATTGTCGAGAATGCTCTTGCCGAAAGCGTGTCGTCCTGCAGTGTATTCGATCGTGCTCGCGATCGCGCGCTCCATACTGCCGAGTGTGCTGGCGGCGGCCCAGATGCGCTCTTCCTGGAATTGCTGCATCTGATACATAAAGCCCATATTCTCCTCGCCGATGCGGTAACGCTGCGGCACTCGTACGCCATCGAAAAAGATTTGTGCGGTATCGGAGGCGCGCATGCCGAGCTTGTCGAGCTTGCGAGCGATCTCAATACCTTTGGTCTTCATTGGCACACAGATTAACGACTTGTTGCGATGGAGTGGACCCTCGCCGGTATTGGCAAGCAAACACATCCAATCGGCCTGCGTACCGTTTGTCGTCCACATCTTGCCGCCGTCGATTACATAATCGCCACCGTCCTTTCGAGCTGTCGTTTTGATACTAGCAACATCCGAGCCGGCACCGACTTCCGATACGCCAAGACAGGCGACATAATCGCCAGTGATGCTGGGACGCAAAAATTCCTCCCGAAGCTCATCGGAACCCTTCCGCATTAATGCCGGCGTTGCCATGTCGGTCTGAACCCCGACCGCCATCACAACCGAGCGGCACTTTGTCGCGGAAAGCGCTTCGCAAAAAGCGACTTCATAGGAGTAGTCGAGGCCAAGCCCCCCAAATTTCTCCGGCTTGTGAATACCCAAAAGGCCCTGCCCACCCATTTTCTTGAATAGTTCGTGAGCCGGGAAGATACCTTCCTTTTCCCATTCTTCGGCATGCGGGTCGATTTCGCTCTGCACGAATTTTCTGACTGAACGCATCAGCTCGCGGTGTTGTTCGGTGTAAAGCATGAACATTTCCCCTTACATTCTCGCGACGCCAAAACTGGTCCGATTGAGCGGGCGTATTCCTGCTTCGCGGCAAATTGAAAGACAAAAAGCAAGCACCTTTCGCGAGTCGCGCGGATCAATCAGCCCGTCATCGTAGATCCGCGCAGTTGCGAACANCGCCGTCGATTCACNGTCAAATTGCGAGATAACGCGGCTCTCCTGCGCCGATAGCGCAGCGCGGTCGACCGTACGACCCGCCCGTTTCGCACTCTCCTCACCCACGATCGAAAGCACTCGGCCGGCCTGTTCGCCTCCCATCACTGCTATACGGTTATTCGGCCACGCGAAGATGAACCGCGGATCGAAAGCGCGGCCGCACATGCCGTAATTCCCCGCGCCGAAACTCGCCCCGATGTGGAGCGTCACCTGCGGCACGGAAGCGTTTGATACGGCCTGAATCATCTTCGAGCCATGCTTGACGATACCGCGCCGCTCGGCTTCGGGGCCGACCATGTAACCAGTCGTGTTCTGCAGATAGACAATCGGCGTGCCCGCCTGACACATGAGCTGGATAAATTGTGCAGCTTTGACCGCACCGTCAGTATCGATCGGCCCGTTATTGGCAATGATTCCACAGGCGTTTCCCGCAATTTTCGCCTGGCCGCAAACAGTGTGAATGCCGAAGAGCGACTTGAAGTCCTGGAAATCGGAATCGTCGACAATGCGCGCGATTACTTCGCGCGCATCGTAGGGTTTGCGATAGTCGATCGGAACAATGCCACAGAGCTCATCGGGGTCGTAACGCGGTTCGCTATAGTCGTGTTTTTGTCGTGGTGGCAGGGCAGCGTTCCAATCGAGCTTTGCCACGATGTCGCGAGCAATGCGGATGCCGTCGGCATCGTCAGCGGCGAGATAATCGGAGACACCGGAAATCGTTGAGTGCATTTCCGCACCGCCAAGTTCCTCATCGTTCGCAATCTCGCCGGTCGCCGCCCGTAGAAGCGGCGGCCCAGCCAGAAATACCTTCGCACGGCCTTGCACCATCACAACATAATCGGAGAGCCCCGGTAGATAGGCGCCGCCTGCCGTCGATGAGCCATGCACAACATTAATCTGCGGAATGCCAGCAGCAGAAAGGCGAGCTTGATTGCGGAAAGTTCGGCCGCCCTCGACGAAAGTCTCAGCCTGATAGTTAAGATTCGCACCACCCGATTCAACGAGATACACGATCGGCAGCTTATTCGTGAGTGCAATTTCCTGTGCACGTAATTTTTTCTTCAGACCCATCGGAGCCGTAGTGCCACCTTTAATCGCGCTGTCATTTGCGGAAATCAGACAGCGCACACCAGCGACGTATCCGATTCCGATAATAAGACCGCCGCCGAAGACGTTTTCTGTGCCGTCGTCGTCATGCATGCCGAGACCGGCGAGGGTCGATAATTCGAGGAACGGGCTGCCACGGTCGAGCAATAGCGCCACCCGCTCACGTGGCAGTAACTGACCGCGTTTGACAAACTGTTCTTTCTTTGAGTCCGAAGTCTTGCGGACCTTTTCCTCTAATGCGCGAAACCCCTCGATCAGCTCGAACATTGCCGCGCGATTAGAGCGGTAGCTCTCACTCGCAGTCGAAATACCCGAGTCGATGACTGGCATGGCGTCAACCGTCGCTTCTTTCTCGCTGTAAGAAATCGGGCGGCATTTCAAGCGGAAAACCATAAAAGGCAACCGAACGATCGTGATCCGGCATCGGCCAGCGGGCTTTGGCATTCGGATGCGCGCCGTCAACACGGATACACGAACCCGAAATGAAAGCGGCAGCTGGCGATAAAAGGAACACGATCGCTGCCGAACATTCAGACTCGGTGCCCAACCGTTTTAGCGGAATATGTCGCCATGTGCGCTTGATCACCTCGCGCATTGCCTCAGGATAGGTTGAAAGACCAGACGATGCGATGACGCCGGGCGCCATGGCATTTACGCGCACACCAGCATAGGCCCACTCCAATGCCGCCGTCATGGTGAAATTGAGCATGCCGGCGCGCGCCGCACCCGAGTGACCCATGCCGGGCATCGAAGTCCACATGTCAGCGATCACGTTGACAATCGCGCCGCCATTTTTCTCCATAGATTGCGTGAAGCACTCGCGCGCCATCAGAAAACCGCCGGTAAGATTGGTGCGCAGCACCGTCTCCCAGCCTTTTTGCGAAATATCTTTCAGGGGCGAAGCAAACTGGCCGCCCGCATTATTTACGAGCGCATCGACGCGACCATGCTCCTCGATAACCGCAGCAACCGTGGCTCTGACCATTTCTTCTTCACGGATGTCGCACACATGAATGCTTGGCTTTACTGCACCGGCGTCGACGATTTCTTTTTGCACGTCGGCGAGCCTATCGTACTTGCGCCCGACGAGTGCAACAGTCGCTCCGAGCGCGGCAAGTTCATGTGCCGTGCAGCGGCCAATGCCACTACCGCCACCAGTCACGATTACGCGCGTTTCGGCAAATAGACCGGGCCGAAAAATCGACGCATACACGATAGGTTCCCCCTCACCCTGTCGGCGAGAGTCTTTTTAAACAGAACAAGCAGGATCGTTGTCGGAACTCAATCACTGCCCAACTCATTTGATCATCATTGGTTGCAGTTAATGGCACGCACGGGATCAGCAGATTGATATTGCTTACAAAGATTATATTCTGCAGGAGTCATTCCACCTTTGTTGTACGGGACGTAGCCCACCGTAGGAAACAACGGTGCAGGAGGAGTCGGTGCGCCGAATGGCACGGCCGGGCGAGTTGGCCTTCCAAATGGCACACTCAGTAACGATGCGGAAAATTGACTACCACCGCTGCCAGCTGGCGGATTGAGATCGTCGGGACCATAATCTTGCGCACCGGGCCACTGCGCACCCGCCGTAGTCACAGTACACACTAAGGCCACAACCAGAACATTCGTGAGTAATGCCGTTTTCAAAGAACGATCCTTACTTCGATATGGTAATGCCGCGCTCTGCCCTCATTCTATCGAAAACTATGCCAATGGCTCGGATAATCTTAACTTGGGGATTTGCCTTACAATACACAATCACTTCATGTTCGGCTTCTCGTGCTCTTCCTATATTGAAGTAATGCTTCTTGGCGAGTCCGTTGTACCAACCACTATACCATGTGGTCAGCAAATCAGCTTGATCTTGCCACGTGCCGGCGAGTTGACCACATGTCAGCGCTTGGACGTCAATATATCCTTCTGCGTCTGCATAAGCACTGAGATCAACCTGAGCGTTGGCACTCGAATTTGCGAAGGTAATCGTAAGCCCCGTCACCAACAAAATCAGAATTTTGCGCATATTGTCTTCTCCCAANATTGAATAGTCGCTGAGATTGTTGACCCATGTCAACATACCAATAAGAAGCTGACGTTCAGATCAAGAAGTGTCATAATTCTAAAAGGGTAGTTTCGGTCGTGCCTCGCTAGCTTAAGTACGCTGTTTGGTGCGGAACTATGTATATTGGGTGCTGTACGTCGGCAGCTCCCAATACTAAGATCTGAAGAGATACGAATTCAATTCGTAGCAATGAGTTTATACAAGGAGACTTCAATGATGGGAAAGATGGGTTTTATCATCGCAGGAATAGTCAGCCTCATTTTCGCGGCCCTGTCTTCCCAACCAACTGAAGCGGCGAGCTTCAGCGGGGGTTTTGCACCCGTCGTCGATACTAGCGTCACACCAGTTACGGGCCGCTGCTGGCATCGACCTAATGGTCGATTGGTGTGTGCTCACAGGCCTTACGGTCATTACCATAATTACTATGAGCCCTACGGTTACTACCCGGCCTATCGCTACGGCTATTACCATTCATATTACTGGCCTTACTATTACGGACCGTATTACGCTGGGCCCTACTCCTATTATGGGCCCGCATTTTACTATCGTGGCTGGTTGGTCGGCCCCTGATCCAACTCCGTTGGAATGACCCGACTTGAAGGATGTCTCTTTGGCATCAAAAATTCTTCTGATGCCAACCCCCAAGTTGTAATAGATAGCGCTCTAAAATCGCCTTGGATTAACAATTATACCGGGCTATGAAGAGGATAATTGTTCAGAAACGATGGGTCACGATCTTGGATCGTCAACGCCAGAACTCATTGCAAATGGCCGAGCCAATTTCTGGTGAAGATGAATGGTATGTTTTTAAAAATGAACAGAAATATGGACCACTGCAATTCAGCGATTTAATATTATATGCCAAACAAAAACTTCTAATGGAAGACAATTGGGTGTGGAGACCCGGGCTTGATACGTGGATTGCGGCAGGAGATGTATCTGGGCTTTTCCCTGCCCCTTATCGATCGCGCAAGGAGCCAGCACAGAGTAAACATGTTGATGACAGTGGTGAAGAACGCGGTGAGCGTCAACCCAAGCCTGCTCTGGAAGAGAGAGCGGTAAATGAACTAAAAACTTTCGTGCTGATGTTTGTCTATCTCTGGGCTGTGTTTGGACTATTAGCTCTTCATGAAGCATTCATTTTATCGGAGCACCAAATCAATTATCAATCGCATGGTCTCGCGGTCATAAATGCCTTGGTCTGTGCAAAGGTCATGCTTATTGCCGAAGATCTGCGCCTGGGCAACAGGGCGGATGATAAACCACTCATTTATCCGGTTCTATGGAAGTCAATTTTATTCGCCATCGCGATTATATCTTTTCACTTCATCGAACATGTCCTTATCGCGATCTGGCATGGAAAAACATTTGCGGCAAGCATCTCTGAGTTCGCCGCCCTAAAATTAAAGGGAATCATGTCGATGGGAGTGATCGCAACTGTTTCATTGCTACCGTTCTTTGCGTTGAGAGAACTCAGCCGAGTAATTGGTAAAGACAAATTCCGCGCTCTTTTTTTTAATCGTTGAACATTTCGCTCAAATGCAGCGACCATTAGACTGAATTGCGAATGGATGGGCCTTTGCCTGGAAAAACCTATCCAAGCCACTGGAGTTTATGAGGAAGGGAGCCACATGGGCGCGCTGAATATCCGGACCGTTCGATGGGAGATCTCTCGAGTAATGCAGATTCAGATATTGGCTGTAGTCGGGCTCGCAGTGAGCTTGGTGTCTGTCGGTCCGGGTCAAGCACAATCGACCGCCTCTCCAAGCATTGCGATGGCGGATCGTGAGTTGATCGTAGGCACCAAGGAGGCGCCACCCTTTGCCATGAAAGGCGTCGATGGGACTTGGCAAGGGATTAGTATCGAGCTCTGGCATCGCATCGCAGATGAGATGCACCTGCGCTATCGGTTCTCGGAAGGCACAACGGTGCAGGACCTGCTCGATGGGGTCGCCGTCGGGAAATTCGACATTGCCGTCGCAGCCTTGACGGTAACAGCGGCGCGCGAACGTACTGTCGACTTCACGCAACCTTTCTACGCAACGGGTCTCGGCATCGCCGTTCCAGTCCCAGGGGCAGCAAGTTGGATGCCGGTTATCCGCTCAATAACATCATTCGGCTTCGCGCAAGCCGTCCTGGCACTTGTCGGCCTAGCGCTAGTAGTAGGATTTCTGATCTGGCTGTTCGAGCGGAACCAAAATGAAGACTTCGGTGGCGGTGTAAAGAAGGGATTGAGTTCCGGGGTCTTGTGGTCTGCGTCAACAATGACGCAACGCCACACTGGAAATCTTATTAGTCCACGTACGCTTGCCGGCCGCATCGTTGCAACCATCTGGATGGTCGTATCGATCATCGCGATTGCTGTCTTCACTGCCGGAATTACTTCAACGCTTACGACGAAGCAGCTGCGAGGACTGGTGCACAGTGTTGGCGATCTATCATCGGTTCGTGTCGGCGCCGTGTCCGGCACTTCTACCGAGGATACGCTCGCTCGGATGCGGATCCCGCACCGCAGTTTTATGAGCTTGCAAGACGGCATCAAAGCGCTTGAAACGGGTAAGATCGATGCGGTTGTCTATGATAAGCCCTTACTGGCTTGGGCCATTCGCGAGAACTTTTCTTCGTCAGTCGAGCTGCTCGACACCACTTTCGATCCGCAGGATTATGCCTTCGCTGTGCCTGAAGGCAGCCCATACAGAAAAACATTCAATGTTGCCATTCTTGACGCGATACATAGTGATTGGTGGGAGCATACACTCTTAAAGTATCTTGGCTCCAAGCAATAAGTTGATTGATGAATTTTTGTTAAAATAAATTCCACGAATGTCGTAGATAAAATAAAACCAAAAAAAATTATCGGGGTCCCGCGCTTGATGTTCCGCTATGAGAAAAAGCTCAGGCAATGCTAAATTATAAGTGGTTGATAAGGATTGACGCCTATTTTCCAGCCTTACCGGACTTCTATCCCGAAAGGATCAGACTATATGAATAAATTGATCGCAGTCGCCGTCGTCGGTCTGGCCCTGTTCGGAGCGGTTTATCCGGTGACCGCCTTGCCACTCGCATCGAATGGCTTTGCAACGAAGCAATCGGCTCCTGAAATAACGACAAACGTGTATTGCCGTGGTGGAGGTCGATGTGGTGGCTACTGGCAAGGTCGCGGTTGGGGTTGGCGGGCCGGCTACCTTCCTTTGCCCATCGGAGCCGGTGCTGCTTTTCCCTACTACAGCTATGGTCAGGGCTACTATGACAACGGCCCCT
>Ga0031654_10000054_pt1 | contig 21830 bp, 20 predicted proteins | sample FrelakmetCRP12CR_FD_55268 | JGI IMG/M metagenome (GOLD analysis project Ga0031654, IMG submission 55268) | Freshwater lake sediment microbial communities from the University of Notre Dame, USA, for methane emissions studies - CRP12 CR | ecosystem: Environmental > Aquatic > Freshwater > Lake >...
GGCNGGAGCCGCGGTTGCTACCGGCGCCGCAGCCGCGGGCGCGGAAGCCGCCGCCGCGCCGGCCGCGGTTTCGGCAGCGCCGGCGGCACAAGCTCCGCCGAGCAGCGTTGCGCCTACGATGATCGATGCGACTCGAGACTTGAAATTCATAAGTGGCCTATCGTTTACTCATGGGTTACTCGCGCAGTAATTCGCGTATTTTTTCCAGATAGATGCGGTCGTCGCCGTTGTTGAAACCGACGTGGGAGTAGCGCACCACACCCGAGCGGTCGACCAGAATGGTCATGGGCATTTTTTCCAGAAGATATTCCCTGCCGATATCCGAACCGGTATCGAACATGATCGGGTAGGAGACCTTCATCGCCTCGGCGAATTCGCGCGCCCGGCGCAGATCCTCGTCGACGGATATGCCGAGCACCACCAGTCCGGCCCGCTCGTAAGTNGTGTTGATCTTGTTCAGCGCCGGCATCTCCNGNCGCGAATCNCCGGCCCAGCGCGCCCAAAAATTGATCAACACCACCTGACCGCGGAATTCGGACATCCGCACGTTGGTTCCGGCGAGCGTTNTCAATACGAAGTCCGGCGCATCCTTGCCCACCATCGTCGGTGCGGCCGCGGGGGACGAGGCCGCCCATGCGGTGCTCAATACCAGGCTGCACACCCGCAATACTCTACGCATGCAGCGANGCCCTCACCCAACTCGCCGTTCGTGAACTGGTTAACATTGAGCCGGCGCCGACGCGCAGCGATACATCAATCACACTGGTAACCCCGCTGTCCGAGGAGCCTAACAACCCGTAGACCGGAAGCTTTGCGCCCTCGACTTTCGCCGAGTTTGCCCTGATCAGATCTTATGCAAAATCGCATATTGCGAGCCGCAGTGTCAACGCGCGGCGCTTGCCTTTGTGAAAACGGAATATGACTTGGCGCACATTCATGAATATTGATCGCAGCGGATGCCGATCGCCCGCGGGCGCGGGCGGCGTCGGCATTACACGCGACGGCCGCGCAGGAGACAATTGTCTCCCGATTGAGACAGGCGGTATCGGTGGCGTAAGCCCGAACGATCAGCCCGGAACTTTTCCGTTCANGAGACTCGCGAGGGGTTGAAAGGCAATCAAGGGGTCCAATGCCGTCGCGCCGCTGCCGAGCGTGTTGTTCAAGTTGGGCGCGGGCCACAGGGTCGGCCAATTGGCGACCGCCGAGGTGCTGTGCAATGCCATGTAGTTGAGCACCACCATCTGCACCAGGTTCGGTACGTTGTTGCCCGCGGGACTGCTGGTGGTGTTCTGCGATCCGTCGGGATTGAAGTATCCCAATTGCAGGCTCATTTCCGGATTGGACTGCGCCGGCGTCGGTTTGGCCTTCGGNTCNNAGACCAGGAAATAGGTTGCCGCCACGTTCTGATTGTCCGCCGTCCAAACGCCCTTGCCGCGACCGGCCACGGAGCTGTCGATCGAACCGTCGCTCGCCAGCGAACCGTCGGTGAACACGTAAATCATGACCGGTTTGCCTTTGCGCGCCGCATATTCCAAGACCGCCCCGATGCAGTTGCCCAGATTGAAATCCCGGCCCTCGCCGGTGGAGCGATCGCCGGTGTGATAATCGAAGCCGCCCATTTCGATGGTGCCGGCCGCGGCATCGCCGTTGATGACGAGCTTCATGATAGCCGCGGTCTTTTGAAAATCCGAGTTGCTGTTGTACTCGGCGGTAGTGAAGATCCCGCTCGCGCCGACGATGTCCGGATCGAGGTCCGGATTGATCGCCGCCGGGCTCGGGTAGCGGTTGAGAAGATACGCCGCCTTGGTGTAGGCGCACTGCTGAATCTTGATCGCGTTCGCCTGGGCGGTCGGATCCGCATACGCCTTCACCTGCGCCAATTTGGCGTCGCTGATGCGCTTCATCGATTCGAGCACGTAGGTGACGTCGGTGGTCGTCGTATTGGGATTCGGCGGATTGGGCAACAGGGTGCTCAATTGACCGGTGTTGACCAGGCCCTGCGAATCGGCGGAGCTCGATATTTTGGTCGGTTGCGCGGCGACATTGATCATCGTCGGCGGCGCCATCGAGTTGCCCCCGGAATTTGAACTATCCGAGCCGATCAGATCGAGCAGCGCGCCGCGCGCGCCCGCCTGCCAAATCCCGTACATCGGATTGTGCGGGTTGGTGTTGGTGTCGTTTTGCGACAACGCGGGAATGATGGTGCCGGTGGTATTGGCCAGCGCGGAGGCCGTCTTCACCCGGGTCTTCATGCCGCGCAGGTGGGCGCTGTCCGAATGAAAACGCAGACCGAAGGTGCTGTCGATGAAATTCCCGGTGGCGCTCGGATTCGGCACCATCGCACCCGGCAACCCGAGTTTGCTGTACCCCGCGACGCTCAGGAAATCGAGCTGGCCCTTAGGGCCGCCGACCAGCACGTTCGAACCCGCGATGTTGCCGCCGCCCGCCAAGTCGAAGCAGATGAAGGGAATATTGCCGGAACCCGCCGTGATATTGCAGGCCGTAACCGCCGCCGCGATATCGGTGACCAGCGGAGGCTCCGCCTGAGCGACCCGCGGATTGGCGAGCAGCGTGAAGATCGAGGGCATGATCACCGAGGCTCCACCGGTCATGAAGCTCTGCGCGATGAATTCGCGGCGCGTTTTGGGCCGCGGATGATCCTGATGGCGGAGCGGTTCGTTCAAACCCAGAGCCTTGGATTTCTTGCGCATATTAGAGAGCCTCTTCAATTCCACTTGCTTAATTGATCAAGACATCGGCATTGCCGAGCGCCGCGGCACAGGCGGCGCTCGCCACCGCCACGACGCGGGGCGCGTTGTTGGTGCACGAAGTGCTGGTACACAAGATGCCGATGAGATTGTAGAGTTCGTTGCTCACCGTCGAGGCCGCCGGCTGGCTCTTCAGCGTGCCGTTTCCGACGGCGAGCGTCGCCAACGGCCCGGTGACCGCACTGATGCCGCCCGCTGTCGAGAATTGCGAGCCATCAAAGGTCACACCCGGGAAGATCTTCGCCCGCAGCGCCGAGGTATTCATCATGGTGTTGCAATATTGGATCGCCAGCTGCGCAACACCCACCTGGTTGGCGGCGGAGAACCCCTCCAGGGTCGGTATCGGGGGCAGCTGCTGCTGCACGCCCTTATAGGTCACCGCAACCGCCGCATTGTTGGCCGGAACGCCCGTGAGCGCCGACAGCGTGGAATTGACCTGCGCAAAGGTACGCACGCCCACATCCGCCATCACCGGACCGACAGGCGCCGGCGGCGCGGTCGGAATCGGCTCTACAATCACGTTATGGGCGGTGCCCAACTGGTCGAACTGCAGGAAGAATTTATCGGTCAGCGGTCCGCTCTCCAAGCCAATGACCGTGCCGATGTTCGACAGCACTTGGCCTTGCGCCGTGTAATTGGCCGCGGTCACGGNGGTGTTGAGCGGTATCCAGGCCTGGCCGACCTGCGGAATCGCGCCGTTGATGCCGATGCGCATGCCCTTGACCGGAATACTGGCCGGCTTCGCAGTCGGATCGAGCGAGATGAAGGTCGGTTTGTAGAACAGATAGCCGGTGCTGTCGTATTGGCTCGCCGTGAACATGATATACGACTGCGGCACGTTGACGCCCGGCACGCTCGCCACGTTGAACANCAGGTAATAGCGCTGGCCCACGCCGGCGTTGAAGTTCTGCAGGATCTGCGGAGCGGTCAATGCGCGGCTGTGGATCGCCACGAATTTGATCAGTCCCTGCCAGCTCTCCTTACCCGACACCTCGTTGCCGAGAACGAGCGCAAAGCTGCTGTCCCAATTGGCGATCGAGGTGCTCTTCTGCGGATCGGCGGTGCCGGTATTGACGCCATTGACGTAGATCTGGCGCCCATTTACCGAGTCATAGGTCAACACCACGTGCTGGAGCGACGCCTGCAGCACCTTGGCGGCATCCGCCGTCTGCTGCTGCGGCATGCCATTCAAGTCCGAGGCAGGGCTGCGCATCAGGAAGTCATAATCTTGATCGGTCTGGCCGAGCGTGAAGTTGCGCACCGAGTCGCCGCCCGAATAACTGACCATGTAGGAATTGTCGGCTGCGACCAGCGCCGGCGCGACCCAGGCCTCGATCGAGAATTCGCCGGTCGCCTCGATAAGCGAATAGAGCTTGGAGCTCGCCGCAGTGGTCGCCTGAGCCTTGCCGCCCGCGCCGACGATGATGCCCCAGCCGCCGGCCCAGGTCACATTGCCGGTGATGGTGAGGTCCGCGGACGGATCGATGCCGCTGGTGTCGTAAGCCACGGATCCGGTGCCGGTCTGGAATTCATATTTCGCGATGGTGTCGGCATCGAAGCGGCTGGCGCCGCTCGCCACCGTGCCCTGCGGCAGACTCAGCGCCTTGCTGATGACGAGCGTCGGGTCGATGTTGCTCGGCGTCAGCAGGTTCGCGAACGCCTGAATCTGCGCCAGCATGAGCGCCGCATCACTGGCGCAATCGGTCCAGCAATTGTGGTTGTCGGTGAGCAGACGCTGATAGAAACGCGAATTGGTGCCGCAGGATCCCGGCGTGGGCGGCGTGGTCGCCTGATTGGCGAGCGTGTTGCCGGGTATGAACGGTGAGCATCCGGTCAGGTCGATCTTCTGTATCGCTGCCGGATACGCGGTCGTGATCTGCGGATCCGCGAAAAAGGGCGACTGCTGGGTGGCGCCCGCGGTCGAGGAGTGGCAGCGCACGCAATATTTGCTGGTGATATTGTTGTAAATCGTCTGCTGATAGTCCTGACCCGTACCCGGGAAATTCAGGCTCTGGCCTACCGATTGAATCGGCGGCGCCGTCAACTGCACCTGAGTGGCGGATGCCACGCCGGTGGCGCCGGCCCAATTGCTGATCCAGGTGGTCAAGATCGCGCCGCAGGCATTGTTGTCCGCGAGCCAGCAATTGTGCCCGCCGCTCACCTTGACCACGACCCGCGAAGCGGACGGCTGCGCCAGATTGACCACGGTATTGGCCTGGGTATAGGCGAGGTTGACGTTGTCGCTGCGCGCGAAATTCGGCATCTGCGCGGGAGTGGTCGCATTGTGGCATTGGCCGCAACGGTTTTGCACGCGCACGTTGTTCCAGAAATTCACCTCGAAGGCCTGTACGTCGGCCGTCGCCGGACCGGGTCCGGTATAGGCGCTTGCGCTGCTGGTCGGAGCCGCGGCAGGTGTGGCCGTGGTCGCGGCGCCGCCGCCGCCGCAGGCGCTGAGTGTGAATGAGGCCGCGAGGGTGAGCAGGCCGATGATGCGTGTGACTTTCATGCTCAATTCCCCATGCAGTAGGCGGCGGATTGCGCGAACACTTGCCGCAGCGAATAGCCTTGCTCGAACGAGGTGATCATGTTGTTGACCTGGCCGATGTCGTTCTGACTATCGGGGGCCCGCAAACACACGGTCTTGAAGACTCGCGTGACCTGGCAGCTGGCGAATGCCTGGCTGGCGGCCAGTTCCTGCCCCAGCGATTTGGCGCCGCTGCCGCTGCCGCTCAGGGCGGTGCTCCAGCCCATGATCTGGTTGGGGCCGGCACGCCAGCGGTTCTCCCAGCTGTCGTCGGGAGTTGAGAATCCTTGCGGAAAGTTGGTCTTNTTGATGAAGTACTTCGGCTGCACCTGCCCGGCGGTGTACACCAGCTGCCCCATGGTTGCCGCGGTGGTCGGGTCGGTGTTGTTGAAGTTGTAATAAGCGAAGGCTTGAGTCATCGGGTCCATGCCGCTGTGGCAGCCGATGCAGTTGGTCAGGAACAAGGTGCTGACGCCGCCCGGGCTGCGGGTCACGTCCTGGCGGATTCGATCCGGCGGACGGGTGATGTCCATGATGGTCGGCAGATCGCTGCACAAGTGATTCATCATCGTGAAGCGGAACATCGCCCGGTTCGTACCATTGATGAAGAAGGCGCTGGCCGCGCCGCGCGTAGTCATGACGCCGGCCGTGGCGGTCGTGGGAATTCCCAAATTCCCGGATTGGGTGCTTTTCACCAAGTGGGCGCTCAGATCGACATTGTTGTCGTCCATCGCCTGATACATGGCGTTGTTCGTCGCCGAATACGCCGGTACGCCGGACGCGGCATCGGCGACGTACAGGATGTCGTCGCTCAACAGGAGNTTGAACGGCACGTTGTCGCGCACCATGCCGATCACCGTCGCCGTGTAATCGTTGAGAGGGACGAACACCGATTGGTCGCGGTTGGTCCAAGGCGCGGCCATGTTGCGGATGGTGTCGTTGTAGAACGCGGGATCGTTGGTCGCCATGAGCGCCGCGCTGACCGCATCGGTCGCCATCATGTTCGTGAGCACCGTTGCCGAGGGCGGTACGCCGGCGATGCGGTTGTACATGCGCGTCGCCTGGTCGGCGTTGGGGTTGACAGCGAGCGCATTCGCGCCGAGCAGCGCGAGCGCGCCGGCGCACACGGCCGCCCGCAGCGTAAGCGGCACAAGGCGAGGCATCGCAGCGCTGTCGACCAGTTGCGTCATTGGTTTTACCATCCCGTGCTTCATGTTCACATCCACTCGCGTGAGTTGCGGATTTCCACGTGGCGGCAATATAGCCAATGGAAATGCCTATCAGTAATGTCTCATTCAAACGACGTCGGCGTTTCGCGACAGTAGGGAGCGCCAACTGCGCACCTATATCCTGCAGCCTAATTTGCGAAACTGCGCTCCGCTATGCACAGGAAATCGGATATGGGCGAGCTCTTCTGTGAGTGCGTTAACAGATTGCACATGCTCTCGAGCGAAGATGCAGTTATGAGACCCATTAAGTTCAATGCACCGCTGTGTGCATGCAAACTGACTATAGGTAACCAAAGATGACCAATATTCCCAGTCGTGAAATCCGTCACGGTTTGCTCAAGCTCGCGGCGCTTGTGCTGCCCGCGTTGGCGCTGCTCGGCTGCCAGAGCGCGTCGAGCGGCCACGCCCCGGGTTTCGCCGGCGGCCAGTCATTGAACCCGGGAATCGCCAATTATCCGCTCGCCTACGTCAAGCAGCCGGCGCTCCCGGCAACCGCGGTGAAGGGCAATATGGCCGCGCCCCCGCCGGACATCGACGCGCGCGATCTGATCACCTCCATCACCGGTAGCGACCTCTACGTACGCGACACCGCGAGCGCCGCCGGAGTTGAAACCAACGTCACCAAAGCCATCACCGGCGGACAGGGTGCGGTGCGCGACCTCGATGTGTCGCCCGACGGCAAGAAAGTGATCTTCTCGCTGCGTATGCCGCTCGACCCCAAATTGCCAAATGACGATCCGAAGCAGCCCACCTGGAAGATCTACCAATACGACGCCGCCACCAAGACCGTCACTCAGCTGACCAACGATGACATCACCAGCGGCCACGACGTCGGGGCGCATTACCTGCCCGACGGGCGGATCGTGTTCGCGTCCACCCGCCAGCTCGCCACCCAGTCGATATTGCTCGACGAGGGCCGCCCGCAGTACCAGGCGGTGACCGACAACCGGCAACAATTCATTTTTCTGTTGCACGTCATGAACGGCGACGGCAGCGACATGCACCAGATCAGCTTCAACACCAACCACGATTTCGCCCCGTCGGTCATGAGCAACGGCCAGATCGTCTTTTCGCGCTGGGAAACCGGCAACGGCGGTGATGAGATCAGCCTGTACCGGGCGAATCCCGACGGAACCGGCCTGGAACTCCTCTATGGCGCCAACAGCCACGCGACCGGCGCCAATGCCGCCGGCACCAACAACAACCTCATTCAGTTCCTGAGTGCGCGCCAGCGCAAGGACGGCAAACTGCTCGCCATCGTCCGGCCGTTTCTCGGCACCCAGCTCGGCGGCGACCTGGTGGCGATCGATTCTGCCAACTTCGTCGAAATCCATCAGCCGAACTCGCCGAGCTCGCCCGCCGGAACGGGACAAACCGCGGCGACGACCCTCGGCGTGACCACGGATGCGAAGCTGCCGTCCGCGGGCGGCCGATTCTCCTCATTTTATCCGCTGTACGACGGCACCAACCGGGCGCTGGTGAGCTGGTCGCCTTGTTTAGTGCAGGGCACCGGTGGAGTCGTGGAAGTCTGCAACGCCACCAATACCAGCGGCGCCAATGTCACGCTCGCACCTCCCCAATATACGTTGTGGGTCTACGATCTCGATGCCGGCACCTTGAGTCCGCTCTTGAGCGCGGACCCAGGGACCGAGATCGTCGAACCGCTGATCATGCAGGCCCGCACCCCGGCTCCCGCCTTCATCGCGGATTTCGTGCCGACCAGCACGGCCGAGCAGAATCTCGTCAACCGCGCCGTCGGTGTGCTCGACATCAGCAGCATCTACGATTTCGACGGCATCGACACGGCCAAACCAAGCATCGCAACCCAGGCTGATCCCGGTCAGCCGAGCTTCTATACGCGGCCCGCGCGCTTCGTCCGCATCCAAAAGGCGGTCGAGATTCCCGACAAGACCGTGCGCAAGATCAATGGCTCGGCGTTTGGCCCCGCGGGCATGGGCATGCGCGAAATCCTGGGCTATGCGCCGATCCAGCCCGACGGATCGGTGCAGATCCAGGTGCCGGCCAACGTCCCCTTCACGATCGATGTGCTGGACGCGAACGCGCGGCGCATCACGGTCCGGCATTCGAGCTGGCTGCAGCTGCGGCCCGGTGAGACCAAGTCCTGCAACGGCTGCCACACCGTCAATGCAACCAACCCGACCTCGCATGGCCGCACCGGTTTGACGCAACCCGTGAACCTCGGCGCGCCCACCACCGGTCAGCCGTTTCCCGGGACCAATACCGCGCTGTTCGCGAATGCCAAGGAAACCATGGCACAGACCCTGGCGCGCATCAGCTGCATCAAGGGCAGCGCGATTCCGTGCTCGCAGATCCTCGCCACCGACGTGATCTACGACAATGTGTGGACCACGGGCGTCACGCCGCCCGCGGGCAGCGTGGACGCGAGCTTCTCCTATACCTACGGCGGAGCGGCGGGTGTTCCCGGGTCGCCTCCGACCAACGCCAATTGCGCGGCGCCGGGGTGGACCGCGCAATGCCGCATCACGATCCATTATGCGAACGCCAAATCGAACCCGATCGGACTCTATATACAAAACCTGTGGAACTTTTCGCCGCGCACCGCGACCGTGAATGGCGTTCCCAATACGGTGGTGACCTGCACGCAGGGAAACTGCCACAACACCGTCAATGCGATGAATGCCATTCAAGTTCCGGCGGGCCAGATCGATTTGACGGGAGGCGCATCGAGCGTCGACACGACGGTGGTCACCTCTTATGAGCAATTGCTGTTCCCTCACGACGAACTGGCGCTTAATATGGGTGTGTTGGTCCCTGTGACCGTAACCCAGCCCGGTCCGCCGCCGGTCACGGTGACGGTACAGGTGGCCGCGCCGATGTCGGCCGGCAGCGCGAGCGCGTCAACGGCATTTTTTGGAGTGTTCGATGGCACTATTAAAGGCCAGGTAGACCACACCGGTTTTTTGACTCCCGGGGAGCTGCGCTTGATCTCGGAATGGCTGGACATCGGTGCCCAGTTTTACAACGATCCGTTCGTCGCGCCGGCGAACTAAATTGTGAGGTCACTGCTCGCGCTGGTCTTTTTGCTGCAGGCGGTGAGCGTGATTCCCGCGCAGGCCGCGAGTCGGCCGCTCATGCAGCTCGTGGTCACCGCACCCTACCTCGAAATGCACTCCGGCCCCGGGCGCGGCTATCCGGTCGTGTACGTGGTGGGGCGCGACGAGACGCTGACGGTATTGTTCAGCCGCACCGATTGGTACAAGGTGCGCGCTTCGCACGGCCAGGAGGGGTGGGCCCGGCGCGCCGATTTGATGAGCACCGAATTGCCCTCCGGGGAGCCGGCGCCGATTCCGCCGTATCCGGATTTCTTGACGCATCGCTGGGAAGTGGGAGCCGGCTACGGGGTCTACAATCATGAGAACCTGGTCACCGCGTATGTCGATTACGGCATCACCGACAGCATCGATGTCGAGGCCGTGCTGCAGCAGGCGTTCGGCACGCTCGATAACCGATACATCGCGACCATCGGCTTGCGTCACACGTTCGTTCCCGAATGGAAGTGGTTTTCGCCCACCGCCGGAATCGGCACCGGCTACCAGCGCATCACGAACAACCAGCCGCCCGCGCCGCTCGAAAGCAGTAATCAAATGGCCTACGCCTCGCTTGGGGCCCGCGGATTCATCACCAGACGCTTCATGTGGCGCGCCGATTGGCGCCACTATGTCGTGTTCAACAACCAGAACGTCAATGAGGAACTGGAAGAATGGAAAATCGGCTTAGCAGTATTCTTTTAGCGGCAGCCCTGCTGTCCGGCTGCAGCTGGTTCCATCGCGGCGACAAGACGCCGGCGCCGGCGCCGGTGACCGTCGAGGAGCCGCAGGCCGATCCCTCGATCATCGAACCGCAGGTGTCGCGCCGCGTGGTCACGACGCCGAAGGTCAAGGCCAAGGACTTCGAGGCCGGCGTGTACTTCGGCGCGCTGAGCATTCAGGATTTCGGCACCAACCCCGTCTACGGCGTGCGTGCCGCCTACCACGTCACCGAGGATTTTTTCCTCGCAGCCTTCGGCGCGCGCTCGCAGGCCGGCTTGAGCAGCCTGGAGGACGTGTTTCCCAACATCACGGTCGTCAGCAACTCTGGGAGATACTTCACGTACTACGACCTGGCCGTGGGATACAACGTACTGCCCGGCGAGGTGTTCCTCGGGCGGGGCCGAGCCTTCAATTCAGCGCTTTACGTGACGGCCGGCATAGGTGCCGTGAAATTCGCGAACCAGGACCAGTTTGCGCTGAACTACGGGGTGGGTTATCGCATCACCCTCACCGACTGGCTGGCGATGCATGTGGACGTTAGAGATCACGTGTTCGAGTCCGATTTGTTCGGCGTCAACAAAAACGTCAACAACATAGAAGCCATATTGAGTCTGACCACATATTTTTGAGGAGAGATCGATGCAAAGCTTCACCACAAAAATCGCCAAACGTCTCGCGTGCGCGGCGATCGTCCTCGCCTCGGCGGCGTTCGCGGCCGACTCCGGCGGACCCGCGCCGGCGTTCACGCTCACCGCACTGTCCGGAGGACAGGCCGCCTTGAGCCAGTACAAGGGGCAAGTGGTGCTCGTGAATTTTTGGGCGACCTGGTGCGGACCCTGCCAGCAGGAAATGCCGTTGCTCGATCAGATGTACAAGAAATACAAGCCCGCGGGCTTCACGCTGATCGGAGTGAATGTCGACAAGGAGCAGCCTGCGGTCAAGGAGCTGCTCGCACGCAAGCCGGTGAGCTTCCCCGTGCTGCTCGACCCGGCGAATCAGGTGAGCAAAGCGTATCACGTCGACGAAATGCCGAGCTCGGTGATCATCGATCGCAAGGGTGACATCCGCTACATTCACCGCGGCTACAGGCCGGGCGACGAAAACGAATATCAAGATCGGATACGCCAGCTCATCCGCGAGTAGCCCATGAAGAGCCCGCGCCCCGCGCCGCCGTTCCGCCCTGTGCCGCTACTGCGCCTTGTGCCGCATTTTCGCCGCCCGTTGTTGGCCGGCACCCTGCTGCTTTGCGCCGCGTGCAGCAACATCCAACCCTGGGTGAAACCGTACGAGCGCGATCGGCTGGCCGATCCCATCATGGCCTGGGAACGGGATGCGATTTCCGCCGCCTACATGGATCACGTGCGCGAGGTTCGCGAAGGATCGCGCGGCGGGACCGGCGCCGCGGGCGGCGGCTGCGGCTGCAATTGATGGATGCGACGGCAATGCAGCGCACACTGAGTCGCATTGCCGTGGTCGCGGCGCTGCTTTTGGTCCGCGCCACGAGTGCGGATGTGTTGCCGGACGACCGCGCCGACCTCTTTTATAGCAAGTACAGCGGCGGCGGAATGGACATCACCGGCGAATCGGTGTTGGTGCGCAAGAAATTCACCGAGAACTTCGCGCTGGAAGGCAGTTATTTCGTCGACAAGGTGAGCGGCGCCTCCATCGATGTCCTGAGCCAAGCGAGCCAGATCAAGGACGAGCGCAAGCAAAAGACCGGCACCGTCGAATATGTCCACGACAAGACCACGTACTCGCTCAGTTACATCAACAGCGTGGAGCGGGACTACAAGTCCAATACCACGAGTTTCTCCCTGAAACAGGACATGTTCGGCGACCTGACCACCCTGACGCTCGGCTACTCGCACACCGACGATACGGTCGGCGAAAACAACGGCACCGCCTTCGTGCCCGTCATCGTTTGGCTGGGGCATGCGCAGAGCATCGGCTACGATGTCGGGCTATCGCAGATCATGACCAAGAATTGGATCGCCGGCCTGAACGTGAACGTGATCACCGACAACGGCTACCTCGCCAACCCGTACCGCTCGTATCGCTACCTCGACAGCAGCAATGCCAAGGGCTATTCCCTCGCCAGCCAGGTATACCCCGACACGAGGACCAGCACGGCGGTTCAACTACAGGCGAAGTATTACCTGCCGTACCGGGCCGCGATCACCGGGTCATACCGGTACTTCACCGATACCTGGGGCATCGTCGGCAATACCTACGAGCTTGATTACACNCACCCGATCTCCAACATTTGGATCTTGGAGGGGCGCGTGCGCTTCTACAAGCAGAACAGCGCCGATTTTTACAGCGACTTGTATCAATATGCCGGGCAATATAATTTCATGGCGCGCGACCAGAATTTGGCGGCGGGGGACAACACGACGATCGGGGCCAAAGTCACTTATGCGTTCCTGCCCGACGGCTGGAAGATGTTCAAGCGCGCCACCGCCACCTTCGATGTGAGTCGCATCGAGTACAAATACACCGACTTTCGCAACATCAAGTATTACGGCCTGCCCCAATATCAGCCGGGCAAAGAACCCTTGTACTCGTTCAACGCCACCGTCTATCAGATCTATATGTCGATGTTCTTCTGACCCGAGGCGACGACACGCCGCCACCACACCAACAGCATGGGTGCGAGCGCGGAAGCGATGGCGATGGTGTCGGCAACCCAGTCCCATAAATCGCGATCGCGATGCACGACCGAAAGCCCTTGCACGAATTCGATCAAGGCGCCGAAGCCGGACAGCAACAGTGCAATGACGAGAAGGCGGCCGCGCGGGAATGCCGCCACCGCCAGGTAGGTCAGGCTGTAGAATACGATGAAATGTTCGGCTTTGTCCCAGGGCGCCAATTGCACCGCCTGCGCCGGCGGAATGACGGCGCTGTAGAACGTGAACATGAGCGCCCCGAAAAATGCGACTTGCGCCAGACGAACGAGCTGCGATACTTTGAGCACGGTACATCCAAAAGCGTTGAGCATAGCAAATCGATGGCGAAGACCTATCTGTCGCGTCGCGATGCGGTGAAGATTCTGACGCTTGGGGCCACCGGCGCGGCCGCGTTCGCGGTTTGCCGCTCCGCGGGCGCTGAGCCGACGAAACTCGACGTGAACGATCCCGCGGCGCTCGCGCTCGGTTACGTGGAGAACGCAGCTGCGGTGGATGTCAAGAAATATCCCGCTTATGTGCCGGGATCCAACTGCGACAATTGCCTGCAGCTGCAGGGCGCGCCCGGCGGCGACTACCGGCCATGCGGCCTGTTTCCGGGAAAATTGGTATCGGCGAGGGGCTGGTGCTCCGGGTGGACCCCGGAAATATAGGCATCCCGCGCACGCACGCCGACTGCGGGAAAATCCGTGAAAAATCCGTCGATGCCGCGCGCCAGATAGCGCGTAATTTCCGCCGCCAGATCGCCGTGAGCCTCGGGAGCGCGCCCCACTTGAAGATCGGCGGGCAAGAACTCATTTTCGGCGCGAAACGTCCACACATGAACCGCCAGCTCGTGCCGGTGCGCAGCGGCGACCGCCTCCGCGGTCGCGAGCGCTTTGGCGATGCCGATCGCATCCGCATATTCCGCTATTAGCCCCAGATCACCCAACTCGTGCTCCAACAACTGAACGAGCGGCAAACGCGTCATCGCGCGTAATTGCCGCAGGTTGTTCGGATCGAATGATTGGATGAACACCGGCGATCCGTCCCGTTCATAGCCGAAGCGCCGCAGGGTCTGCAATACCGCCCGCTCCTGCGCGAGACCGATCGATGCGAAGTGCGCGGGATGCTTCGTCTCCGGATATACGCCAATCCCGATTTTGCCGCCGCGCCCGCGGTTCGCATCGATGGCAAGCTGCATGATCTCATCGAAGGTCGGCACCGCTAACCGACCGTCGAAAGCGCGGTTCGCGGGCCGTAGCTGCGGCAAGCGCTCGCGAGCGCGCAGGGTCTTGATTTCGGCGAGGGTGAAGTCCTCGGTGAACCAGCCGGTCATCGCTTCGCCGTCGATCACCTGGGTGCGGCGGCGCGCCGCAAATTCCGGGTGGTCCGCCACATCGGTGGTGCCCCCGATCTCATTTTCATGCCGCGCGATGAGCACGCCGTCCCGGGTCATGACCAGATCGGGCTCGATGAAGTCCGCGCCCTGATCGACCGCGAGCTGGTAGCTCTCGAGCGTATGTTCCGGCCGCTCGCCGCTCGCACCGCGATGTGCAATCACGATCATCCGCGGCAAAGGCGTATCAGACACGCCGCTAGTCTAGCGCATGGAAGTCGAGCGAGCCGGCCTCATCGAGGCTCGCCGGCGGTGTAGGTTTTCTTAAGGCGCGGACCAGCGTTAAGCTTGCGAAATTAGGTGCCCGAAGCCGGCCCGGCGCGCTACGATAGAGAATCTGCGCTGTATCTATAGAAAGGGGGTGCTCATGTCGCTTGGAACAAAAATCTCGGTCATCATGCTCGTGGCCGCGGTCGTTACCGCCGCGCCGGCATTCGTCAATACCGCACATGCCGGGGCGGCGCGGCAGGAAGGCCTTCTGTTGACGGCAACCGAAGTATTGGAGGACGTGCAACGCATGCCGGACCAGCGCGTGCCCGATGCGCTGCTGGCGCGTGCCTACGGTATCGCCGTGATTCCCAGTGTGACGAAGATCGCCTTCATATTCGGCGGCCGCTTCGGCACCGGGGTGGTGGTGGTGCGCGAAAGACTCGATGCGCCGTGGAGCGACCCGGTGTTCCTCTCGCTCACCGGAGGCAGCTGGGGATTGCAGGCGGGAGCACAATCCTCGGATATCATCCTGGTGTTCACAACGAGGAACGGCATCGAAGGCATCGCCGGAGGCAGGATGACCCTCGGAGCGGACGCCTCGGTCGCGGCGGGACCGGTCGGCCGACAAGCTTCAGCCGCGACGGATATCGCCCTCGCCGAGATCTATTCCTATGCCCGAACGCGCGGTTTGTTCGCGGGCATTGCGGTGGACGGCAGCGTCATCTCGATCGATCGCTCGGCGAATGCCGCGCTGTACGGCAAGAGTGGTGTGACGGCGAGCGAGATATTCTCGGGGAGAGCCCCGGCGCCGCCTGAAAGCGCGCAGCGCTTTCTCGATCGGTTGTCGCAGATGACGCATGCGCCGGCGAGAAACTCGGCCGCACCGCCGATGCCGGCCGCCGCGGCGCCGGGCCCTGCTGGAGCGCCGGCCGCCCCGGCAGCACCCGCGGCAACGCCTGCTGCGCCGCCACGCTCGTACCCATTGGAGAACCAGAACTGACGATATGCCGCTCTCGGCGGACGGCAAGCCGATCTACAACGAAGCGCAGGCGGAGCGCGCGTGGCATGAACTCCTCACCCTTTTCAAGCGCGCCGCGGTACTCGCCTGCCTCCTTTGGTTATCCGGCCAGGCGCACGCACACGCGCCGCTGGTGCTGCTCACCGACTTCGGCACGGCGGACGGCGCGGTCTCCGCCATGAAGGGCGTCGCCTACAGCGTATCGCAGGATTTGCTGATCTCGGATTTGAGCCACGAGAATCCGAGCATCTTCGCCGGCGCCTATCGACTGTATCAGGCCGAACAATTCTGGCCGAAGGACACCGTATTCGTTGCCGTCGTCGATCCGGGCGTGGGCACGGAGCGCCTCTCGGTGGTGCTCAAAACGCGCACCGGACATTATTTCGTCGGCCCGAACAACGGCCTGCTCTCGCTGGTCGCCGAGCGCGATGGTATCGAGGGGTTGCGCCAGATCGACGAGCGTGTGAACCGGCGCAGCGGTTCGGACGAATCGCACACCTTTCATGGGCGCGACGTGTTCGCCTACACCGGCGCACGCCTCGCCGCCGGCGTGATCCGCTTCGATGAGGTGGGCCCGTCGCTCGCACCACAAACCCTGATCGATATTCCCTACCGCAAGCCTGAGCGTACCGGCAATGCGGTCACAGGCATCATCCCGGTGCTCGACGTGCAGTTCGGCAACGTCTGGACCAACATTCCTAAATCCCTGTTCGACGAATTGCATCTTGCATTGGGGGCCCCGGTGCGCGTGCGGATTTATCACGACAATCGGCTCATCGACGATGCGGTCGCACCCTACCGGCGCACTTTCGGCGAAGTGCCGATCGGCAAGCCGCTGGTGTACGTCAATAGCTTGTTGAATCTCGCCATCGCGCTCAATCAGGCGAGCTATGCGGCGGCCCGCAAGATCGAATCCGGNCCTGATTGGTTCATAGAACTCAGTCCGGCGCACCCGCCCTGAGGTCGGCGGCGATGCCGTCTCGCGAAGGCATCACTCGGCCTCGGCCGGCGCAAAGAACACCGGCACCGCTATCTCCTCTTCTATGTCGTAGAACCGATGTTCGACGTGGGCCGGCACGAAGATGAGTGTTCCGCCCGCATGCGCGCCCTGCCCTGCACCACATAGTAGAGTTCATCTTGTTTGTGAGGCGTTTGGTGATCGGTGCTCCCCGCCGACAACACGTACACACCGGCGCTCATCGCAGGAACGCGCAGAAATTCCAGATACTCGTTGCCCTGCCGCAAACGTTGTTCGACGATGTNGTCGATCGCTGAAAAGCGAACCTTGCGATCGCTCACTCGACACGCNCCGCAANAAACCCGGTAACCAGCNGCATATACCTCGATTTCCGAATCTTCCAAGCGGCTTCNGCCAAGTCGGTTGCCCACGCGGCAGTTGGGACGATCGGCTCGATCCTGATACAGTTGCCGNGCTGCGCAAGAGGGAACACGATCTCCATGCCCCAAATACTCGAACCGGTGCGTACCGTGACTTTGGCCGAGATTCAGGACGCTCGAGCGCGCATCGCCAAGTTCGTCTTGCGTACCCCGTTGATTCCGCTCGATCTCGGGCCCGACTTCCCGGATGTCCGGCTCAAATTGGAGAATCTCCAGCCGACCAACTCGTACAAGCTGCGCGGCGCCGTCAATGCGGTGTCGATGTTGTCGGAGGCCGAGCGCGAGCGAGGCGTATGGACCATCAGCGCCGGCAATGCCGGACAGGGCGTCGCCTATGCGGCGAGACAGGCGGGCGTGCCTTGCACGGTGGTCGCGATCGAGACCGCCCCGAAATCGAAGATCGAGCGGATGCGTGCGCTCGGCGCGCGACTCATTCCGGTTTCCTATGCGGCCGCTTGGCAAGCTCTTGGAGATCGTGCCTTCCCCGGCGTCGCGGGCACCTTCGTGCATCCCTTCGACGATCACAACTTCATCGCCGGCCATGCCACCATGGGCCTCGAGATTCTCGAGGACGCGCCCGACACCGTCGCCGTCATCGCCGCGATCGGCGGCGGCGGGCTGATAACCGGCGTGGGCAGCGCGCTGAGGGCGCGCAATCCCGGGATCAAGGTCTGGGGCGCCGAGCCGGAGACGGCGGCGCCGGTCGCCCTCTCTCTTGCCGCGGGATCCATACAACCGTTCAAGGACTGGAAACCCTCGTTCGTGGACGGCGCCGGCGGCCAGAGCGTGTTCCCGCGCATGTGGGAGCGGATGCGCCCGGTCGTGGACGGCTGCATCGTCGTAACTCTGGATGACACGAGGAGAGCGATGCGATTGGTGGCCGAGAAGGCGCGCGTCATCGCCGAAGGCGCCGGCGCTCTGGCGGTGGCGGCGGCGCTCACCGGTAAGGCCGGCCGGGGACCGCTCGTCGCGATCGTCTCGGGGGGCAATGTCGATTTGCCGAAGTTTTGCGAGCTCATCGCCGACATGAGATGATCGCGCGCCTCGGCCGAGCGCTACACCGCGGCGCTGTACCGCATCATCGAAGTCGACCATGCGCAGCCCGGCGATTGGCGTTGGTAGCCGCAGCCGCATCGGATTCCGCGCCTAGCTGGCGCCGTGCAACGTCTGGTCTTGCGCGGACGCCGGCCCGGTGGATCCGTGCCGATGGCGCTGAGCGAGCCATTGCATCCGTTGGGTTTGGAAATCTTGGGCGAGCGTGAACAAGACGCCGGTGGACCAGGCAAACGCGAGCAGCCCGGCCATCGCCAGCATGCCTTCCAAGAGCCGCCAGTGCCGCGGCAGATAAAAGTTGCTGCCCAACGTCGTATATTCATTCAGCGAAAAGTAATAAGCGACGCTGTAACTGCCAAAAGCGTCTTTCCAGATGAAAAACGCGGCCCAGACCATCGCCTCGGTCAAGTGAACNAGCAGGATCATCCAGCTCGCCAGAATGATGAGGAACAAGCCCGACCATTGGCCATGTTTCGTACCGANCCGATTTTTCGCAACCAGATTGACCCGCAAGGTCGCGAGCATGCCGAATGCATGCATGACCATGGTGATGGCCACGAGTGCCCCGCCCCACGCTATTTCGTCGAGCGAGATGACGTACGCGGGTTCGATGGGTGCCGTATTCATCGTGGGGAATGCTACAGGTTCCGGTGAAAGGCTGCCGGGCAAATCGATGGGTCATCTATACTGCCTTGCGATGCCAACGCAAATGCCGCTGATGAGGCGCGAACGAACCGGAAACCGCAACGTCGCCGCAATGCTCCTGATGCTCTTGGCGGTTCCCGCCCTCGCCCAGGAGAACCAATCGCTGGTGAAGGAGGCGAAGAATCCGTTCGCCGACCTGATCAACCTGCAGTTTTTTTACGATGCCAACCTGGGGTTCGGGCCGGACAAGGAAACGCAGACCGTATTGACCATTCAGCCCGTCATTCCATTCAACCTGAACGCCGAATGGAGCGTCATCACGCGCACCATCTTGCCGCTGATCGATCAGCCGGGACTCGCTCCCGGCGAGGGCTGGACTCGAGGACCGGGCGATACCCAGCTGTCCCTATTTTTATCTCCCACCCGTAGCGGCGCGTGGGTATGGGGGGTCGGACCGGTGTTTCAGATCCCGAGCGCGACCAACGATGCGCTCGGTCAGGGCAAGTGGGGTGCGGGCCCCACCGCCGGTGTGCAGTGGTCCGGCGCGCAGTGGACGTTCGGCGCATTGATCAACAACATCTGGTCCTTCGCCGGCGACGGTAGCCGGTCGTCGGTCAACCAGATGCAGCTGCAGCCGGAGATCAATTACAATTTTGTCGCCAACCCCAATCGCTATTTGACTTTCTCGCCGACCATCACCGCGAATTGGCAGGCGAGCGGACACGAGCGCTGGACCGTGCCGGTTTCTCTCGGCGTCGGTCAGCTGATGAAATTCGGCCATCAATCCGTCAATCTGCAGGCAACCGCCTACTACAATGTCATCGCGCCTTCCGGATCCAGCAATTGGACGCTGGAACTCTTGGTGCAATTTCTGTATCCGCAATGACCGGCGAATCGCACGGGCGCGTTCACACCGCATGCCATCGCACGCGCCTACATGGCTGCCCTACACCAGCCCGCGGGCGCCTGGAGCTGGGAGCTCGAGTTGCGCAGCCACGCCGAATCCTTCTAAAGGGCCGGCAGCGGCCTTCAGCCGATCCCCAGCGCGTTGCGCACTCCGGCGCCGTACGCCGTGTCGACCTTGTCGAAGTGAGCGAGCTGCCGATCCACGATGTGCCGTGGCACCCCCGCCATCGAAGCGGCGATATTCGAATGCAACCGTTGTCGCTGGGCCGCATTCATCAGCCGGAACAGCGCGCGCGGCTGGCTGTAGTCATCGTTGCCCGCGCGGTGGTCGTAGCGATCGGCATCGCCCGATATCCGCAGCGGCGGCTCGCGAAATTCCGCCGCCTGCGCCGGGCCGCCCATCGAATTCGGCTCGTAGTAGGCATCGGCATTACCGGAGTCATTGCGGAAGAACCGCATCGGACCGTCTTTATGGTAGTGGTGAACCGGGCACTTCGGTGCGTTCACGGGAAGCGCCTCGTAATGGGTGCCGAGCCGATAGCGATGCGCGTCCGCGTAGGAGAACACCCGCGCCTGCAGCATCTTGTCCGGTGAGAAGCCAATCCCGGGTACGACGTTCGACGGGCTGAACGCCGCCTGCTCGATCTCGGCGAAATAGTTCTCCGGATTGCGGTTCAGCTCCATGACGCCGACCTCGATGAGCGGGCAGTCCTTGTGCGGCCACACCTTGGTCAGGTCGAACGGATTGTAGGGCGTTTTATCGGCATCGTTCTCCGGCATGATCTGGACGCAGAGGCGCCACTTCGGATATTCGCCGCGTTCGATGGCGCCGAACAAGTCTTCCTGCGTGGTCTCGCGGCTGCGGCCGATGACCTCGGCGCTTTCCCCGTTCGTCCAATAATTGTGGCCTTGCAGGGTCTTGAAGTGAAACTTGACCCAGTAGCGCTCGCCCGCGCGATTGTAGAAGGAGAACGTGTGGGAGCCGTAGCCGTTGATGTGCCGCACATCGCGCGGAAGACCGCGATCGCTCATGAGGATCGTCACCTGGTGCAGAGATTCGGGCGACAGCGACCAGAAATCCCACGCCGCGGTGTTGGAGCGCAGATGCGTCCTCGGATGACGCTTCTGGGTGTGAATGAAGTCGGGGAATTTCAACGGATCGCGGATGAAGAACACGGGCGTATTGTTGCCGACCACGTCCCAATTGCCTTCCTCGGTATAGAATTTCAGTGCGAAACCGCGCACGTCGCGCTCGGCGTCCGCCGCGCCCAACTCGCCCGCCACCGTTGAAAATCTGGCGATGAGCTCGGTCTTCTTGCCGACCTCTTCGAAAATCCTCGCACGCGTGTAGCGCGAAATATCATGGGTGACGGTGAACGTGCCGTAGGCGCCCCATCCCTTGGCGTGAACCGTGCGCTCGGGAATCCGCTCGCGATTTTGGTGGGCGAGCTTCTCCAGCAGCTGATAATCCTGCAAAAGCACCGGTCCGCGCGCACCGGCCGTGAGGGAATTTTGGTTGTCGGCTATGGGCGCTCCCGCGGATGTGGTCATCACGGGGGCTTTCGGCGTCTTTGAACTCATGGGTCTGTCCTCATGCTTGGGTCTATGGGACAGAGGCTAGGCCCGGACACCGATCGAATCCAATGAGAAAATCTTATTTCCCCGATAGATGCCCTCTATGGCAACGACGTCGCCCGCGACCACGAGCAGCGGCGCAACAATCGGCTTCTCGCCGCTCTGGCTGTCATGCAGGTACTTGCGGACTTCCGGCGCTTGCGCCCAATCCGCATAGGCGGGAATCTGCGGCCCGAGTGCTTGGAAAACCGCATGACCGTAGTCGTAGCAACCCTTGGTCGTGACATCGTGGTAGCGGGCAAGCGCGGCCGGCCTCAGCATCCGGGAGATATCGAAAGTGGGCAGTGACCGTGAACCGGCGGGCTCTGCCGCGTTCATTGGAACGACCGCGGCGTCGGGAATTCCCTGCAGCCCGCCGCGCGAGCGCCTGCGCTATTGCAACATGACCTTCACCAACGGACGCTGGATCGGCCGCGGCGGGTTTGGCGGCAATTCAGGCTCGTCGATCTCCCGACCGGTACGGTCGGCGCGTTCCTGAGCGTCATCGAGGATGCCGCAGGCTACGATCCCAACTACTACCCGCCGATCATCGACATGCTTGAGAGCATTTGCGCCGTCCGCTAAACCGAACCCGGCTTTGCGCTACTCATG
>Ga0031654_10000056_pt1 | contig 21480 bp, 19 predicted proteins | sample FrelakmetCRP12CR_FD_55268 | JGI IMG/M metagenome (GOLD analysis project Ga0031654, IMG submission 55268) | Freshwater lake sediment microbial communities from the University of Notre Dame, USA, for methane emissions studies - CRP12 CR | ecosystem: Environmental > Aquatic > Freshwater > Lake >...
AGTACGACGCGCGCCTGCCGACATACATCAAAGGCGATCCGGCGCGGACTCAACAGGTGCTGCTCAATCTCGCCGGCAACGCGGTGAAATTCACCGAGGGCGGATCGGTGCTCATTGCCGCGGAGGCGCTCGATTCGGCGCACGTGAAAATCAGCGTGACGGATAGCGGAATCGGCATCGCCGAAGAGCGATTGGCAACGCTGTTTCAGCGCTACGCGCAGGCCGATACCTCGATTGCGCGGCGCTTTGGCGGCACCGGGCTGGGTCTGGCCATCAGCAAGACCCTGGTCGAACTCATGGGCGGCGAGATCGGCGTGCACAGCCGTCCGGGCGCCGGATCGACTTTCTGGTTCGTGCTGCCGCTGCAAGCCGGCACCGCCGCGATCGGGGCCGACGCGCCGGCCGCGCCGGTTGAGGTGGCGAGGCCGGTCGAAGCGGCGGTCGCGCCTGTCGAGGTGGCCGCACCGGTAGAGGCGGCGGCCGGGACTGGCGCACGCGCTCAGTTGCTTCTGGTCGAGGATAATTTCGTCAACCAGCGGGTTGCGCTCTACATGCTGGCCAAACTCCGATACCAGGTCGACGTCGTCACCACCGGCGTGGAGGCGATCAAACGCCTCAGCAAGACCCGTTACCAACTCATCTTGATGGACTGCCAAATGCCCGAGATGGACGGCTTCGAAGCGACGCGGCGCATACGCNATCGGACCTCGACGGTATTGGATCACGAGGTGCCGATCGTCGCGATGACGGCGAATGCGTTTCCGGAAGATCGGGTGCGGGCCATCGCATCGGGCATGAACGATTTCCTGAGCAAGCCGGTTGATCAATCGACGCTGTCGGCGGTGATCGAGAAGTGGCTGGGATCACAAGGGCGCCCGGCGGCATCGCCGGCTCAAGCGGCCGACGGCACACCGGTGCGCGCCGCCGCGACGGCTTCGTGAAGCGTCTGGAAAATCCGCCCCGGACCCACGACTGCCGTGATGCCGTGGCGGTCCATGTCCGCGCGCAAATAGTCGTTGACGCGCCCGAAAATCGTGCCGATCTTTTGTTGCGTCAAATCCTCAAGTAGATCGCGCAGGGACTGGGCCGCGGAATAGTCGATATCGGTGATCGCGCCCGCATCGACGACGACCCAGTGCAGCGGCGTCGGCGCCTGCTTGACGAGCGCACGCACCTCGTCAATGAAGCGGTCTTGGTTCGCATAAAACAAATCCGCACCGAAGCGGTAGACGATGAGTCCCGGTTCGGTCACCTTGCCCGGCGTCGCGGGTTCCGGCACCCACCGCCCCATCGAATCCGGCTCCAGCATCATCGTATGCGGGCGATAGCTGTGACGCACGTGTCTGAACAGCGATAAGGCCATGGCCAGCAGAATCCCCTGCTCGACGCCGAATGCGACCACGGTTGCCGCGGTCGTGATCGCGAGGTAAAACTCGCCCGGGCTTTCGCGGCGTATGTCGCGCAGGCATTTCAGATCGATCATGCCGAGCGCAATGTTGAAGACGATTGCGGCCAATACGCAGCGCGGCAGGTATTGCAGAGGCTCGCTCAGTGCCAGCAGCACCAGCAGCACGACGCCGGTCAATGCCAATTGCGCGATCTGACTGCGCGCACCCACGTGGTCGGCCATCGCGGTCTGGGTCGGGCTGCCGTTGACCACGAAGGCCCCGCTGAGCGCGGCGGCCGCATTCGCGGCGGAAAGACCCAGAATATCCGCGTCCTCATCGACGCTCTCGTGATACCGGACTCCGAATGCCCTCGAGGTCGCCGCGCTCTGCGCGACGATCATCACCACGCACGACGCGGAAACCGGCAGCAGCTCGAGAATTTCGCTCAAGGTCATCTTGGGGAAGCGGATCGGCGGAAAGCCGCCGGCGATCGGGCCGACGAGCGCAATGCCTTGCTTTGCAAAGTGAAATGCCGCGCTTGCCGCGATCGCCGCGACCACGGCGATCAGGGCCAGCGGAAGTCGCGGCGCGAATCGATTGCCGAGCAGGATGATCCCTGCGACCAGCGTGGACAGCGCGAGGGTCGGGTAGTGCAGGTGCGGCAGTCCGTCCATGATTTGCCAGACGCGAACCAGCGAATAGCGCGAATTGGCCGCGACGCCGAACATGTCGCTCAGCATCGCGATGCCGACCTGGAGCCCTACTCCGGCGAGAAACCCCGTCAGCACCGTGCGCGACAGAAAATCGGCCAGAAAGCCCAACTTGAAGATTCGCGCCGCGAGCAGCAACGCGGCGGTCAGCAGCGCCACCATGCACACCAGCGCCATGTATTGAGCGCTCGCCGGCACGGCGACGCGGGACAGCGAACTGGAAAAGATGGCGGCCGTTGCCGAGTCGGCGGCTACGACCAGGTGGCGCGAGGAACCGAAAATCGCGAATGCGATCGGCGGCAGCAGCAGAGTGTAAAGTCCGGCGACCATGGGTGTGCCGGCGATGCGTGAATAGCCCAAGACCTGCGGGATGTTGATCGATGCGAGGTTCACACCGGCGAGCAAATCGCGCAGCGCACGCTTGGATTCTATGGGCCGAAGGCCCCCAAAGAGGCTTAGCGGCATCGCGACATCATTCTTGTAATCCGGTGAGGCAACGAGGGCGATCGTTCAGGCGCCGAAGCCGTTCGGCCGCCGCGGGAAGCATAGCATCTTCGCCGCTAAAGTCGCGGCGGCGGAAACGCAAGCACGTTGTTCGTATAGGTCTCGACGAGATCGCTGAACGGTGTGCCGTCCGGCAAGTAGAGCACCGCGCGATGCTCGAGCAGGGCTGGGGGTAGCTCGAGATCCGCCGCGGCGCCGCTCCCTGCGTCCGCGTTCATTTCCCACCCCTCGGGCAGCGGCTGCCAGAGCAGCTTCGAGGACAGCGTATGGCGCTGAAAATGCAGCTCGCGCACGACTTTGCCGAACGGCTCATCGGTGGTGTCGAGGAGCCTATTCATCTCCGGGGTCAGGCGAGCGGGCACATACCAATTGTCCGCCTCCGACATTACCCACGCGCCGCAACGAAGCAGCACCCTGCGGTAACGGAGCGGTTCGGTCGGCGCGACCCGCAGCTCCCGACGCTGCTCGGGCGATGCCGGTTTATCCACGCCGGGAACTCGTACCGCCACGATGAGCGCCGGAGATGCGAGNCGATGCACGTCGCACCAATGCTCCAGGGTCAATGTGGCGCTGTCGTGGCTCAGCAGGTCGGCATTCAGTGTTTCGAGCACGGCGAGCGCCGCGACGCGCGCCGCATAGCTGCCCGGCCAGGAGGCGCCCCCCGTGCGCACCGAATTGCCGGCTCGCACCGAGTCGCCCGCGTAAACCGCCGCCAACAGCAGCAGCGCGCCGCACGCGGCAAACGATCGGCGATTGCGCGCCCGATCAGGGGTCCCAGCGGAGAATTTCGCCATTTTCAATCGACCTCCCCGTGAGTGCCAGGATGAAAGCCCAATGGCTGACCAAAAGCGTCGTGGCGCTATCGTCGCTCGCGGCCATCCGGGCGCGGAAAGCATTCGCCCGCGCGTTCGTCGCCGCGGTCGATTCGATACCCGCATGCCACCATTGCCGCGGCAAATGCCCGAAATCATGATGCGGAAATCGCGCTGCCAGCAATTCGGGCGGACTGCCGACGTCGCAGACGAAGGCCGCACGCTCGCGGACCTCGTGCATAATATCGACCGGTACCCGATGAATGGCGAGCACCGGCTGTGCGGTCTGCAGTGCGCGCGTGTAGGGCGAAACGATGATCCGGGTCAGCGCGACCCCGGCGAGTTGTCGCGCCGCGGCCGCGGCCTGCTCGGCGCCGAGCGGCGTCAATTGCGGATCCTCGATGCCCGGATCCACCCGGGTCTCGCTGAAATGCAGGTTGAAGTAGCTTTGACCATGGCGGAGCAAAATCATGCAGAGTCCTTATGAGCCGCTGACACCGTTCCACATCGCCGTGCAGGTGCGCGACATCGCGGAGGCGCGCCGTTTCTACAAGGATATCCTAGGTTGCGCCGAGGGCCGCAGCGACACGTGCTGGGTCGATTTCAATCTCTATGGCCACCAGTTCGTCTGCCATCTGAATCCCGAGTTGGGCGCTTCGGGCAAGCTTGCGAGCCATTTCAATGTCGTGGACGGGCACGGCGTGCCGGTGCCCCATTGCGGCGTCGTGCTCCGGCCGGGACAATGGCGGGAGTTGGCCGAGCGCCTGCGGCGGGCAGGCGTCGAGTTCGTGATCGAGCCGTGCACGCGCTTTCGGGGTCAAGCGGGCGAACAATCCACGATGTTTTTTCTGGACCCCACCGGCAACGCGCTCGAGTTCAAGGCATTTCAGGACATGGAGAGGCAACTGTTCGCCGTGGATCACCCGGCCCGCTAGGTGGCGATTTCCCTCGACAGCATTCCGCGCTTCACCGCTGCACAGGCGCTCACCATCGCCCATAAGGACTACGGCATCGAGGGGCGGGTGACCGCGCTGCCCAGCGAGCGAGATCAAAATTTTCTCATCGTCGATGCACGAGGCGCAAAGTTCGTCCTTAAGATCGCCAATCGGGACGATGCGCCGGAATTATTGGAATTCCAGCATCAGGCCATGCGCCGCGTGGCCGCTGCGCCGTGCGATTGCCGAGTGCAGGAGATCGTGCGCTCGCTCGATGGCGCGGATTTGAGCGAAATCCGCGACCGCGCGGCCGGTGTGCGCCATTGCGTGCGCGTAACGACCTGGCTGCCAGGGGAGGTATTGGCGAAGTGCGTGCCGCGCCGCCCCGAGCTACTCGAATCCATCGGAGCCGGCATGGCCAGGATCGACGCGGCACTGCGGGGTTTCACGCATCCGGCGATGCATCGAGTCTTGCAGTGGGACCTGCGCCACGCCGGGCTCGCGCGCGAACATGCGCATCTTTTGCCGCCGGCCCGGCGCATCCGGGTGGAGCGCGTATTCGCCGAGTGGGAAACGATCGAATGGACGCGCCTGCGTCACAGCGTGATCCACAACGATGCCAACGACTACAACGTGCTCATCGAGGACGGCCGCATGACCGGACTGCTCGATTTCGGCGACCTGGTTCATTCGGCCGCCGTCTGCGATTTGGCCATTGCGCTCGCGTACGCGATGCTCCACGAGAAGGAACCGCTGGGCGCCGCCGCCGCAGTCATTCACGCCTACCATCGGCACAGTCCGCTGACCGAGCTTGAGCAGAGGGTGCTGTATCCTTTGATACTGGCGAGGCTCTCGGCAAGCGTCTGCTATGCGGCCCACAACAGGGCCCGCAATCCCGACGACGCATACCAGGTCGTGACCGAGGCGGCCGCGTGGGAATTGTTGGATAGGCTCGAGCCGCATTCGCCCGCTGCGGCACTCGCGGTGGTTCGCGGCGCGTGCGCCTGATCGGCCGAGAATGGCGGCTAGGCGCAGGAGCTTTCGGTCAGTTCGCCGGCCGCGCTTTGCAGATAGTTTTGCAAACCCATNTTATCGATGAGCCCGAGCTGCTCTTCGATGAANTCGATGTGCTCTTCTTCGCTTTTCTGAATGTGCACCAGCAGATCGCGCGTCACGTAATCCTTGACGGATTCGCAGTGTGCGATGGCCGCGGTGTACATCGGATGCGCCTCCATTTCGCGCTTCAGATCGCACAACAATATCTCGCGCACGTCCTCGCCGATGAACAGCTTGCCCAGGTCCTGCAGATTCGGCAGACCCTCGAGAAAAAGAATGCGCTTGACCAGGCTATCGGCGTGCCGCATCTCATCGACGGATTCGTCGTATTCGATCTTGCCGAGGCGCTTCAGGCCCCAGTTATCGAGCATGCGCGCATGCAGGAAATATTGATTGACCGAGGTCAGCTCGTTCTTCAACGCCTGGTTGAGAAAATCCAATACCTTCGCATTACCCTGCACGGCGGCTCCTCATGGAAAGCTCTTGGCGAGGTGGAGGATTGTATGCTCGAACAGCCCGCGCCGTCAGAGCGCGAATTCGGTGATGGTGCCGGGGAAGCAGTCCGAAGCGCGCGCCTCGTGCTGTCGCAAGGAATCGGCCAGAGAAGCCCGGGCCTGCGGCAGACATTTCCCGCAGCAGGTTCCCAAGCCGAGATCCCGGCTCAGATCGGCCACCTGCCGGGCTCCGTCCTTGACGGCGGCCCGGATATGCTTTTCGGAGACGGCTTTGCATACGCAGACGATCATGCATAATATTGTGGGCGCGAATGCGAATGATTGTCAATACCGATAGGTCATGAACTCAATCGCGCCGCAGCAAACCCGTCGCGGGAGCCGCGAGCAACATGCAAGTCATTCATTTACTTGTATTATGATGGCATGAAGCTTTATTCCTGGAACGTGAACGGCATCCGTGCCGTGTACCGNAAGGGCGTGTTCCAGACATTTCTTCATGCTCATCGCCCCGATATTCTGTGTCTGCAGGAGACCAAGGCGGAGCGGAATCAGGTGGAAATCGACCTGCCGGATTATCGNGAATATTGGAACTCGGCCGTCAAAAAGGGCTACTCGGGCACGGCGATTTTCTCCAAGCCGGAGCCCATCNGTGTGATCAACGGGTTTCCGCGCGATTTCGCCAAACGCTATAGCTTTGCGGACGAACTGCAGCGCGACAGCGCCGAAGAGGGTCGNGTGATCACCGCCGAGTTCAAGGAGTTCTACGTGGTGACGGTGTACACGCCGAACGCCAAGGAGGACTTGAGCCGNCTGGCGCTGCGATTCAAGCATTGGGATCCCGCATTCCTCGCCTACTGCCGGCTACTCGACAAGACCAAGCCCGTCATTCTGTGCGGAGATCTGAACGTCGCGCACACCGAACTCGACCTCGCCAATCCGCAATCGAATCGCGGCAAGAAGGGCTTCACGGACGAGGAGCGCAAGGGATTCCAGAATTTCATGGACGCGGGATTCGTCGATACCTTTCGGCTCTTCAAACAGGGCAACGGGTATTATTCGTGGTGGAGCCATTTTGCGAACTCGCGAGCGCGAAACATCGGATGGAGAATCGATTACTTTTTGGTGTCAGTGCGGCTTCGCGACCGAGTGGTGGGCGCGGACATTCACCCGGACATCATGGGCAGCGATCATTGCCCGGTCAGCATCACGCTTGCCTGATCGCGCTCGCCGCGATCTTGCTGGTTGCGAAACCGGTGTTCGCGGCTGATCCGCCCAGCCGCTACGGCGTCGATGCGCCGGAGTTGGCACCCTTGGGGCGATTCGCGGTGGGCGTGAGGACACTGCAATTCCGCGAGGCCGCCCAAGCGGATGTGCAGGGTTTCGATCCGGCGCGCGGTTCGGCGCCCCTGCGAGACCGAGAGCTCGGCGTGGAGTTGTGGTATCCGGCGCGGCCGAAGCCGGGTGCCGTGCCCGTCGTGTATACGGCGAGCATGCCTGCCGAGCCGCCATTGCCCCCGGCGGCCTTCAGCATACCCGGCATAGCCATCCGTGATGCGTCGCCGGCGGGCGAGGGCTTTCCGCTGATCGTCGTGTCGCACGGCTGGAGCAACGATCCGGTGGCGATGACCTGGCTGACGGAAAATCTCGCATCCAAGGGCTATGTGGTGGCCGCCATTCGGCACGANGATCCGTCCATCAACGATCTGCGCAACCTTCCGCAATGGCTGCTGCGGCGGCCGCTCGACATCGTGTACATAACGCGCGNGCTGCAGCGTGCGCTTTCAGAGGAGCGTCTGATCGATCCGGCGCGAATCGCGCTCATCGGCTATTCCGCGGGCGGTTATGGAGTATTGACGGCAGCCGGCGCCAGCTTGGACCCCGAGGGTCCGATGACCCGGATGGTTCCGGGTGGTTTGCTGATGCCCTACGTGCGCGGCGGCGCCATGCAGGACATGGCGGAACTCAAGGGGGTGCGTGCCGTGGTGGCGATTTCCCCGGCCGGCGGCGGCGCGCTGGGCGCTTGGGGAACCGGGCTCCGTTCACTCACCGCNCCGTTGCTGCTCATTTCCGGCGACCACGATCACCGGGTGAATTACCTCACGGGGGCGCGTGCAATTTTCGACGGCGCCGTCAATGCNCGGCGCTATCTGCTGACCTTCAAGTACGCCGGGCACACACTCGGCTTGAATCCGGCGCCCGATGCGATGCGCGGGCGGCTCTGGGATCAGGACTGGTTCGAGGATCCGGTCTGGAGCAAGGAGCGCATCAATGAGATCAACGCGCATTTCATTACCGCCTTTCTCGATCGCTATGTGAAGGGCGACGAAGGGCGGGCGGCCTATCTCGACGTGGCGGTTGCACAATCCTCGGACGGCGCGTGGCCGGAGACGACCGAGCCCAAGGCTTACGATGCCTACAGTCCCGGTGCGCCGAACATCACGGTGTGGAAGGGCTTTCAACGCAAACACGCCGAGGGGCTCGAGCTTTTGCAGGCGCCCGCGGCGGATGCGACTGCTCACACCGGCGGTTGATGGACGAGGAAGTCCGAACGGGGTCGACCGGGTATTACAACGGTCGCCCCGGTTCGGATTCGCCTGATCAGCCTCCCGGCGGCCGGTATACGGCCTGGACTTTCTTCGCGATCGGCATGTACATAGCCATGATTGATCCCCCTCTTCAGTGGTTGCCTGTTGGTGTTTGCACGTCGACCGCCGAGGCGCGACGGCCGTCATGATAGCGCTCTGCAACAAGGGCCGCCCAAAGCCCTGGGCGGCCCACCCGATTGGGGGCCGTACGTCCTTTACATCTTTATTTCCGTATCTTGGGACGCGACACTTTGCCATTTACCATCAGGCATCTTTACCCAGGTATCCGTCCAGCGCGAATGATGGTCGATGGGCTTGCCCGACGGGTCGGTGCCCTTGCCTTTGAACCCGCCGGTCGCGATGGCCGTATCGCCGAATACCCTGATCTGCACATCTTCATTCGCGACACCGATCCATTTGGTCGCTTTTGCCTCAGCCAGCATCGCCGCCTTACCGCTCACTTTTCCCTCCGACGAGGTATACACGAATTTGTCGGCGATCAGCGGAGCGACCAGGTCGGGATTATTCATCTTTTGCGACTGAAGCCACTGATCTTCGAGCGCCGCGATCGCCTTCTCGACTGCGGCGGTTTGCTGAGCCTGCTGCGGCCATACAGCGCCGCTCAGTGAAAGCAATCCCAGCAAGCACCACATGCGCGTGATTTTCATAGACTCCCCCTATTTTTGATTCTTGTACAACACTTGGCCGAATAAACTGGAAGACCGAAGTGCCCGCGGATTACATGCTCAATACCGGAAAATGTCCACTAAGGTGCGCGCGCTCGGATCCCGCCGCACTCCCCGGCAGGGACGGGGCCTTAAGAATCAGCATGAAGCTGACTTGCAGGGGCGAGGTCACGGGGATGAGGACAATTCGAGCGCTTCCAATCGCGGCCCCTCCAGCCTGCCGATTTGCAGCGACGCGTCGTACACCACCGCGCCGAACCCGACGAGCAATGATGGACGTGCGTGCCGCGCAGAAAGAAATACAGATTCGGCATCCGATGCGACATGATCAGAAGCACCAAGGTTCGCGCGGCGATGAACGTGAGAATGAATCCGAACAGAGCGCGGCGGGCGAGTTGCGCCGATCGGGCGATTGCGGGATCGGAGTCCACGTCTCAATGTGCCGGTCCCGGACATTTCGCCGCGCTGATCGCCGGCAATAGGCGGTTCACCAAGTCGCTTGCGGGCGCGGCGTCGTGCAGGATTTCCCAGCCGGTGAAGGTGACGATCAGATCTTCCTCGGGAAATACCATCAGTCTCTGGCCGCCGAAGCCGCGGGCCATCCAGATGTACTGTCCGGCTTGCGAGCGCGGATAGAGCCACCATTTGAAACCGTACTTGAAGGAGCCGGTCGCACCGATATGCGGCGTCACCGATTCCGATATCCACTCTTTGGACACGATCCGCCGGCCGTCCCACATGCCGTCGTGCAGGTAAAGATAGCCGATCTTCGCGAGATCGGCGCCGTCGAGATATAGACCGCCCTCGGTATCCACCACGCCGAGATAGGTTCGCTTCCAGTGGTGTTTGATCCCGAGTGGTGCGAAAAGATGCGCCTCGCCGTACGCGTCGATGTCCTGTCCGGTCTCCTTCCGGAAGATGTAGGCGAGCAATTCCGTGGCGCCGCTGCTGTAGTTGAATACCGTTCCCGGATCCGCAACCATGGGCATGTTGATGACGTATTGCACCCAGTCGTCGGTGGCTTCCATCAGGCTCGAGTCGCTTCTGGGATCGTCGTAAGGAACGTTTTCTTCGTTCCACGCGAGCCCGGTGGTCATGGTCAGCACATCCTTGAGCGTCATGCGGCGCTTGCGCTCGTCGACATTCTTGACCTTGGCCGCGTCGAAATATTTCAGGACCGGCGTGTTCAATCCGGCCTTGAAGTCGCCGCGCGTCATGGCGATCCCATAGATCACGGACGTCACCGTCTTGCTGACCGATTGCATGCTATGCAGGTCGGTGCCGTGATAATAAGGGTGCCAGACAGGATCGAAATAATTGTAAGGCCCGGTGAGCCGGGCGTTCAGCGGTCCTTTGGTTTTCGCCTCCGTCGCGTAGATCTTCGAGTAATCGTGGGCGTACTTGCGTTCGAAGACCTCCTTGCCGCAGCGAAAGACNTGAAAGCTNTCAACAAGGGCGTATTTGCCGGCCGCAAGATCGGCGTCGAACTCCGCGAGCTTCCGCGCGTCGAGCCCGACGTCCGCCGGCGCTCCCTTCGGCCAGCCCTGCGTCGGCCACGTCACGGCGGGGTCGGCCTTAAGGATGCCGAGGCCAATCATGACCGTCGAGGCGATCAGTGCCATGCCCGCCAATCGGCGGAGCCGCTTCGTTTGTCTCATCGGTCGGTTCTCCCGGGGTAATCATAAAGTTCACGTATCGCGCGGCGTGTTCGTCCCTTGGGCGCGAGCGGAACCGCCGCTCATGAAGGTGAGCGCGAGTACGGCCGAAGCGAGCATCAGGAACAGGCTCACGGCGTTCAGCACCGGGCTCGCACCTTCGCGCATCCGCCCATACATCATCACGGTCAACGGCGAGTCGGCGCCGACCAGAATCAACGTGGTATTGAAATCCGCAAAAGACATCAAAAAGGAAATTGCCGCGGAGCCCAACAGCGCCGGACGCAGGTACGGCAACAGAATCGTGCGAAACACCGCGGGTTTGGAGGCGCCTAGATTTGCGGCGGCTTCCTCCAAGGTGCGATCGAAGCGCTTCAGACGCGCACCGATGGTGAGCGTCGCNATGGTTGCGATGTAGGAGAATTGCCCGAGCACGACCAGCGGCAACCCGGGACGCAAAAANTCCCATTCCAGTCCGAGGACGTCGTCGGCGAAATCCGCGATCCGGCTCGCAAAGGCCAGTATGGAGATACCCAGGATGACGCCGGGTATGACCAGCGGCGCCAACATCAAAATGGAGAGGGCTTGCTTGCCGAAGAAGCGGGCGCGCTCGATCAGAAACGCGTTGCAGGTGCCGATCAGCACCGACAGCAGCGTGACCCAGAAGGCAACGATGCAGCTGGTCCAAATGCTGCGCAGTAGATCACCGTCGCCGAACAGCCCGGTTCGCCCCATCGGCGCGTTGCCCGAAAACCAGTCGAGCGTGAAGCCNCGCCACGGCGGTGCCGGGTAGGGCGCGTCATTGAAAGCGAACACCGCGACGATGATCAACGGCAAAAACAGAAACGCCAAGAAGGCGGCCAAATACGCGCCGGTCGCGATGCGCAGCCATGCCGGGCGCGGCAGCGAGGGAATCATGCGCGCCGCATCGCCTCACCGAACCGTTGGCCGGTGAGCTTGAGACCGATCATCACCAAGGCGGTCGACAAAGCGAGGAGCAGAAAGCCGAATGCGGCACCCTGTTCCCAGTTGAAGCGNGTGATGAACTGGGTATAGATCTGCTCGGTGAACCACTGCGAGTTCTTGCCGCCGAGCAGCGTCGGGGTGAGATAGCTGCCGAGAGTGAGCATGAAAACCACGATGCAACCGGCGGTGATCCCGGGGGCCGCATGCGGGATCACAATGGTGCGCAGCACGGCGAGGCCGTTGGCCCCGAGATCGTACGCCGCCTCGATCAGCGCATTGTCCAAGCTCTCCAAGCTCGAGATGAGCGGGATGACCATGAACAGCAGCGACGCATAGATCAAGCCCACCATGATGGTCGCGTCATGATACAAAAGTTCGACCGGAACGGAGGTGATGCCGAGCTTCACCAGCAAGGACGGCAGTACTCCCGACTCGCGCAGCAGGATCATCCAACCGAGCGTTCGGACCGTTTCGCTCACCCAAAAGGGAATCAAACATAGAATGAAGAGCGTCGAGCGCGCCCGTCCGCGTGCCAGCTTCGCAATGATCCATGCCATCGGGAATGCGAGCAACAACGTGAGCAAGGTGGCGACGACCGACATGACCGCGGTGCGCACGAACACGTGCCAATAAAGCGGTTCCGTGAAAAAGGTCTTGTACTCCGCCAGGCTCACGACGTATTGGCGCGGACCCACGCGCTCGCGGAACGAGAGCATGGCGAGATCGATGTGCGGAAGTATGATGAGTGCGCCGAGCCAAAGCACGGCGGGCGCCAGCAGCAGGGTTACGACGAAGCGCCCATGCCACCGGGCCCGTCCGGCGTTCGCCTGCATCGGTGCGCTAGCCATCCTGGCCCGATACTCCCGCGCGTGCCGGGAAGCACACCGCGCGCGCGGGATCGAAACTGAACAGCACTTGCTCGTGCGGTTTCAAGTCGGAGAATTGGCCGGTCTGCGGCAGGGCGATGCGAAATTCACGGCGGGTGGCGAGCTCCGAGAGCAGCACCGCGGAATTGGCGCCGTCGAACAGCAGGCTCTGCACCTCCCCCGAGTGCCGGGGTTGCCCCGCGGGCAGCTCCGACGGAGTGCGCCCGAGACTCGCCACTTCCGGGCGCACGAATCCTTCCACCGCATCACCGACGCTCATCGCGCCTTGCTTAAGGGCGCGAATGCTCCATCCATCCGCGGTGGTCAGTTCCACCGATTCGTGGTCGANGCGCGTGACGCGGCCGACGATGCGGTTATTCGCGCCGACGAAGCTCGCGACAAACGGGGTCTGCGGACGATAGTACAAGTCNTGCGGCGTGCCGAGTTGTTCGAAGCGGCCCTGGTTCATGACGCCCACATGATCCGACAAAACCAGCGCTTCGGATTGGTCGTGCGTGATGTAAACGAAGGTGGTGCCGAATGCCGCCTGCAGCTGTTTGAGNTCGATTTTCATGTGCTCGCGCAGCTTGAGGTCGAGAGCCCCGAGAGGCTCGTCGAGCAGCAGCAGCGTGGGTTCCAGCACCAGGCTGCGCGCGATGGCGACCCGTTGGCGCTGACCGCCCGAGAGTTCGTCGACGCGCTTCGCCGCGGCTTGCCCAAGTCCCACGCGCTCCAACATGGCTTGACTGCGCCGCATCCGCTCGGCGCGAGCGATGCCGCGCCGGGCCAATCCAAACGCCACGTTCTCGCCCACCGTCATCATGGGAAACAAGGCGAGCTGTTGAAATACCATGTTCACCGGACGGCGGTTCGGGGCGATGCCCCGCATGCTCCTGCCGCCGATGGCGATGTCGCCGCGGTCGGGAGCGATGAACCCCGCGATCATGCGCAGGAGCGTCGTTTTGCCGCAGCCGGACGGCCCCAGGATGGAGAAAAAGCTTCCGTGCGCCACGCTGAAAGACAGTGAGTCGACCGCGATGTGCTCCGCGAAACGCTTGACGACGGCGTCCGCAACCAGATCCGCGGTACTCAATTGGCGGCCTTGATTCGGTCCAGCACCCGCCCTTCGATCTCCTCCAAGCCGGGGGGTATCGCCGGATACCAGTGGATGCTCTTCAGCGCATCGCCGGGAAACGCCGCCGCGAATTGTGCCTTCAAGCGCGGATCGATAAAAGGGTCGGTGCCCACGGCGGCGGAGAAACTGCCGACCGACTTGATGATCTTGGCGGCGTTCTCCGGGCGCATCGTGAAATTGATCCAGGCATAGACCGCGGCCTCGTTGCGGCCTCGCGCCGGCAATGCAAAGGTGTCGAGCCAGCCGAGAGCGCCGGAGCGCGGCACGATGTATTTGATATCGGGGTTGTCGCGATTGAGCGTCCATCCGCCGGTGTCCCACATCATGGCCGCCCACACCTCGCCGGAGCGGATGCCGTTCAACAGCTGATCCCTGTTGTCGTAGAAGAACTTCAAGTTCGGTTTGCACGCGATGAGCGNTGCGCCAACTTGATCCATGAGCGCGCTGTAAGCCTTCGGATCCGCGTAGAGCGCAAACGGGTTCTTGCCGGCGGCGAACGCAAATGCCATCAGTGTCGGGCGCCTGAGGCGAATCGAGGTCTTGCCCTTGAGGTCCGCCCGGCACAGATCGCCATAATCGGCAATCGTCGCGTGCTTGGTGTTGGCGACGAGGCCGTCGGTGCCCCAAAGATAGGGCAATCCGTACAGTTTGCCGTCGAGAGTGGCGTTGCGCTTCACGATGTCGAGCAGCGCCGGCTGAAGTTGCTCGATCTTGACCTTGCCGAGATCGAACGGCCGGTAGACGCCGAATTCTCGCTGGACCGAGGTGATGCGGTCCTGGGACGGCTGAGCGAGATCGAACCCGGCGCCGCCGGTCGCCCGCAGCTTGGAGATCATTTCTTCGTTGTTGGAGAGCGTCACCTCGACGTCGATGCCGGTNTCCTTTTTGAATGCGGCGATGAGATCGGCGGGCNCGTANTCGGCCCAGGTGATGATGCGCAATTTCTGATTATCGGCACGCGCCGANCCGCCTCCCCACAGCAGAGCGAGCACGGCCAAGGTCGTCAACACATGTCTCATCGATTTACCTCGCGTGANGAGTGGCTGCCTCGGATCGACGCGGTTCTCAAGCCCGTTAATGTACTCGATTCGGCGCTATGCGGGGCGCAAATGAATGCGCTTTTGNCGCTCGGGTGTGCTTTGATACCGGTGAAGCATTTGTCTCGAGCGCCGATCAACGNGGGGAGTAGCGATGCCAAGGTCCGCAGTTTTGGCGGGGTCGATGCNGGCGCTGGCCGTTGCCGCGCTCGGCGCGAGCGNAGCGATGAACGCGAATGGCGCGTCCGACANCGCACCCTTGGCGGCGCGCGGGGNCTCGGCCGCCGTGCGCGCCGAGGCGCGAGAGATTTTCGCGCACATCGTGGCNATCGAAAGCTCGGTGGGCAAGGGTGAGGTTCCGGCGGTCGCCGACTATCTGGCAAGTCGCTTCAAGGCCTGCGGATTCCCCGCCGCCGACATCCATGTGCTGCCGCTCGGCGAGACCGCATCGCTGGTGGTCCGTTACCGCGGCAACGGCAGCGGCGGCCGGCCGATCGACTTCCTTGCGCACATGGACGTGGTCACCGCCAAGCGCGCCGATTGGCAGCGCGACCCGTACCGGCTGACCGAGGAGAACGGCTATTTCTTCGGCCGCGGCACCGCCGACGTGAAGCAGGAAATAGCCCTGCTGACGACCACGTTTTGCGCACTGAAGGCGCAGGGTTTCGTACCGACGCGCGATCTCATCATCGCGTTCAGCGGCGACGAGGAAACCGAGCAGGCGACCGCCACGGACTTGGTGATTAAACACCGCGATTTGGTGGACGCGGAATTCGCACTCAACGGCGACGGCGGCGGCGGTGTGCTCAGCGAGCAGACCGGCAAGCCGCTCTTGTTCTATGTGCAGGGCGCGGAGAAGAGTTCGGCGGCATTCCTGCTGACCACGCGCAATCCCGGCGGCCACAGTTCCCGTCCGCGCCCCGACAATGCGATCTATGAACTCGCCGATGCGCTGAAGGCGGTTCAACACATCGAATTTCCGGTCATGTGGAACGATTGGACGCTCGGGGATTTCAAAGCGGCGGGAGAGGTGACCCCGGGGCCGCTCGGTGCGGCGATGGCGCGCTTCGCCGCCGATCCGCATGACTCGGCCGCGGCCGCTGAGATCGCGAAGGATCCCTCGTTCGTGGGCCGGATCCGCACCACTTGCGTGGCGACGATGCTGAGCGGCGGGCATGCCGAAAACGCGCTGCCCCAGTCGGCGAGCGCCACCATCAACTGTCGGATTTTCCCCGGCACTTCAGCCCAAGAAGTGCAAGCCATCCTGCAGCAGGCCGTCGGCCCCAAGGTGGAAGTGACACCGCGCTATGCGGCGCTGGTTTCGGACGCCTCGCCGGTGCGCCCGGACGTCATGAACGCGGTCGCGCGCGCGGTCGGCGCCGCAGATCCCGGCGTCCCGATCGTACCCACGCAGGCCTCCTACGCGACCGACGGCGCGGTGTACAGAAATGCCGGCATTCCCACCTACGGCATGGCGGGCGTCTTCATGAAGGAGAGCGAGGCATTCAGGCATGGGCTCAATGAGCGCATCCGCGTCGATGCGTTCTACGATGCGCTGACGTATTGGTCGGTGCTGATCAAGAGCCTGGCGGGCGGCTAGAACGAGTATCCCACGGACACGATCAGCACCTGCGGCCCGAAACTGATGTTCGTGGTGCGCTCGATGCCGGCCGTGTTGGCCGTCAGATCCGACTTGACCCGGGCAACGTTATACGAGGCGTAGACATGCCAAGGCCCGGAAACGTGATAGCCCACCCCAACCGTGGCCGCGGGTCCCACCGACGCGGTCAACGAGAGGCGCGTCGGGCCGCCGAAGGCGGCGTTACCCGCTGCGGTCGTGCTGCGGTCGTAGAACGTGGTGTAATTGACACCGACACCGATAAACGGCTGCCACGGCGAATTTTCGCTCAGGAATCGGTACTCGATGAACACGGTGGGGGCAATCCACCGGGCGTTGGAGACCACCACGCCGTTGTAGGGCACCGAGCCCACCGTCGCCGGTCCGGCGCCTTTGACCTTCACGAGCGGCGGGTACCCGAGCGCCAGTTCGGCATCGAATTTCGACGACAGGCGTCGGATGTACCCGAAATAGGCCGTCTCGACATTCTCGTTCTCCAAGTTGACTCCGGGCGGCACATAGGGTCCTGCGATGTCATCGGCGCTGGTGTGATAGAACACGCTGTAGGAGCCGAATCGCAAGCTATTGCTCGGCACGTCGTCGGCCAGCGCCGACGAGGCGCAGAGCAGGGCGATCGAGGCTGCGGCGACCATGGGGAGCGCGCTGATTTGAAGATTTTTCATTGGCCGGTCCCCTTAGAATTGGCTGAAGAACGAGCGGGCGGCGAGCGTACAGAACGGCGACACGGCCACGTGATAGCCCTCCACGATCTTTTGTTGTGCGGCTGCGGCGGAGAGGCCGCCGCCGGCCGGCGTTTGATAAAAGGCGAACAGTTGCGCCTGGCTCGTTTGAAAGGCCGCTTGAATCGGTGCGAACGGGGCCGTGGGAGCGGCATCGACATCGAGCACGGCGACGTAGGGATCGGCGTGCCAGAAGGCCGCCATGGTCTGCGTGTTGACGCTGAAGTACACCGTGGGGTCGTTTAGGCCGCCGCACATCAAGGTGGGCACGGTCGGGGCCGGGCCATTGCGCAGGTCATTGATGTAAAAATCCTGGCGCAGCCCCTGCGTCGGTTTGACCTTGGCGAGCAAAACGCTCGGCGGTTTTTGCGGCGGAAAGGCGCCGTCCGGATTCAACGCGGCATCCGCCGCGTAGCTCACACGATAGTTATTATTGATGAGATACGGATTGCCGAAGCCGGCGTGCCATACCGCCGTGACCGGGTTGTTGGGATCGATGGGCGGCACCGCCAGTGCGGCAGTCAAACCGGCGGACAGAGCCGGCTCGTTGGGTATGTTCACCACCGGCGTGGCGCTGTCGAACAGCGCCGTCAAGGGCAATAGATTCTCTGCGAATATCGTATCGATGGGCGTGGTGCTCGGCAGCTGGGTCTGTGCGTTCGGATAGGTCGACGAGAAGATGGGACCCGCCGGGTCATTATTGATATTCGAATAGGCGTGCTCGTAGCTGTTGGCGAGCAGCGGTGCGAACACGGTGGAACCCAGATTCACGCCGCCGAAGAAGACGGCATCCCCGAAGGCTTCCAGTGCGTAAGGACCCGACATCGGCGCGGCGGCGGTGACCGCATCGCCGGCGGCTTCGAGCGCGCGCAGCGTCGCCATGGCGACGTGGCCGCCCTCCGAATAGCCGGTGAGGAACAATTTCCCGTTGCCGACGGTGGTGTGAGTGAAGGTGTTGGGCAGCGCGGTGCGCGCGGCCGTGAGGATATCCATCATCTCGCCCGACTGCTGTGCCGCGTTGAGAAACGGGTGATAGCCCAACGTGGAGATGTCGTAGCCCGCGTAGTTCGGTGCCACCACGATGTAGCCCTGGGCCGCGAACATGGCCGCGATCAGTGCGCCTTCGGTATTGGTCGGATCCGTGATGTCGGCGATATTCGCCGCCTGGTTGGTCCAGGGGGCGTGCGCATACTCGACGATCGGCCGCGGACCCGAGCATCCCGCGGCCGCGCCGGTCGGNACCATCAGCGCACCGGAGGACTGGGTCATCTCGCCCGCACCGCCGACGGTCATGAATTTGAGGTAGTANAAATCCACGCCGCAAACCGGGTTCCCNGTGAGTTGCAGCAGCTGTGCGCCGGCCGCAGTGNTTCCGAGCGCGGCCTGCAATGCCGCCGCATNCAGGGACGCGATGCGAAACGGGGGGTTNACCGAGAGGGTGCCGGGCTGCGTCGACACATTGACCGTCGCGGTCGGCGAACCGGAGCCGCCGCATGCGGCGAGGAGGGCGGCGGTGAGCACAATCGCCGATGGCTTGAGAATCTTGATCATGCCTTACTCCCTATTGCCGCAAGAGATCACACCGAGCAATGCTCGCGGTCAGTTTGCTTTGTTGTGAGGAGAATGCGCGCCCGTCCCCAAGCAATTTTACGCCGCTTAAGCACCGGATCCATGCGAGGAAGCCACAAGTCCATGCGAGGAAGCCACAAATCCATGCGAGCGCAGAACGTAGAGATCATGTGGCCGCGGCACCACAGGGGCGCCCCGCCAGAGCAGCATGCACCTGGCTCACNATGGCGATTCCGATCGCCTCGGGGGTCACCGCACCGATGTCGATGCCGACCGGGCCGCGCAATCGCGTCCGCAGCGCGTCGGCCGCGGCACCCAGCTCCTGCGCGATCCGCAAGCGCCGCGCGGCCGGACCGAGCAAGCCCACGTATTCCGGGNTTCCGGCCGCGCTCAATTCCCGCAGATAGGCCACGTCGGACACGAGATGATGGCTCATCACGACCGCGGCATGACAGGTATTCAATGCGACGGCGCTGCGCAGCGCGCGTGCCTCGGCGAGTAGGACCGCAGCGCCGGGAAACCGTCGCGCATCCGCGTAGGCCGGGCGGTGGTCGACCACCGACACGCGCCACCCCAGGGTTCTGGCCGCGTTCGCCACGGGCTCCGCATCCGGGCCCGCTCCGCAGATCAGCAGGTGAGGGGACGGCGGCAGAAATTGCACGAAAGCGCGCAGGCGGTCGCCGTCGCGGCGCACCTCGCGCGAACAGGCATCGGCGATCGATTGGCCGGCTGCCGCGGCGAGATCGGGCGGCAGCGACGCGACGTTGTAGGTTCCCAAGGGCATCGTGGTCGATTCGTGGACGGCGACGAGGCAGGTGGGCGCACCCAAACGCGCGGCCTGCCCGGCGGCCGCGAGGGCGGCGGCCGCGCGGCTGGCGGCGTTCGCCGGCTCGAGCAGCACCCGCATGGCCCCTTCGCATCCGGCGCCGATGCCAAACAATATGTCATCGGGCCCACGCATATCGTACTCGACGGCGCGCGGCACACCGCTGTCGAGCACCTGCTGCGCGTGCAGCTTGAGATCGGCTTCCAGGCATCCGCCGCTAAGCAGACCCAAGTAACTGCCGTCCGCCATGATCAGCATGCGCGCGCCGGCCTTGCGGTAGGTGGAGCCCGCCGTCGACACCACGGTGGCGAGCACCCGCGCGATCGGCTCGGGGGGCGCTTGTTCCAACAGTAGCTCGAGGCTGGTGTCCAGTCGCACATCGGTCCGCATGCGCCGCATTGTCGCAAACTGCCTCACCCTGTGCGAGGCGATGAGGCGATCGCTGATAACATATCCATATGCCACAGACCGACATCAGCGAGCATTCGGGCCTGCCTTCGCAGGGGGCACCGCAGGGCTTCTCTTTCGTCAATAGCTATGCGACGCTTCCCGCGAATTTCTTCGCGCGGCAGGGCCCGGTGCCGGTCGCCAATCCCAGACTGATCAGGTTCAACGAGGCATTGGCGTCGGAGCTCGGGCTCGATTGGCAGGCGCTCGACTCCGAGACGCTGGCGTCGATTTTTTCCGGCAACCTGATGCCGAGCCGCGCGGAACCCATCGCCATGGCCTATGCCGGCCATCAATTCGGCCAATTCGTTCCGCAGCTCGGCGACGGGCGGGCGATTCTTTTGGGCGAGGTGATCGACCGATCGGGGGTCCGCCGCGACATCCAACTCAAGGGCGCCGGGCGCACTCCGTACTCGCGCGACGGCGACGGCCGAGCGGCCGTGGGGCCGGTGCTGCGCGAGTATCTGATCAGCGAGGCCATGCACGCCTTGGGTATCGCGGCGACCCGGGCGCTGGCGGCGGTCACCACCGGCGAGACCGTGTTCCGCGAGCGCGGCCTTCCCGGCGCGATATTCACGCGCGTCGCCGCCAGCCATGTCAGGGTGGGCACGTTCCAGTATTTCGCGGCGCGCCGCGATTTGAGCAGCGTGAAACGTCTCGCGGATTATGTGATCGAGCGTCATTACCCGGACTTGAAAACGGCGGAGCATCCGTATCTGGAGCTTCTGCGCTCGATCGCCGCGCGCCAGGCGAAGCTGGTCGCGAGCTGGATGCACGTCGGATTCATTCACGGCGTGATGAATACGGACAACATGACGGTTTCCGGCGAGACCATCGATTTCGGACCCTGCGCCTTTATGGACGCCTACGACCCGGAGACCGTATTCAGCTCCATCGACGGCATGGGCCGCTACAAATTCGCCAACCAGCCGCCGGCGGCGCAATGGAATTTGGCGCGGCTCGCCGAGACCTTGTTGCCGCTGATCGATGCCGACGGCGGCCGCGCGGTCGCCGCCGCAAGCGAGGTCATCGGGGCATTTCCCGATCAGTTCGAAGAGCATTGGCTGTCGGGAATGTGCGCGAAGCTCGGGCTGTTCACGCGCGAACCGGGCGACTTGGAATTGGTCAGCGCATGGCTCGAGCTCATGCGCCGCAATCAATGCGACTACACACTGACCTTCCGGCGCCTTTGCAATGCCGTCGGTGAAGGTGAGGCCGCCGACGCGCAGCTGTGCGCATCGCTCATCCAGCCGGGCGAGTACCGGGAATGGGCGGCTCGATGGCGGTCGCGCCTGGCACGCGAACCGCAAAGCGCCGATGAACGCGCCGCATCGATGCGCACGGTCAATCCCGCCTTCATTCCGCGCAATCATCGCGTCGAGCGAGTCATCGCCGCGGCCATCGAGCGCGGCGACTTCGCACCCTTCGAGGAGATGCTCGGCGTGCTGGGGCGCCCGTACGAGGATCAGGAGCGCTTCGAGGCGTACACC
>Ga0031654_10000059_pt1 | contig 21265 bp, 21 predicted proteins | sample FrelakmetCRP12CR_FD_55268 | JGI IMG/M metagenome (GOLD analysis project Ga0031654, IMG submission 55268) | Freshwater lake sediment microbial communities from the University of Notre Dame, USA, for methane emissions studies - CRP12 CR | ecosystem: Environmental > Aquatic > Freshwater > Lake >...
GTTGCGAACCAACGGCGGGAGCCTAGCTTGGACGGCGGTTCGGGCCGCCACTTCAACGCAAGCGGCTTGCCTTCCCCTCGAGATCTTCAGACGAACTGAGACCTTGCAGTTGCTAAATCCACAGCATTGCGCTGTTGCGGAGGCTGCGTGCCATGCCAGGGTGCTGACCACCGTTCCCGCTTGCTAGGCAAGATCCACGATCGTTCTGCAAGAGTCGGCATCATTGGCATGGGGTACGTCGGGCTGCCGCTTGCACTCGCGTTTGTCGAGAAGGGTTTCGCTGTCCTCGGCTTCGATGTTGACTCAAACAGGGTGGCAAAGCTCTCGCGGGGAGAGGGCTACATCAAGCACCTGGACGGCGGCCGGATCGCTGCCGCCGTTGCTACCGGTCGCCTGACCGCGACAACCGAATTCGGGCGGCTGGGTGAGCCCGATGCGATCCTCATCTGCGTGCCGACGCCCTTGACGCCGCAACGAGAGCCCGACATGACCTACGTTGTCGCTTCGGCGCGCCTGGTCAAGACGTGCCTCCGCCCGGGTCAGCTCGTGGTGCTGGAATCCACCACCTACCCCGGTACCACCGACGAGCTGCTTCGCGACATTCTCGAAGGTAGCGAACGTAGCGACCGCCCGCCGGGCGGCCGGTCTTCCGGCGAACCTGCAGCTCTGGAAACCTCCGAACCCCGGTCATTGCGAGGCCGCGCAGCGGCCGAAGCAATCTCGTCGTCGTCGCCCGGCCTCCACTGCGGCAGCGATTTCTTCCTCGCCTTCTCGCCGGAGCGCGAGGATCCCGGCAACAAGAACTACGGCACGACCAACACGCCAAAGGTCGTCGGTGGCGTGGACGAGGTTTCCGGGGACATCGCCCAGGCGCTTTACGATCAGATCGTCACGCGCACCGTGCGCGTCAGCTCCTCGCGCACTGCCGAAGCCACAAAGCTGACGGAGAACATCTTCCGCGCCGTCAACATCGCCCTCGTTAACGAGCTCAAGATCGTCTACGACCGCATGGGCATCGACGTCTGGGAAGTCCTCGATGCCGCCGAGACCAAGCCGTTCGGCTTCATGCGCTTCAACCCGGGTCCCGGGTGGGGTGGCCACTGCATCGCGTTGGATCCCTTCTACCTGGCATGGAAGGCGCGCGAGTCGGGCGAGGCGCCGAAGTTCATCGAGCTTGCCGGCGACGTCAACGTGCGCATGCCTGGCTACGTGATCGGAAAGTTGCAGTTCGCGCTCAACGAACGCGGCAAGTCCGTGAAGGGCAGCAGGGTCCTCATTCTCGGCATCGCCTACAAGAAGGACATCGACGACCCGCGCGAGAGCCCGGCGTTCGAGATCATCGAGGAGCTGCGCGGCCTGGGCGCGATGGTTTCCTACCACGACCCACACATCCCGGTTGCGCCGCGCATGCGGACCTGGCCCAACCTGCCGGCAATGACCTCCGTGGCGTTGACGGCCGAAACCCTGCACGCCCACGACGCCGTCGTCATCGTCACCGACCACACCGCCATTGACTCCGAACTGGTCGTGCGGCACGCACCCCTCGTCGTCGATACTCGCGGCGTCTATCCCTCACCGCAGCCCAACGTCGTGAAGGCCTGAGAGACCCACAACGCGCCCCACCAAGCCCGCAGGTCCCACCTTAATGACCGGTGCAGGTGTAAACGCATCGCTGTCACAGCGAGGCCCCGAAGGGGCCGAGGCAGATCCTTTTTCCTTGCCGTCATGGAGAGCAGCGCAGCGAAGCACCCCCGTTGCCCCCGCTGTCATTGCGAAGAGCGCAGCGACGCTAGGCTAAGTCTTGGAGGGCGGCTGCCCTCAGCCGCCCTGATGCGTGAAGTCCACGGGCGAATTGGTGCAGAGGAACACGGGCGAGGGCGCCCGCGCCCCATGCAGCACAACGTGTCATTGCGAGGAGCGAAGCGACGAAGCAATCCCGTCGACGTCGACGAGATCGCCACGGCCTCCTCGCTGCGCTCGGCGGCCTCGCGATGACAGCTAACTCCTCGCTGCGTTCGGCGGCCTCACGATGACCACGAAAACACTCCGTTTGAACGAAGAACAGTATCAGGCCTGCGGCGGCGGACCCCCTCGTGGCTAGCCTTGGACTGATCAGCCGCGATCAGAACCCGTGGGAGCGGCCGGCCGGCCTCGTCCAATAGGTTGTCAGCGGAGAAAAGCGCAATGCCCCCCCCTCAACTTTGGCCTGATCGGTGCGGCCGTCTGCTCCGCCCTGTCGCTCGCTTCTGTCTCCGTGGAGCACTCCGCGCGTACCCTCTCCAGGCTTGGAGAGTTTGTCGTAAGGATGAGGCTTGGCTGCACGACCTTCGGCAAGAATCTCAGGACGACTCGGGGGTGATTGGAGAGGTGAGATTGGTGCTGACTGTGACATCGGCCGGGTGGTTGGGAGGGTGCAACCGGTTGCAAGGTCGATCTTACGGATATGCAGAGCGTGGTCTGTGACGAGCAGGCTGGCACCGAACTGCCTTGGGATGAGGTCGGCGACGACGCGGCCTGCGAGACTCTCCCCATGCAGTCCGGCACGGTGCACCCGACCTGCGTCGACATTGGACACCTGCACCGGAGAGGGATTGAGCCCTAGAGTTCGACCGGGGTGGACATCCGTGGATTTGTGGAGTTGGACCGCGAATGCAACGAGTGCTGGCCCCAGCGCTGAGTTCGGTTCCCTCGGACTCAAGTTGAGAGCACAAACGGTACAAGACTGCAAGCAGCGACCTGTTTTCGTGTAGTGCAATAGAACATGAAGGCATGGCAGGTTTCCCTTTGGGAGGGTGTTCTGCCGACCGACCCCGGTGTCGAGGGACCGTAGTGCAGGTACCGCTGAACGACTTTCGGCGCCAGTGGAGGGTCATCGGGCCATCGGTCCTGGGCGCTGTTGAACGCGTCGGTGCGAGCGGACGGTATGTTCTGGGAGACGAAGTGTCCCAGTTCGAGCGCGAACTCGCCAACTACTGGGGCCTAGAACATATTGTCGGTGTGGGAAATGGTCTTGATGCTATTGAGATTGCCCTGAGGTGTCTCGGGATCCAGCCAGGTGACCGGGTACTGACAACACCGCTGAGTGCGTTTGCAACCACCTTGGCGATCCTGCGAAGTGGGGGCACTCCGGTCTTCATCGATGTGGACGAAGCGGGTCTCGTGGATCTGGGGCGATGCCGTGACCTTCTCGACCGCGACAGAAGGATCCGCTTCATGGTCCCAGTTCACCTTTACGGACACGTGCTGGATATGGAGGAGCTGCGGGATCTGAGGGATTCACGGGGCCTGGAAGTCGTAGAAGATTGCGCTCAATGCATCGGGGCATCGTGGGAGGGTATCTGGGCTGGGACTGTTGGCCATGCCTCTGCAGTCAGCTTCTATCCCACCAAGAACCTCGGGGCTCTCGGCGACGCAGGGGCGGTCCTCACAGTAGACCCCGATGTGAAAACGAAAGCGCGCGCGCTTCGGAACTACGGACAGACCGACACGTACGTTCACAAGCACCTCGGACTCAACAGCCGGCTCGACGAGATCCATGCTGCAATCCTCCGTGATGCGTTATTGCCGAACCTCGCCAAGTGGCAGGGCTGTCGTGCGGCAACAGCAGAGCAGTACATTTCCGGACTTGCAAACCCCGCAATAAGGATTCCGCCAAAACCCAGAGGCTCGAGTTCTGTGTGGCACCTCTTTCCCATTATAGTGGATGGCGCAGAGAAGGATGGCCTTGTTTCTCATCTGCGTTCGCAAGGCGTGGCCACTGGCTCACACTACCCCATCCTCATCCCCAATCAGGCGGCGCTTGCGGACAGCGGCGGCTTCGAAGTCGTCGGCGAGCTCGCCCGAGCGAGCGAGTTCGCTGCAGGGGAGGTCTCCTTGCCAATTCATCCGTTCCTTACGCCTGAGGAGATTAGCTACGTCATCGATGCCTGCAACTCATGGAGACCACGCTGATGTTCTCTCTCGTCGTCCCTGTCTATCGCAACGAGGCTTCGATACCTTCCCTCCTAGCTGAGTTAGAGCTCCTGCGGGAACGCATGGACAATGGCCTTGAAGTGGTTTTTGTCGTGGACGGGAGTCCTGACCGAAGCTACGAGCTTCTATTGGACCAGCTGCCGAAAGCGCGTTTTCACTCCCAGTTGCTTCGGCTCAGCCGCAATTTTGGGTCCTTTGCTGCCATCCGCGCCGGCCTCGCTGCGGGGCGCGGCTCGTTTTTCGGCATCATTTCGGCCGATCTACAAGAACCGATCGATCTCATCGTGGAGTTTGGCGAGAGACTGCTGGCGGGAGGGTGTGACGTCGTGGTTGGCAGCAGGGAGGGACGTTCGGATCCCTTTGTGCAACGCCTCTGCTCGACCTTGTTCTGGCGCTCATACCGTTTCCTGATCCAGACCGACATGCCCAAGGGTGGCGTTGACGTGTTTGGCTGTACGAAGGAATTTCGCGATCAACTCCTGTCGCTGCACGAGAGCAATTCGACCTTGGTCGGCCTGATCTTTTGGCTTGGCTACCGCCGCGCTGAAGTTCGATACCGGCGCCGCCGCCGGCGGTTCGGTGTCAGCTCGTGGTCGTTCAGGCGCCGGGTGCGCTACCTGTTTGACAGTGCCTTCGCGTTCTCGGATCTGCCGATCCGTTTGCTCTCCACGGTAGGAGTGATTGGGATCCTCCTTGCGATCAGCCTCGGGGCCGTGGTTCTTGCGATGAAGATCGGCGGCAAGATCCCGGTACCCGGGTATGCCGCGATTGTGCTGATGGTGATGTTCTTTGGCGGCGTTAACTCTCTGAGCCTAGGTCTGGTTGGGGAGTATCTATGGCGTGCATTCGAGAACACAAAGGGCCGGCCCCAGTACGTTGTGCAAGTCAGGAGTGAGTCTGGGTATACGGGAGAAAACCATGAAACGCGCGAAGGTCCGACAGGGGACTCCTAGCACTAGCGGCCAAGATGTTGAAGCTAAGCGGCAGGGCTACTTCCAGCATCCGTCAGCGCTCGTAGAGTCCACGGGAATCGGAGAGGGAACGAGGATCTGGGCGTTTGCGCACCTGCTCCCAGGTGCAGTGGTTGGCAAGGACTGCAACATCTGCGACCACGTCTTCATCGAGAACGACGTCACAGTTGGGGACCGTGTCACGGTCAAGTGCGGTGTGCAGTTGTGGGATGGTGTGACTCTGGAAGACGATGTGTTCGTCGGGCCGAATGCCACATTTACGAATGACCGCTTCCCGCGGAGCAAGCAGTATCTCAAGCAGGTCCTGCGGACGATGGTGAAGGTGGGTGCGTCGATCGGGGCAAACGCCACCATTCTGCCCGGCGTCACAATCGGGAGGAACGCGATGGTGGCCGCTGGTTGTGTCGTCACGAACGATGTGCCGCCGAATGCAATCGTGGCCGGGAACCCAGCCTTCATCAAGGGCTACGTGGAGTCAAGGAAACCTGCCTCGAAGGAGGTGGAACCTGCTAGGAGTGGTCCGGCGAGACCAAGGCCAAGCAGCGTGAATGGCGTCCAGACCTACGAGTTGCGTTCTGCCCGTGATCTCCGGGGAAGTCTAGTGGCCGGAGAAATCGGCGAGAATCTCCCCTTCCAACCCAAGCGTTTCTTTACCGTGTTCGACGTGCCAACCCGCCAGGCACGAGGCGAGCATGCACACAGGAGACTCCACCAGTTCCTTGTCTGCCTGAGGGGAGAGTGCTCGTTGGTCGTCGACGACGGTTCGACGCGCGAGGAGATCCTTCTCGACAGCCCTCGCATCGGAGTCCACGTGGCGCCGATGGTGTGGAGCGTACAGTATGGGTTCAGCGCGGATGCCATCCTTCTGGTTCTGGCGTCTGACGAGTATGACGACGACGACTACATTCGAGACTACGACGAGTTCCTGCGGCTCTGTCGCGAAAGGCCAACGAAGCGGCGACGTGCCCCGGTGGGTCGCAGAGAAACCGGGCGAATGGGAGTCGGTCTGTGATCCCTGTATTCCGTCCGAGCAGTCACGAGAGCGAGATTGCGCAACTCCGGGAGGTAATTGAGTCTGGCTGGTGGGGGATGGGACCGAAGACAGCGAAGTTCGAAAGGACTTTGCGTCTTTCGTTGGTTCATGATTTGCGGTTTGGGTGAATTCCGCCACCGCTGCGCTACACCTCGGAATGATGATTCTCGGGATCGAACGAGCCGAGGTCATCACGACACCTATGACGTTCGTCTCGACGAACCATGCAATCCTGTTCAACGGTGGTGTCCCGGTCTTCTGTGACATCGAAGAGGACACTCTGAACATCAACCCGAGGCTGATTGAAGACCTCGTCACGCCACGCACGAAGGCCATCATGGTTGTGCACTATGGGGGCCAGGCCTGCCACATGGACCCCATCATGGAGATCGCAAATCGGCACGGCTTGGCTGTGATCGAGGGCGCTGCCCACGGAGCCGGCGGGGAGTACAGCGGTCGCAGGCTTGGCTCGATCGGCCATGTCGGGTGCTTCAGCTTCCATGCGGTGAAGAACATCGCCACCGGTGACGGCGGCATGATCACCCTCAATGACGATGACTCGGACCGGAGGCTGCGCGAGCTGCGCTGGCTCGGCATCACCAAGCACACCTTCGAGCGCGACTCGGGGGGCGCTACTTCTGGTACTACGATGCTATTGACCTCGGCTACAAGTACCAGATGAACGACATCATGGCGGCGCTGGGCCTGGCCCAGCTCGACAAGCTCCCCTCACCCGGGTACCATCCGTCCAGGAGAGAAAGCCAATTCCCATCCAGAATTGAAGTCCCCAAACGACCGGAGATATTCAGGGCAATGCGTTACGCGCCACGTCAAGGTGCCAAGTATACGTTTGATCCCAAGCGTTTCCGATACCAGTCGCAGACTTTGCTCGAAGAGGAGGTCAGAGAGTGATTACCGTACTGCGTCCATGTAGTGATGACAACGAGATTCGCGCTCTCAAAGAGGTTATGGATTCGGGTTGGTGGGGCAAGGGCCCAAAGGTTGCAGAGTTTGAAACGAAATTTGCGCAACTCGTTGGAGCTAAGCATGCCTTGGCCATTACAAGCAATACTCATGGTCTCGACCTTGTTCTTAAGGCTTGGCGTATAAAAAATGCCGATATAATCTCTCCCACCCTGTCTTTTATGTCAACTGGAATTGTCGCGCTTTGGAATGACTGTACATCTACGCTTTGTGACGTTGAAAGGCGAAGCTTATGCGCTGATCCAGAAGACATTAGGAAGATTCTTAAACGCAACACACGAGCCATGATTATTGTAAATATGGCTGGCATCCCCGCTAACATAGATGCTATCCGCGAGTTTTTTGATGGCCCAATTATTGAAGATTGTGCGCATAGTTGTTATACACCGGGAGCTGGTACCAAGGGTGATGTTGCTGTTTGGTCTTTTCAAGCCGTAAAGACGATGCCTTGTGGCGACGGCGGTATGATTACAACAAATGATACCGCGTTGTATAAGAGAATGAAACCCATGACATGGGTTGGCATTAATGAATCCACTTGGGATCGCACTCAAGGTGGTAGTGGCTATTCGTGGGATTATGTTGTGACGGAGGTCGGTTACAAATGCTATATGATCGACATTCAGGCAGCGATTGCGCTTGAACAAATGAAGAAGTTAGAGAGGCATTTGGCTTGGCGTAGACATATTCAACATCGGTATAATACGGAGTTAAGTGGATATGTCGAAGCTCCTGAATATTCCGAAACTGTTCAATATTATTGTTCGCGGGTTCCTGCCGGCCATCGTGGTGGGATTATTAATTTCCTTAATCAGCATGGCATTCATTCGTCTGTGCATTTCAAGCCTTTACACAAACATCCTGTATTAAGACAGAACAGAGAGTTTCCGGTTGCGGATACCGAGTGGCTGAAACTCTTAAGCTTGCCATGTCATCCTGGGGTGTCAGAGGATGATATTACGTATATCGTGAATAAGGTTAAGGAATATTTTGATAGTGCTAGACAAGGTCATGAAGGGCGATAGTAGTAGTTTCTAGGGGAAGAGGGAGTTGGGTCTCTGATTGCGAGGCGAGGAGAGTTTGCCAAGAAGGTCGTTGTACTGACCCTGAATTGGAACGGTGAGGAGTGGCTGCGGCCATGTGTGGCGTCGGTGCTGCAGTGCAGGTACCCTGACTTCGAGGTTGTCGTCATCGACAACGGCTCCACCGATGGGAGTGCGGTCCGAATCCAGCAGGAGTTCCCGGAGGTCAAGGTCGTGGAGAACGGCGAGAACCTCGGCTACTCGCGGGGCTTCAACGCGGGTCTTCGATACGGCTTCGGCGAAAGACGGGCCGATTACTGCCTCGTCATGAACAACGACACGGTCCTCGACAGTCGAGCCATCGAGGCGTTAGTAGAGGCCGCGGAGGCCGAACCGCGAGCCGGCTTCGTAACAGGGAAGGTGTACTACTTCGACAAGCCCGACATTCTCCAGACGGTGGGAAAGCATGAGGATCCGGTCTTCTGGAACGGGCGCCACATCGGGTATGGCGAAAGGGACGGCGGCCAGCACGACGATTCGGCCGAGCGTTGCTTCGTCGACGACATCTTCACTCTCGTTCGGCGGGAAATGTTTGAGGAGACCGGTGGCTACGATCCGACGTTCTTCCTCCAGTGCGAGGAGTACGACTGGCAGGCCAGGGCGAAGAAGCTGGGCTGGAAGATCATCTACACCCCCAAGGCCAAGCTCTGGCACAAGGAGAGCATGACGCTCGGGAAGGCTTCGCCACGAAAGGCCTTCTACGACGCGCGGAACCCGATGATCGTCATCATGCTGCATCGCCGGCCTGAGTTCTTCAGGCGGTTCTTCCGTCGTCATGCCCGGCGGGTCGGCTGGGAGGTCTTGAGGCATGGGGCGCGCTTCCGGTGGTCGCACATGTGGGCAAACGCCGGGGGGCTCATGGCTGGGCTATGGTGGGGTCTCCGGAACAGAAAGTTGACCTTCCGTCACTTCGCCTGATGGGCATGCGGTTAAGACGGCTGTTCGTGTGGTTTCTGGTACGCAAGCTCGTGGCCGAGTTCGAGCTCAGGAGGAGAACCCTTGGCTGGGAGAATGCGGTCATGCGCCTCTCGACGATGGACCGCCGAGCCATCGTCCCGATCCTGAGGCGCTACGGAGCGCGCATCGGATCGGATTGTGACTTCGAAGGTGGTGTGCTCTTTCACAATTGCTGCGACTTTTCGAAGCTGTCGATAGGGGATGGCTGTCATGTGGGCAAACGGTGCCTCTTTGACCTGCGCGATTCCGTGGCCCTGGGGGATCGGGTCACGGTGTCGATGGGTTGCACTTTCGTGACTCACATGGACTGTGGACGGTCGCTGCTGAGCCGCACCTACCCGCCCGACGCACGACCCGTGAAGCTGGAGGACGATGTTTACCTTGGATGCGGGGTAACCGTGCTCATGGGCAGTCGGATCGGCAGAGGGACGCTCGTTGCTGCGGGCTCGGTGGTGCGCGGAGACATAGCCCCCGGTGTTTTGGCCGCGGGTGTCCCGGCAACAGCAATCAGGGGTATCCCTGCCGAGGATCCGAGGAAATCCATTTGATCTCACCAGAAACCGGCGGTCCGGAACCGACGGCGATGGGCGACACGGAAGCTGCAACCGGCCCTGAACCGCGAGCAATCGAGGGGTGCCCGAGGGTAAGCACGTTGGGAGAGCGGGTAGCAAACAACGACGCAGCCGAGGGTGGCTTCGGAGCTTCTGAGACAATGGGCCAAACGATGGGAAGTCGCCTCCTCGAGGCGTTTCCCGGTCTGAGCCTCGCGCGCCTTGCCCGCTATACGGCATCCCCCATCAACGCAAAGATCAACTCTCATTTCCTTGGCGCTTTTGGGATCGGCGTGATGTCCCAGCTCCAAATGCTGGTCGGCCAATCGAGCGTGCTTGCTCTCCACTCGGTGGCCGAAGGAACGGTCAAACTGATAAGCGAGGCTCAGATCGGGGACAGCCCCGAGGACTTGCGTCGCGCGCGCGAGACTGCCGGAACGGCGTTTTCGTACGCCACGCTGTTGGCGGCCCTCTCTTGCCTCGCGGCGTGCCTTCTCGCACGGCCGTTAGCCAGGGTTGTGTTCGGCAACGCTGACCTATCACTGTTCATTGTCCTGGCTGCGGTGAGTTTTCCGCTGGTCGTTGCCGGCGAGATGCTGGCAACGATCCTCCGTGGGCTCCTCTGTTTCCGCAGCCTGTCGATCAGCGTAGGGCTGTCATCGCTGCTGGGGCTTGGCTTCGTTCTCCCTCTGGTCATAACCCTGGGACTGAAGGGGGCATGCATTGCTCTCGTGACCAACGGAGCCACGGTCCTTCTTCTGAACCTGTTCCTCGCGCTCCGCGAGCCTGCTTTCTGCAGACTCGGGTTGTCGTCGCTTCTGATGCTCCGTTGGAATGTCATGCGAAAACTCGCTGGCTATGTCGGAGCCACCCTCGTTGCAGGTGCTGTCGGGCCGGTGCTGATCGTAGCCGCGCGGTCAATCATGGTCCGGAACGTCGGGCTGGATGGCCTGGGTGTCTACGCCCCGGCCATTGTGTTCGGTGGGCTGCTGACCGACATCATCCGGACACCGCTCAGCACGATCGTCCTGCCTCTTCTGGCTCGCCAGCCGTCGATGGCCTCAATGAACGAAGCGATCAACCAGGGACTGCGCTTCGCCTGTATCTGTGTCCTCTGCGTCGGTGGAAGCTTGTTGGCGGCCAGGCATCTCCTTGTCCTCGCAATCTACAACGGCGCATTTCTGCCTGTGACGGTGGTCATGGGTGCTCAGATCATTGGCGCCGGTCTCGACGTCCTTGCTGGCACCGTAGGTCAGCTCTACTTTGCGCTGCCCAGGCTGAAGGCACTTGTGGTGATGGACCTGCTGGTGAAGGGGATCTTCCTTGTGCTGGCGTTCCTCGGTGGATCGCTGGGGCTCTGGGGCGTCGCGCTGGCGTATCTGGGTATGTATGCGGCTGCCTTTTCTCTGACCAGCTTGTACTTTCGACTGGCATCCGGGTTCAGGTTCTCGCGGCCGTTCATTCGCACGGGAGTGGCCGTCCTCGCAACACTCGGATTCCTGACTGCATTGCCCGTCAGTTCTCTCATGGGGGTTATCGTGGCCTGGGGTGTGACGGTAGGCGTGGCATGGCTGGTCACATCCACCGAGGAGCAGAAGGTCCTTGTCTCGGTGGCGGCGAGGTTCACGGGCTTGAGCATGCTCCGGGCGAGGCGTCAGTGATGCCGGCAGCCGTTCATTCGGCAGGAGCGAGGATGCTGCGGGGATCCGGGCCAAATCCCCTCGCCGTAGGCGGGCTCGCCGTTTCACTGGCCGTGCTTGTCTGGGCCTCGCCCGGGTTGCTCGCGAAGACGGGCGTCATGGCTCTGATTTCCTTTGTGGCCTTTTCGTGGCCGCTGCCGTTTCTGATGGCCGCGCTGGCTCTTGCTGCCGGTCTCGACTACAGCCTTGGCGTCAATCTGCCCGTTCTCGTGCAGCTCTCGGGATTCCGGGTGACGACAACCGACGCCCTGGTCGTCCTGGTCACGGTTATTGGTTTCGTCGAGCTGCTGCGCCGGCGTGAGGGTCCTGTCTTCTGGAAGCCCCTCGCGCTCCTCTTCGTGTGTGTTTCGGTGAGCTGGGCCGTCGGGACCGCGAGCGGCACGACCGACTTTCACAGGGGTCTGAACGAGCTGCGGTACCTCGAGCCGTATGCGCTGTATATCGCCGGCGTCGGCATCGTGGACTCGCGGACCAGGCTCACGGCGCTCAAACACTTCTGTTTTGCGGCGATAGTCCTTTCGGTTGTGCGGCAGGTGTGGGAGATCGCGGGTGGGCACGCCGTAGGCGAGACAACGGTCGAGATCGCCTACTCCCGGACGCTTGTCCCCTATGTGCGCCTCGCCCTGGTAGAGTTCGTGCTGGTTGGGGCCGTCGTCGCCTTCTCCTTGCTCCTGTCACGGGGGTTTCGGCCTGTTCTGTTTGTGTTGACCGCCGTTGCGATCGTCGGTATCGGGGTTCAGCTCTCGCGGCAGTGGTACGGATTCGTCGCGGTCGCTCTCTTGACCGTTGTCATCCTTCGCAAGCCGCGCAAGAAATTGCAGGCAATCACGATAAGCGTGCTCCTTGCCGGCATCGTTGCGGTCCTGGTACCGGCTGTTGAGTCTGTCATTGCACCGAACTACGGCGGCTCTGTGGTCGGGGTAATTAGCTCCCGCTTCGGCGAAATCTCGGAGCAAGGCCTCACCACCCAGTCGGCGATGGTGCGCATCCTCACAAACCAGCAGATGTGGACGTTTTTTGAGTCGGCTCCGGTCTTCGGCCTGGGCCCTGGGCAGTCATTCGAGGACAGCCGCTTCTTCTTCAACGACGTCGGCGGTATGAACACGCTCGTGCGGTTCGGTGCCGTGGGCCTGGCAGCGGTCCTGGTTCTTGTGCTCGCAGTCCTAGTTCGGGCCAGGAAGACGATGCGACAGGGCACCGAGGACGAGTTGGAGGCGTACATCGCTGCCGCGTTTGGGGTCCTGCTCGCGTTCCTCACAGGGTACAGCTTCTCGCAGGACTTCTTCACGCTCTTCCCGACGGGAACGGTTTTCGCGATGATCCTCATTGATCGCGCCACTGCTTTTTCGCGGCCTCGGTTCCTGGATTCAGCCAGGGTTCGGCCCATTTCGGGCATGGCTGCTCGTGGACCCCAACGTGTCGGATAAGACCCCGGAGAACGCAGCTCGGCCACGGGTCGCCTTCGTCCTGCCGCACTCCTGCGAGCATGCGTATCCGGCCTTCTTCGAGCAGGGGAAAACTCCCGAGGACTTCGCGCACGAGATCATGGCGAAGGAAAGAAGCTTTGCTGCATGGTTCGCCAGGGCCGCTGCCGACGCGGGGTTCGAACCTTCCGTGTACTACCTTTCCAGGAGCCTTTCCCAATCTCGGACACTTCGGCACGAGTTCGGCTACCGGCTGGTGTTGGTGCCCGTCACCGTGTTCGGGAAGGCGCTTGGAGGGGAGTACAGCTTTCCGTTGCTGCGGGCGCTGTTGCGGGAAAGGCCGGATCTTGTCCACATTCACGGCATCAACTACAACGACCGGTTGCCGTGCATGTACGACCTGCTGGCGTTGGCTCTGCGCCGAAAGGGGATCCCCTTTGTCGGTCACTATCATGGGTCCGGCGCCGCTCGGCAGAGGGGCTTCCGGCGTTCGGTCAAGCGGAGGGCACTGGAAGGGGCAGATCGGCTCGTTGCCTGCAACCTCGCCGAGGTCCGCCGCCTCTGTGACCCAAGCTTCCCCGGATATTATGGCTTTCGGGGAATAAGCCCTCAGCGGGTGGAGAAGCTCCACAACGTCGTGAACAGCGAGCTGTTCGGTCCCGCGGACAAGAGGGAAAGCAGAGCCAGGATCGGCCTTGACCCGCGAGTGACGGTGCTCCTTTCGGTGGGCCGAATGGTCGGGCTGAAGCGCTTCGGGGACTGCATCGAGATGACTGCGAGACTTGGCGCGACCACGACCCTGGTCCTGGTTGGTGATGGGCCTTGTCGGATCGGTCTCGAGTCGCGCGCCCGGGAGCGGGGCCTCGCCGATCGGGTGATCTTCCCGGGCTCTGTGCCGCCGTCGGAACTGCGCGGCTACTACGCCGCCGCGGACGCGCTCGTGCTTGCGTCGGAGAGCGAGGGCCTGCCGATCGTTCTGCAGGAAGCGCTGCTGTGCAGGACGCCCGTCGTGGCAACTGATCTCGAGGGAGTGTCCGAGCTTCTCAGCAACGGAGTGGGCAGGCTCGTTCAGGTGGGTGACATAGGCGGTTTCGTTGAGGCAGTACACGATGTCGTCTCAGGCGCGTTCGTTCCGGACTGGAGGCTGGTGGCTGAACGGCTGAGCGAGCATTCGTTGGCAAGCGTCACGCAGCACTTGAGAAAGCTGTACTGGGGCATCCTGCGAGAGCGAGGCTGGCTTGAAGGGCAGGCGGGGCGATGAGATGAGTGCCGGCTCCAGAGGCCGGGCAGAGCCGGTCGCTGGCTCGTGGAGGGCGGTGTGGCTGTTCGTCCTGGTGGGGATCCTCGTTGGGCTTCTCCACGCCTTTCCCAATCTCTGGTACCCAGTCGCCCTCGGGCGCGACTTCCGTGGACTGCCCCTGTGGAACTCGCAGGACGAGCTTGACCGTCTCGCTGCCGTTCGTGCCGTGCGCAACGGCGACTATGAGCTCAAGAACCTCTATTTCGCAGAGGAGGCGATGGCCGATCGGCCTCCTTCCGCCAAGAGCGCGCAGATTGTGCCGTACATCCTGAGCAGTTGGCTGCTGCGGGCGGTCGGCGACTCACCCCAACGGTTCGTTGTCACCACCAAGGTCTTTTTCCCTGCCATCCTGTCTGTTCTGGTCGCGTGGTGGACGGCCGCGATGAGTCGGTCGGTGTGGCTCGGGGTCGCCACCGGCGCGGCTGCGGTGCTGCTGCCTACGCTGTGGTGCCTCGACTTCTTCTTGTTCGAGCCCCAGGCATGGTGGTCGTCACACCTAATCTTCATGCGGCCGGGGACGCATGTGGCGGCGCTGGTATGGGCCGGCGCGCTCGTGGCGTGGGAGCGGGATCTGGTCGGCGTGAGGAGTCGCTGGCCTGTGACGGCGGTCCTGCTGAGCCTTGTCGTGTACAGCTATTTCTTCTACTGGAGTCTGACGTTGCTGCTTCTCGCGGTCTTCGCCGTCCTCTCGTGGAGATCCGGACAGCGCGAGTGGGCCCGGCGGACGGTCCTGGCGGTGGCGGGCTGCGTTGTGCTCTCGGGCTACGCCTGGCTCGAGATGGCGCGTTCATCGAAATCCGCACTGTGGACGGTGGACGAGTTCGGCGGCGCGTGGAACCACGCGCCCTGCCTGAGCCTCTTTCAGGTGTTCGTGGTCGGGTTCGTTGTCTTGGCATGGAGGGCCCGGCGGTGCGGGCTTCTCGAACAGCGCGGGTACCTGATGGTGATGGCGTTCGGCCTGGCCCACATTATCGCGATGAACCAGCAGGTCGTGACAGGCGTGGTCCTGGAATCCCACCACTACGAGTGGTTCGTGAGTCCCGTCCTCCTCACGGTTCTTCTCGCGGTCTGCCTGCATCGGATTGGGGAAAGGGAGGGCGGGTGGGAGATCCTGCGCAGGGACTTGGTCGGGCTGATCCGTCGTGCCCCGGTTGTGACCGCCATCCTGAGCGCTGCGGTTCTCTTGGCGCTGCTGGTTGGCCTGGCCGGCCCGGCGTTCCCTCGGCCTGCCGGAGGCCTGATCGGGCGCGCCACACGGGCAGGGTGGCTCCTCGACAAGAGGTTGGCGACGGCGGCAGCATTGCTTGCGCCGTTGGTACTGGCGGCAGGTTCGTCACGAAACAGGCGGGGCAAGGCGGCCGCAGCTCTGGCGTTCGTCTCCTGCGCCGCGGTCGGCATGCAGGTGACAGGCTACAGGGCCACCTCACCGTGGCAACGGCCGGTCCAGGAGGTCATGCCGGCGATTCGGTGGCTCAACGCTCACACGGCCCCACGGTCGGTTGTGCTCTCGACTCCACTTGTTTCGAGCTATCTCGTGGCGCATGGTCACAACGCCGTCTACTTCTGCGACTACGGAATGGACTCTCCGCCGTCTGTGTACCACGACCGGGCGTTGCGGCTGCTCGCATTCCTGGGCGTGGACCGGAACGCCCTCGGGGAGGCTCTCGATCGCCGTTCCCCGCGCTTCGATCCGACCCTGAAGTTCTCCTTCTTCTACTGGAGGTCGTTCCAGACGCAACCTGGAGTGTTCCTGGACCGGGGCAGGTTCCTTCGAGCGTACACCCCCATCGAGATTGAGGCAGTCGTGAAGCGCCTCGGCTCGATCGAGGACAGTGACCCGGGGTCCGTTTTGGGTCCGTACCGGTGCGACTACGTGCTGGAATGGCGCAACGAGTGGAAGGTACTGACCGGGGCGCGGGAGCTTTTCTTCCACCGGGATCCCGGGAAGCTGGCCTGTCTCTCGAGCGTGTACGATGACGGAAACGTGCGCATCCTTGCAGTCAAAGCGAAACCCTGGTCCGGCGGACGCAGCGGGACAGGTGGCTGATCGGGGTTCAAGTGAGGATCGTCATCTACTCACGGCCCCATTTCCTTGACTTCACCATCCCGCTTGCGTGCGAGCTGGCGCACGAGAATCGCGTCTATCTTTTCATCGAGGTCGGCCCGGAGAGTGGGCCTAGCACGCTCCTTGGCGGCGGCCCGGGGTCCTTCGGGCACGGGGTCCGAGCATGGAGCGATGATATGCGCCGGGCGGACGGGACTCCAGTTGGGCTTCGGACGGAGCTTCAGCGGCTGTCGCGCATCTTCCTGGTCATCCATGGGTCGCCCCGCGCCCTCTCCCCACGTACCGCACTCACGGCCCTTGCTGCTGCGCGCGTCATCGGAAGCCTGCGCCCCGAGGTGCTGCATGTGGACGAGTTCTCGACGAGGGTGCTTCCGGTCCTGTACGCTCTCCCAAGGACCCCTGTGGTTGCGAGTCTTCACGACGTCTTTGAGCACCCGGGAGAGGAGACGAAGAGGTTCCAGTTGGTCCGCCGGCTCGGGTTGAGGAGGACGAGGGCTGCGATTCTTCACAGTGAGCACTCTCTCGCGGCTTTTCGCAGTCTAGTGCCCAATAGCCTGGTTCTGGCTTCGCAATCCGTCCCTCTTGGTTGCTGTGGCCTTGTTCGGCACTGGGAGCGGGCAACATGCAGCGAGCGCTACCCCACAGTTCTCCTCTGGGGTCGCCTCTCTGCCTACAAGGGGGCGGATGTCTTCGTCGAGGCGGCTCGGCTCGTGGCTGAGCAGGTCGAGGGTGTGCGTTTCGTGATCGCGGGGAAGCCAGGAAGAGGATACGTGCTGCCACCTCTGCCTGGGCTGCAGAGCGGCAGCGTGTTTGACGTCCGGTTGAGACACATCGGCAACGCCGAGACGTGTGAGCTGTTCCAAGAGTGCTCACTGGTGGTCCTTCCGTACCGTCAGGCCTCACAGAGCGGCGTCGTCGCGACTGCGTGCGCATTTGCCAAGCCTATGGTTGCAGCGCGCGTTGGAGGGCTCGGGGAGACAGTAATCGACGATGTGACCGGCCGGTTGGTCCAGCCGGGTTCTCCGGCGGCCCTCGCCGGCGCCATTGTGGAATTGCTGCGTGATCCTGCGAAGCGGTCGCGTATGGCCGAGGAGATTCGGCGGCGGGTCGCCGGCGAATGGTCGTGGCGTTGTCTCGCGGAAAGGACTCTTGGTGTCTACCGAAGTGCCACAGGCCGAATCTGAATTTGGCGGGGAGGCAGGGCTGGATTGGATCGATTCCCTGAGGTGCCCGTCGTGCTCGGGGATCCTTAGGCAGTTTGCGGATCTTTTCGAGCTTAATGAGTGGGGCGGATCCATGACGCTCAAGTTCCTTCGCTTCACCATCCTCGGTGGGTTCGTCACGACGTTCGCTCGGTGCTCAGGCGATGCCAGGCGACCGGCCGGTCGAGCCTCGGTGCCACGCGATGTCGTTCCCATCGTGCCGCGGATATCAGATGACGAGGCCCACGCCGCCCGGCGGGCCGCCCGGGAGTTGGTGCCGCGTCTTGTGGTTCCTTTCGGGGCGGCCCTGGGAGAGTCGGACTAGAAACTGCGCTCGAGTTCTGGCTTTCAGTTGTGAAGACGGACTCTTGCTCCAGGTAGGTGCCGGTCTTGGATTGGAGATGTACGGCGTGGACAACGACTACCGCGACGGCTCAGGGCACTCGGAGGCGGCGCTCGCCCGAGCGAGTCGAGAGGGTCCAAGATCCGCGAAGCTTGCGGACAGCCGCGCCATCCCATACCCGGACGGGTTCTTCGACGCGATTGTCAGCCACCACGTCTTGGAGCATGTGAGGGATCTCGATGCCGTGGTTGAGGCAATGCACCGCGCCCTCAAGCCGATGGGCGTCATGCTGCACATATTCCCGACACGCGAGGTCCTGATCGACGACCATGTCGGCCTGCCGTTCGTGCATCGGATACGGCAGGGTGCGACGCTGCGCCTTCGATTTGCTGCGTGTGCAAGGAGGCCGGACCTGTGAACCGGGTTCGGGGCAGAGCACAAAGGCAGTCGTCAATCGGCGACCGATGAGGTGTGGGTGTCGACGATGGTCGTGGCGCTTTTCGTCCAGCGGAAGCATCCATTGAATCCCTTCTCCCAAAGTACAGGAGCGCAACTCGATGACTAGTTCTGAAGTGGTTGTGCGGTCTATTGCGAGATGTTGGTTAACGTTCTTGTCGCATCTTCAGACCGTAGGCTCTTTGCAACTCTTTACGATCATCGGAGCTTGGCTAGTAATATGGGTATTTCTCCTCTTTCCGCCGATACTCGGGAACTCATCTTTGAAGAGTGACGACTCCTTTGGTTACGTTACGAGTGCGTATAGCATTTACGATGGCAATGGAATGCGAATGGGACCAGAGTACAACTATCGGCAGACAGCCTATTGGGCTCCGCTGGTGCCTCACCTTGTTGCCTGGACGTCGAAGTTTATCGGTTTTAAGAGTGTCGTTCCTATGAAGCTGATTAACGTAGGTCTGATGTTGCTGTCCGCTTTCTGCCTTACCTTATTGGGAAACCTAGCGGGAAGCGAGGTTGCTGGCAAACTGTCTTCAGTTCTTTGGGCTTTGTATATTCCTGTCCTTTCTTATGTGGGCAGAGTTTCCTATGCCGGTGTCAATGTGTGTCTCTTTATCATGCTCTTAACTACGATAAGCTCTTACTTCAGCAAACCACAATGGCCTGTACTTGGTGTGACTGCAATAATTCAAAGCCTGATGTTCTACAATCTGGGAACGAGCCTTTTCTTGATTCCCTTTGTCGTTCTTGGAATCTATTGGTTGAAAAGGTTCGATAGGCGGCAGAAGAGATTGGTTCTTCTCTTGCTTGTTCCTTGGTTTCTGGCCTTGGTTTCAACGACTCCTTGGGTTGTGAGAAATTATAGGCTGTTCAAGAGGCCTATTTTTATGCAGATGTCTGGCTATACGCTTTTTGAGGGCAATAAAGCGACGCGACTCTTCTTTGATGATCCGTGGTCATACGGTAGAACTGAACCGCGAATTCATCAGACCTATATCCGTGAATCGATGAGGAAGTGGGGTGTCTCGACATATGAGGAATGGGATTTCTACAGCTACATCGATGCTGCGGAAGAGATCATCAAGGATCCGTTGTTGCTTCCAAGAAAGATTTTGATTATGTCTGCTGCCTTTTGGTATTTCGGAATGACACCATTTCATTCACTCGTTTACGCAGCCTACGCAATTCCACTACTTGTTGGGTTCGTTGTGTATTTGAGGAGAAGAACAACGGCCTTTACAATAAAGCTCGGAATTCTTGCAAGCTCGTATTTCTACATGTTTTCGGTTCTGGGAACTGCGCAAGCACGTTATTCTCTGCCATGTATTCCAATCTTGATTCTCTGTTGTGCATTTGTTCTTGTTGGAAATGCAAAGACGGAGACAACTGGAGAAGTAATCGCGAGGCCGGCTTGATGGTATTTCATATGAGGGTGGGAGAAGGGTCTTGGCGTCGTTTGAGGACGAAGCGTACCTGGTTACTGAAGAGCTCCTCGTCGGGCCAAGCGGAGAGTTCCGCAGCGACCTGCCCGCGCAGGAATTCGCGGCCGAGATCGGGAAGCGTGACGAGCTCCTCGAGGATCGTGAACTCTGCTCCGAATAGTTGGCGGTAGTCGCTACGGGTTAGCTCATTGAGGTACGAGTTGGCCGATAGATGGCGTTTGCGCAAGTGATCCCACGGCCCACTGCGGCGACGTACACGAGAGGAAAACGAGCGGCGGTTCCATTCGACTAGATGTCCGCCGGTTATACCCGTGAAGATGTTGGGACGGATGAGCGCCAAACCGTCCGGCTTGAGCCAACGAGCCATGTTTGCCACCAGCCCGGGCAGCCGCTGGGCCTCAATGTGTTCAAAGACATCCTCCGAAACGATCAAATCGTAGAGGGCCGGCCGATCAATCTCTGTGGCGTCAGCGATGAGGAAGCGCGAGCGGTCGCTGACAGGAACGAGCTGGCGGTCGCCAAGCGCCCTAACGAATGCAGCCTGCTCCCCACGATCGAACAAAATGTGCCGCACAAGCGATTTGAGCGTACGCTCGAACCCATTCACCCTGAGGGACGCTCGATACTCTCTCGCGCTCCCGTCGAGGATGGGTACCTCGGCGTCCACGCCCGAGGCGTCGACGCCCAACGCCAGCAGAGCCTGCAGCCGGTGCGGGCGGGCTCCGAACCCGATCTCGAACACCTTCGCCTCCTTCAGCGAACGATCGCTATGCCGGTGGAGAAGACGGTCGTACTCATCGAAATCGGCGAAGACCCACGAAAAGTCCTGACGCTCATGCGACGCTTGCCAGTGATCACGCAGAAGCGCCAGAGCCTCCCTGACCTTTGTCCCGAGGCCAACCGCCGCGGTAGAGGGCGAAAGCTTGCCACCGGCGTTACCTTCGGACGAAGGCGAGGAGTTCATCACAGGGCGCAAACAGGTGCGGGTGCGGAAAAAGAGAAACATGGCGTCCGTGCCGCACGGCTAGGTACCACGATCCGGTCTAGCCTACTTGCCACGGAAGTGGTTTCTGTTACGTCCGGCTCGAGTAGGAGGATCGGTCCTGCAAATGGACAGTTACTTGGTCGAGGAGGGCGTGGATGTTGAGGCTGTCGGGCGGGCAAGTGACAGATAGGAATTTCCTTTCTGACCTGCGCCGAGGATAGTCGTGTGAGAGGCGCTGTCAAGGTCCCTGGAGGATTCCGGATAGGGTCTGACGGTGCCGGGAGGCTGTTGTCGCTTCTGGATGCGCTCCGAAAGCAACTGTACGATCACCTGGGGGCCCGGGGCCGAGCGCGGATTGACCAGCTCCGATTTGCGCTCGGGCTGATGCCTCGCGTGGCGCCCCCTCCGCCGAAACGCGAGGCGGCTTCGGGCGAGCCTACCCTGGTAATCTCCGCTGATCTCGAACTTGCCTGGGGCTGGCGCTACGACAGGGGATCAATCAACCCCGGACAGACCTCGGCGGCGATGGCACAACGGACCCGGGAGAATATGCCCAAGCTGCTGCGCCTGTTTGACGAGGCTCAGGCCCCGGTAACCTGGGCGGTTGTGGGCCATCTCTTCCTCGATCATTGCGAGCGCCTTGATGGAATCGCACATCCAGACCTGCCACGAATACCGTTCTTCAGCGGCGAACACTGGCGGTTTACCAACGGTGACTGGTTCGACGCGGACCCCTGCTGCGATTGGCGAGAAGCGCCTGAGTGGTATGCGCCTGATCTCATTCGGCTGGTCGCCGCC
>Ga0031654_10000060_pt1 | contig 21148 bp, 22 predicted proteins | sample FrelakmetCRP12CR_FD_55268 | JGI IMG/M metagenome (GOLD analysis project Ga0031654, IMG submission 55268) | Freshwater lake sediment microbial communities from the University of Notre Dame, USA, for methane emissions studies - CRP12 CR | ecosystem: Environmental > Aquatic > Freshwater > Lake >...
ATTTTAGCGGCGACGAGTAACCGGATTGGGCCTTCGATTGCATATTTGAGAGGCGCAAGCGTTTCGGCGTTTCGCGCATCCAGATAGTCGACTGCAAAACCNGCGCTTTCAATTTTCGACTTGCCCTTCGCGACCGCGCCCGCGATGCGCTCGCCTTTGGCGATGGCCGCTGCAATGTCTTTCAGCGTGCGGTAGAGCGTTGNGGCCGCCTCGCGTTCTGCGGGCGATAAATAGATATTGCGCGAGGAGAGGGCGAGGCCGTCTTTCTCGCGTACAATTGGTCCGCCGACGATTTTGACTGGCAAATCAAGGTCGCGCGTCATGCGTTTGATCACAAGGAGTTGCTGATAATCTTTCTCCCCAAAAATGGCGATGTCGGGCATGACTTCAACCAGAAGTTTGGCCACGACTGTTGCTACGCCTTCGAAGAAATGCGGCCGGAATTTGTCTTCTAAACCGGCAAGGGCGGGTCCCTTAGGCGAGATCCGGGTTGCGAAACCTTCCGGATAAATTTCTTTGATATCGGGTGCGAATAGGAGGTCAATTTTTTCGCGACGCAATGCTGCGATATCGGCCTTCCAGGTGCGTGGATAGCGGCCGAAATCCTCGTTCGGAGCGAACTGGGTTGGATTAACGAAGATTGAGGCCGCTACGAGGCCAGCCCGTTTGTGGGCAAGCCGCACCAATGAAATATGGCCGTCATGAAGTGCCCCCATAGTAGGCACTAAGGCCAGCGTCCGACGGCGGCGGCCTCGCAGTGTGGCAACTGCCGCGCGCAGCGCCTTTACCGTGCGAACGATGCGCGGCCCCGAGGCCATTCCCGCCTCCAATTGCTTGTGGTCCGGGAGATGAGGAAGTCTAACAGACGCGTATGGGTGCGCAAAGCGATGAGAGCAGTCACCGAAGATGACGAAAGGCGTCACAGAGTCGGTCCATAAGACGATTTCTGCTTGACGTCTTGCGAATACAATTTGCACAATGATCGAAGAGCCCTTTGGGCTCAGGGTTAGTAGAATGCGTATCGAAAGTCAGGCGTTTTTGAACGCTACAGGCAAGGCGAGGTCCATTCGGTCGTCGCACGTTATCGTGCTCGCCAACGAAAAGGGCGGCTCCGGCAAAACGACGACGGCGATGCATGTCATTGTTGCGCTGTTGAAAGCAGGCCAGCGCGTTGCTGCGATTGACATCGACAGCCGTCAGAAAAGTCTATCGCGTTACATCACAAATCGGAAAGCTTGGGCCAAGAAAACCGGTGCTCTGCTTGAGATACCCGACCATTATGTGATCGATCGCGCAAATACGCGTAGTGTCGATGAAAACGAGGCTGCCGAATTTGCTGGCTTTGCTGCAGCGATTACCGCGATCGAGAACACACACGATTTCGTCGTGATCGATACTCCCGCTTCTGACAGTTATTTGATGCGACTTGCGCACGCGATGGCCGACACGTTGATAACGCCATTGAATGACAGTTATGTCGATTTCGACGTGTTCGCGAGCGTAGATCCTGAAAGCTTCGAGGTGACCGGCACCAGCCATTACTCTGAAATGGTTCGTGACGCGCGCCGCCAGCGTCGACTCGTTGAGGATAATGATACTGATTGGGTGGTAATGCGAAACCGTATGGGGCAGCTCGAAACTCGCAACGGCCGCAATATCGCCGAAGGCCTGCAAGATCTCTCCCGGCGTATGTCATTCCGGCAAGCAGATGGTTTCACTGAACGCGTTGTCTATCGCGAGATGTTTCCTCGCGGTTTAACCGTGCTGGATACGCTGTCCGAGCGGACACTTGGGGTAAAGCCAACGCAATCCCATCACGTCGCGAATGAAGAAGTGACCAAATTCTTCAATACGCTTCGACTTCCAATCGACGAACGCGGCAAGCGACGTGCCGTCGCACGAGCAGAGTGGTTTCGTTCCTCCCGCCGCCCGCTTGACGGCAGTGAACTGATCGCGGAATAACGCGNGAGGAGGTCGCTTGCNTGCGGCCGCAAATGCCCCAATCTGATTGATGAAGACCTGCGGGTAAGCCGGTCTGATCAGGATTTATCGGATGGCCAAAGACGACGATAGCTCGCGGCCTCTTGCGACTAAAGCAGAACAGGCGGCGGCGAATCCCGCTTCGGGGCGGGAAGAAATCGACGCGTTTCTTGCGCGCGCTCGTGCCGTCGGCCCGCGTGTCGACGGAAAACGCGGGCGGCTCGTTTTCGCATTAGACGCCACGATGAGCCGTCAGCCGACCTGGGATCTCGCCTGCGGACTGCAATCCGAAATGTTCGATGAGGCAGCCGCGATCGGTGGCCTCGACGTGCAACTTATTTATTACCGCGGTATCTCCGAATGCGCGGCTTCGAAATGGGTCTCCGATCCGAAGCGTCTTGCCGGACTGATGGAGAAAATTAATTGTCGCGGCGGCCATACGCAAATTGGCCGTGTACTGGAGCATGTACGCAAAGAAACCAAGGCGCAGAAAGTTAATGCGCTTGTTTTCGTTGGCGACTGCATGGAAGAAGGTGTTGATGATATTTGCGCGACGGCAGGCGAGCTCGGCCTGCTCGGGGTGCCCGCTTTCATGTTTCAGGAGGGCAATGATCCAATTGCCGAGCGTGCATACAAGGAGATTGCTCGGCTTACGAACGGTGCCTGGTGTCCATTCGATGCAGGTGCAGCTCATCAGTTACGCGAGCTGTTGCGTGCGGCGGCAGCGTTTGCGGCCGGTGGACGTATGGCGCTTGCCGATCTCTCCAAGCGGCGAGGCGGTGACCGAGCCATGCGACTTCTTGGCCAAATGAGGAAGTAATATGGCGACACTTCTGCTCGGTGCCGCCCTATTGGTTTTTGTGCTCTATACGATGCGCTTGCTTGTGAACGCTGATCCGCATTTGCTAGTGAAAAACTTTCGCCGCGGAGGTGGCGTCGCGGCACTTGCCGGAGCAGCTGCTCTCACTGCCACCGGTCGTTTCGCGATGGCAATTCCACTCGGATTCTTAGGATTGGGGCTGCTCGATTTGCTACCGAGACCAGCGAGCTTTGGTGCGCGGACGCAGCGCTCGAGCGGACAGACGTCGAATGTGCGGTCAAGCGCGATCGAGATGGAGCTTGATCACGACAGTGGCGACATGCGTGGTAGATTTATCGCGGGAAAATATGCGGGTGTGACCTTGGGAGCGTTAGATCTCGACGCGCTCATATCCGTCCTGCCAGAGCTCGACGAAGAGAGCCGCGCATTACTCGAAGCTTATCTGGATCGCCGGGACGCCGCTTGGCGTGAGCACGTCCAGGAAGACTCGGGTCTTGGGGCGAGCGAGCCGACGCGCAAGGGCCCGATGTCCGAGGAAGAGGCGCGTCAGATCCTCGGGGTCGAACCAGGTGCGAGCGCGGTCGAGATAAGTCGGGCGCACCGGACGCTGATCAAGAAGCTCCACCCCGACCAGGGTGGGTCGACGTATCTCGCGGCTCGTGTCAACGAGGCGAAGGAAGTCCTTCTTCGTAGCCATCACTAACTCCAACACAACAAAACGGGTTACGACACTTCCCTGTTTTCTTAGTTTTTTACCGGTATGCACGCAAAGTCATTTCGCTTCAGCGCGTCGCAAGCTTTTCTGGCGTCTGCCTCATCATGAAAACCAGCAAAACGGGCGCGGAAATATTCCACTGAGCCTTTGAAAGTTTTCTCGGTGTACGATTGAACATTCGACAGCATGCCGCCGAGTTTGGCGCGAGCAGATTGCAATTTGGTTTGCGCTTCAGCTTCGCCCGTGTAGGCGCCGATCTGAATATGCCAACCAGCACGTGCGGCAGTTGTTAGAATTGGTTTATCGGCCGCGGGAGGTATTGCCATCGTCGTCTGGGTGCGCGTCGAAGTGGAAGGGGGTTCGAGCGGCATCGGCGCGACTGGACCCACAGTTGCGACGACCATGGTCGTCTGCGCCAGTGGCGGTGAGGGCAAGGCGGATTTTGGTTCCGAAGCCGGAGGGACGGCTGGCGCTGCTTCCGGGAGATGAATTGGCAAGGCGCCCAATTGAGAAATTGGTGAGGGAGCAACGGCGTTCGCGGCATAAGCCGTGACCTGCAGCGGTTGAGGAGGACCGGCAGTCACATCTCCAAACGGGCCCATTGTCAGTGTGCCGAGCACCCCACTATTAGGCTCGATCGCGATGATCCGAGTCTCACTCTCTTTCTTCAGGGCCACGGTCCGCACTCGACTTGGCTTGATCGGTTCGCGTGAACCGGGCGCAGGTCGCGGTGTGGGAACAGTGGCGAGGCGAATGGGTGCAGCAGGTACTTCCGCCATTAAGGGGGCCACGCGTTCGCCGGCATAAGCCTTGGGAAGATAATGGTCGAGCAACTCGCGCATGTGTTCGTCGCGTGCTTGAGCGCTGCGGCCGCCGAGCACTACAGCCACAAGCGAGCGGTTATTTTTTTTGAGACTGGTGACAAGATTGAAACCGGAGGCGCGTGTGTAACCCGTCTTGATGCCGTCGACGCCGTCGCGGTTGATCAAGCGGTTATGATTGGCAATCTGCGAGCCGCGCCAAATGAAGGTTTTAAGCGAGAAGAAACGATAGAGCCGCGGAAAGCGATCCTGGATTGCGCGACCGAGAATAGAAAGATCACGCGCGGTGGTGATCTGTTCCTTGTCGGGAAGACCGGACGCATTGCGGAACGTGGTGTTGATCATGCCAAGTGCGCGAGCTTTGCGCGTCATATTGGCGGCGAAAACTTCCTCACTTCCGGAAATGGCCTCACCGATCGCACAGGCGACGTCATTCGCGGACCGCGTCACGATTGCCTTGATGGCATCTTCCACTTCAATTTTTTCGCCGGCATCAAGATCGAGTTTGGAGGGTGCTTGATCAGCAGCTTTCGCGGAAATCGTGATTTTCGAATCGAGATTGATGCGTCCGGCTTCGATTTGCTCGAACAGCATGTAGAGTGTCATGATCTTGGTGAGGGAGGCCGGATGCCGCGGCTTGTCGGCATTGGTCTCCTCGAGAATTTTTCCAGTTTTGGCGTCAACAACGATCGAGGCAAAGCCCTCGCGCCAGCCGGCTTCGGATTGAGAACTGGAATCTGAATTGCGGCCATTGTCGCGATGTCGACGTGAGCGTGCGTCGGCGTCAAAAGTTGTAAACAGAAAAGCGGCCACGGTGATGGTGGCAATCGTGCCTGCATAACGCGAACAACGCGGCGCTCCCCGACGCATACGCAACATCTTCGAACCTGCAACTCCTGCCGGACCACTAGGGCAGTCCAACCGCGTTACGCGAATATCCCTTCCGGGACGGTCTCACGGTGGCTGCCAAAATGGGCATCCACAGGTCAAAAATAGGGAGTTTGCCCTTAGAAAAGCGTTAAGCGACCAGGGCTTTAGCCGAAAGGCGCGAGAATATGATGCTGCATTGCAAAATTTTAATTGACTTCTATGGTGCACTGCACTATATGAAAAAAATAGAAGTGCACGGACATGCTCTTCTTTCGAACAACCCCCTTAGAGCCGCTGCCGGAGGTCCGATGCCGGCACGAATGGAGAGGAACATGATTCAAAACTTCGAAGATCTGCAGAAGATTGGCAAAGAAAATACCGACCTGGCGATGAAAAGCTTCAACATGGTGTCGAAGGGCGTGCAAGCTATCGCCGTTGAAATGGCCGATTATCAGAAGAAATCGTTCGAACAGGGCACCGCTGCCTTGGAGAAGCTTTTTGGGGCGAAGACCCTCGATAAGGCCATTGAGACCCAGACCGAGTTTTTCAAGACGGCTTATGAAGGCTTTGTTGCTGAATCGAAGAAGATCGGCGAACTCTATGCTGATCTTGCGAAAGAGACCTACAAGCCGATCGAAGGCGCGATCGCGAAGGTTAAGTAAAGCACATCGAATTCAGTTTGCGTGAAAACGTTGGCCCGGCCTTATGCCGGGCCTTTGTTTTTTGCGAAACCCAAAAAAGAGTGCGAGTTATTAGCGTGGCTCGCCGCGAATTCAAATTTCTCATCGTTGATCCTGAGCTCTGATCCATCTCCGCTATGGGCTGGGTCGGTTTCGGTCGTATCGCTGCGTTTGATTGCCGCCGTGCTATCGGATCGACTGAATAAATCCGGCGACCTAGAAGGCTCACCTTGCTGAATTTCACGGATTTTTGTGTGTCGTGATCGAGTTCATTGCATCGACCGGCGATTAAAAAAAAGCCCGGCGTGATGGCCGGGCTTTTTTATTACAGCATATGGAAATTTTAGCCTGCGCGAAACTCACAGGGAGAGGTGTATATTCGCCAGCGCCGTTCCGATTTGATTGAATGTTGTCACAATTTGAGTTGAGGACGTGAGCAAGAAGAATTTGCTCGGATCGGTCGCGCAATTCTGTAACAACGTAGATGTCGGATCACCGCCAGTATTGACCTGCACTGTGTAGATGGTGACGCCGGTGGCCTTGATATTCGCGCAGGTGCCGAGATTATTGTATAACATCCGACTGTCGACGGCCGTGGAGGTGGTGGAACCGTCACCGTACCAACGATCATATGTATTCAGGCCGTCGCTCAGAAGAATGATGACGTCATTGTACTGGTAATTCGGATCCTTTGCTGGTGATGTGAGCGGCCCGCCGCCCACCAGTGACTGCCATCCCCAGACGAGACCGACGGGCTGATTGGTGGCGCCGTTCGGGGTCATTTGGGAGACCAAAGTTTTCAGCGCAGACCAGTTGTAGCTGAGCCCCATCATTTGCAGTGGGCAATAGGTTCCGCCGGAAATCACACCCTGATCAGCTGGGAACAACGTAGCAGTATTGCCGGCGACCGGGAGGTCGACTTTCTGATCGTACCCGCTCTGACCCGTGGTTCCGGGCGCAGCGCCACCTGTTGAGAGTGGAGGGCCGCGGTCGGTCACGCAGCCATTCCAGGTCGTGTGGCTAGCGGGGGTCCAGGTTCCTTGATTCCAAGTTGCCGCGGTCCACGTCGCTGGGGTCCAAGTGTCTGCGGTCCAGGTGAATCCGTTCGACGTGCATGTGGTCTGAGTCGTATATTTTGATTTGCTGCAAGTCCCGTTCGCCACGCAGGTGCTCTGGGTTGTATAAGTTGATTTACTACAAGTCCCCGCCGCCACGCAGGTGCTTTGGGTTGTGTAGCCCGATTTACTGCAGGTCCCCGCCGCCACGCAGGTGCTCTGCGTTGTGTAGCCCGATAGACTGCAAGTGTACGTCGCGGTGCACAAGCTCTTCATGCTCTGCGAGCTGTGCGGGGTTGGTGTACCCGATACAGTTAAACTGCATGTTCCGTTGTTCGCATCCCAATCGGTCCAGTCGAGCCAGCTTGCAGAGTAATTGCTTGAGCCGACATTGACGTCATTAACGAACGGAATAATTGAAATATAGACATCGCCGGGAGTCACCGACACGCCTTGAAGCTGGGTGATCAGGTTCGTGGTAGCAGTCTGTAGAGCCGTGATCTTGCCAGACGCCGACATCGATCCGGTATTGTCGAGCACCAGGGCAACGCGGAGCCTGGAATTTCCATACGATATTTGATTAGTGGCATTGATGGGTATGGTTGGCGCAAGCCCAAGTGGCTCCAGCACGGTTGCAAGCCGAAGCTTGTACGTCGCAGTGATAGCAAGATTGATCTTGCCGGTTGTAGTGTCCGCTGAAACGGTAAAATTGTCTTGGCTGAACGTGAGCGGCACGTTTCCCAGATTGGCATTGAAAATTTGCCAGCCGTTCGTGTTGAGCTGGTTTTGCGTGAGGGGCATCATCTTGGAGAGCGCGAGCCCCGTGTTGTCGAGCGCGGCTAGTAATTTTGTGCGGTTCGAGTTCGCATAACTATAGTCGAGTGCTGCGCCCATGGCGCCGAAAATAGGAAGGATCGCAAGCCCGAATAGGATCGCGATATTGCCGCTCCGGTCGGACCCAAAACGATGCAGCTTCGATAGCAATCGGCGCATAGCCTGCTCCAATACATCTTGAAGCAAGGACGATGGCATTCGGATTCTAACGAATTCTTGCGCGAAAGCTCTATTTTTAGGGGTTTCGCCCACCGATAACTGCCTCTACGTGCGGCATAGTTAAGGAACTGCTGCGCAGATCGGCGAATGAACGCTTATTCGTGCCGAACTGGCAGATCTGTGATCATGGCAGCGGCTTTTTACCTAACAGCGGGAGAATTAGCCTCTTACTTAAAAATGAGAGATTTAGCTGCAGTAAGATCTCACTGCGACAAATGCAGGTTCGCCAAAGCCGTTCCGATCTGATCAAAGGTGGTTACGATCTCGTTGGCCGACGTTAGCATAAAAAACATGCCCGGATTGCTCGCGCAATTTTGCAGCAGCGTGGATGTCGGATCACCGCCAGTATTCACCTGCACAGTGTAGACTTGAATGCCGGCATCCTTGATGTTCTTGCATGTGCCGGAGATCGTGCCATTGTTATTATAATACATCCGACTGTCGACGTCTGTGGATGTGTTAGACCCATCACCATACCAGCGGTCTTGCGTATTCAGGCCGTCACTCAGCAGAATGATGACTTGGTTGTACTGATAATTCGGGTCAAACGCCGGTGCGGTGAGCGGCCCGCCGCCCACCAGCGACTGCCATCCCCAGACGAGGCCAATGGGTTGGTTGGTGCTGCCATTCGGGGTCATTTGACTGACCAAGTTTTTCAACGCAGCCCAGTCATAGCTTAACCCCATCATTGCAAGCGTGCAGTAGGCGTACTGATCAGCGGGGAACAAAGTCGCTCGATTGCCGCCTTGCACTGGGAGGTCAACTTTCTGGTCGTATCCGATCTGACCAGTCGTTCCTGGCGCGATATCGGTGCCGCGGTCGGTCACGCAGCCGTTCCAGGTGTTGTGGTTATTGGCAGTCCAAATCTTGTTATGCGATGTGCAGCCGCTCTGTGTCGTATAATTATGGTTGCTGCAGGTGCCATTGATTGAATTCCAGTCGGTCCAGTCGATCCAGGTTTGCGAATAATTGCTGGCGCCGATATTAACGTCCCTGCTGAATGGAATGATCGATATATAGACGTCACCATTCGTCGTCGAAACGCCCTGAAGCGTAGTGATCAGGTTCGTGGTGGCGGTCTGGAGCGCGCCGATCTTGCCGGACTGCGACATCGATCCAGTGTTGTCGAGAACCAGTGCGACACGCAATCTGGTATTCCCCCATACCACTTTCGTCTTTGACGTTAGCGGGATGGTCAACGGCATATATTTACTGAGAACACTTGCCATGCGGATAGGATACTGAGCGTTGATCTGCACCGAGAGCGTGTTCGTGGTCGGTGTGATGATGAGATCGGCTTGATTGATTGTGAGCGGAGTTGTGCCAAGATTTGCCTTGAAAATTTTCCAGCCACTGTCGTTAAGCTGTGTCTGTGAAAGCGGCATCATTTTTGAGAGCGCGAGTGCCGTGTTATCGAGCGCGGCCTGCATGGCGGTGCGGCCCGCATTGGCAAAGCTGTAATCGAGCGCGACACCCATCGCTCCCACGACGGGAATAACGGCTAGACCGAACAGAATTGCGATATTGCCACCGTGATCCGAGGCGAAACGGCGGAAGATCGACAAGCCGCGCATACTCGTCTCCATGATGCTCGACAATGTGCGGAGCGTGCGGTGGCCTTCTTGCCTAAACCTTGCCGAGATCGACGAGATTCGGGGGTATCAGCCGGCAATCTCGCTTAACGTTAAAGGCGACCTTGCTGGACCGTTAGAAATCACCATATTTTTGCGGTGGTCCGAATTCCTCCTCTGGCCTATTATTGTAAAATTATTTGCTACACCGCAATTCAAGGGGCCTCCGGGCCCGCCGGACCAGGGGTATTCGGACATAATGCAATCGAATAATCGGAAGCTTTTTGAGTTACAGACCTCGGTGCCATCGCCGCGTCTGGGCGGGAGTGGCGGCAACCGCAAACGCCCTGGCGACGGAGGCACAGGCACGGCAGTTATCACGCGAACGAAACCGCAAACGAAACGACCGAATCTGTACCGCGTGCTGTTGTTGAACGACGATTACACTCCCATGGAATTCGTCGTCCAGGTCCTTGAAAGGTTTTTCGGCAAAGATCGCGAAGATGCCACAAGAATCATGCTTCATGTGCATCAGCATGGAGTAGGCGAGTGCGGTATCTATACTTATGAAGTCGCGGAAACTAAGGTTACGCAAGTGATGGACTTCTCTCGCAAGCACCAGCATCCTCTGCAATGCGTGATGGAAAAGAAATGAGTCGGGTGGAATTAAAGAGGAATTGAATGCCGACCTTTTCGCGTAATTTGGAGCAATCTCTACACCGCGCGCTCGCGCTCGCGAATGATCGTCATCATGAGTATGCAACTCTCGAACACTTATTGCTGTCACTGATCGAGGATCAGGACGCTGCCGCAGTGATGCGCGCCTGCAACGTCGATCTTGAAAAGCTCAAACGCAATCTGGTCGATTACATCGATGGGGAACTCGACAATCTTGTTATGGAAGGCGACGATGATTCGAAACCCACCGCGGGCTTCCAACGCGTGATCCAACGCGCGGTGATCCATGTGCAATCTTCGGGTCGCGAAGAAGTGACTGGCGCGAATGTTTTGGTTGCTATCTTCGCTGAGCGCGAGAGTCATGCTGCTTATTTCTTGCAAGAACAGGACATGACGCGCTATGACGCCGTGAATTATATCAGCCATGGAATCGCGAAGCGCCCCGGCATGACGGAATCGAAACCGGTACGCGGCGCTGAGGACGACACCGATACGAAGACGGGCGACGAGGGAAAAAAGAAAACCGACGCACTCGAGGCCTATTGCGTCAATCTCAATAAAAAAGCGCGAGACGGCAAGATCGATCCACTGATCGGCCGCGAGGCGGAGCTTTCGCGTACGATCCAGGTACTGTGCCGGCGGCAGAAAAATAATCCGCTGTTCGTAGGCGAGCCGGGTGTGGGCAAAACGGCAATCGCGGAAGGTCTTGCGCGACGGATCGTCAACGGTGAAGTGCCTGATGTATTGAAAACGTCGACCGTTTTCTCGCTCGACATGGGGTCGTTGGTCGCGGGCACGCGCTATCGTGGCGATTTCGAAGAGCGCTTGAAGCAGGTCATCAAGGAACTGGAAGCGTACCCAAATTCGATCGTATTTATCGACGAGATTCACACGGTAATCGGTGCCGGGGCAACCTCAGGTGGCGCTATGGATGCGTCCAATCTGCTGAAGCCGGCGCTCGCATCGGGATCGCTGCGCTGTATCGGCTCGACGACCTATAAGGAGTATCGCCAATATTTCGAGAAGGATCGGGCGCTCGTGCGCCGGTTCCAGAAGATCGACGTGAACGAGCCATCGGTTGATGACGCGATCGAGATTCTCAAGGGGCTCAAGCCTTATTTCGAGGACTTCCATCATCTGAAATATACGAACGAAGCGATCAAGGGCGCCGTCGATCTTTCGGTGCGCTATATCCATGATCGTAAACTGCCGGACAAAGCCATTGATGTGATTGACGAGTCGGGCGCCGCGCAAATGCTGCTTCCGGAAGCAAAGCGCAAAAAAACGATCGGCATTAAGGAAATCGAGGCAACGGTCGCGACGATGGCGCGCGTCCCACCCAAGACCGTTTCCAAGGATGACGCCGAGGTGCTCTCGAATCTCGAAACGACGCTGAAACAAGTGGTCTACGGGCAGGACAAGGCGATCACTTCGCTTACGTCAGCGATCAAGCTCGCGCGAGCCGGATTGCGTGAGCCGGAAAAACCGATTGGCTGTTATCTGTTCTCAGGCCCGACCGGGGTTGGCAAGACCGAAGTGGCGAAGCAGCTCGCGGTGTCGCTCGGTGTGCCGATCCATCGCTTCGACATGTCCGAATACATGGAGCGCCATACTGTTTCGCGATTGATCGGCGCACCGCCCGGCTATGTCGGATTCGATCAGGGCGGCTTACTCACCGATAGCGTGGATCAGACGCCGCACTGCGTATTACTGCTTGATGAAATCGAGAAAGCGCACCCAGATCTATTCAATATTCTTTTGCAGGTCATGGATCATGGCAAGCTCACCGATCACAACGGCAAGCAGATCGATTTCCGCAATGTGGTGCTGATCATGACCACGAACGCGGGCGCATCTGACATGGCGAAGTCCGCTTACGGTTTCACACGCACGAAACGGGAAGGGGACGATATCGAGGCAATTAATCGTATGTTCACGCCGGAATTCCGGAATAGGCTCGATGCCACCATTACGTTCGGCCATTTGCCTCCGGAAGTAATCGCCAAGGTGGTCGAGAAGTTCATAATGCAGCTTGAAGCGCAACTTGCGGATCGTGACGTCACCATCGAGCTTTCGGAAGAGGCGCGTGCGTGGCTCGTGATGCATGGTTACGATGAACAGATGGGTGCGCGACCCATGGCGCGCGTGATTCAGGAAAAGGTGAAGCAGCCACTCGCCGATGAAGTGCTCTTCGGCCGACTGAGGAATGGCGGTCATGTGCGCGTAATCCTGAAGAAAGATGAGAATGGCGCCGACGCTCTCGGCTTTGAATATCCTGAAGGCCCTGTGAAGCCGAAGGCCGAAGTTGAGGAAGAGGAGGCCAAGCGCGTGCCGAAAGCGAAAAAGCCGAGCGGCGGTTCATCCGGTTCATCCGGTTCCTCTGGAGGCCCAATGCCCCCCAAACCGCCGCGCAGCCCGGTCCCGAAAGTGCCGCTCGTCAAGGCGTGAAGCGACTTCAGTTCTGTCTAGAGAAGCCGCCAGCCGCGTCGGGTTTTTTTGTTTGCCAGCCTCGACCTTTATGCCGAGGTTTTTATTTTCGACCTGCAACATCGCGCTGCATAGGTGCGCGCAAAGTTCTAGCGGACTTGCTAATAGACCGCCGTGTCTGAATCCGACGTGTCCATTCTCCCAGATCCAACAAGCCAGCCCGCGCTAAGCGCTCGGCAGTGGTATTTGCGCGGGCTGTGGGCCGGCATTACATCGGTTCAGGGAATTGTGCTCTTCGCATCCTATATTGGCTTTGGGGGGCTTTGCGCCGACAGTGGCGTGCCATTGGGTGCCGCCGCATTTTCGACTTTTCTGATTGCGGCGCTGCCTTCGCAGCTGTTGCTTGTCGGTGGCTATACGTCCGGGACCGCTGCGCTTGTGATTGCGCTCGCTGTGCTGCTGTCAGCAGCGAGGCTTCTGCCGTCGGTTGTGACGTTACTGCCTTTGCTGCGTGGTCGCGGCCGGTTTTGGGTGCAGCTATTCGCGTCGCATTTCGTGGCGGTAACGGTGTGGGTCGAAAGCCAGCGATTGCTGCCATCGCTCGCACGCGAGGCGCGGCTGCCGTTCTATTTCGGGCTTGTCACGCTGTTCAACATGAGTTGCGTTATCGCCACCGTTCTCGGATTTTTCCTGTCGGGCCAATTACCGCGCGCGCTTGCGATCGGGCTGACTTTTCTCACACCGATTTCGTTTTTGCTCGCGCTGACGCGCAATTCGCGTGACCTAGTCGATTATCTATCCCTTGCCCTCGGCCTTGTGCTGGCGCCGGTGTTCGTCGAATTCGGTGGCAGGCTCGACATCCTTTGGACTGGACTCGTAGGAGGAGCGGCCGCATGGCTCATTCATCGCTTTCGCAAAATGAAGAGGGCAACATGAATACGCTGATTGGCAGCGGGCTTTGGCCCTATCTGCTTGTCATCTTCGCTGGTTTTCTGCCGACCGATATCTGGCGCTGGCTCGCCGTGATTTTTGCACGCAGGCTCGACGACGACAGTGAGCTGATGGTTTTTGTGCGCGCCGTCGCAACCGCGATGGTTGCGGGTGTGATCACGCGGCTCGTGTTGTTTCCTACCGGCGATCTTATATCGATACCGCTTATGATCCGCGTCGGCGCCGTGGCGGGAGGATTTATCGTCTATTTCCTCGCGCGACGCTCGACCTTAATCGGCGTGATCGGAGGCGAAGCGATTATGATCGCCGGAGCTTATTTCAACGTCGCCCCATGACTGGCACTTACTTCTTGTCGAGCGCGGCTCTCATCTTTTTCGCGTGAGCTTCCAGTACTTCCGGGTTTTCTTTTGCACTTGCCGGCGGCTTTAAAGCAACGCCCGTATGTCGCGGGATCACATGCACATGGAGGTGAAACACGACTTGTCCACCGGCCGCTTCGTTGAATTGCTGCACCGTAATGCCGTCGGCGCTGAAGACTTTCATGCTGGCTTGCGCCACTCGCTGCGCGACCTTCATCACATAGGCGAGATCGTCGGGTGGCACGTCGAGAATGTTGCGCGCCTGATGCTTCGGGAGCACCAGCGTGTGGCCCGGGGCGCGCGGCATAATATCGAGAAAAGCAATTGCGCGGTCGTCCTCATAAACCTTATAGGCAGGGAGATCGCCGCGCAGGATTTTGGCAAAGATATTGTTTGGGTCATAGGCGCTCATGGCTCGTTTCCTCGATTGCTTTTCTGACTATAAATCTTTCGTGGCTGCTCAAAAATCGGGTTCTTCGCGCCGAAATGGGGTCAACGCTGATAGCTCCTTCGCCTCGGCAGCGACATAGGCGCGCTCCCTCTCGAGATATTCTGCGACTGCGCGGCGAAGCGAAGAATTCGCAATGAAGTGCGCGGAATAGGTCGTCACCGGTTGATAACCGCGTGTAAGCTTGTGCGCACCTTGGGCCCCAGCCTCCACGACTTTCAGGCCGCGTTCGATCGCATATTCGATAGCCTGATAGTAGCAAACTTCGAAATGCAGGAAGGGGCGGGGCTCTGTCATCCCCCAATAGCGACCGTAGATTGATTGATCGCCTAAAAAGTTTAACGCGCCAGCGATGAATCGACCTGCACGCTTTGCCATGATTAGCACGATCCGGTTGCGCATGCGCTCGCCGACGATCGAGAAGAACTTGCGGTTAAGATAGGGGGTACCCCATTTGCGAGAACCGGTGTCCATATAGAACTTGTAGAATGCATCCCAGGCGGTCTCAGTTAGATCGGCATTCGATAATCGGAGAATTTCTACGCCCTCTTTTAGCGCCTCCCTCCGTTCACGAAGAATCATTTTGCGTTTGCGTGAGGAAAGCACAGACAGAAAGTCGGCGAATGTCTGGTAACCCTTGTTGATCCAATGGAATTGACGGTCAGTGCGCGCCAGTAGACCCAGTCCCGTCAAATATTTCCATTCGGATTCGAGTGGGAAAGTTACATGTAAAGACGAAGCTTTTTCTCGCTTCACTAGCTGTAGACCCGCAGCCACGAGAGCCTCGCGTGCAGCATCAGCGGACGGACCAGGACGGACCAGCAGGCGGGGGCCAGTGACTGGCGTGAAAGGCACCGCAATTTGAAGTTTTGGATAATAGTGACCGCCAGCACTCTCAAAGGCTTCGGCCCAGCCGTGATCGAAGACATACTCGCCGCGTGAATGGTTCTTTAAATACACGGGCTGGGCTGCGAGTACGGAGCCATTTTCATCCTCGACGAGCAAATGACGGCCAAGCCAGCCGGTACGTGCGGTGGCGGCGCCCGATTCCTCTAGGGAGCTCAAAAAATCATAGGTTATGAATGGGTTCGAAGAGTCTTGTTCGGAAATTGATTCTACTTGTCCTGACTTTGATTGAACCTTCCGAGGCCAAGCTGAAATGCAATCACTTTTGCTGGTGGTATCTTTTTCCGTTTCCGATTTCTCGAGTCTTCTCAAGTCACTCCTTTCCCCGTTTGAAGTTTGGATTCCAGTTGGTACTGCGCGGGCACACGCATCCCAGATCTCGGCAGGGATGGACCGGATCGAAGATTCGACGCGAACACGGAGGGTGAGACCAATCATTCGAGCTAGTTTAAGGCCGAAAGCCCTCAAAGATCATCTGATTTGCCCACCAACGAGCACGTCTACGCTCGGCTTCGGTGCGTACAGTCCATGTGAGCAGGGGCTTGCCAAGGATGAAGCGCGCAAACAACGGAGCTAAGGCCGGCAAGTCCTTCAATGCATAGGCGATGAAATCGGGCTTGGTCTGGGTGATGTGAGTGAGATTTCTGAGCCCGAATTTCTGCATTTGGGTCGCGCTTGACCAATCTGGATCGTCATAATCATGTTCAGCAATGATGCCGCGCGGCAAATCCGGTGCAATCAGCCTCAACGCACGCACGAACCAGGGATCGAAGCTCATCAAGGCACAAGGACCAGAATAGTGCGCCAAAATTGACGCAACGCGTTCGACTAATTTGGTTTCGCCATTCCATTGGCTTTTAAGTTCCAGAAAAACCGGTGTACGGCCAGCGATGCAGGCAAGAAATTCGTGTAAGCTAGGGATGTAAGATGCTGATTCTCGAAAAGAAGTTGCTCGCAAATCGGCGGCGGTTTTCGCGCGTATTGATCCACTTGCGAGCGTTAGACGATCGAGAGTATCGTCATGAAAGACGACGACTTCGTCGTCGGCGGTTAGCTGCAGGTCGCATTCGATTGCATATTTTGCGCTCGCGGCTGCGTCCGCCGCCTCAATAGTGTTTTCCATGATGGGACCACCATGCAGTCCGCGATGCGCGATCGGCCTTCCCGTAAGCCAGTCTGGTGACGAAGTCACTCTTAATCGACCTCGAACAGCGCGTCGACCTCGACAGAGGCACCAAAGGGCAGCTCGGCGACGCCGACGGTCGTGCGGGTATGACGGCCCGCTTCTCCCAATACCGCGACCATGAGATCGGAAGCTCCATTCATCACTCTGGGAAGTTCACCGAAAGTCGGCACCGCGTTGATGAATCCTCCAAGCCGCACACAGCGGTGAATACGATCAAGGTTACCGCCCAGTGCGGCTTTCGCCTGTGCTAATAAATTGATCGCGCAAATTCGCGCCGCTTCTTGGCCCTTTTCAAGGGAAATTTCTTGGCCGATTTTTCCCCGAATGGCTTCACCGCCATTCGCGATAGCGGAGACCTGGCCCGAGCAAATCAACAGATTCCCGGTGCGCACCGTCGGTACATAATTGGCGACTGGCGCCGCCGCGGGCGGGAGCGCAATCCCAAGCTCCGCGAGTTTCTTTTCGATGTTTCCCACCGTGCGTTTCTCCCCATGCTTTTGCCAAAATCACCGCAGATCACTCTTGGCCGATCATCGCGTGCCGCGCAAGGCGACGTGGGGTGTTGTGATCGTGGGTTCTAAAACCTATCTTGTGCACATCGCTCAAGCCTTACTCGAATCGAGGATTTTTAATGTTCCGCGCGAAATCGATCATTCTTCTGGCGGCGCTATTTGCCGCGACTGCTGCGTGGCCAGCAAAAGCAGAGCGGATTCCACTGGCGGCTCATCGCGCTGTGTATGAATTGGCGCTCGATCCCGCCAAGACTGGAACGCGGGTCGACACGGCCCGTGGGCGTATCGCTTTCGAGATGACCGGAAATCCCTGCGAAGGCTATGCGGTGACACTGCGCCAAGTCACCGAACTCGATACAGGTGAGGGCAAACAGACAACCAGCGACCTCCGCAGCACTACCTGGGAAGATGGCGCGGCTAAGAGTTTCCGGTTCAAGAATCAAAACTATGTAAATCAAGAATTGCGTGACGATGTCGATGGCACCGCGGAGCGGACGCAGGACGGCAGCCTGTTGGTCCGACTGGCAAAACCAAAGGGTGGCCCGCTTAAATTCGGCGGTCCAATCCTACTTCCTACTGAGCAACTTGTGAAAATACTCGATGCGGGCGAGAAAGGAGAGCGTCTGTTGGAAGCGAAGATTTTCGATGGCTCGCCAGATGGCAAAAAATCCTATGATACGCTTTCCGTAATTGGTGACGCGGTGATGGGCACAGAATCGGAAATGGAGCAGCCGGCGCGAGTGGTGACGCTTTCTTCGATCAAACGTTATCCGGTGACGGTGAGTTATTTTGAGACGGATGGTACGGGGGAACAAACACCTTCTTATATTCTCGGCTTCGAGCTTTACGAGAATGGCGTGAGCCGCGCGTTGAAACTCGACTATGGTACTTTTGCACTAAAGGGAGAGTTGAAGAGTATCGAATTTCTTAAAACCACAAGCTGCAAAAAGTAAGCGCGTTTCTTGTTTGAGAGAGAAACAGTGCTTGGCACGAAATCACATTGAACTGTCGACTGGTTCGCCAAGCAATGCTCGCCGCGCAATGCCGACATATTTCGGGTCAATGTCGATCCCGGCCGCGAAGTCGAGCAGATCCGTCTCATGCGAGAGAAGGAAATCAAGTATCGCGGGCAAGAAAGCAGGATCACGCGCGGCCTTTCGCACGGTCTCGGGTCCTAGGCCGCTTTCTGCAAGGAAGCGTCCGAGCCGCGCGGNATCGCCGACGATGAAGGCGAGGGCCTGTGTCGCGATTCTCTCCGCGATGTCCGCAGAAAGACTACGGCCNTCTCTGTTTTTGGGTTGCATTTCCTATTCCCTAACGAATANGGCATACCGTACCCATGGTAGGGTAAGTTGCCAACGCCGCCATGTGNATATGAGCTAGANAACTTTCCATTCCTACAGCGCGACAGGAAATATTAAATCGAAGGCGTTACATCTTGATTCTCGAGTTTTGATCCGAAAATCCGCCTGAGGGCGACATCGAATCCAGTCCGAGCTTAAGTTAGCCGCGCGGAGAGCGGCGAGAGGGTGGACAAAGTCAATGCCGAAAACTGTTCTGATCGTGGAGGACAATGAGCTCAATATGAAGCTCTTCCACGATTTGTTGCAAGCGAATGGCTTCGCCACGATTGAGACCCGAAACGGTATCGAGGCGCTGGACCTTGCACGCAAACACAAGCCCGATCTGATTCTCATGGATATCCAGCTTCCCGAGGTCTCCGGCCTCGAAGTGACGAAATGGATCAAGGAAGATGACGAATTAAAATCGATCCCTGTCGTCGCAGTCACCGCATTCGCTATGAAGGGTGATGAGGAGCGCATCCGCGAAGGTGGCTGCGAGGCCTATCTTTCGAAGCCGATTTCCGTCGCAAAATTCCTCGAGACNGTGCGCCATTTTGTCGGAGACAGCTAAAAACCCAGTCACCGATNCTCTGACGCTAAAAACGCACCGACGAAGCGCTCTATGGCGTAAAACACACCAGCCGCAATCGAGTAATTTCCGTTGCNGCTTAACCTTGATGCGATGCGGGTAAGGTTACGCACTAACGAAGCTTGCAAGATTTCTTGCATAAGCCCCTAGAATCATTTGATTCGCTCAATTCTTCGGCTAGCGTCGAAGACAGGGGCCGAACCTACTTTTTCACAGAATTTGGCCCCTTGAGCTAGCCCTACGGAGTGCTCAGGTCCGCCGCATCTCCTGGGTCCGTGGGGTTCGGCCGGCGGGCGAGTGGCGAGAATGGCCTCTTTAGCCACTCACCGCCGGCCACCTGTTTCCTAAAAAAAGGGCGCCCCGCGGGCGCCCGTATTATCTTTAAAAGTCTATTCGGTTACTTGATCTTACTTTCGCGGAATTCGACGTGTTTCCGCGCGATTGGATCGTATTTCTTCTTGGTGAGCTTTTCGGTCATCGTACGCGAATTTTTCTTGGTGACGTAATAAAACCCCGTGTCAGCAGACGAGATGAGCTTCACTTTCAGCGTAACTGCTTTGGCCATAGCCTGAACCCTCGCGATTTCGGCGCAAACTAGTCGTCGAAGCGGGAAAGTCAAGGAATGGCTTCAGGTAAGTTCGTCGCGGTGGAGTTTGCCGTTTCTTGTATAGAAAAATGGCGCCGGCATTTCTTTTGGAAAGCCCGCTTTTAACCGTCTTTCGATCTCTTCCAGGATCACCTTTGTGATCGCAGGCAATTTTTCGTTGAGGGCTTCTGTGAGTGTTAGCCACTTTAACTCGACGAATTCGGCATCAGGGCCCGCAATATTCGGCAATTCGACAACGGCTTCGCGCCTGTCAGCGACAAAAAAACGTGTGTCGAAACGACGCGGACGGCCGGGCGGCGTAATTGCGCGTGCGATGAATGTGAGCGCGTCGAGATTGGGATGCACCCCCGCTTCGACAAATGGCGTCCAGGCCGGCGAGACCGCGACCGGCGTCGCGTTATCTCGTCGGCCGAGGATGATACCCGTTTCCTCGCAGGTTTCGCGGATCGCTGCGAGTGCAAGAGCACGGACGCGCGTATGGCTGATGCGCGGGCTCCCGGCTAGTAGACGGCGTTCGCTTGTGGCATCGAGCGCGCCCACAAATTTCATGCGGCGATCCTCGTCATCGAGGCGCCCGCCGGGAAACACGAACATGCCGGGCATGAAAGCGTGACCCTGATGACGCTTGCCGAACAGCAAACGCACGTGGGCATCCGCTCGATCGAGTAGGATCAAGGTCGCGGCATCGCGCGGGCGGCGATATTCGCCCTTTTTCGGCTGCTGGGTGCGCGAGATGTGATCGGCGAGCTTATCTAATTCATTCATAGTCTTTTCTTTCCGCCGATTGCATTCACTGGTCAACCGGTGATTCCAAATCGAATCCATGCATGCGATAAACCCACTGCACGGCGATGATCGCACCCTTAATGGGTTGCAGAAGAATCAGAGATAGCGCCAACGTTGCAGGAACCCAGATCACAAATTGTATCCAGAGAGATGGCCGGAACGTTATCTCGATCGTGAGCGCCGACGCCACCACAACATGGCCGACTATGAGAATGACGAAATAAGCTGGCGCGTCGTCTGCGCGATGATGATAGAACTCCTCGCCGCAAATCAGACACTGGTCTGCGACTTTCAGAAACGCGCGAAACATTTTTCCTTTTCCGCAATTTGGGCAGCGGCCAAGAAAACCACGCTGGAGTGCCAGCCAAAGTGTACGGGATATCGGCTTGTGATGCATCGGAATGTGATCACTTATCTATGTTGCCGTTTGCCGCGATGGTGCTTGTTCGGAGCGCGCTGGCCTTGTTTCTTGCCGCGAACAAATTTCTCACGGTGCTTTATTACATCGTAGCGGCCCTCGGAAAGAAGTTCGAAGCGTAGTGCGCCCGCGACCGGGATCGCTTCGACCAGCTTGACCTCGACTTTATCGCCGAGGCGATGGGTTTCATGCGTGTGCTCGCCGATCATGGCTTGATGTTTTTCGTCATAGCGGAAGAAATCTGCGCCCAGCGTGCGCGCCGGGATGAATCCATCGGCGCCGGTATCATCGAGCTTCACGAATAAACCCGCGCGGGTTACGCCCGCGATACGGCCATAGAATGTTGCTCCGATCCGGTCGGCCATGAAATGCG
>Ga0031654_10000061_pt1 | contig 21118 bp, 18 predicted proteins | sample FrelakmetCRP12CR_FD_55268 | JGI IMG/M metagenome (GOLD analysis project Ga0031654, IMG submission 55268) | Freshwater lake sediment microbial communities from the University of Notre Dame, USA, for methane emissions studies - CRP12 CR | ecosystem: Environmental > Aquatic > Freshwater > Lake >...
ACAAGTGCCTTTTCCGCTGGTGTCAAAAATGCGGCCTCATAATCGTCGGTCGCCGGCAGGCGCGTATTGCTGTCACGCGCATAGGACTGTAAGAAATTTCGAGTCCTGATAAAACGCATGATGTCATACCTCATTTTCTTGCGCGCCAACTCGTTGAGGCTTGCAATCTCTCCATTACGCATTTGAATTCTATCGTCGGCGACCGCCTTCACCTGTTCCGAATCTGGAGCTAGACCGATTTCCTTAAGATATTCGACAGTCTTTGGTGATAATTCGGCCCAGGCGGTCGAAGAAAAAAGGTAACCGAACAGGAAGAAGTAGCGTATCAACATGCGTTAGCACGAGCTTGGGTGTTTGGGTGAGATCAACACACTCTAATCCGGTCCGCAACCAATTCACGTTTCAAACATAGCCAGAACGTTTCTGATTATGACCTCAAGTATGGAAGAGTAAATAGATGCACAGTATCGATCCGGCTGTGATGAGACGATCAAACAGCAAATCGATAGACATTTACCGGCGGAGGGCAAGTAACCCGAACGATCGTTGCAGTGGCAAAGTCTTTCCGCTCAGCTTAACCTTCCCTCGTGCGCACCTATTGCAACGAGAGAGATAAATGACGTTTGCCGAATATTCAGATTATGACGGACTTGGGCTCGCCGAACTTGTCCGCAAGAAAAAGGTCAAGCCGATTGAGCTAGTTGACGCTGCGATTGAGCGCATCGAGCGGCATCACCTGAATCTCAATGCCGTGGTGTTCCGCGATTATGANGGCGCTCGTGCACGCGCCAAGACAAAACTTACGGGCGCCTTCGCAGGCGTGCCAATGTTGCTGAAGGATATTCTCGGTTTCAAAAAGGGTTGGCCGAACAGGGATGGCTCGAAATTCGTGCCGTCGNCTCCTCATCAACATGACTCGACGNTAGTCACACGCTTCGAAGAGGCCGGTATGATCGCACTCGGTAAAACGAATGTGCCCGAATTTGGGTCAGTGCCGCTGACGGAATCGAAGCTGTACGGTCCCGCGCATAATCCATGGAATCTTGAATACTCGACCGGAGGATCGTCCGGAGGATCGGCGGCGGCGGTAGCGGCAGGCATTGTGCCCTTCGCGCACGCAAACGACGGCGGCGGTTCGATCCGTATCCCGGCGTCCACCTGCGGACTTGTCGGTCTGAAACCATCGCGCGGACGCAACCCGCTCGGGCCCAATATAGGCGATCTTATGGGCGGATTGATCGCGGAGCATGTCGTGAGCCGCACNGTACGCGATACAGCCGCTGTACTCGACGCCATTTCCGGCCCAGAGCCAGGCGATCCCTATGCGGCGCCTCCNCCGCCCGGTCCATATCTCAAGGTGATAGCAAGGACTCCGAAGAAACTACGCATCGCATTCGCNGCGAANCCTTTTCGTGGAGGNGCGTTCGACCCTGAAGTCGTGACNGCTGTAGAAAACGCAGCGAAGNTCTGCAAGAANCTNGGCCATATTGTCGAAGAGGGAATGCCGCAGATTTCTGCTGATCAACTCATCGGCTCCTTTTTGCAGATCTGGGCAGCTGGCATGGCGGCACTCATCGAGTTCTATTCCGCAGCTCTCGGTAGAGAACCGAAAGCCGGCGATATCGAGGGGCTAAACTTCACGCTTTATCAGGTCGGTAAGACGATCACTGCATCGCGTTATCAGGCTGCATGGTCCCTCTTGCAGGGGGCCACCCGCGCGGTCGGACGCTGGCATGAGCATTATGACGTTTGGCTCACGCCAGTGCTTGCGCAGCTGCCGATTAAGATCGGCATGGTCGATCTCGAAGCGACTGATTTGATGGCAGGCTTTGCGCCGATCATAGAATATGTGCCGTTCACGGCGCTACAAAACGCGACAGGCCAGCCTGCGATTAGTTTGCCGCTGCATTGGTCGAAGGGCGGATTGCCGGTCGGCGTGCAGTTCGTTGGCCGTTTCGGCGAGGAACACACGCTGCTCCAACTTGCGGCGCAGCTCGAGGACGCGCAGCCCTGGATCAATAGGCGCCCACTGATCTGGGGCTGAGGGGGAGCGTCAAGCTGCCTTCTCCACCTTCAAGCCGCCCCCTTCGCGAAGCATGACCTTGTTCAGGAGTTTCACCAGCGCGTAGACGGACTCGATTGCAGGCGCCGGTGTATTCGTGAGCTTCGCCATTTCCAGGATCGAGCCGATCAGGGCTTCGGTTTCGAGCGAGCGACCCGCCTCCACATCCTGTAACATCGAAGTCTTGTGCGCGCCGACAGCTTCTGCACCGGCAATGCGCTTTTCAATGGTAACGCGGAAAGTGACCCCGAGTTTCTGTGCGATATCCTGCGCTTCCCTCATCATCGTCGCCGCGAGCACGCGTGTCTCGGCGAACTGACAAATGTCCACGAGCGTCGCGTGAGTGAGCGCGGAAATCGGATTGAATGAAAGATTGCCCCAGGCTTTTAGCCAGATTTCTGAACGGATATCCGACAGCACACGTGACTTTAAACCTGCTTTTATGAAAACATCGTGTAATTCCTTCACACGGCTAGTTTCTTGTCCATCCAATTCACCGATCGGAAAACGGTCGCCTTCCACATGGTGGATGACACCCGGCGCGGTGACGGCAGCCGCCGGATAAACCACACAGCCGATCAGCCGATTGGCATCAATCTTCTTCGTGAGCACACCCGATGGATCGAGGCTCTTGAGACGCTGATTGTCGTACTGGCCACCCAGCTTCTGGAAATACCACCAAGGCAAGCCATTCTGTACGGTGACCACAATCGTGTCGGGCCCGAGCATGGAATCGATGTCGCGCACGACCTGATCGAGGAAATGTGCCTTCACCGCGAGCACAATGATGTCCTGCATACCGGCATCTGCGGCCTTGTCGACCGCTTTCATTTTCGCTGTCTGCACCTTACCGTCGTGCCATTCGAGCGTGAGGCCATTTTTCTTGATCGCGGCAAGATGCGCACCTTGATCAATTACCGTCACATCTTCCCCTGCAAGCGCGAATTTTGCGGCTAATAGCCCACCAATGGCCCCTGCACCAACAATGCAGATTTTTTTTTGCTTTGGCTCTCTGCCGAGGAGATATGGGCTCGGTAGCAGCTGGTCGAATACATTGGTCAGCTTGCCCACGTGGTCGATCACGATCTCGACAACGTTATGGGCCTCGCCCATCACGCCAGCGCCAAGCGAGGTGCCGCAAGCGATAATATCACCGGGCAAAAGCGTCACATCCTTGGAGATGGCGGCGATAAGTTTGTGCGGCGGAAAAAACATATCCGCGACCGGATAATTCTGCCGCTCCTTACCGTTGAGGATCGTTTTGACCGAAAGCGTCATCGGATTGACACCAGTCGTGATCACTGGGCCAAAAACGCCNAAAGTGTCGAAGCTCTTCGAGCGCGCCCACTGTTCGAATGATTTGTCCTTCCGCAGGAGATCAAGGGCGGTGACGTCGTTCACACAGGTGTAGCCGAAAATAAAATCGCCCGCCTCGGTTTCGCTGATGTTGAAACACTTCTTGCCGATTACAACGCCGAGTTCGCCTTCATAAATGATCCTTCCATCGTAAGTGGATGGGCGCTTGATTGGCTGATTGGCAGGCCAATAAGAATTGGGCGCTTTCAGGAACCAGAGCGGCTCTTCGGGGTGCTTGAAATCATTCTTAGCCGCAAGCTGATGGAAGTTATTCCAAAGACAGACCATCTTCGATGGATCGCAAGGCGTGAGGATTTTCACATCGGAGAGTCTTATTGTCTCTCCGCTGGGCTTAGCATCTGCGAACATGTCGCCCGAATGGACAGAAATCATATCGCCTTCCAGCGTACCGAAGCCGAGCTTTCCGCCCTTTTTGAATCTAATCCAACTCGTCATGGCGCAAGTTTCTCCAAGATTTGTATTGTTCAATCTAGCAAACGCCGACAAGGCTTGCACCGCATTGTGCCGTGCACCGCAGCATCCTTGCTCATCAGAAGGGCCTACGTCTTTTCTGTCAACGAAGCCGTGAATGGCCAGGATAGGTCAGGCATGACTGCGTGAAGCGGATCTACACGATCCTGATCGACAACTCGGGCAGACCCTGAATCTTGCAACGGATCGTGTCGCCCTTTACGACCGCACCAACATTTTCCGGCGTGCCAGTCATGATGATGTCACCTGCTTTCAACTCGAACGCTTCTGAAAGTTTTTCGATCTGCTCGGCAACGCTCCAAGTCATATTGGCGAGATCCGACTTCTGCTTTTCCTGATCATTCACGAAAAGCGCGATCGAGCCTTTGACAGGGTGACCGATTTTGGTTGCCGGATGAATTGGTCCGATAGGCGCGCCATGGTCAAATCCCTTACCGAGCGACCATGGTTTCTTTTGTTCCCGCATGCCGATCTGTAGGTCACGCCGCGTCATGTCGAGGCCAACAGCATAGCCGTAAACGTGCTTCAACGCCTCGGCGGCCTTGATGTTCTTGCCACCGGATTTCAGCGCGGCAACCAATTCTACTTCGTAGTGGTAATTATTGGTCAGCGGAGGGTACGGATGGTCTGCCGTCTTGCCGGGCATCACGACCTGGATTGCGTCGGTAGGTTTCTGAAAGAAAAATGGCGGCTCACGCGTCGGGTCCGAGCCCATCTCGCGTGCGTGCGCAGCGTAGTTGCGGCCAATGCAATAAATACGACGGACCGGGAATGTTTGATCAGAACCGGCGATCGGTACCGTGACCTGTGGAACCGAGAAGATCGTTTTTGAACCAGCGGCCCTCGACTTGGCGGATTTGCGCTTGGATGCCGGCTTCGATTTTGCTCTGTTTTTCTTCTTTTTGGCCTTGGCCATCATCGTCTCCATGGTGCGCGGCGGCGGATGATCAGCGGGGCCGCGGGTTAGCGTACGGATCTTACCCGCGTTGCTTGGCTTCGTGAGCCTATTTAATCGGCAAACAAATCCCCACCAAAATACGAATAAATTGTGTATTTCCCATGCATTTACCGCAATGCAGCAATACCCTGCTCCCCCTGACTCCTGGCTTTCGCTGAGGCTAACTTAACTCAACTTGCAATCAAGGTCTGCGTAACGACGCAATTAGGGGCGTCCACGCAGGAAAAGGAGACAATACATGCTGTTATGGGGAACTATTGTCCGATTCTACAAGCGCTGGCGCGCTTATGAGCGGACCTATGAAGAATTAATGCGGCTCGACGACCGTGAACTCGCAGACATCAATATCCGCCGCACCGATATCGATTCGATCGCGCGCTATACTGCTCGCTCGATATAAAAGGTGACTTGCTTTCTCGTAACGAACAGGGCCCCAATTTTGGGGCCCTTTTTTTTAACGGACCGCTGTAACAAGCTCGAGGCCGTGCGGCTTGAGTTGCATGAACTCTTTCGTCGCCGCTTGCTGTTAGCGGGGGCTGGCTGCGCCACCCATTGGAACGACGGCCAGATATCGAAAATCGGCCGAAGGCTTTCCAAATGATCGCGCCCGTTCAGGAAATGAGCGACATTCCGGCGTTGCCCAAATGTTTTGCGATGCCTAAGTTGCGCAAAATTTGGAAGGAAACGATGACGTGCTTACGGGGCGCACAATGAAAACAGGCGGCGTTGCAGTGACCCCCAGTGAGAACAATTATGAAGCACGGTTCACGCGCGATCGCGAGGTGATGGATATTTGTTGCGGGCCTCGCGAGGACTTTCTCAGGGGCGGCACACCGGCTTATATGGCGGAATGACAAAACCTATTCATATCATTGGCGGAGGGTTGGCCGGCGCGGAAGCAGCGTTTCAACTTGCTACACGCGATCTACGCGTCGTGCTGCATGAAATGCGGCCAGTACGCGGTACACCCGCGCACAAAACGGGAAAACTTGCGGAGCTTGTTTGCTCGAATTCATTTCGTTCTGATGATTCGGCGATGAATGCTGTCGGGCTCCTGCATCACGAGTTGCGACGGATGAATTCGCTCATCATGCGCGCGGCGGATGCGAACCAAGTACCTGCCGGCGGTGCCTTGGCCGTCGACCGCGAAGGATTTTCGTCAGCGGTGACAATCGCACTGGAATCCAATCCGCTGATCGAAATCCGTCGTGAAGAGATTTACACGCCGCCGGCAGAATGGGACAGCATAATCATCGCGACCGGCCCCCTCACCTCGCTCGCCTTGGCCGAAAACATTCGTAAGAAGACTGGCCAAAGCGCGTTAGCATTTTTTGATGCCATTGCACCCATCGTGCATCGTGACTCGATCGATTTTTCCATTGCGTGGTTCCAGTCGCGCTACGACAAGAGCGGGCCAGGCGGTTCGGGTGCCGATTACATCAATTGCCCGATGACCCGTGAGGAATACGAGCGCTTCGTTGCGTTGGTGAACACCGCCGAAAAGATCGAGTTCAAGGAATGGGAAGACACACCTTATTTCGAGGGCTGTCTGCCAATCGAAGTCATGGCAGCGCGTGGCATAGACACGCTTCGTCACGGGCCGATGAAACCATTTGGCTTGGCCGATCCCCGCAAGCTAGGTCCAAAACCCTACGCCGTCGTTCAACTCCGACAGGACAACAAGCTTGGCACACTCTTCAACATGGTCGGCTTTCAAACCAAGCTGAAGCACGGCGAGCAGGCGCGGGTGTTTCGTACCATTCCTGGGCTCGAAAAAGCCGAATTTGCGCGGCTCGGCGGGTTACATCGAAACACTTACCTCGACGCACCTAAATTGCTCGATAGCACGCTGCGTCTCAAAGCCGATCCGCGCCTACGCTTTGCGGGTCAGATCACTGGCTGCGAGGGCTACGTGGAAAGCGCCGCTGTCGGCTTACTCGCAGGCCTTTTTGCGGCGACAGAAAAACGCGGCGAAACGCTTTGCGTGCCGCCCGCGACGACGGCGCTCGGAGCATTGCTCGCACATATCACCGGCGGGCACCTTGGCGACGAATGCGAAGGTTCCCGCTCCTATCAGCCGATGAACATCAATTTTGGCTTGTTTCCGCCGATCTCTGATGAACTAAGAAGGCCCTCAGGCGGCAAAATCCGTGGATCAGAACGCACAGTGGCGCGGAAAGAAGCCTTTACACTGCGCGCCAAGGCTGATCTCGACGCTTGGCTTGCCAGGGAAAGCAGCGCAAACGTAGCCGCATGAAGCAAGATTTCGATGCTTCGCTCGATCGGTTCCGGCCTGTTGCGATACTGAAGTCCGATCACTTCAGCTCGGTGACGCGCGGTTTTTGGCGGACTCAAATCGGCGAAGTCGAAGCAGTATTACGCAAATTTGACGACGTGCCATGGTGGACGCGGCCAATCGCGCGCTTTTTCGCGAAAAACGAAATGCGGGCGCTGGAGCGCCTCGGCGACTCCGCTGTCGGACCGGTACTGCTCGCACGAGGTGACGGTTTTCTAGTGCGCTCTTGGATTGAGGCCTTACCCATGCATCTGGCCGCTCCAAAGGGCGATGTGGAATTTTTCAGGAGGGCGAAGAAAGTGCTACGCACTATGCGGCGTGCAGGTGTCGCCCACAACGATCTCGCTAAACAACAAAACTGGCTCCGGGATTCGCAGGGAAATCCGCGTGTCACAGATTTTCAGCTTGCCGCTGTAAGTAAGAAACGGGGGCGTGCATTTCGCATCGCCGCGCGCGAGGATTTGCGTCATTTACTAAAACATAAACGGAATTATTGCCCGGAGGCGCTGACGGCCTCGGAAAGACGCATGTTGGCCGAAAAGAGTGTTCCATCCCGGATTTGGATGGCAACGGGAAAGCGCGCCTATAATTTCGTGACTCGCAACATTATGGGCTACATGGACCGCGAGGGCTCCGGCATTGACACCGTGATCGATGCACCACGGATCGCGGTACAGCTCGCAAAACACGCTCAGATCAAGGAAGCGGCGGTTGTCCCCTATCCTACGCCACGAGGCGCACGGCTGTATGCTTTTGTGGAATCCGCAGCCCGACTACAGGCAGAGGAGTTCCGCGATTACTTACGTGCGGCCGAGCTTCCAATGCCCACCCTTATTCAGATCGTGGAGCGTCTGCCACGCAAGAACGGCCGCGTGCGCGAGGATATTCTGCGGCTAATCGCGCAAAATCAAGTTGATTTAATCGACAAGCTCGCCCTCGACGGCGAAACAAAACGTATTGCTGCGGAAATTATCGACAGACGCCTAAATCGTACTGACAGACGATTGCATGGGCCCTCAGCGGTGTGACCCGAGGCGTTTTGCTGCCCGCCAAATCGTCCATGGTCGCAACAATTGCGGCAATTGAATTGGCGTCANAAATGGATCATAGCCGGGCCTCTCCATACGCGTGAGATAACTCGGAATCATTTCAACAGGCATAAANGCCGGCAAAACGTTCTTCGGCAANGAAACCATTCGCCTTTGCGCTTCCATCATATGAAAGCGTGCAAGATCGCGCATTTCGCGAAGTGCCCTTTTCACACCCTCCCTCGAGCGGCCAGAAATTACTTCGTCACGCGTCGCGCCATGACGCGCGAGCACTTCGAGCGGCAGGTAGACCTGCCCGCGGAACGCGTGATGCGCGAAACTCCGTAGCAGGCCAGTAATGCCATAGGCGCGGCCTGCATGGGTTGCGGTTTCATTGATCTCCTGCGTTTCGCGTCCTCCGACAATCTGCGCTGCAAGTCGGATTAACGAACCCGACGTTGAATCGAGATAAATCTCGAATTGCGTGAGAGTCGCCATCGGATCATTGTATAAATCGAAGGTGCGTGCATCAATTAACTCCTGAAAGAGTACGCGGGGNAGTCCAAAATGCGAGATCGTGTCGGCGAGCGCATCGGCGACTGGGCCGTGTGATACNTCGCCGGCCATCGTTTTCTCAACTACATCGCGCCACCACTGCAATCGCACCTCGCCCATCATTGGCTCGGTGATGTGATCGCGGATGCATGCAACCTCGAAATTGAAAGCGTAAAGCGCGAAAAGGTAGCGTCGCCGGTCCTTAGGGGCGAACAGCGCCGATAGATAACGGTCCTTGTCGGTCTGGCGTGCGAGTGCCTTGCAGGTGCCATAGTCTTTCCTGAGCGTAGACAATGTTCAATCCACGGCCACCAATGCGGCCGCGATCCGGCGGCCCTCTGACAACAACACGTTATATGTGCTCGTAGCCGGCCCTGTCGGCATCACATCGAATGAGAGTCCCGCATGCTTGAGCCGCCGCCGCACCGGCTCAGACAGCAGCACAGGTTCGCGACCGCAGCCGATAAGTAGAAAATCAATTTCATCTTTTTCGGAAAACACGCGCGTGAGCGATCTCTCGTCAATTTCGCCCGGCGTTTGCGGTGGCCACGCCCAAATCCCACTCGGTAATGCCAGAATCGAACCACGATGGGACATGTTGGCAAAAACAAAGCCGCCCTTGCCATAAGCTTCGATAGGAGCTCGGCCAGGAAAGTGCCGATCACGCGTCGGAGTGCTCAACGGTTNCTGGCGCCGACCGGATTTGCNGCCGGTTCCGGTTTTTCAATATGCGCGCTGCGCCCGGCGCCAACTCCGAGATAGATCAAGATCGGCGATGCGATGAATACCGAGGTNTAGGTGCCGACCAATACGACGCCGAACATCATCGTTGCGGTGAAACTATGAATCGCGTGACCTCCAAACAGAAGCAGCGCCAGTAAGGCNGCGGCCACAGTGACATGAGTAATGATNGAACGGGAAAGCGTCGCGTTGATCGAGATGTTTAGCAGGTCTGCTATTGAGAGCTTTTTGTATCGGCGAAGCATTTCACGGATACGATCATATATGACAACCGTGTCGTTCAGCGAATAGCCAAGAATGGTCAGCAATGCCGCGATGCTTGTTAGGTCGAAATCAATCTGTGTAATCGACATGAAGCCTATAGTAAGGACGAGATCATGCACGTTGGCGATCATCGCGCCGAGCGCGAATTGCCACTCAAAGCGAAACCAAAGATATATAAGAATGGCAAAGATCGCGATGATGATTCCGATGGTGCCATAGCCGAGCAATTCTTTGGAAACACGCGGACCGACGACCTCCACGCGGCGATATTCGACGGTGTCCCCAAGCACCGTTTTGACTTTGTCGACGACACCTTGCTGCACGGCTTCACCGCCAGGCTGTTGCGAAATGCGGATCAAAACCTCGCCGCGGTCGCCAAATTCTTGTAATTGCACCTCTCCGAGGCCGAGGCCATCGAGCATCGTTCGCATCGGCCCGATGTCGGTCTTGCCCGCTCTCTGCTGAATTTCAATAAGTGTGCCGCCTTTGAAGTCGATGCCGAAATTTAGACCGTGGGTAAAGTAAAAAAGAAGCGCAAAAATCGAAAGTGCCGCCGAGATTGGAAAGCTGACGCGGCGAAAACGCATGAAATCAAATTTGGTCTCGTCGGGGACGATCCGCAGGTGCGGGATCACGCCGAACAGCACAAGTAGGCAAATGACCGTTACAACTACAACAGCCAGATAGATGAACATTACAGTGAGAGACATGATCCCGCCTGTCGTCAAATCGGCACGGTTTGCGGTCGCCACCAACGCACCCACATTGCGACAATCAGGCGCGTAAGCGTGAAAGCGGTGAACAGCGTGGTGAGAATGCCGACGCCGAGCGTGACGGCAAAGCCGCGAACAGCGCCAGTGCCGATGAAAAACAGCACGGCGGCCGCGATGAAAGTCGTGATGTTTGAGTCAAGAATGGTCGCGAGGGCGCGGCTAAATCCGGCATCGATCGCGGTAATTGGGGAACGCCCGCTTCGCAATTCCTCACGGATGCGCTCGTAAATTAGCACATTTGAATCAACCGCAATGCCGACCGTGAGCACAATACCAGCAATGCCGGGCAGCGTCAGTGTGGCGCCGAGGAACGAGAGAATNCCGAGAATCATGCCAACATTCACCGCGACCGCNATGTTGGCGAATAACCCGAACAGCCCGTAGGTCACGATCATAAACACGATAACGAGTGCCGCGCCGAAATAGGCGGCGGTAATGCCGGCATTGATTGAGTCTTGCCCGAGCCCCGGCCCGACCGTACGCTCCTCAATGATGGTAAGCGGCGCTGGTAATGCGCCTGCGCGCAGTAGAATCGCGAGATCATTCGCCGATTGCACTGTGAAACTACCGCTGATTTGTCCCGCACCGCCGGTGATTGGCTCACGGATCATCGGCGCCGAGATGACTTCATTATCGAGAATNATTGCGAATGGCTTGCCGACATTTTCCTGCGTTGCCGTCGCAAAACGACGGCCGCCGGATGTATTGAAACGAAAACTTACGATCGGCTCGCGTGTACGCTGATCGAATCCAGGCTGAGCGTCGACAAGATCCTCGCCTGACACGACGACACGTCTTTCGATCAGATATGGCTGTTTTTCTCGGGAGTAAAGCACTTCAGACTCAGGAGGGGCCCTTCCTTCGAGCGCTTGTTGCGGGCTCATGGTGAGATCGACCATCCGGAACGTGAGCTTTGCCGTCTTGCCCAGCAGTGCTTTCAATCGCGTCGGATCTTGCAGGCCGGGCACCTGTACCAGAATGCGGTCGTCACCTTGTCGCTGGATCAAAGGTTCGACAGTGCCAAGTTCGTCGATGCGCCGTCGCACAATCTCGATTGATTGCTCGACTGATTGGCGGATGCGCTGGGTGATGCCGGTATCAGTGACATTGAGCTGAATCAAGCCACCTCCAATATCCGTTACCTCGATGTCGCGCTGGCCAGTACCTGAAAGAAGTCCGCCGACGGGCGCCGACAATTCGCGCAAGCGACGTAGCGCTTCCGGCCCATCTCCCTGTTCGCGGATACGTACCTGCACACTCTGGTTCTGCACGTTGAGATTGCTGTAGCCGATACGCGCATCGCGCAATACTCGGCGCACATCATCACGTAATGATTCAATCCGTTCCTTGCGGACGGCATTTGAGTCGACCTCGAGCAGAATGTGTGATCCCCCTTGCAGATCGAGACCAAGAACGAGCTTGCGCTGCAGGAANGAAGGCAGTTGCTGCACCGCCTGCGGCGACATGAGNCTGGGAACCGTGAACAANCAAACGATCAGCGACGAAAGCAGGATTGCTAAAGCCTTCCAGCGGGAGAAGTGCAGCATGACGGTCCCTCGGCTCCAGCCGATAAGCGGCGCGCTTTAAGCAGCGCCCTCTTCCTTCACGGGCTCACCTTTGACGCGTACGTCGTTGATCATCGAACGCATCTGGCGAATCCGCACATTATCGGCGATCTGGATTTCTACTTCGTTGTCGTCGACGACCTTGGTGACTTTGCCGACAATACCGCCCGAAGTCACGACTGTGTCGCCCTTGCGNACCGCCTTCACCATCGCCTGATGGTCCTTCACTCGNTTTTGCTGCGGACGGAGAATTAAAAAATACATGATTACAAAGATCAAGACGAAGGGTGCCATCTGCAACAGCATGTCGCTGCTGCCGGCGGGTGCACCTTGCGCAAAGGCGGGGGTAATGAACATCGGATTCCTCGGCTAACCGGGGGCGAAAGATCGTGGGGATGCCAAAAGCGAGCGGACTATACCCACGCACCTCTGGATTGCAAACTTACAACGTTGTGAGCCATTGCTCGGTCTATCACACGCTCGTATCGTGCAAGCAATAAGATGGCGCAATTTCGCGTCCATCGGGAGACTCTGATGATGCGGACATGGATGCGATGGCTCAGCGCCGCTTTATTTGGAACTTTCGTCATGACACACGCGCCGGGTCACTTCTCAGCTAGAGCCGACGACTGCAAGAACCGCGGGCAACTCGATACGCTATATTGCGACGAGAACAACGACCTTGTCGCTGATTCGCCGAAAGATCCGGCCAAGTGGAAAGACCCCTCCACACTCGTATTCGCCTACACGCCGGTCGAAGATCCGGCGGTCTACGCGAACATCTTCAAGCCGTTCACTGATTACCTCGCCCAATGCGTCAGCAAACGCGTGATCTATTACCCGGTGCAATCTAACTCGGCCGAGATCGAAGCAATGCGTTCAGGTCGTCTGCACGTTGCAGGCTTTTCGACCGGTCCGACTGGCTTCGCCGTGAACCTCGCGGGAGCAGTGCCATTCGCAACCAAAGGCACGGAAAAAGGCGTGCAAGGCTACCATCTAATTTCGCTGGTGAGGGCCGATAGTCCCTACCAGAAGCTTTCGGATCTGAAGGGAAAGCGTGTCGCGCACACCTCACCATCCTCAAATTCCGGCAATCTTGCTCCGCTCGTCCTCTACCCGAAGGAAGGCTTGAAGCCGAACGATGACTACAAACCGATCATGTCTGGCGGGCACGACAAGTCAGCCCTTGGCGTAATTTCAGGTGATTATGATATGGCCGGCGTCGCTTCGGACGTCTACGAGCGCATGGTTACTCGCGGGACGATCAAAGGCGAAAATATCCGGATCATTTATCAAAGTCCGCTATTTCCGACTTCGTCATTCGCCTATGCGCACGACCTGAAACCCGAACTGGCAAAGAAAATCGTCGAATGTTTCTTAGCCTTTCGCTTTCCACCGGAGATGCAGAAGGAATTCAACGGCGATGATCGCTTCGTCAAAATTACCTANAAGGANGATTGGAAAGTCGTCCGCGAAATCGCNGAGGGTTCCGGTACTCCTTACAATAAAGCGGCCTACGATGCCGAAACCGCGCGTGAAGCGGCGGCGCTTGCAAAAAAACAGCAAGAACAACAGGCGAAGCAAGAACAAACGCCTGCGCCNGCCAAGTAAGAACATTAGCAAAAGGCCGTGAACGAACTGTCAGACATCCGGATGGCGAACGACCGCTCACTCGTCATTCGCGATCTGTCCAAAGAATATCGTCCTGGTCAGCCCGTTCTGAAGAACGTTTCGCTGAATATCCAGGGACGCGGCATGACCGCGATCATCGGCCCTTCCGGTACTGGAAAATCGACGCTTATTCGTTGTATCAACCGCCTCACCGATCCGACAAAGGGCGAAATCCTGTTCATGGGAACGGATCTCGCGAAGCTCAAAGGGCGTCCGCTGCGCCAAGCACGACGACGGATTGGGATGGTGTTTCAGGAATACAATCTGGTTGAGCGTCTCTCCGTCATCGAGAACGTGCTGTGTGGTCGTCTTGGTTATGTTGCTGCTTGGCGGGCGTGGCTGCGGAAATTCTCAGACGTCGACATTGGCCAAGCGTTCTATCTACTCGACAAGGTAGGCCTCGGCGATTTTCCTACACAACGCGCGGATCGGTTGTCTGGCGGACAACGCCAGCGCGTCGGTATCGCGCGCGCCCTAATGCAAACACCCGATCTTCTGCTTGCCGATGAGCCGACNTCGTCGCTCGATCCAAAGACTTCGATTGAGATCATGACACTGATGGCGCAGGTCGCTAAGGAGTATGATTTCCCTATTATCGTAAATATACACAACGTCGAGCTCGCTAAAAGATTCGCACAACGCATTGTCGGCATGAGCAAGGGTAGCGTCGTCTTCGATGGACCACCCAAAGCGCTCGAACATTCTCACTTGCTAGAAATTTACGGCGGCGAAGGGTGGCTCGAATGAACGATATTCCTGCAGCCGCTTCCCATCGCGTCGCCTTTCCGCCGAACTGGCCGACGCGGATCGGGCTGATGATTCTTGCGACCTATGTTGTTTACGCGAGTTCGGTGCTGGATATCACTTGGGTGCGGTTCCTAGCAGGCTTAGAGCACGGCGGGCGCTTTTTGGGACGTATGTTTCCGCCGAATTTTGCGCAAGATAAGCTGACTCTGCTCTTCAATGGCATGGTCGAAAGTCTTCAGATTGCTGTACTTGCGACGGTCTTCGGCATCGCGCTCTCTGTTCCGCTCGGTTTCGCTGCCGCAAGAAACCTTTCGCCGGCACCGTTAGCTTGGGCGTCGCGCGGACTTGTCGCCTTGTTCCGTTCGTTTCATCCGGTGATCGTCGCAATTCTATTCGTCAAGGCGGTTGGTTTCGGCGCACTCGCGGGCATTCTCGCGCTGATCATTGCCTCGATGGGATTCATCTCCAAGCTGATCGCGGAGGCAATCGAGGAAATGTCGATGAAACAAGTTGAGGCAGTGCGCGCAACTGGAGCCTCGTTTTTGTCGGTCGTGATCATGGCAGTATTGCCCCAGGTGATGCCGCGCTTCATCGGTTTTTCTGCCTATCAACTCGATTCCAATTTGCGTAATTCCGCGCTAGTCGGCCTTGTTGGTGGTGGCGGCATAGGTGCAACGCTTTTCACCGCTTTTCAGCGCTTCGACTACGACTTTGTGCTCACCATNGTGCTTGCGATCATTGCCATCGTGATGATTGGCGAAATCATCTCCGGTGGAACGCGGAGATTGTTCCAGTGACCGCCNACGCAATCNCTCCGCAGGCCTGGCATCGTTTCACGCTGACCCAGCGGATTTTGCGCTCGTGTTTTTATCTATTTGCCGTGATTGCGGTCATCTGGGCAATGCAGACCGTCGAAATCATTCCGGAATTTCTGTACGACGCGCCAACGCAGACCGCCGATCTGTTCGCGCGTATGTGGCCAATCGATTGGTCGTGGTACCCGAAAGTCGTCCACGAAGCGCTGATCGAGACGCTGCACATCGCGACGCTCGGCACCATTCTTGCGGTTGTTCTGGCGAGCCTNGTCGCGCTNATCGCTGCGCGCAACATTACGCAATCGGTAATCCTAAACATGGTCGCCCGCTTCATTCTTGTCGCNACCCGCTCGGTTCATGCCATGGTNTGGGCGTTATTTTTTGTGGCTGTGTTCGGTCCAGGGGCTCTCGCCGGCACAATGGCAATTGCAGTGCATTCGATCGGTTTCACTGGGAAATTTCTTTCGGAAGCGATCGAGGAAGCTAGGCCCGGTGCAATCGAGGCGCTCACGGCCACCGGTGCGCCTTGGCTCTCGATCCTGCTCAAGGGTTATTGGCCGCAGGTGAAGCCCGCGTTTTTATCGATCGCCATGTTCCGCTGGGACATCAACATCCGCGAATCCGCTGTGCTCGGACTCGTCGGCGGCGGTGGGCTCGGCATGGCATTGGAGTCCGCGCTCGATAATCTTTATTGGGATCGGGCCGGGCTCGTACTCCTCGTCATCTTTGCGATCGTGATTGTGACGGAAATCGTCACAACCATCCTTCGCGGAAAAATTATCTAACGCAGCACTAGCTACTTCCAACGGAACACAGATGTCCGCCGCCAGTTGCCGCTGGCCGGGCTGAGCGAAAAGTTCTTCGAAACTCTTGAGGGAGCCGGCTTCAGTTCGTCGCGAAGCAATAGAATAGGCCGCCGCCGCCAACCCGCTGCAGGTTTGCCTGAGCGCAGCCCGGCGTTTTGTGTGAGTAATTCCAGAAGTTGGTGCCTTGGGGATTCCCGATTAGGTCATGGTGGCCGACTACTGCGCTGCCTTGGCCGTCAGCACTGCTCGTCCAGTTGCTGCAGGTCGCATCCTCCGGCCCAGGAACAGCCGTCCCGTTCTGTTGGGTGCCGGTGAGCATGTCATGTTGGTTGGGCGTATCGCCACGACCTTTGATCGCAATACCTTTCTCGTCGAGCCCAGTCTCCTTGCTGATCTTGTTGTTGGCGCTGTGCAGCTCCTCCACACTGGCGGCAATCTGCACGCCCTTGGCGTTGAACCACGGGCCCTTTCCGATGCGGTCCTTGGCGTTGACGCCGCCCGGGCCCTGCGTCGAGAGATAGGCGCGCCACATCTTGCTGCCCGCGCCGGCGGCCTGCGCGAGGCTCTGGCAATGGCGGTCGGCGCCTTCCAATCCCCCGAGGTCAGCACCCTTGCCCAGGCCGATGCTCGTAACGAAGAAACTCATGGCTTGTTGCTGCGCCTGCACGGGCGCGCTTGCGCCGAAAGTCAAAATGGCCACGCACGCAATCACATAAAAACCCGTTACCTTGGTCATTCCTTAGCTCCTTATTTTATTTCCGCTTAGCGCCAATATTGAGATTTGTCCCGTGTTTTTATTGGTAATGTTATCTTGAGTGTCCGTTCCGGATTACACACAGAAGCAGCAGTATGCGGATAAGTCTTATAAAATGCAGTATAACGTTTTCGTTTCAACCAGGCGAAACGATTTCGTTATGCTTGCTTCAGCATGCTAAACCGCTATCTCGCTTTTGCGGAAAGTTCCGATGAATAAGTCCTCGCCCGCCGATACAGCTCTTGGACTGCTTGCCAATGCGTTTGATCGCGTTGCAGCAACCCTCGACCGCATGGCCCCACCCGCGGAAACGAAACCGGATTTCGAAAAGGCCGATGCATTTATCTGGTCTGCTAGTGGAAAACGGCTTGAGCCGGTGAAATACGTAAACCGTGTCGAGATGCAACTCTTGAAGGGCATCGACCGGATGCGCGACATGCTCCAGGAAAACACCCAACGCTTCGCGAAAGGTCTACCGGCCAATAACGCGCTGCTTTGGGGCGCGCGCGGCATGGGTAAGTCGTCGCTTGTGAAGGCTGTGCATGCCGATATCAACGCCAAGAAAGCGGGCGCACTCAAGCTCGTCGAAATTCACCGCGAAGATATCGAATCTCTTCCTAGCCTCATGTCGCTATTGCGCGGATCCAATCATCGTTTTCTAGTATTTTGTGACGATCTCTCGTTCGAGGCTGAAGATACTTCTTATAAGTCTCTAAAGGCCGTCCTCGAAGGCGGCATCGAGGGACGTCCCGATAATGTGTTGCTTTACGCAACCTCGAACCGCCGCCATTTGATGGCGCGCGAAATGATGGAAAATGAGCGCTCAACCGCTATTAATCCCGGCGAAGCTGTCGAGGAAAAGGTCTCGCTTTCTGATCGTTTCGGGCTTTGGCTTGGCTTTCACAGATGNAGCCAGGACGAATATCTTGAAATGGTCGACGGATACGTCAAACATTTTAAGATTCCNATTGANGCTGAAACTTTACGGCGTGACGCCCTCGAATGGGCAACTACACGTGGCGCGCGTTCGGGGCGCGTTGCGTGGCAATTCGTCCAAGAGATCGCTGGCAGGCTCGGCGTCGCGTTAAAGGGGTAACACCAGCGCGTCCTGTTTGCTTATTCGCGTAGTGTGCGCGCCATTGGCGAGCTCGAAGATGNAGCACCAAATGCCGCCAGGGAAATTACTTTCTGGCCATACAATCGCGGACGAATGCCTCTCTTTTCCGCCAACTNAATTTCTCGTCCTTTGCTTGTTTCTTGCAATCGGCGCGTTTTTTCGCGTTATCGGAAACGGATTTTTCCTTAGCCGCAATTTTTTCAGGTGACATTGGCGAAGAAGATTGAGCGAAGCCTTGTTCCAAACTGAATATGCCCACGGCAAGCGCAATCAGAGCCAAAGTCTTCGTACGATTGAAGGCATGTCCGTTCGCCGAACANGTTTCCTGACATCTTTGTGATAAGAGNNAAAACTGGGTGTTCATCTGAAATTACCTTGATTCTTTCTAATGTTAATCAGGTTTTTCGCGCTTGCAAAAGAGCAGACATTGCGCCAGATTTTCGCTTGATTGTGACAGGGACAGTCGGTCAAACTCCTTTGGGCTAATTCCGTTGAGTTCCGTTTTTCCAGTTGCTCGCGCCGCGAGACGCTGAACGTTGGGGCTTTGAGGTTCTTCTGCGATGGACCCCGCCGCGAGCGCGCTTAAGATCAAACTGGAGTTCGCGCCGGAGGAATTAAGCCGGCTGAAACAGCACATATCGGGAAAAGGCGGGCTGAAAGAACTCGGGCTCAACGAGCGCGTCATTTCCACTTATTACGAAACGGAAGATCTCGCATTGCGGGAAGCCGGTGCAGTTCTGAGACTGCGGGTCGACGGTGCAAAAGCATTACAGTTGCTCGAAAGAGACGGCGCGGCCTATCGCTTCTTCGAAAACATCAGTTGGGAACAGCCGACCGATCANGAACCCGATTTCAAATTTATCCATGCCGACGTCCTCCCTCCGTTNCTGACCGAGAAAATCCGTTCCCGTTTGAAGCCCGTGTTTAAGGTGAACTTNAACCGGACTAATTACATACTTCGTGAGGGNCNGTCAGAGATCCGCGTAACGGTGTGCGGCGGCAAGATCGACCTCGGCGAGCGCTCGGCGGGCTTTGCGCAGNTGGAGTGTTATCTGCTGGACGGCGANGCCGCGGATCTTTTTTCGCTTATGTGGGCAATCGATGAGGTCGTGCCTTTGCGGCTNGCCACTGAATCTGAGGATTCGCTTGGCTATCGGCTATTGAAAAACCANTCCAAAAAGGCCGAAAAACCGGTCGATATCACGCTCGCCCCCAGCCTCACATCGGCGGAAGCGTTTCGTGTGATCGCACATAGCTGCGTGCAGCAGATTGCGGCGAATGAACAGGCGATCTCGCCGGCGAACGCCGAATGCCTGCATCAAATGCGCGTTGGGTTGCGCCGACTCCGCAGCGCGCTTTCACTGTTCGGGTGGGTCGTGAACGACACGCAGGTGGAGACTATCAAGTCGGAGTTGAGATGGATCACGGAAATTCTCGGCAGAGCCCGCGACATCGACGTCTTCCTCTCCGAAGTGATGCTGCCCCTGCGCAAGCAATATCGCGAAGAGCCGGGGCTTCTCAGCTTACATCGGACCTACGCTTCGCAGCGTACCAAAGCCTATGAGCGCGTTATGCAGGCGACGGGATCCGTCCGTTATCGCTCACTTCTACTGGAGCTGGTAGCCTGGATCGAAGATGGTCCGTGGTCCAACAACAACAGCGCGGAAGGGCGCGTGAAGCGTGCTGAGCCCGTGGCTTATTTCGCGGTGAACGAACTATCGCGGCGCCGCAGGAAAGTGAAAAAGCGCGGCGCGCTGATAAAGAAACTTGACCCCGACGAACGTCACGCGCTGCGGCTGCAGGTGAAGAAGTTACGCTACGCCTCGGAGTTTTTCCTTTCACTTTTTCCAGGGAAAAGGCGAAGGAAGCGCGCGTTCCTCACGGCTCTGAAAGATTTGCAGACAGCGCTGGGCGAGGTTAACGATATCGCTGTGCGCACTGGATTGAAGGCCGAGATCATTGGCAGCAAGCCAAAACGGGTGAATGGACCACGTGAGCAGCATCGCGCCTTCGCTGCGGGGCTTATCATTGGGCATCAAAAGTCGCGCTACGAAACCCTGCTCAAGATGGCGGAGCGTGCCTATGCTGATTTTCTTGATGTAAAACCGTTCTGGAAGGGCTTCGAGATTGAAGGTCGTCCCGACACCGGCCGGCCGGCGGAAAATACACCTGGTGCCTCGCATCTCAGTGTGATCACCGGCGGGGCGGCCTAAGGCTTGCGCTAACCGCTGAATCGGGGCTCAAGCACCCATCTGAAGTTGTTCTTCTTGGTCGCTAGGCTGCGCGACGTTCATAGAGTTACCGCGCCAGACAAATCCGTTGCCGATCCAACCACCAATCCAGAGCGCCGGTAGCAATAGGTCGCGGACGAACCACGAGAACGGCGAGCGCCAGGAAAGCGGCCAGCCGGCGAAATTCGCAAGTAGTACCTCGGCTCCGTACCAGATGCTTGCGGCACAAACTAGAACAGACGTCGCTGACAATTCCGTGGNCAAAATTGCAACCAAGAGTGCCGAAAGCGGTAACAAAGCACCGGAAAAAATTTCCGGAAGGTAAAACAATCTGAAAGTTGCGCGCCGCGAGCGCGCCCAGCGCAATTGCCGATGCCAAACCTGTGTGAACGTGCGGTATCCAATTGGTTGTGCGAGCGGGGGGTCGACAAGCATGATGCGAAGTCCTGCGGCACGAGCGATTTTGGTGGTGGCGGCATCTTCAGCAATTTCCGCGGCAAGCGATCGTAACCCCCCTGCGCGGTCGAATACGCTTCGTTGAAGGAAAATCGATTTCCCTTGCACGAAGCCGAAGCCAAGTGCATCCGCCGCATACTGCCAGCGCAATTGATAGGTATTCAAATAAGCACATTCGAGTTCAGCCCAGAATCCAACTGGTGCAACACCAACGGGCGGCGACGATACAACGCTTGCACCGATCTCCAATTTCGAAAGCACGCGCCCGATATAATCGCCCGGCATAAGTACATTGCTGTCGACGAACACGATCCAATCATAGGCGGCGGCGCGCCAGCCCTTCGCCATATTATTCAATTTTGGGTTTTCGCCGATGCGGTCGTTGCCAATGAGAAGGCGCGCCGGCACGAAAGGATGGTCGGCGATTAACC
>Ga0031654_10000068_pt1 | contig 20263 bp, 17 predicted proteins | sample FrelakmetCRP12CR_FD_55268 | JGI IMG/M metagenome (GOLD analysis project Ga0031654, IMG submission 55268) | Freshwater lake sediment microbial communities from the University of Notre Dame, USA, for methane emissions studies - CRP12 CR | ecosystem: Environmental > Aquatic > Freshwater > Lake >...
TTGCTGCCATCGAAGATCTGGATCGCTTTGGCGTCCCGCATCAGGCGCTCCACCGGGCAGCCCTTGAGAACCCCGGCCCCGCCGAAGATTTGAACGGCATCGATGGTCACCTTCATGGCCATGTCGGAGGCATAGCACTTGGACATGGAAACCAGGGTTTCGATATCCCGGAAGGCGCCCTCCCCGGCATCGATCAAACCGGCAGTCCGGTAGATCATAGACTTGGTGGCCTCGATGGACATTTTCATGTCGGCCAGCATGAACCGAATACTTTGGAAGGAAGCGATTTTTCGTTTAAATTGAATCCTTTTTTTGGCAAATTCCAGGGCGGCCTCGTAAGCTCCTTCGGCGATTCCCAAGGCCATGGAAGCGGCCCCCCAGACCCTCATGGGGTTGGCGTGCCGGGAAAGGATAGTCCACCCCTTCCCCTCGGAGAGGAGCAGGTTATCTTTGGGCACCCGGACATCGTTAAAGATCATCTCCGAAGTGACCGATCCCCCCAGCCCCATTTTGCGTTCCTTCTTTCCGAAGGATAACCCCTGGGTATCACGCGGGATAATAAGCCCGCTGATGCCGGCGGTCCGTTTNCCGGGCCCGGTCCGGACAAAAACCAGGTAATAATGGGCGTGAGGGCCTTGGGTGATATAAGTCTTGGAACCGTTAACCACATAGAAACCGTCTTCGAGTTTCGCCCGGGTTTGCAGGGACCCGGCATCGGAGCCGTAGTTGGGCTCGGTCAGACAGAAGGCGGCCAGTTTGTCCCCAGCCGACATATTAGAAAAAAACCGTTGTTTTTGCTCCTCTGTGCCCACTTCCCGGATGGTTCGGATCACGGCCTGGGTTGGAAAGACCAGAAGGGCCGAGGCCGGGGAGGACTTGGAGATCTCCTCAATAACCAGGCAGAGGGTAGTGGCATCCGCCTGTATCCCGCCGTATTCCCTGGGAAGGGACAGCTTGAGCAGGCCGGTCTCCTTGAAGGCTTGGTAGCTTTCCTGGGGGAACTCATCCCGGGCGTCGATTTCCGCCGCCCGGGGGGCGATCCTCCCCGCCACTAAGGCCTTGACCTGTTTTTGAAGCTCCCGCTGTTCTGGGCTGAGATGCTGAAACATGGNTTGGTTCTTACACTTTATGTCCGAAATTCGAAGCACGAAATCCGAAACAAGCACGAATTAGGGTATTTACTTTCGTTCAACAATCAGGGCAATTCCCTGGCCGCCGCCGATGCACATGGTGGTCAGGCCGTAGCGGGCCTTTCGCCGACCCAGCTCATAAAGCAGCTTAACCAGAAGGCACCCGCCCGAGGCGGAAATCGGATGCCCCAGGGCAATGGCCCCGCCGTTGACATTGACCTTATCCAGATGCATACCCAATTCTTTGATACAGACCACCGCCTGGGAGGCAAAGGCCTCGTTGAGTTCAATCAGGTCCAGATCATTGATGGTCAACCCGGCTTTTTCCAGGGCCATTCGGGTGGCCGGGATTGGACCGATGCCCATCAGGGAAGGTTCGACGCCGGCTGAGGCATAGGAGACGATAGTGGCTAAAGGTTTTAACCCCAGGGCCTCGGCTTTTTCCCTGGCCATGACGATCAAAGCGGAACCCCCGTCGTTCATGCCGCTGGAATTGCCGGCCGTTACCGTACCGTCTTTTTTAAAGGCCGGCGGCAGCTTGACCAGGGCCTCCATGGTGGTTCCCAACCGGGGGTGCTCGTCGGTATCAAAGACCAGGGGGGCCTTTTTCTTCTGGGGAATTTCCACCGGAATGATTTCTTCTTTGAATTTCCCGTCCTTGATGGCGGCTTCGGCCCGCTGCTGGCTGATCAAGGCCAGTTCATCCTGCTCCTGGCGGGTCACCTGATACTTGACGGCCACGTTTTCCGCGGTCTCTCCCATGGTATTTCCGGACAGGGGGTCAAACAGGATCAATTGGTCCATCAGTTGTCCATGACCCAGACGATATCCCCAGCGGGCATTTTTCAACAGATAGGCCGCCCGGCTCATAACCTCCATGCCGCCGGCCACGATGACCTCCGCATCCCCGCTTTTGATGATCTGGGCGGCCAGGGAAACGGCCCTCAAGCTTCCACCGCAGGCCTTGGTAATGGTAAACTGGGGTTTTTCGATGGGGATCCCCCCTTTGACGGCCACTACCCGGGCTGAATTGATGGGCAGATCGCCGGTGCGGTAGCCCGAGGCGAAAATGACCTCGTCCACCTGTTCCCCGGAAATTCCGGCCCGCTTCAGGGCTTCCCGTATGACCAGGGCCCCCAGATCCATATCGCTGACGTCTTTCAACGTCCCTCCGAACCGTCCTATGGGGGTCCGCACCCCACTGACAATGACAACCTCCCGCATACCATCCTCCTTTTTAACCGGCCTGGGTTCTTCCCTTCCGGCTGGGTTTCAAGCTGTAACTATTGAAAAAATCGGGTTCTTTGTCAACACCTTTTTACCTCCGGCGGGTTTAGCATGACAGCAGGGGAAGAAAATGATATAAATGTAATTAGAAAACGGTTATTTTCATAATGTCTAGCCCAGACTCCAAATTGATGTCCCTGTCCGATGCGGTTTCCAAGTTGGTGGCCTCTGGAATGTCCATTGCCCTGGGCACCTCACTGGAGGGATTGATCCCCTTTGCCGCCGGACACGAGATTGTCCGGCAGGGCTTACGGGATCTGACCCTGATCGGCCCCATATCGGATATGCTGTTTGATCAAATGATCGGCGGGGGATGCGTCTCCCGCATTCGGGCCGCCTGGGTGGGCAATGTCAGTACCGGGATCGGGTATCACCTGCGCCGGGCCGTGGAACAGGGAGGCCGCAACCCCTGGAGATGGAAAACCACTCCAATTTTACCATTGCCCTGGGTTTGCAGGCCGCCGCCTTAGGGGTTCCTTATCTCCCCGCCCGCACCTTGCTGGGCTCCCACATTATCCGGGAAAACCCGGCTTTTAAGGTGAGCCCCTGCCCCTTCACCGGGGATCCGCTGCTGCTGGTCCGGGCCATTGAGCCCGACCTGGCCATTATTCATGTCCAGCGAGCCGATNCCCAGGGAAACGCCCATCTCTGGGGGAACATGGGCGTCAGCGCCACAGCGGCCAAGGCCGCCAAAGCAGTGCTGATTATCACCGAGGAGGTCGTTGACCCGGAGGTGATCCGCAGCGATCCCAACCGGACGGTCATCCCGGGGTTTATCGTCTCGGCGGTGGTGGAAGAGCCCTGGGGGGCCCACCCCTCGGCGGTTCAAGGCCACTACGGGCACGATGACCCGGTCTATGTGGAATATGCCCGGGCCACCCGGACCGAAGAGGGCAGCCGGGAATGGTTTCAANATTGGGTATACGGGGTGGAAAACCGCCGGGAGTATTTAGAGCGGGTCCCGGTCGATCGTTTGCAGGCGCTGAAGGTCCAACATTCAACCCCGGCCGCCCCAACTGAATTTGGATATTAAGCGAGATTATTAAATACCATGCCTTTCAGCCAGGAAACCTATCAGGCCCTAAGAAAAATCGTTGGTCCGGGGCATATCACNGATCAGGAAACCGAACTNAAGTGCTANGCCTATGACGCCACCGTCTTCCAGGCCATGCCCGAGGCCGTAGCTTTTCCCNGGACCGCTGAAGAAATCAGCGCTATTCTTAGATTAGCGAATGACCANCGCTTCCCGGTCGTCCCCCGGGGGGCCGGGTCAGGCATGAGTGGGGGTTCCGTCCCCATTCAAGGGGGACTGGTCCTGGTCATGAGCCGGTTCAACCGGATTAGAAAAATCGACACCCAGAATTTTTTGGCCGTGGTNGAGCCGGGCGTAGTCAACCGGGATCTGCAATCCGCGGTAGAAGCGGTGGGCCTTTTCTATCCCCCCGATCCCGCTTCCTTGAGTTTTTCCACTTTGGGCGGCAATGTGGCCGAGTGTGCCGGAGGCGCCCGGGCGGTGAAATACGGGGTGACCCGGGATTACGTCCTGGGCTTGACCGTGGTCCTGCCGACCGGTGAAATCCTGAAGACCGGCACCCAGACCGCCAAAGGGGTGGTGGGCTATGACCTGACCCGCCTGTTGGTCGGCTCGGAAGGAACCCTGGGGATTTTTACTGAATTTACAGTGAAACTGCTGCCCAAGCCCGAAACCCGCCAACCGGTTTTGGTTTTTTTTGACCGGCTGGATTTAGCCACCCAGGCCGTAGTGCAAATATTTCAAGCCGGAATCGTTCCTTCCACCCTGGAATTCATGGATCAACCCTCCCTTCAGGCGGTGGACCAATTTTTACATTTAGGTCTTCCCCAAGAGGCGGAGGCCGCCCTGCTCATCGAGGTCGATGGAGACCGGGACCTGGTGAATCGTCAGAGCCGACGAGTGGTCCAGGCCTGCGAACAACTGGGGGCCGTCGGGATCCGAACCGCCTCGTCACCTCAGGAGGCGGAAGACCTTTGGAAGGCCCGGCGTTCCATTTCCCCCGCCCTCTTTCGAATCCGTCCCAACAAGATCAACGAAGACATCGTGGTACCCCGGGCGCAAATTCCCGAAGCCATCCGCCGTTTCCAGGAAATCGCACTCCGGCGGGACCTGCTGATCGTCAGCTTCGGTCATGCCGGCGACGGGAATATCCACGTCAATGTCATGTATGATCAAAAACAGGCGGGGCAGGAGGCCCAGGCCCATCAGGCCGTGGAGGAAATCTTCAAAGCCGTTCTTGACTTGGGGGGCAGCCTGTCCGGCGAACACGGCATCGGTCTGGCCAAGGCCTCCTATCTCTCCTGGGAACTCGACTCCGTCTCCTTGATGGTGATGAAGAAAATCAAGGACCTTTTCGATCCCAACCGGATACTCAATCCCGGGAAAATCTTTCCCGCATGAAGAACCCCTTCGAACTATTAGGGTTATCTCCGGAAATCGTCCGTTCCCTGGATGGGAAGGAACTGTTTTCCCTGGTCAGGGCCTCCTACCGGGCGCTGTTAATGATCTATCATCCCGACCGGGCCCCGCTCCAGGATGATCTATTACAGCGGCAAAAGACCAAAAAGGTGGCCGAACTCAACCTGGCCTACGAAAAGCTGAATCTTGACCGTAACCCCGAATCGTTGCAGCACTTTAAGGAAATATATGTCAGACGACAGGGTGAAGGCTGGCAGAAGACGGCCCGCAAGTTGAATCGCGAAATACAGGAGTTAACCCGGTTCAACCAGTCTCTTTCACAGAACTACCTTCGCTTTCTGATTGAACCCTGCTTTCCCCGACCTCAAACCGACCCATCGGGTCAGGCCACCCTTTACAACCTCAANAACTGGCGTCTCGGGCTCCAGGATNTGGCCATCAATCATAACGTGCGTTCTTCGAATTGGAACCTGGGGACCAATTACAAGGAAATAAAAATCGATCCGGAAGGACGCATGTTTTATAAGCTCCCCAACNGGAAAAGGTTCATCCCGGTCAATTTTATCAGNCTCCTGGGAACCGTGGATAAGGAGCAGGTGGACCTCCTTCCTTTGCTGGATCGCGTTCTTCCCCATGATTTTGACTGCCGGGGCCGGAAATGGAAAAAATCATACCCCGAAACCCTGAAATGCTTTGACCTGNTGAATACCNTGGCCTATGAAGATTTCCGTCAACACTGCCTCCCCTACCTCAAACCGGAACTGGTGGAAGGTTCTTATTTATTCTCCTTTCACCGGACCNTTCCCCATTTTGACCGGATCAGCTTGGAAGGTTTAATCATCCGTCTGAACCCGCTTAAATCATCCAAAACGGTGGTTNCTCCTCAATAGCGGCGCGCATAATTTTTCAGGGACCCGGNTGGAGGGTCAGCCGGATATGGACGATTTCGGGGATACTGCAGGTGCGCACCGGAGGGCCCCAGGTGCCCACCCCGCAGGANACGTAATAGTGGGTGTCCCCCTTTTTCAGGTAGCCCCAGGGATTTTCATAAATCCTTCCAATAATGAAATTAATCGGGAAGAGTTGCCCGTTATGGGTATGCCCGGATAACTGCAAACCGACGCCCTGCCGCTGGGCCTCCGCCAACTGGAAGGGCTGGTGATCCATCAGAATCACTGGGTATCCGGGAGGCACCTCCTTCATCAGTTCCCCCAACGGTTTTCTTGGCTCTCCAAAACGCTCCGCCGTCCGGTCTTTCCGTCCGACTAAGTAAAGGGAGTCCCCTATTTTTACCGTCTCGTCTTCCAGAACCCGGATGTGGCCCTGTCGAATAAAGGACACGGACTTTCCTATCCCACTGTAATATTCGTGATTCCCGGTAACCGAATAGACGCCTAAAGGAGCCTGGATCCGCTGTAGAATANCGGCCGTGTTCTGATCCGACAGGAAAGGAATGTCCTCATCGGTTAAGTCTCCGGCCAGCAGGACCAGGTCCGGCTTCAACCCGTTAATCAGCCCTACGATTTTTTCCAGGCGGGAGTTGCGAATAATCCTTCCCAGGTGCAGGTCCGAGGCCATGACGACGCTCAGTTGTTGCCGGGAACCGGCGGATTGAGGGAGATTAATTTCCAGGTTTCGAATACGAGGGTGTAAGGCATTCCAGTGCCCCAGGGATACCGTGATCAGTACGATGCCGATCACCATCAGAAATTTTGTTCGGGGGGCTATCCCGGAGGGCTGGAAGCGTTTTTTCAGGACCGGCGGGAGCAAGCAGCGGATTAGACGGAGGGTGTCCAGAAAAAGCAAAACCAAAAACAGGTAAATCATGACGGCCAGATAGAAAGATCCGATCAGGACCAGACCGTCTTCTCCCGGAAGAGGTACCAGCCTGCTTAAAAAACGGCCCAGGGGGTAGGAGAGGACGGAAAGCCAGAAGAGCAGTAGGACTGCCTTTCGCCAAAAACGGCGCATCCAGGCCGTGGCCGGCCAGCCCCGGATGAAAATATAAGCGTTGACCAAACCGTAGCCGGTTAGGAAGACGGCTAAAAAAATATAAAGGCTGGTGCGCGGCATGGAAGGGGACTTCCGTTTAGAAAAAAAGGAAAGAACANGGGTGCCGGGGGCATACGCGCTAACTTAATATAATTATTCTGTTAATGGTGAATGATGGGGGTCATCATTATAGCGCCCAGGGGTTCTGGAGGTCAGGTATACGTCACCACAAAGGAGGGCTCCTCGGATTTTTCCTCGAACAGGATTTCGATTTCGTAGACCCCGTGATCCAAGGTGGCCCGCATGTTATAACCCATTTTCTTGAGGAGCATGATCATCCGGGGGTTGTCGTAATCCACCAGGGCCCAAAACCCCTGGAATCCTTTGTCCCTGGCGACTTCAAAAAGAACCTCCAACACCGCCTGCCCGAGGCCCAGACGGCGGTAATCCTGGCCCACGGCGATATCGATTTCGGGTAACCCCTGGGCGGGTTCGGCGATATAACGGCCAAGGGCCACGATTTTTTCAAAGCCCAATTCGCCGGTGATGGCCAGGATGGTCATCCGATAATGGTAGTCGATATCCACCATGGCGGCCATTTCTTCCCGGGGAAAGGCCTGCATGGAGCGNAGAAACCGGTAGTACACATCCCGGTCGCTCAACCAGTAAAAGAATTCCTGAATGGACCGGAGATCGGTGTGTTTGGCCGGCCGCAGCAATATCGGCTGACCCCGACGGATGATTTTCTTCTCCAGATCCGTGGGGTAAAGGCCCTGGGTGGAGAAGGTGATGGGTTCCCCATGGGCTAACAGTCCCTCCATCTGGGCCCGGCCCAAAAGTTCCTGGCGGAACTTAGGGTGGGAGATCTCCAGCAGGGCAATGGTGCGGTCCCTTAGTGACTTGCCATGTAAATTGGTCCAACCGAATTCGGTCACCACATATTGGACGGCCGCCCGACTGGCCATCAATCCCGAACCGGGCGTAATGCTGGGGACGATACCGGAACATTGGCCGTCCGGCGTCAAGGAATGAAGGGTGACGATGCACCGGCCTTGCGGGGAGCGGGAGGTCCCGCGCATGAAATCCACCAATCCTCCGGTCCCGGTGTAAATTCGATTCCGATAACTGGAAGCGCAGACCAGGCCGGTGAAATCCACCTCCACGGCTTCATGGATGGAAATCATTCGTTCGTGCCGGCTGATGACGTTAGGATCGTTGGTGTAGGCCACCGGATACAGTTCCACAAAGGGGTTCAGATGGACAAAGTCGAAAAGCTCCCGGGTCCCCAGGCAATAGGAGGCGACGATCTTCTTGCGGTGGATTTCTTTTTTCTCATTGGTGACGGCTCCGGAACGGATCAACCCCAAGTAACTGTCCGTGAGCATGTCGGTGTGGATGCCCAGATCTTTCTTGTCTTTTAAGCAAACCAAGGCCGCCGAGGGTAGATGCCCCAGGCCGGCATGGATAGTAGCCCCGTCTTCAACCAGACGGGCCACATTACGCCCGACGGCCAAATCCGTTTCAGACAAATGGGGGTTTCCCACCTCCAGTAAAGGCTCTTCCTTGTCAACCAGAAAGTCCACTTCCCGGACATGGATAAAACTGTCGCCCAAGGTGGTCGGCATAGCCGGATTGACCTGGGCGATGACTATCCCGGCGGCTTCCACGGCTTCTTTAGCCACATCAACCGCGATCCCCAGGCTCATATAGCCGTTCTTGTCCGGAGGCGAAACCTGGATCAGGGCGTAGTCGATTTCCAGGCGGCGTTCGTTGAACAGGCGGGGGATATCGGACATGAAAATGGGGATATACTCCGCCCGGCCTTCCCAAACCGCCTCCCGGGCCCCNCGGCCGGCCACAAAAAAAGTCTGGACCCGGAAATGACCGCTTAATCCGGTGGCGGTGTAGCCGGGATCACGAATGGAGAGGACATGCAAGATCTCCACGTCATAGAAGCGCTCGGCCTGTTTAACCAACCGCTCCACTAAATATTGGGGTTCTCCGCAGCCGGAGCCGATAAAGACCCGGCTCCCCTTTTTTATCCGGCTCAAGGCCTCATCGGCGGTTATCCATTTTTCTTCGAACATGTTTTTTTCTTCCTTCAGCTTCAAATACCAAATTCCCTATCCAGGGTCAATTAAATGATAAAGTCCGGCTTCCGGTTCAACCTCTGGAAAGGGAAGATGAAGGACCCCACGACCAGTTAACAATTGACTTTATCCGGTTGCCCCCCTATCATCTAACCATTGGCTCTATCATTTTACACCTTGTCAAAAATTACTTATAGATTCCAGGAACAGTGGAAAAATTAGCAAGCGGCCAATTATATAACCCATTGAATTAGATATATTTTTAATTTTATAGGGGGATGTCGTTCGATGGCATGTGAATTGCTTAATAGGATTTATAGAAACGAATTATCCTGGGCGGCCGATCTCCCGGATGGGCAGGGAGGGTATTCAAGGGTAAGGTCAGAGATGGTAAAAAGTGAAACTGCAAGAAATTGTTGAGCTGGCCCAGGGCAGTTTGTTGACCCGGAAGGCCGTCACGGACCTAGAGATTACCTCTTGCGGGGCCGGGGATTTGATGAGCGATGTCCTGGCCAACGTGAAAGCCGATTCCCTGTTGATCACCGGGCTGGTGAACGCCCAGTCGGTCCGGACGGCGGAAATGGCGGATATCCGGGTTTTAATTTATGTCCGGGGAAANGTCCCGGACCCGTGGACGGCAAAACTGGCGGAGGAGGCGGGGATCTCGCTGATCGTCTCTCCCCTGGGAATGTATGAAATGTGCGGCCGTTTCTACCAGGCCGGATTGGTTCCGATGCGGCGGTTGCATCAGAAACAGGTAATGCCGGGGTAGGCCAGGGGAAAGTTCGGCCCTGCTCCCGATTGGCGGGCACATTCTAAGAAAAGAAAAGGCAGGCGGTGGTCTCCGGTGGCCGACGGTTTAGAATTTACCAGGACCCAGGAACTGATCTATGAATTGCCCATCGAACGGGTGATGAAAAAAGAGGTGATCTCGGTTTCTCCCCAGACCTCGATCCTGGAACTGAAGGAAGTCCTGCGCCTCAACCGCATCTCCGGAGTCCCGGTGCTGGAAGGCCGTCAGTTGGTGGGCATTATCTCCATTGCCGACTTGATCAAAGCCCTGGAAAAGGGCGAACTTCAGGCCCGGGTGGGGGAGAAAATGATCCCTCGGCCGATCACCGTGAAGGAAAAAGAGTCGGTGGCGGAGGCGGTAAGAAAATTTGCCTTGCACAAGGTAGGCCGGCTGCCGGTGATCAACGAAGAGGGAGAGGTAAAGGGCATCCTGACGGCCGGGGATATTACCCAGGGATTGTTACGATCCCTCAGCCTGGATAGGGAGGGCGAGGAGATCAGACGATACCGGGCCCGGCAGCTTTTTGGAGATATCGTCTCGGACCAGACCAGCCTGATCCTGCGCTACCGGGTGACCCCCCGGGATTTTAAAAAGGGGGGGAGCGCCTCCAGCAAATTGAAACGGGCTCTGAGCCGGTTNGGGGCCCGGCCCGAGGTCATGCGCCGGGTGGCCATTGCCTCCTATGAAGCCGAAATGAACCTGGTCATTCATACCGACCGGGGGGGAGAGATAGAGGCCGAAATTCGGCCGGGGATGATCCGCCTTTTGGTTACCGACGAGGGGCCGGGGATTGCCGATATCGACCGGGCCATGAGCCCGGGGTTTTCCACCGCCCCCCATTGGATTCGTGAGCTGGGGTTCGGGGCGGGAATGGGGTTGGCCAACATCAAGCGTTGCGTGGACGACCTGACCCTGGAATCAACCCTCGAGGTGGGGACGCGANTGGAGATGTTNATATCCATAAACCAGGAGAAGTGGATGGAATTTCCGGGTGAAGAAGAGGTGAGAAAAACGTGGTCCACCAACTGAAAGAACTGGTCGCTCAATTGGCGCTGGAGGTGCTGGCCGGGAAGGAACTTATCGATCGGCCGGTGCGGGGCGGATATGCTTCCGATCTGCTCAGTTGTGTCATGAAAGGGGCGGGGAAGGATGTCCTCTGGGTGACGCTNCAGTTTCATTTGAATGTGGTGGCGGTAGCCAGTTTGCTGGAAATGGCCGCCATCGTCATTACCGAAGGGAACCGGCCGGAGGCGGAAACCATAGCCCGGGCCGAAGGGGAGGGGGTCGTGCTATTGGCCACCCCCCGAACGACTTTTACCCTGGTCGGACAATTATCCAGCCTGGGAGTGAACGGGGCGTAGGGCCTATCCGGGGCGTCCCGCCATGTTGCGTTCCTATTGGGCCGATTTGCATATTCACACCGTGCTTTCCCCTTGTGCGGAGGTGGAGATGATCCCCCCGCTTATCCGCAGGCAGGCGGTGGAGTCGGGGTTAAACCTGATCGCCGTTACTGATCATAATGCCTGCCACAACGTGGAAGCCGTGATTCAGGCCTTTGCCGGCAGCGGGATTCATGTCTTGCCCGGCATGGAGCTGCAGTCTCGTGAAGAGGTGCATCTCCTCTGCCTTTTCGATACGGTTGACCAGTGTCAGGGATGGCAGCGGAGGATCTTAACTAAACTGCCCTCCCTGGCCAACCGGGAAAAAATCTGGGGCCCTCAGTTCATCGTCAATGAGGCCGGTGAACTGCTGGCTCAGGAAGAGCGGCTGCTGATGACCTCCGTGGATTTGGCCCTGGAACAGATCGTGGAAGGGGTCAATACCGGAGGGGGAATGGTCGTTCCGGCTCATGTGGATCGGCCCTCTTTCAGCCTGCTTTCCAACCTGGGTTGGATCCCGGAAGGTCTTGCGGTAGAAGCCCTGGAGGTTACTTCCCATTTTGTACCCGACCAGGGATATCGGCGGTGGCCCCAGTTGAGATCTTGGAACTTGATCGTCGGTGGAGATGCCCATCGGCTGAAAGAAATGCAGCGTCGGACCCTTTTTATGATGGAGGCGCCCCGGATTGAGGAAATCCAGCTCGCCCTACGGAGGGAAGGGGGGCGTGACGTGGTGGTGGAGTGGCCGTCGGCCTAAAGGCCGGGAAGAGCGAGGAGGAGGAGATCATGACGGAAGAACGTTTGTCCTGGGAGGCCTTGGATCGGATCATTGATGAATACCGGGAAGAACCGGGGGCCCTGATCCCCATGTTGCAGCAGGCCCAGGGGCTGTACGGATTTCTTCCCCGGGAAGTGTTGCTCCATATCTCGGAGAAGACCGGGATCCCCCGCAGTCGGATTTATGGCGTCGCCACTTTTTACGCCCAGTTTTACCTCCAGCGGCGGGGGAAATGCATCGTTCGCCAGTGTGACGGGACCGCCTGCCACGTGCGGGGGGCCGGCAAAATCGTGGAGGCCATCGAACAGGAACTGGGAATCAAGGACGGGGAGACCACCCCGGATTATAAATTTTCTTTTGAAGTGGTCTATTGTCTGGGTTCCTGCGGGTTGTCCCCGGTGGCGGTGGTGAATGATCGGGTCGTGGGGAGGCTGGTGCCGGAAAAGATGATCCAGGTGCTGCGGTCAACGGAGTAGAGGTGCTGGAACTTTCCTACCATATTTTGGATGCCCTGGAGAATGCCGTGGAAGCCGGGGCCTCCCGGATAACGATTCGGATTGAGGAAAACCGGGAGAGGGATGTGCTGAGTATCCAGATCGATGACAACGGCCGCGGTATGGACCCGGCAACGGTTGAAAAGGCCCTGGATCCCTTTTATACCACCCGGAAGGTGCGGCAGGTGGGACTGGGACTGCCCCTGTTCCGGGAGGCCGCCCGCCGGTGTGAAGGGGATCTTCACCTTGATTCCCGGCCCGGGCAGGGCACCAGGCTGGAGGCCCGTTTTCGCCACAGCCATATCGACCGAGCCCCCTTGGGACGGGTGTCCTCGTCGCTGCTGGCCATCCTTTTATCGGAATCGCCGGTCGACCTGGATTATCGGCACCGGGTGGAGCACCGGGAGTTTTCGTTTCAAACGGACGAAATTCGCCGGAAACTGGACGGCGTTCCCCTGACGCATCCCCGGGTGCGGGAGTGGACGGCTCAGTTTCTTCAGGAAGGTGAGGACGAACTTTATGGTCCGTTCGAGCCAATAGCTAAAACGAAAAAGCGAAAGTAAGGTGGAAATCCGGCATCAGGAGGAACTTCAATGGCGAGGCTGAAAAACATCGAAGAACTAAAAAAAATTCGCGAGGAAGCCCAACGGGAACTGGTGGTGAGGCGGCAGACCGGGACCCGGATCATCATCGGCATGGGGACTTGCGGGATTGCGGCTGGGGCGCGGGAAGTCATGGAGGCTTTTCTGAAGGAACTATCCGACCGGAAAATCGACGCCCACCTGGAAACCGTGGGTTGCGTCGGCATGTGCGCCCAAGAACCTTTGGTGGATATTGAACAGGCCGGTAAATCCCGGGTGCGTTATGCCAACATCGGTCCCGAAAACGTATCCCGGCTGGTGGAAGAGCACCTGGTAAACGGAAGAGTGGTCCGGGAATGGATCGTCGGCCGCCTGGAACCCCGGGGCTTCTGACCGCAGGGACCAAAAAGAATTCAAGGCAATCTATTTAGCAGGAGGAAACAGAAATGGCTGAACCTTTATACCGGGCAAATGTGCTGATCTGCGGTGGGACGGGATGTCAGGCTTCCGGATCGGCGGAGGTGCTTGGCGCCCTGAATCAGGAAATCGACCGGCGAAATCTGAGCCGGGAGATTCGGGTGGTCCAGACCGGCTGCCGAGGGTTTTGTGCCATGGGGCCGGTCCTGATCATTTACCCCGAAGGAATTTTTTATTGCCAGGTACAGCCCCGGGATATGCAGAGCATCGTTGAGGAAACCTTGGTCAAGGGCCGGGTCATCGGGCGTCTGACCTATAAAGTTCCCGACACGTATAAGGAGCTGCCCCGTTACGAGGATATTCCTTTTTACAATAAACAGATGCGGATTACCCTGCGTAATTGCGGTCTGATTGATCCGGAAAGGATCGAAGAATATATTGCCCAGGGGGGCTATGAGGCTTTGGGCCGGGCGCTTTTTGACCTGACCCCGCCCGAGGTCATCGAGGAAGTGAAACGGTCCGGATTGCGGGGAAGGGGAGGGGCCGGCTTTTCCACCGGGACCAAATGGGATTTTACCTCCAAGGCACCGGGCGAGGTCAAGTACGTGGTCTGCAACGCCGACGAGGGGGACCCCGGGGCCTTTATGGACCGGTCGATCCTGGAAGGGGACCCGCACAGTGTGATTGAGGGGATGATCATCTGCGGCTATGCCATTGGAGCCCGAGAGGGATTCATTTATTGCCGGGCCGAATATCCCCTGGCCATCAACCGGCTGCAAACGGCCATCGCCCAGGCCAAGGAATACGGCCTGCTGGGGGACCATATCCTGGATACGGATTTCAGCTTTCAGCTCAAAATCAAGGAAGGGGCCGGGGCCTTTGTCTGCGGGGAAGAGACGGCCTTGTTGGCCTCCATCGAGGGTCGTCGCGGAGAACCCCGCCCCCGCCCCCCCTTTCCGGCCGTTTCCGGCCTCTGGGGAAAACCGACCAATCTCAACAACGTCAAAAGTTATGCCAACATACCTCAGATCATCGTCCATGGCGCCCGCTGGTTCAACACCATCGGGACTAAACACAGTCCCGGCACGGCCATNTTCGCCTTAACCGGCAAAATCAACAACACCGGGCTGGTTGAAGTCCCCATGGGCATCACCCTGGGGGAGATTATTTTCGATATCGGTGGGGGAATACCTAAAGGAAAAAAATTCAAGGCGGTCCAAACCGGGGGTCCCTTGGGGGGGTGCATACCGGCCCAGCACCTGAATGTTGAGGTGGATTTTGACTCCCTGCAGGCCGTAGGGGCGGTCATGGGCTCGGGGGGTATGATCGTAGTAGATGAAGACATCTGCATGGTGGAATTTTCCAAATTCTTTTTAAACTTCGCCCAGGCCGAATCCTGCGGCAAGTGCATTCCCTGCCGAGTCGGTGGACGGCGCATGCTGGAGATCCTGACGCGGATCACCGAAGGCCGGGGACGAATGGAAGACCTGGAGACTATTCGGGAAATCGCCCAGGGGATGCAAAACGGCTCCCTCTGCGCCCTGGGTCAATTAACCCCCGGGCCGGTCATGTCGGCCCTGCGGTACTTTGAGAAAGAGTTCCGGGCCCATATTCTGGATCAAACTTGCCCGGCCGGAATCTGTCAGGATCTGGTCCGGGCGCGCTGCATCAACGCCTGTCCGGCGGAAATCGACATCCCTTCCTATATCGCCCTGGTGTCCCAGGGTAAGTATACCGAGGCGCTGGAGATCCATCGGGAACGCAACCCCTTCGCCTTGATCTGCGGTCGGGTTTGCCCGGCCTTCTGCGAAGCCAAGTGCCGGCGCGGGGACGTGGACGAGCCGATCTCCATCCGCAGGGTGAAACGGTTCATGGCCGATCAGGAAATCGCCCGGCCCTGGAGTTTCAAAAAACCGGTGGAATCGAAAAATAAAAAGGTGGCCGTGATCGGCGCCGGCCCGGCCGGTCTAACCGCCGGGCTCAGGCTGATCGAGAAGGGCTACGGGGTGACCGTCTTCGAGAAGCTGCCGGTGGCCGGTGGGATGATGGCCGTCGGTATCCCGGAGTACCGGCTTCCGCGGGCCATCCTCAACAAAGAGATCGAGCACATTCAANGCGCCGGGGTGGAAGTCCGGTTAAACCAGGAACTGGGCCGTGATTTTACCCTGGATCAACTGTTGGGTGAATTCGGATACGGTGCGGTCATTATGGCCCTGGGCGCCCACCGGAGCCACCGGTTGGGGATCCCGGGCGAGGAATTGCCCGGAGTTTTTTCGGGGACCGTGTTTTTGAAAGAGGTGGCTTTGGGTAAACCCCCGGCGGTCAGAGGGAAGCGGGTGGCCGTAGTCGGCGGGGGAGCGGTGGCGATCGATGCGGCCCGGACGGCCTTCCGCCTGGGGGCGGCAACCGTGAACATCCTCTACCGCCGGACCCGGGAGGATATGCCCGCCTGGAAGGAGGAGATTCACGAGGCTTTCCGGGAGGGGATCCAGTTTCATTTCCTGACTCACCCCATCGGGGTGCTCGGACCGGAGTACGTGACCGGGATTGAATGCCAGCTCCAACGCTTGGGAGAATTTGACCTCTCCGGCCGGCGCCGACCGGTGCCCATCGAGGAAAGCGAGTATGAAGAATCCCGGTTCGTCCTGGACGCCGATGTCCTGATTGTGGCCATCGGTCAAGCCTCCGACCTGGAAGGGCTTAAAGGGGAGGGGGAACTGTCTTTTGACCAGAGGGGCGCGCTCACGGTGGGGGACAACCTGGCCACTACCCGCTCCGGGGTCTTTGCGGCCGGCGATTTGGCCCTGGGCCCGGCCACGGTGGTGGAGGCGGTGGCCCAGGGAAACCAAGTGGCGGCTGTCGTGGATGCTTTCTTGAGCGGGGACCCGGTGGAACGACCCAAGTTCATCGCCCCCTACCACGAGGTGGAACAGGCGGTTAATCTGGAAGACTACGCCGACGCCAGACCGCCGGCCATTCGGCGACTTTCCAAGGAAGAACGGATCGGGAATTTCCTGGAAGTGGAGGCGGGGCTGGACGAATTAGCCGCCCGCGAGGAGGCTAAACGCTGTCTTCGCTGCGATTTGGAATGGCTGCACTCGCGCGGAAGGGACACCGGCACCCGGGAAAAGGTGAAGGCCACCGCGGCCTAAGCGGTTCAGGAGGAAATCACGTCATGGATAAAATAATCACCATACGAATAAACGGGCGTCCGGTGCGGGCCAGGGCGGGGCAGACGGTCATGGAGGCGGCTCGGTCGGTCGGTATCGATATTCCCAGCCTGTGCCATCATCCGGCCGTTACCCCACTGGGGGCCTGCCGGATCTGCCTGGTGGAAATCGAACGGCAACGCAGTCTGCAGCCGGCTTGCACCTTCCCGGTCATGGAGGGTCTACGGATTGAAACCGAGTCCCCCCCAGTGGTGGCGGAGCGAAAGTTTATCCTGCAGATGCTTTTTTCCGAAGGGAACCACTATTGCATGTTCTGCGAACGAAGCGGTGACTGCGAGCTGCAGGCTCTGGCCTATCGCTACGGACTGGATCACTGGACCTACGCCAATCCGTACCAGCCGAAAGCGGTGGACGGCACCCGGAAATATTTTTTTATGGACCGCAGCCGCTGCATCCTCTGCCGTCGGTGTGTCCGGGCCTGCGCCGAACTGGCCGCCAATCACACCCTGGGCGTAAAGTTCCGGGGAGCCAAGTCCATGATTTGCGCCGATATCGACGACCCTTTCGGGGAATCAACCTGCGTATCCTGCGGGACCTGCCTGCAGATCTGCCCCACGGGGGCACTGGTGGACCGGTTGAGCGCTTACACGGGCAATGAGACCCAGGTGGAGCGGACCAAAAGTGTCTGTCTTTTCTGCAGCGTAGGCTGCGGGACGCAGATCATCACCCGGGCCGGCCAAGTGTTGCGGGTGGAAGGGGAATGGGAGGAACACAACCACGGGGTCCTTTGTGAAATGGGGCGATTTGCTCCATTTTATGAACAACGCCGCCGGGTGGAAACACCCCTCTGGCGGGAAAATGGCGTTCTGGGGCCGGTTTCCTGGGAAGAGGCCTTGGAGAGGTTGGCGGAGAAAATCAGAATGACCCCTCCCGACCGGATCGGGGCCTGGAGCACCACGCGGACCCTAAATTTGACTTTGAGTGAGTTCGCGGCTGTTTTTCAGGTTAGAATCGGGACTCGGGTTCACGTCCTGGAGTCTACCCTGGGCAAGCTGGAGTTACCGGTCGGAGGTGCCCTGAGTGACCTGCTGGTTTCGGATTGTATCCTGGTTATCGGGGGTGACCCCCTGACCGACCAGCCGGTCCTGGGCTATAATATCAAGCGGGCCTGCCAACGGGGGGCTTCCTTGATCCTGGTCTCCGAAAACGGGAACAGCCTCCGGCCCTGGGCTCGCCATTCCCTGCCTCCCAGCGAGCTGGAACGGGCCATGAAAATGATTCAGGCCAGTGCGGCGCCGGTGATCGTGTATGGAGCCGATACCGGTCAGCGGGAGGCCGAGGCGCTAAAAGCCCTCAAACGCAAGGCCCAATTCATCCCTTTGTTTCCGGCCAGCAACGGGTATCATGCCAAGGTGCTGGGCCTGCGTTTCGGCCCCGGTCGGGAAGTAAAAGACCTGGATGTGGTTTACCTGATGCTGGGGGATATACAGACCCCGGAAGAAGGGGCCCACGAGGCCCGGAAGGCGGGATTTCTGGTGGTCCAGGCCAGCTACTACGGTCCGGTGGTCCAGGCCGCCGATTTGGTGCTGCCGGCCCTGATCTGGGCTGAACAGGAAGGCTCCCTTTATAACCTGGAGGGCAAAAAGGTGGCGGTCAGGCGAGCCGTGCCCATTCCGCAGGGTATGGTCCCCGAAAACGAAGTCTTTACCCAGTTGGCCGCCCTGTTATGATAAGGGATCATCTTAATATAATCCTTCTTCCTGCCGGGTCCTTTAGTCAGGCAGGGCCTAACCGGGGTTTTAGAAAAGGAGTACAGAGGCATGACTAAAAACGGACTTTTTTCGGCCCAGGTAACCCTGGCGACCGATTGGCTGGCTGATTGCGCCGGGTGTCACATGTCCCTCCTGGACATGGATGAAAAGCTGGTTCAACTGCTGGATTTGGTGAAAATTACTTCGTCCCCGATCACCGATTTGAAACATCCCCCGGAAGGCGGCGTGGTAGTCGGGATCCTGAGTGGCGCGGTCAATAATACCACTAACCTGGAGGTGGCCAAGATGATGCGGGATCGGTGCAAGGTCCTGGTAGCCATGGGAGACTGCGCCGTCTTGGGTGGGATTGCGACCCTGCGCAACTTTTTTGATATGGATGAGGCCCTTAAACGGGCCTATGTGGACACGGAAAGTACGGTCGACGGTTTCGTCCCCCAATCGCCGGAATTGAGTCGGCCCATCCCCGTCCTGCCGGTCGATCAGGTGGTTAAGGTGGATGCCTATCTCCCGGGATGCCCGCCTTCGCCGGAGGCCATTTACCACCTGATCGGCGAGCTCTTGATCGGACGCCTTCCGGTGGCCGGGGGGGAATATTTAAAATATGATTAATCGGGAGGAACCATGGAAAAAATTACGATTGAACCGGTGACCCGCATTGAGGGCCACGCCAAAGTGACCATTCACCTGGACGACCAGGGGAACGTAGACCGGGCCTATCTTCATGTAAACGAATGGCGAGGATTTGAGAAATTTACCGAGGGGCGGCCCTTTTTCGAGATGCCCCAAATTACTCCCAGAATCTGCGGTATCTGCCCGGTGAGCCATCACTTGACTTCGGCCATGGCCTGCGATCAGATCATCGGGGCGGTTCCGCCCCGACCGGCCCAACTCTTGAGGGAGCTGATGCATATGGGGCAGTTTATTCAATCTCACGCCATGCATTTTTTTGAATTGGCCGGCCCGGATTTGTTCCTGGGATTTGATGCCGACCCGGCCGTCCGGAATGTGGTCGGTTTGATTGAGGCCAATCCCGACCTGGCCCTGAAGGCCGTCCGCTTGCGGGCCTTCGGACAGGACATCATCAAACGGATCTCCGGCCGCCGCATTCACCCTAACCATTCCATCCCCGGCGGGGTTAATGCCCCCCTGTCGGAGAGCGACCGGGAAGATCTCCTGGGGCACATCGACGAAGCGACCGAGGTGGTTCGTATGGCCGTCCAATTGGCTCGGGGATGGTTTGAGGAGAATAAGGAGCTGGTGGAAAAATTCGCCGTCTTCCCCTCGGGCTACCTGGCCATGGTAGACGAGGAGGGGGCGCTCCAGCTTTTTTCCGGGAAACTGCGGCTGATCGATCAGGCCGGTAAACCGCAGGAGGAATTCAAGGGGTCGGATTATCTGGAACACATCGGCGAGCACGTGGAGGACTGGTCGTATCTGAAGTTCCCCTTCCTGCGGAAGATCGGTTGGCCCCAGGGGACGTACCGGGTGGGGCCGCTGGCGCGATTGAACGTGGCTGAAAAAATCCAGACCCCGCTGGCTCAGGAGGAATTCCAGTATTTCAAGTCCCTCAACGAGGGACAGCCGGTGGAGGGATCCTTATGGTATCATTATGCCCGAATGATCGAAGCCTTGTATGCCATTGAGCGGGCCAAGGAAATCCTCCTGGATCCCGAAGTGCTTTCCAATAATCTGCGGGCCGAACCCGATGGATTTACCGGCCGGGGGGTGGGCTGCCTGGAGGCTCCACGGGGGACCCTGTTCCATGATTACCAAACCGATGAGCACGGGATGCTGACCAAGGTCAATATGATTGTCGCCACCGGACACAATAACTGGGCCATGAGCAAAGCCGTGGAGATGGTGGCCAAGACGTTTGTGGATGGAAATAATTTGACCGAAGGAATGTTGAACCGGGTGGAGGCGGCCAT
>Ga0031654_10000070_pt1 | contig 20245 bp, 21 predicted proteins | sample FrelakmetCRP12CR_FD_55268 | JGI IMG/M metagenome (GOLD analysis project Ga0031654, IMG submission 55268) | Freshwater lake sediment microbial communities from the University of Notre Dame, USA, for methane emissions studies - CRP12 CR | ecosystem: Environmental > Aquatic > Freshwater > Lake >...
GTGCCCGACGCACGAGTCGGGCACGGTATCTTTTTTTACACCAATGAGAGCGACAGTCAGTGGTTNGCGCCGCCGCCCGCGTCCTCCAGCGTTCTCATCACGGCGTCCAGGTTGAACGACCCTGGCTTCTGGCGTGGCGGATANTTTTTGAAGTTCTCGATTTGCGAAGCCACAATGGCCTGCATTGCATAAACAATATAGACATGAGAGATCACCCAGTCCCAGTAGGTGTTCGAGTTCTCGTCGGCCCGTTCGAACGGATCACGGCGCAAGTTGAACATCTTTGGAGCACGTAGGCGAACGAATGGCTCAAACCAACACTGCAGTGTCTTCGCCCGTTGCTCCATCAGCACCACTTTCCAGTCCCGCATCCGAATGGCAAGGATGTCTCCATCATCACTGATGTAGAAGAAGAACTCCCGGGGGCTTTCCTTCACCTCGCCGCTTAGATACGGCAGCATGTTATAGCCGTCGATATGGACCTTGTAGGTCTTGTTGCCAATCTTGTGGCCGTTGAGAAGCTTCTCCTTGATGTCCGATTCTCCGGCGGCCGCCAAGAATGTCGCCAACCAATCCTGGTGGGTAACGATGCCGTTCAGCACCGAGCCCGCCTTGATCTTGCGCGGCCAACGCACGAAGGCTGGCACGCGCCAACCGCCTTCCCAGTTGGTGTTCTTCTCGGACCGGAACGGNGTGATGCCGGCATCCGGCCAACTGTTGTAGTGAACGCCGTTATCGGTCGAATACATCACGATCGTGTCTTCGGCTATGCCCAGCTCATCGAGCTTCCTCAGCATCGTGCCGATGTTCTCGTCGTGGGCGACCATCACATCATTGTAGTCCCCCTGACCACTCTTGCCCTTATGCTTCTCGGCGCAGTGGGTGCGGAAATGCATGGCTGTAGTATTATACCAGACGAAGAAGGGCTTATCCGCCTTGTGCGCCTCGTCAATGAAGCGCAACGCGTGTTTAGTGACTTCGTCGTCAATGGTTTCCATTCGTTTCTTTGTTAGCGGTCCGGTGTCTTCGATCTTTTGCCCGCCCTTGCCATCAGCCCAGGTGTGAAGAACGCCTCTGGGTCCGAACCGCTTCTTGAACTCAGGGTTCTTCGGATAGTCCGGATCTTCGGGCTCTTCCTCAGCGTTAAGGTGGTAAAGGTTGCCGAAGAATTCGTCGAAGCCATGCATTGTCGGCAGAAATTCGTCCTTGTCGCCAAGATGGTTCTTGCCAAATTGGCCGGTGACGTAGCCGTGCGGCTTGAGCAATTCTGCGATGGTGGGGTCTTCCGCCTTAAGTCCGACGTCGGCTCCGGGCATCCCTACTTTGGTCAACCCTGTGCGGAGCGGGTTCTGACCGGTAATGAAGGCGGCACGGCCTGCGGTACAACTCTGCTGGCCGTAGTAGTCGGTGAAGGCCACGCCTTCGTTGGCCACGCGGTCGATGTTGGGCGTGCGGTAGCCCATCTGACCTCGACTGTTGTAGCTGATGTTCCACCAGCCAATATCATCGCCCCAGAGGATGAGGATGTTCGGCTTGTTTGGTTTAGCCATTTCAATCTCCTTTGTTTGGCTTTGCAAAATAAATTCAGATTTGCAGTTGATATTTTCTCCACGCTATACGAGACGCAGCAGCACGGCAAAAAAGGCGTAGATGCCAATAAGCAGGAGAACGATTGAAATTGCGACAAGCGGTGTTTGCTTTTTTTGCTTTTCCTCTTTTGTCACGCCCGCGATTGCCGCGAAATTTCCGCCCGACAGGTAACGATGCATCCACCGGTATTGCCAAAGCGAAATGATAAGCGCCAAGATGCCGCAAGAGATCAGCGCAAGCCCCATGTACCGCGCAGCGTCTGGATAGCGGGCGGGACTGGCGACGGGCATCTGTTCCAAGCGGTCGAAGAACTGGACGATCGCGAAGCCAAATCCGATCAATGAGACGGACGTGCGCACCCACGCCATCATCGTGCGTTCGACCGAGAGCCACGTACGCAGCCAGGAAAAATGACTATCGGCCGTCGCACGAACGGCGAACCGATCGGAATTTTCGCTTACGTATTGGTCACTCATCGTTTTTGCATCCTTTGGCCATTGATACTCGCGTTCTGAACAACAAGCCTTTGACGCCGGACCAATTGAAATCCGAGAGGCGGGTCGCTGCTGAAAACTCCGGCAAGAAGATTCGGTGATAATATCACTTCGGAACATGCCTCTTTTTAAACCGGATTTCGTTCTCACGTGCATTGCCACGCCACCAATGCGTGATCCGCGCACACGGGCCACGTAGCAGCAGGTAGGGTACAAAGGCGAGCAAGAGCGCGATGATGACCGCCTCACCGGGATGGAAAGTCTTGAACTCGATGTACTGATAGATCATGTCCATACCCAGACCCAAGAGAATGACCCGAGCGGTGGAGATCAGGCCCTCCCACAGACGGCCGCCGAGCTTCGCCGGATTGGTGAGTATCGTCCAAAGATAGGGGGAGCGCCCGGTCCGAGCGTCCTTGACGCCGTCGTAAAGCGCGGCAATCGTCGCCATGATGGGCTGCAGGATAAAACGGAAGGTCATCGTCCCGCCTAGACGATCGAGCGAGTTTTGCCAGACGCGCTCGCGAACCTCCGCTGAGAAGCCGTAGTATCCCACGCCAAGAATGACGAAAGCGATCATCAGCACAACGACCAATTGAGCCAACAGAATTTGGTTCCTCGATGCTGTTTCTTTCATCGCCAAGGCTTCTTTTCTCGCGCGACGCATCGAAACCCGACGTGGTTGGTGGACGTGTCAACGGGCTCCGCATGCCGTGCGGCTGGGCGGTAGCGGCGGCAGTAGTTCGGCGCACACAAATGCGAACCGCCTTTCAGGACCTTGCGCGGGATTCGAATCTTCGGAAGGCAGGGATCGTAGCTAGCCTCCTCAGTCCCGCCACGTGGGTTATGGGGGATGCAGCACGCTTTCGACTCATTGGCCTCGTGTTTGGGTGAGTACCAGTCGCTGGTCCATTCCCAAACATTGCCAATCATGTCGTAGACGCCATAGCCATTAGGCGGAAACGCTTTGACAGGCGAGGTGCGCTCATAGCCGTCGAGAGCAAGATTCTCGAACGGGAATGTCCCCTGCCAGGTATTCGCCATCTGACGATTTCCCGGTGTGAATTCGTGACCCCACGCGTACTCGGCCCCGTCAAGGCCGCCGCGCGCGGCGAACTCGAATTCAGCTTCGGTCGGCAAATCCTTGCCGGCCCATTTGGCATAGGCTTCAGCATCTCGGTAGGTGACGTGGACGACGGGATGATCATCGAGCCCATTGATCGAGCTGCGTGGTCCATAAGGTCGGCGCCAGTTGGCACCGAATTTGAATGTCCACCATTGGCTCCAGTCCCGCGTATCGATCGGATAATTCGGCGGGTTGAAAACCAGCGAGCCCGCCTTGAGCATGTGCGGCAGCGCGCCGGGATAGTCTTTCGCGTCAGGCGGAATTTCGGCAACAGTGACATGACCGGTCGCACTGACAAACTTGCGGAACTCACGGTTTGTGACCGGCGTTCGATCAATCCAGAAGGCATCTACAGTCACGCGATGGACCGGCGCCTCTTCCGCATAGTGTTTGTCCGAGCCCATGCGGAACGTGCTGCCAGGAATGAATACCATCGCCGCGATCTCGCATCTCAGATACGGTCGCAATGGGCTCAGCTTGAATATTCAATTGTCGCATCGAAGTGGTCCACTATTCGACGTTGTTCATTCAACTCTTCATTCGGAGAACGATTCGCCAGATTGGGTGAGATGACAATCGCGTGACGTTTTGCTTCTCCTCAGTCGGCAAGCTAGCNAGCAACGAATGCCGGCAAGTTTATTCCGGTAGACAAACAACCTTAAATCTGATCGATTATCTCGCNGATCTTGACGATCTTCGCCAATCGGCCAATGGTCGCGATTATCGTAGCAATATATTGATCGAGGTCAATTATCCGATCGCTGCTAACGGCCACAAATAAATATGCGAATNTTCTCGTGAATGAAATCGGCGCTAGCCGACCCTCAGAGCCGTAGCGATGATCGACAAGTACAGCCTACCCCAAATGATGGGCTCCGCTGCCAAGCGGCGGTTTCACGTCATGGCCAAACCGAGCGGATCCACCTGCAATTTGGATTGCAAGTACTGCTTTTACTTGAGCAAGGAGACGTTACCGAATGGGCCGGGCACCGGCCGGATGGATGATGAGACTCTAGAGCTCTTCATCAAGCGATATATCGAAGGCGTCACTGGTCCGGAGGTTGTCTTTTCTTGGCAGGGGGGCGAACCCACGCTCAGCGGCCTTGATTTTTTTCATAAAATTGTGACGCTGCAAAAAAAATATGCAAAACCCGGCCAACGCGTTGAAAACGATCTGCAGACAAATGGCGTTCTCCTGAACGAGCAGTGGGCCGAATTTCTCAGGGACAATCGTTTCATTGTTGGCTTGAGCATCGACGGACCACGCGAGCTGCACGATCGATTTCGTGTCAACAAAGGCGGAGCGCCAACGTTCGACAAGGTCATGGCGGCAGCGAAGCTGCTTCGGAAATTCAACGTGCGATTTAACACGCTCACTTGCGTGCACCGTTTCAATGCCTCCCGTCCGCTCGATATTTACCGATTTCTGCGCAACGAGTTGGATTCCACATACATCCAATTCATCCCGATTGTTCAACTGAAGCACTTTGAAACCACGGCCCCCCAGACTTGGGATTTCTCCAAGCTTCCTACGCTTGGCAGTCCAGAAACCCGTCCTGATCATCCCAATTCAGTGGTCACTGATTGGTCGGTTGACGCCGAGCAATATGGCTACTTTCTCTCTAGAGTTTTCGACGAATGGCGTCGCAAGGATTTAGGCCGAGTCCTCGTCAATCACTTCGAAACGCTCGTCGCCCAGCACTTAGGTCTTCCCTCGCAGATCTGCATCTACAACCAGTTTTGCGGCAAAGGCGTTGCGGTGGAGCACGACGGCAGCGTCTATTCCTGCGATCACTACGTTTATCCAGAATATCGCCTCGGAACACTGCGCGACAAATCGCTCGCCGAGATGGTTTTCTCGCCCACTCAAGTCAAATTTGGTTACGCTAAATCCGAGACACTTCCGCGCTATTGTCGTGAGTGTCCTTATCTAAAAGATTGTTGGGGAGAATGCCCGAAGAACCGTTTGATTCGAACGCCGGACGGGGAGCCGGGCCTCAATTATCTCTGTGCTGGATTGAAGAAGTTTTATAAGCACGCTTTACCGGAAGTGGAGCGGATCGCAGCAGGAATCCGTCAGCAGCAGATCCCGCCTCGCATGTCCGTTCGCAATGCGAACAACCATCGTGGCAAGGCACCGCCCATTTGAATGAAATCTTGTTTTAACTTGGAATGGAGCCATGATTGAATTACGTCGACTATTTCTCGCCGGGATAATTTTCAGTGTCACCTGCTTCGCAGCGACAAATCAAATTGGTGGGGTAGCAACAGCTCAGACCAACACGCAAACGGCAATTACCGCAGCGCAAGTGGAGGTCGATTTGCTTCGCGGGTTTGCGGGCGTCTTTTCGCTCGGGATGGACACGCTCGCCGACTCGCTTAGACGGCAAGGTTATCGCACTAGAGTTGGTAGCCATCGTAATTGGCGGTTAGTTGCACGACATATCGCTGACAGGTATGCACGCGCTCCCAAGGAAATCGTGGTCCTCATTGGCCATTCATTGGGGGCAGACGCGACGCTCCAAATCGCCAACGAACTCGATAAGTCGAATATACCCATCGAGCTCATCGTCACCTTTGACGCGACGAATCCACAGCCTGTTCCAAAGAATGTTCTTCATTTTGTGAATTTTTATCTGGGCAACGGCATCGGTAAAAGAATCAGCCCGGGTCCAGGATTTCAAGGTGAGCTAACCAATCTTAATCTCACTGAGGACGCGAGCGTAAGACACACAAATATCGACCAATCAGAGCGTCTGCATGCGTATGTCGCGGAAAGAATTGCTGAAATCGTGAAGAATGACCTTGCGAACAAGGTGCAAGCGAGCAAGCCAAAAGCCCAAAAGTCGCAAAATCGCCGATAGAGTGCCGACGTTTGCAGCTCCACGGGTGCGCAAGTTTAATCCGCGCAAGTACATACAATTTTATGTCGGGTATGGGTCGAAAGCGTAAGTAGTGATCCTCAACGCGTTATGTCGGCTTTGGGTCAAAAGCGGTGCTGGTGTCGTACTGCTGTTGTGGCCGTTGAGCGGCATCGTCTCGCTCACCTTGGTTCTCATCATTTTTTTTATGATCGAAGGTGTTGCCTCGATAATGTACGCACTCGACCATAGGCGCGAGCTGTCGGGACGATGGGATTGGATGCTGGTGAGAGGCATCATCGACTTAATTCTCGCAGCGATGATCTTCGCCGGACCTCCGGGCACGGCAGCCTGGGCTCTCGGACTGCTAGTCGGCATCAATATGTTATTCGGTGGCTCGGCGCTGATCGCGATGGCGCTGCATGTCCGCGAGATCAATCCGCGTTCAATCGCCTCGGCGCATTCATCGCGCGAATGTCCGCTTTACCCCTAAAAGCGGACTCTCTACCGTAGTCACGTCACATCTGCTTTGTGCCAAGCCCGGACATGATGACGAGCCGCGTCACTCTATTCACATTCCATCACTTCGCAGATACGAATCCAGGCGGTGTCTTCTTCCANAAGTAACCGGCACGACCAAGTCGATGCCCGTATTCGAAGAGCGCATTCATATAAGCGGGTTCGAATGGCTCGGTGTGGGGATAATCGAAATCCTCTCCAATATAGGCCAGATTGAAGTCTATGTTGTCACGCCGCGTGGTTAGGAACATACGAAAAGTATCGTTCACGCCGCTCGATGAGGTCATCGTCGATACTGCCCGGCCGGCTATTTTGAGAGTCCGTTGCTCCACCTCGGTCCAATCCGGTGTCAGCTTTCCATTGCGGATTATATAAAGGACCCGCTTGCGACGAAGACCAAGGCGTTCCTTGATGCTCCGTACGTCTATGGAAGGCGGATAAAGGAACGCCTGCACTACAACTCCTCCGTCAACATGCATTTCCTGATAACTCTCTCCATCAACTGATACATCGAACATCACAGGAGGAAAAATCCCAGGAATAGACGCTGAAGCCAGCAGGATACGACGCACGAGGTTGAGCGCTTCTGGATTTCCGCTATCCGCAATCGCGCCGATATTCCATATCACGGGCCGACCGGCATCGAGATTGGTTGTCCCGATCAATAANAATCCGCCTTTTCGATATTCCTGCGCAATTCGTTCGAGCATAGCTTGATCGAGATACTGTCCGATCGTGTCCAGAAGTGGAGTATTGTCTGCCAGCGCATCGGTCAAAAGCCCGACGGCAACTCCTCGCTTCACGAACACATCTTTTTTCTCAAGCGTTGTGTACATTTCGCATAATTTCTTATCGGCTTCCGCGCCGACGAATATTAGGGGAGCAATCAAGGCTCCGGTGGAAATGCCAGTCACCAGTTTGAAACTGGGACGATCGCCCCGCTGGCCCCAACCACAGAGCAATCCGGAGCCAAAAGCGCCATTGTCGCCCCCGCCAGAGACCACAAGATAGTACGCCGGTGGCAACGGTCCTTTATGGCCGGCATTACGATAAGTATCCTGCTCACGTCTGAGAGCGCTCAAGCCCTCTGCTGCCATCGCCGGCGCGTGAATCTCATCCGTGTAAAATCGTGCATTGGGAATACCAGCAAAGGTGGCGGAGTGCTTGCTTGACTGCGGAACAGCACTCAAGCGCATGGACGTCGCGCAGGCAGCTAAAACCAAAATAATAAAGAAGCTAACGCAACCTTTTTTGATCACGCGAGACAAAATAGCGAGTGAATACAAGATGAAACTCCTCACCGCGACAGCTTCCAACTATATCACGCATTGAAAAGACAATTCTTCATGCTTTCCGCTGGATCAACAAACAAGAATGAGCGACCTGACCGAGGTTTGGGGACTATCAGCTAGGAAACAACTGCCAATGTTTCGCCAATAAAACGCCGGTACCGAGCGAGAACAGCCAGCGTTAGAGGGGCTTTAAAATATCAGATTAGTTCAGTGGCGCTGCGCAGCGTTGACACGAAGTTGACCCATCGGACAAAGCGGACCCCCTAAGCATGGACGGGCGGGACCGTCGGCCTCCAACGCCCGCCTCCGATTGCTGCCTCCGCAACGGGTCATCGTGGAGGGTCAACGCGGTGCCGAATATCAGTAGGTCGTATAAGATCGCCGTCAGGCTTGTGCGCTTTCTTGACCCGAAAAAAGCTCAGCAATCCACCGGGTTGATGAAAATTGGTCGCAAATCGTGAGAACTGCGACGACAATGGGTACGCCAATGAAGGCTCCAGGGATGCCCCATAAAAGCATCCAGAAGAACACAGCAAACAAATCCATGAACGGCGAAATCGACAGCGTCGCGCCCGCAACACGTGGCTCGATGTACCCGGTCAGGAACTGAATGAAATTTAGATATATGAATACGATGACGGCCAATTCCCAAGATTCGGACTGTGCAATGGCAAACAGGGTCAGGAGTCCGGTTGCGACAAATGGGCCGATGAACGGTATGTAATTCAAGGCGAAGGCAATGATGCCCCANGCCGAAGCAAATTCAAGGCCGCTAATCGAGGCGAATCCCCAAATCACGATGCCCGTCATGACGCACATAGCGCTCCGGATGAACATGAATTTTCGGAATCTGGCGGCAATTGTTTTGGTGGCTTGCACCAGGCCTTGACCGAGCTCTTTATTTTCTAACCTTTCCAACTTTCCCCTCGCAGTGTCTACCTCAAGTAGAGCGAGCAGAAGAAACATCAATGTCACGACCGCAAATGACACGAGGCCGTGAAGTTGTCCGGTGANTTGTTTAAAGGCGCGTATTAACCAGTTCACATCAAAATATTCCGATAGAGCGCCCGTCACGAAAATGTCGTGCTCTTCGAGCCAATGTGTCGTCTGGGTGTACAGCGTTTGAAAACGAGCGCCATTTTCAAATAGCCAATGGCCGACGACACCAAAACTCCAAATAATCAGTGACCCCAGTGCCGTGATGAACACGACCGTCACAACAATCGTAATGGCAAGCGCAAAGAGCTTCGGTACCCTGGCTTGAAGGGTGGTCTGGAGGGGCCAAACGATGGCGATGATGAATAGGGAGAAGGCAACGGGTGCAAGAATCGACGTGCAAAATAAAGCGCGGCAAAAACCAGGATTGCCGTGCAGAGACCAATCAACACCTCGATCATGCGATCTTGGACCATAGCTCTGCTTTCAGTTCGAATGTCTCGAAAGTGAAAGGGGAACAACATGCAGGAGCCGCGGTGTGACTCCTAAAATGAGCCTAGCGCGGTGCCAATTGTGAGCGGGCTACTTTACGACGCCCCGTCAGAAGACGAAATCACCGGCAACGTACGCGGCCCCAGCTGTCACGCCAGCAGCGGCGGCAATGCCGGCGCCCCCAGCTGTCCCNCCAACATCGACGCCACGCCACATCGGTCAAATAACCGAGATTAGCCGTGACACCCGCAGGCAGTTGTGCGANCGGTGCAGCTTGTGCTGTCGCGGACACGGCCACAAAAATCAAACCTGCAATCGCGATCGCAAGTACTGTCCGTAACATGTATCTCTCCCTATTTTATGATATTTCGCTCGTCGCCGAAAAAACCAGATTAGTTACATCCATCGCCCGTGTCACGTCCGCTTTTGACCCATAACGGACATCCGCGATGCGGCCAATAAACAAAAAGCCCCGGCATTGTCCGCGGCTTTTTGTTTAGGTCGCTTATCTTCCGCCAGCAAATTTTCGTCTATAATGATCTGTGGAGGGTGATCGGGAGGAATAATAACGAGAGGACAGTTATGACGCGACTGATATTCTTCACAGCGCTTACGCTTTCATTGCTCGTTCCAGCGATGAAATCCGACGCACAGCAGAAGCTGAGAAAAAATGAAACCTATTGCCTTCAATCTGGAGGACGCAGTGGCGGCATGTCGTTGCGGTGCCGATTCGAAACGCTAGCTCAATGCAGGGCGGCAAGAGTCGACCATGGTGACTGGTGCATGCTAAATCCTGCGATCCGGTTCAACAAAAGAGGCTGATAACCGACNGTGAGCTANGCGCCGAATATGCGGTCTTNGCTTCAAGTAGTCCTTCAGTCAACGGGGATCGCCGACGCAAGCGACGGGGCTACGGTTTATACATTGGCGAAAGAAATGGGGTCATTGATATGTAAAGGATCATCCCCTGGTTCGAGCGAGTGGATTACGACGCAATCAAGCGACTCCTGGCAGATCCCGACTATCTTCCCGACACCTTTGATGTGTGGCTCGATGCCACGAAGAAGCAGATTGCGGAATTGGCTGCGCGTGAAATTTTCACCGATAAGGTAGTTGTTAATTCGGAGAAGTTCTCCTCGTGGAGCCGCGCAAGCTGGCTCGATCAAAATATCGCAACCCTCCGAGCCTTCGCCGTCTCCACAGTGAAATACGTCTTGTAAAACCAATTTGCCAACTGTCACACTCAGTTCGGGAACTGAGTGTAAATGTACTATTTCACACTCAGTTTCGCATTTTTAGGGTGTTAGCGTTAGTTCAAGTTTCGAGCATAGTTGTGAGCGCTGCTCATGCTCACGTCCATGCCTGCCAACTCGGTGAGATGTCCGGACGCAAGCGAGTTCAGTATCGAAAAATTCCGTTATTTTTGATCCGTCGCTGCCATATTGGCTGGCCCCCTCCGTCCTTGATTCTTTTTAAGATGGGAAGGCCCCGTAAAATTGGGATGAGCGCGCGCAAACTGAGCGCGGGTCAACCCCTTCNGTCGATTTTGTAATTTCGGCGAGGTTCTTGCACTGTCCCGTGGTGCCCGAAAAATCCCGGATTACTGATATAAAATGCGATGGCGCAATCACTCGTGACAAGAAACTGATCGTGTTGGTCGGGTAGAAGAAGAGTTACCGCTATCGCCGTATGCAACATCTGCGCGCAGAGTGGCTAATTCGGAAATGCAGCAATGCTGGCCGCTGTATCGAGCATCGGCTGCTGGCTGACCGTGATGAAGCCGGCGCCCGGTCTATCGAGATCCTGGATCAAGAGGATCACGGCAGAAACCAGCACTCCCATTGCGTAAATCGGCAGCCGCGAACGCTGTACCTCCAGGCCAGAACCATAGCCGGCTAAGGCGCTGGCGATGATGGCGATACCATATAGCGCGATCAGGACGATGTTCGGAACTCGGTTGAATAGCGCGCTCAGGCGTTTTTCTTGGTTATCGATCATCTCATTCAGCGTCTGAATGAAGAGCCCCGTGGGGACAANGGCGCTGTCCTTCGCGGCCACNGCTTTGACCTGCTGCCAAAGCGCCTCCTGGATCGCGNTCGAACGAGCAATNGCGGTAGCCAGTTCTGATGGAGACGGCNTGCGTCGCGTCAGGTCTAATCGAATCTGGATATATTCCTGCAACAACTTGAGGCATTCCGTGTTGTGCGGTGCCGGCAGCAAGCGAGCACGCAACGCGGTGGTGCCGATGGCATTTGCCTCGTTTAGCACAGCGTCGCGCCGCGCCTCGAACCTCGATAGGGCCATCGAGAAAGTGAAACCAATCATTAATGCCAGAAGCCCAAGAATTGCGCCTTCTATTGTTGAAATATTCTCGCGCCCTCGACGGCTAGCAAGAAGGCCAAGCCAACGACCAACCTCGCTAGCAGCGAGGATAACGACAATGCTAACGACAAATATCAATTGCAGCGGATAGTTGGCCAAGTTCATCCTGGAAGCTCCCCGCACCGAAAGTACTCTATATACATACAACCGGCGGGCCAACCGCGTCCTTTCATTGACATGCCTCACGAGCTCATCGACGTCGGTCCGACGGCGCTCTGCCATGATGGCAACAGGACTGTCCGCTCGACGAGGATCGTCACTAAGAGCGCAATCGCTCTGNGTTCTCTTTTGGAAATGCCGAAATTCTCGGTCACGAAACAAAAACCCCGGCGTTGCGACCGGGGTTTTGAGTTTCATCCTGCAAAAATATTATCGTTAGTAATAGCAATACCGCTTGAGTACACCGTGTTCGTTGTAAGCCCAGTAGGTACGGTAGCAAGGGTAGTATTGAGCTGCAGCATAACCGAGTGCGAAAGCTCCAAGCGGGATGCCCCAATCCTCCCAACCATAGCCATTCCAACCATAGCCACCCCAACCATAGCCGCCATAGCCACCATACCACCCATGGCGATGGCCGTACCAAGCGTAGCGATGCCCACCGCGCCAAACATGGCCATATCCAACGTTACCAATTTTCCCAACGTGGGCATATCCAAGATGACCGATCTTCCCGACGTGGCCAACATTACCAACACGTCCAACATGCCCCATGTGACCGCCATACCCCATGTGACCGCCATGCCCAATGTGGCCGTGCACATTCGTCGTTATAGCGGGGGCCGACCCCTTAACTGCGGAACTATTCGATGCGAGTGGCAAGGCGGTGGTCGGGCTAATCGCCCCGATTAAGATCAAGCCAGCGGCACCGCTAGCGATTAACTTCTTCATATACATTGTCGTATCCCTTTCCGGTAACACCCCCTGCTAAGACTGAAATAAACGCCGACCCATATGAACCGTATGTGAATTTAATATTCATCCTGGTCGAAATGCTTTGATCTGTGTCAACGACTAAGCAATACAACGGGGCGTTGCTAACGTTTAGTTTTGTGGTGCTTGGTACCACCGCCCACACTCAGCGCATTTCGCTGGACCAGTTATTTGGGTCAGTGGTCCATCTAGTTTCGGCACAAGGAGAAGCGATTCATGTTTAAATTCGGTTCGACGGTTATGACGCTCGCGCTGCTTTTGATTTCCGCTTCGATGGCCTCGGGGCAGCAAACAAAAGCTGGACTGCTGACTTGCTATACCTCGGAGAGAATTGGTCTCATCGTCGGTTCGACTCAAAAGCTGGCTTGCACTTTTACCCCCGACTACGGACCTGTGCCGGAACATTACTTGGGCACGATCAATCGAATTGGTCCCGATATCGGCGGAACGGTTGGGGGTGTACTGACGTGGGCAGTACTTGCACCGACGAGTGGTTTACTTCGAGGGGCGCTCGCTGGCGATTATGTGGGTGCCAGCGGGGACGCTTCAATCGGTGTCGGGGTCGGCGCGCATGTTTTGGTGGGCGGCTCTAACAGATCGGTTGCTCTACAGCCGCTCTCACTCGAAGGCCAGGTTGGCCTCAACGTTGCCGTGGGTGTGGCCGGTCTCACTCTCTTTCAGTCCGATTAACGGAACAATTTAGATGCGCCGGTTATTTCATCACTAGCGAAACCCTGCCGATCGATGGCGACGAGCACGTCATCGATTGAGACAGGGGCATCAGAGTGGTGCTGACGGACAGGATTGAACTGTCGACCTCTCCCTTACCAAGGGAGTGCTCTACCACTGAGCTACGTCAGCCGCCCTGGAAAAACGGTCCTAACTGCCATGCGCGCAGACGTGCCGCAAGCCNAGGCTTGCCGAGCGTGTGGTTTCGGCGTTACCGCTTGCTGTATGATTCAGCAGCGGGAACCGAAAAACACAAAGGACGACCGTGCCGAACGGCTTTCCAAGGCACTCCGCGAAAACCTGAAGCGCCGCAAAACGCAGGCCAAAAGCCGCCGTATCAAGGAATCGGACACCATCCCGGCCGCTAAGGCCGAATTGTCTGACAAAAATTCAAAAGAGCCATGACGCAGCAGGCCTTTATTTTGTACTGCCAAGCCGGGTAAGCATGACAAAGACGTTGGGGGCGAGGGACACTATGGATCGGATCAGAATTCAGGGCGGCCGGAAGCTAAGCGGCACGATTCCGATCTCGGGGGCAAAAAATGCGGCTCTGCCCCTCATGATCGCGAGCCTCCTTACCGACGAAACCCTCATTCTTGACAATGTTCCGCGGCTCGCGGACGTCGGCCTGCTGCAGCACATTCTGAGCAACCATGGCGTCGATATCATGGTCGATGGGAAACGTGCTGGCGACGATGAAAATGCTGGCCAGACTTTACATCTTTCCGCGAAGACCATCGTTGATACGACCGCGCCCTATCATCTCGTTTCTAAAATGCGTGCCAGCTTCTGGGTTATCGCGCCGCTCGTTGCGCGTATGGGTGAAGCAAAGGTTTCGATGCCCGGCGGGTGCGCCATCGGCACGCGTCCAGTTGATTTTCATCTCGATGCGATGCGCGCATTGGGTACGGAAATTGAGATCGAAGCGGGTTATGTACTTGCACGTGCGCCGCGCGGGCTCAAAGGCGCGCGCATCAGATTCCCCAAAGTTTCGGTCGGTGCAACGCATACTGCGCTCATGGCGGCCTCCCTCGCCCTTGGCGAATCCATTATCGAAAACGCGGCGCGCGAACCTGAAGTCGCGGATGTCGCGGACTGTCTGCAGAAAATGGGTGTGATGATCGAGGGCGCTGGCACTTCGACAATCCGAGTACAGGGCGTAAAACATCTTCACGCCGCGAGGCATGCGGTGCTTCCCGATCGTATCGAGACCGGCACTTACGCGATGGCTGTTGCCATGACCGGCGGCGATGTTGTGCTCGCAGGCGCTCGACCCGAGCTTTTGCAAGAGGCGCTCGATGTTCTCCGTAAAGCTGGAGCGGCGATTACGGTAACCAATCAAGGAATTCGTGTTGCACGCGACGGAACGGCTCTTGCTCCCGTGCAAGTCACGACCGAGCCCTTNCCGGGCTTCCCGACCGACTTGCAGGCTCAGCTTATGGCCTTGATGTCGCGTGCGCGCGGTACNTCGAAAATCACCGAAACGATCTTCGAAAACCGCTTCATGCATGTGTCGGAACTGTCNCGGCTCGGCGCTCGGATTCATCTCGACGGTGATACTGCAAGTGTCGAAGGTGTCGAGCGGTTAAAGGGCGCACCGGTGATGGCGACGGATCTTCGCGCCTCGGTTTCGCTGGTCATTGCAGCACTCGCCGCCGAAGGCGAAACCGTGGTTCATCGCGTTTATCATCTCGATCGCGGTTTTGAGNGGCTTGAGCAGAAACTCGCCCGTTGCGGTGCCGCTATCGAGCGCGTTGCAGGCTGATTNACGTTTAAATCGATAAGGCGCTTGCGAAGTNTCGCGCGCGCCGCTATTTCGCGCGGGCGGAAGGACTCCCCATGGATGCCAGTGACACGAATGCACTGAAACTGATGGCGCTCGATACGGAAGATCTCGCAGTGATTTCCGCGCACTTGCAGGATGCCGTGGCGAAAGTCGCCGATATGGCGTTCTTGCCGGGCGAGAAGCGCTTCGCAATGGTATTGAACCGCTTCGACTGGGAAACGGCGGATAAGGGCATCCCGGTTCGCCGCCGCTCAGGCATCCATTTTGAGCGTGTGATGAGTGCAAAGACGCGCGGGATCGATCTTACAAAACGCGACGCAGTGATCAATTTGTTGGCGGTGGAATTTGAGGAAAAGGCCTCGCCGTCGGGCGTCGTCACGTTATTCTTTTCAGGTGATGGCTTGATTCAACTTGAAGTCGAATGCCTCGAGGCGTCGCTCTCCGATCTTGGACCGCAGTGGCTGGCGCAAAAGCGCCCGCACCACGCCGACGAATGATATAGAGTAAAGAAATGCCGATCCGTTTGAATACGCGCGACGCCGATTTCGCCGCACGTTTTTCCGCATTTCTCGCGACCAAGCGGGAGGCTGCGGAGGACGTAGAACAGGTCGTGCATGCCATCATTAAGGACGTGGCCACGAATGGCGACCGTGCACTGCTCGAGTTCACCAGAAAATTCGATCGTGTTGATCTCGGTAAAATCGGAATGCGAGTTTCCCAGAGCGAAATCAAGACGGCATTTAATGCAGTCGACAAGGAAACGCGGACCGCGCTCAAATTCGCAAAGGAACGGATCGAGGTTCATCATCGCCGCCAACTACCACAAGATCTGCGCTATACCGACGCGCTCGGCGTAGAACTCGGCCACCGCTGGACGCCTGTCGAGTCAGTCGGACTTTACGTTCCGGGTGGCACGGCAGCGTATCCTTCCACAGTGTTGATGAATGCGGTGCCTGCCAAAGTCGCGGGCGTGAAACGGCTGGTGATGGTTGTGCCAACACCGGACGGAAAATTATCGCCATCTGTTCTTGCGGCTGCCAAAATCGCGGGCATCGAGGAAATTTACCGTATCGGAGGAGCGCAAGCGGTTGCAGCTCTTGCTTATGGCACGGCGACCATTGCGCCCGTCGCGAAGATCGTTGGTCCCGGCAATGCCTATGTCGCCGCAGCAAAACGCCTGGTCTTCGGGCGTGTCGGTATCGACACGATTGCCGGTCCTTCGGAAGTGCTAGTACTCGCCGATAGCGAGGCAAACCCTGATTGGATCGCATCCGATCTTTTGGCGCAGGCCGAGCACGATACCGCCGCGCAATCAATTTTAATGACCTCCGACTCCAGGCTCGCAGAAGAGGTTGAGCGCGCCGTAGCGCGCCAACTGCAATCGCTTCCGCGTTCAGAGATTGCCGGTGCAAGCTGGCGCGATTACGGCGCGACTATTCTCGTACGCGAGTTGAATGAAGCTCCCGCCTTAATTGATCGGCTCGCTCCGGAACATCTAGAAATTATCGCTGCGGATGCGGAACGTCTCGCTGCGTGCATCAATCACGCGGGCGCGATTTTCATCGGTGGCAATACGCCGGAGGCGATCGGCGATTATGTTGGCGGTTCGAATCACGTCTTGCCGACCGCGCGTGCTGCACGCTATGCGTCGGGTTTAAGCGTGCTCGATTTCATGAAGCGCACATCGATCCTAAAATGTGGGCCGGAACAGCTCATGAAACTAGCGCCCGCGGCGATTGCGATTGCCCGCGCGGAAGGACTCGAGGCGCATGCCCGTTCACTCGAGATGCGCATGAAGCTCAACAAATTATGAGCGCGAAGAATCCGAACCGCCTTGTAGCAGTCACGCTCGACGAAGCTTCCATCGGCCGGGCCAGTCCGGACGTAGAGCACGAACGTGCAATCGCAATCTACGATCTATTGGAAGAAAATAGCTTCGATCCGATTGGCGATCCCACAGGACCGTACACGCTAAAGATTGCGCTCGTGGAACGGCGGCTTGCTCTTGAAGTGACGCGTGAAGATGGATCGCCGGTCATCACGCATCTTCTCTCACTTACGCCGTTTCGCCGCGTCGTGAAGGATTATTTCATGATGTGCGAGACCTATTATTCAGCAATCCGGACTGAGTCGCCGGCCAAGATNGAGGCNATCGATATGGGGCGGCGCGGGCTGCACAATGAAGGCTCCGAACTTTTGATNGAACGATTAAAGGATAAAATAGCCGTCGACTTCGATACTGCGCGCCGTTTGTTCACGCTTATCTGTGCGCTGCATTGGAAGGGTTAGTCGAGAATGAATGAGGCCGCACGCGGCCAGCCACAGGCCGTTTTATTCGTGTGCGGGCATAATCAAATCCGATCGCCGATGGCCGCAGCGCTAACGAAGTATTTGTTCGGAAAATCGCTTTATGTCAGTTCGGCCGGTGTGCGTAAGAGCGAGGCTGATCCCTTTGTGACAGAGGTGATGGAAGAGATCGGTCTTGACCTCTCTAAGCATAAGCCCCTCACCATTGAGGAGATCGAGGAATATGAGGGGCTGAATTTCGATCTTATCGTCAGCCTCTCGCCCGAAGCGCATCACAAGGCGCTCGATCTCACCCGGACACTTGCTTTCAATGTCGAATATTGGCCAATTCCGAATCCGGCCCAAACCGAAGGCAGCCGTGAACAGCGGCTCGAAGCCTATCGCGTCGTCCGCGACGATTTGATGAGGCGCATTAAAGCACGCTTCGATTGGCACCGCTCGGGGGCGGATTGAGGATGAAGCTCTAGTTCACATCCAAGCCATATTCGGTTAGTTTTCGCGTCGACTCGAGGGTTTCCCGCCCGCTATCTCCACCCCGAAGAACGAAGGCAATCGCCGATGATGGGCCGGTCGAAGCTTGTACTTGCCTCGGGCTCGCCGCGTAGGCTCTCGCTGCTCAATCAAGCCGGCATCGAACCGGACTCGCTTGAGCCCGCCGAAATCGACGAGACACCGGAGCGTGGAGAATTACCCCGCACGCTCGCGGTACGGCTTGCGCGTGAGAAAGCGCTGAAAGTTCAGGAGCGCCTGCGCGCGCAAGACGAAGTCAAAGACGCCTACATCATCGCTGCCGATACGATTGTCGCTGTTGGCCGTCGCATCATGCCGAAACCCGAATTGATGGAAGAAGCCGCTTCGTGCCTGCGGCTCTTGTCCGGTAGAACGCACCGCGTTTATTCCGGCCTTTGTGTAATCACACCGCGGGGGGCGGTGAAAACAANNCTTGTTGAAACGCGCGTTCGTTTCAAACGGCTTTCCGACGAGGATGTGGAGAGCTATCTCGCCTCAGGAGAGTGGCGAAACAAGGCGGGCGGTTATGCGATCCAGGGGCTCGCCGGCAGCTTCGTTGTGAAGCTCGTCGGGTCGTACACGAATGTCGTGGGCCTGCCGCTCTATGAGGCGATCGCGATGTTACAGGGCGAAGGCTTCCCTGTGCATTTCAGTTGGCTCAGTCAGCAATAATCTGATCAAAGAAGTTGCGGCGGAGGAAACATGAATCTCGCGTTATGGCTTGAGCGAGCAGGACGGTCGCATCCGGCAGCGCCCGCGATTGGTTATGGGAAAAGAATCGCAGCTGATTATGGCGAACTAGCAGGGCGCGTGGCGAGGATAGCGGGCGCGTTGCGCGAGGCCGGTATCGCGCCGGGAGAACGCGTCGCAATCGCATCTAAAAACAATACGGATTATCTCGCGCTCCTGTTCGGNATCTGGCACGCGGGGGCCGCTGCCGTTCCCGCTAACGCGAAACTGCATGGTGCTGAACTCGGCTATATTCTGGAGCATTCCGGCGCGCGAATCTGTTTTGCATCGGAAGGCCTGGACGATGAAATCGCCCCGCATGCGCCGAAGGGTCTGGAGCGGCTGGTTCGGATCGGAGGCGGCGAGTATGAAAGATTTCTTGACGCCGATCCGATATCCGTCGAACCGCGTCTTGGCGACGATCTTGCCTGGCTTTTCTATACGTCCGGCACGACGGGCAAGCCCAAAGGCGCGATGTTGACGCATAAGGTNTTGTCATGGGCGAGTCATGCCTATGCATCCGAAGTTGATCCTGTGACGCCAGGAGATGTGATCTTGCACGCAGCTCCGCTCAGTCACGGTTCAGGTCTCTATGCGATTCCACATATCGGCCGTATGGGGGTGAATGTTGTGCCGGAGTCTGCAAGCTTCGAGCCTGACGAAATTTTCTCGCTGTTTGAAACATGGCAGCGGCCTTCGATGTTTGCGGCCCCCACGATGATTAAACGTCTCGTCGAGAGCCGCGCGAATTGTAATCCCGGAAAAATTCGCACNCTGATTTGGGGTGGAGCACCAATGTATGTCGAGGATGCGCTGAAGGCGATCGATCGATTTGGTCCTTGTCTCGCGCAAATCTATGGGCAGGGTGAAAGCCCTATGACAATTAGTTATCTCGCAAAGCAGGAAATTGCCGAGCGCGATCATCCGCGCTGGACTGAGCGTTTGGGTTCCGCCGGGCGGCCTTACGCCTGTGTTGAAGTGAAAGTTGCGGACGAGCAGGATCGTTCGCTACCTGCCGGGATCCCCGGAGAAATTCTTTGNCGCGGTGATGTCGTCATGAAAGGCTATTGGAAAAATCCGGAAGCCACCGCAAAAACCCTGAGAGACGGCTGGCTGCATACCGGCGATATCGGTGTGTTCGACGACGACGGTTATCTAACGCTCAAGGATCGTTCGAAGGATCTGATTATATCCGGNGGCTCAAACGTTTATCCGCGCGAGGTAGAAGAAGTCCTTCTTCAACACGAAAAAGTTCGTGAGGTGTCGGTCATCGGTCGTCCAGATCGGGAATGGGGCGAAATCGTCGTCGCTTATGTCGTTGGGGAATCCAAAGCGACCGATCTCGACAAGTTCTGCCTCGAACATATCGCGCGATTTAAGCGGCCGAAAGATTATATTTTCGTCGATGCGCTACCGAAGAACAATTACGGNAAAATCCTGAAAACAGAGCTGCGTGAGATNGATTCTGCGCGCCGGGAGAAGCAAAAGCATGGCTGACCGGCTTAAGGAAAAAGTCGCGCTTGTCGTCGGCGCCGGTTCGATCGGTCCCGGCTGGGGAAACG
>Ga0031654_10000072_pt1 | contig 20116 bp, 20 predicted proteins | sample FrelakmetCRP12CR_FD_55268 | JGI IMG/M metagenome (GOLD analysis project Ga0031654, IMG submission 55268) | Freshwater lake sediment microbial communities from the University of Notre Dame, USA, for methane emissions studies - CRP12 CR | ecosystem: Environmental > Aquatic > Freshwater > Lake >...
GTAGTAATTCCAAACGCAGAAGGAAATCGAACGACGCCCTCCGTAGTAGCTTTCGTGAAGAATGAACGAGTTGTAGGCGAGATTGCAAAAAGGCAGGCGATTACTAATCCAGATCACACGATTTCGTCTATAAAAAGGAAGATGGGCTCCGACTTCACGGTCGCCATTGAAGGTAAGACCTACACACCACAAGAAATCTCAGCAATGATCATACAGAAATTGCGGCAAGATGCTGAGAATTATCTTGGTGAGAAGGTGAGCCAAGCCGTTGTCACTGTACCTGCGTATTTCAACGATAGTCAGCGTCAAGCCACGAAAGACGCGGGTACTATAGCAGGTCTTGAAGTCTTGCGGATTATTAATGAACCAACAGCATCTGCCCTCGCGTACGGCTTGGATAAAGCAGAAGATCAGAAGATTTTGGTTTTTGATCTTGGCGGCGGAACATTTGACGTGTCGATATTGGATATCGGTGACGGGGTATTTCACGTAAAAGCTACTAACGGCAACAACCTGCTCGGTGGCGATGACTTTGATCAAAGGATTATCGATTATCTTGCCGATCAGTTCAAGAAGGACCATGGCATCGATCTCAGAAACGACAAGATGGCCTTGCAGAGGCTCAAGGAGGCGGCAGAGAAGGCTAAGATCGAGTTGTCAACGCTGACCAGTGCGGCGGTGAACCTCCCGTTTATTACGGCAGATCAAAACGGCCCAATGCACATGGATATGTCGTTGACGCGGGCGCAGTTTGACAAGCTTACAGAGGATTTGGTCGAAAAGACGATGGGGCCGATGAGACAGGCTATGAAAGACGCAAAGCTTGAGCCAAAGGATATCGACCGCATCCTACTAGTCGGCGGCTCTACTCGCACTCCTGCGGTGCAAAACGCGATAAAGCAGTTCTTAGGCAAAGAGCCTGATCGTGGCATTAACCCGGACGAATGCGTGGCAATCGGCGCTGCAATCCAAGCCGGTATTCTTGTCGGCGAGGTGAAAGACGTGTTGCTGCTCGACGTCACTCCCTTATCCTTGGGAATAGAAACCCTCGGCGCCGTATTCACTAAACTGATAGAGAAGAATACCACCATTCCTACCAAGAAATCTCAAGTTTTTTCGACTGCAGCTGATAGCCAGACCTCTGTTGAGATTCACGTGCTTCAAGGTGAACGGGAAATGGCTGTCGGCAACAAAACCCTCGGGCGATTTCAGTTAGTTGGAATCCCCCCTGCGCCGCGAGGCGTTCCCCAAATCGACGTCACTTTCGATATAGACGCTAACGGTATTGTGCACGTTTCGGCAAAGGATTTGGGAACGGGCAATGAGCAGAAGATTACCATCACGTCGACGAGCGGTCTTAGTAAAGAAGAGATTGACCGCTTGATGAAAGATGCTGAGGCCCACGCTGATGAGGATCGAAAGAAGAAAGAAGAAGCGGAGATCAGAAATGGCGCGGATTCTATGGTATATACGGCCGAAAAAACGTTGAGAGAGTCTGGAGATAAGGTCGACGCTTCTAATAAGAGCAAGGTTTCGACCGAAATCGAAAAAGTGCGAGAGGCCCTCAACGGTACAGACATCCAGGCCATTAAACAGGCAACAGAACAACTAACGAACACGATATATCAAATTACGACCGAGCTCTACGCTAAGACTGCAGAAGATGCAAAACAAGAACCCCCGACCGAAGAATCGGACTACGAGGTAGTCGACGAGAAGTAGTGCGTTAATAGACCTCATGAATCGTGATTATTACGAAGTGCTAGGAGTTGACAAAACTGCCACAGAGGCAGAGATAAAGAAAGCCTATCGAAAACTTGCCTTAAAATATCATCCTGATGTGTGCCCCGACAAAAGCGAGGCAGAAGACAAGTTTAAGGAGATTACTGAGGCTTATGAGACACTCAGCAATCCAAGCAAACGCTCAACCTACGACAGGGTTGGCCACGCAGGTTTCGAGCAAGCTTCATCTGGCGCAGGATTCAGTAATTACAGCGGATTTGGCGACTTTTCAGATATTTTTGAGACATTCTTCGGAGGGGGCGTTGGTACCAGTCCATTCGGAACCCAAACAAGGACGCGTCCGACAGGTCCGCGAAGGGGTCCGGATCTACAAGCCGACGTCGAAGTGTCATTTGAAGAGTCTATTTTTGGGGCTGAAGTCAAACTAAAAGTATCTCGATATCAACGCTGTGATGACTGCGCAGGAACCGGCGCCGAACCAGGCAGTGATATAAAAACGTGTCCTTCCTGTGGTGGCAGAGGCGAGATACAGCGTGCTCAGAACATCTTTGGGGGCCAGGTAATCAGGATCGAAACTTGCCCTGAGTGTCAAGGTGAGGGTAAAATATTCGAGACCAAATGCAAGCATTGTAAGAGTACTGGAAGGATCAGATCGACGAAGACAGTCCCTATCAAGGTTCCAGAAGGGGCATATTCAGGCTTACATATCCGAAAAGCGGGTGAAGGTTCTGTCGGGGTCCATGGCGGGCCCCCAGGTGATTTGCTTATAGTTATACACGTTAGACCACATCCCGTGTTCAAACGCGAAGGCGATGACATCTATTGTGACGTAACTATAAGCGTCTCAACGGCAGCGTTGGGCGGGAAAATCGAAGTACCGTCTGTATATGGCGCTTTAATGGTAGATCTTCATGCAGGAACGCAAAGCGGTACAACGATACGTTTGAAAGACAAGGGCGCCCCAAGCATTCACGGGCGTGGTCGGGGCAGTCAATATACGACGTTAATCGTTGAGATTCCAAAGAATCTGACCGAAAGGGAAAAAGCGCTTTTTCAAGAGCTTGCATCTATAAGCGGCGAAACAATCGTGAAAGCCAGCCGTAAGTCCAAAGTCTTTAGCACGGTCAAAGATGTTTTTGGCGCTAGCGATTGAACCAATTCAACCATGTATTCGCTTGCGTTGAATGAAGATGCTTTAGGTAAAATCCTAAGGCAGCTCAAACGCTTCATAAAAGCCAGAGTGCAATCTGCCAATGCTCAAGGAGCAGTTGTTGCTTTGAGTGGGGGGATTGATTCGTCAGTTGTCGCGGCATTGGCGCACGACGTTGTAAATACGAAAGCGTTGATATTGCCTGAAAAAGGAGTTACGTCAGAGCAAGACGTGCTCGATGCAACTTCTATCGCTGAAGCGTATAAGCTCTCGTTTACGATAATTGACATCAATGACCTAGTCAACTGCTTCAAAGAATCGGCGAAGCCCATCCTGCCTGCTCACACACTCGACCAACTTCCAATAGCCGAGGCAAATTTGAAGCCTCGAATTAGAATGGCCCTCAACTATGTCGCATCGAACGCTGAACGCCGACTAGTTTTGGGAACAGGCAATCGAACAGAGCTGCTCACTGGCTACTTCACCAAGTACGGCGACGGCGGTGTGGACGTTCTGCCTATCGGTGGCCTCTACAAGACTCAAGTTTTTCAGCTAGCGCGACATCTAAATATTCCGGAAAGAATAATTTCGAAGGCGCCCTCAGCTGGACTGTGGTTAGGACAAACAGATGAGGAAGAACTAGGCATCTCCTATTCGCTGCTCGATCGAATTTTGTGTGAACTAGTAGATAAGACGAAAACTGTTGAGGAAACAGCCCAACTGCTGGGCGTGGAATTGCGTCAAGTTCAAGCAATCTCCGAGCAAGTACAGCGCGCTACACACAAAAGGCGAGCCCCTCTGGTTGCACAGATAAGGTGAATCTCGCTTTCGAGTTTGCGTCGAGCTCAAACGCAGAATCCGCGCCAAGTCAACTTGGAGCGATTTTGAGGTCAATTGCGATATGATATTGACGTGGAGCGTATGATCTGACCTTCTTAAGATGAATCGTTTCAACGGTCCTATCATGATTTCTTACAAACTCATTGACTCTTTCAATGGTTTCAGGAAACTCGTTTTCAGGTTTCACGTCGTAGTAATGGACAAAGCCGCCGCCGCTGCTGAGTATGGTCAAGGCTTCGCCTAAGAAATTGAAGGCACTGTGCGGCAAATTCATAATAACACGATCTGCTGCACCTGTAAATCTGGGTGCTAGGTCTTTTGCGTCGCCCAAGCAAGCCTTGACGTTATGTAACTTGTTCAATTCGATGTTCCTTTTCAGGTAATGAAAAGCAGCAGGGTTCAACTCAAATGCGATTGCTTTTTTTACTTTCTTTGCTAGTAATACGGTAAAAGGCCCGGCACCGGCAAACATGTCAGCAACGGTCTGATTCGACTGCGCCAATTCAACCAAGCGGTGTCTTTCTGTCGCTAAGCGTGGGCTGAAATAAACTCTCGAGACATCGATCAGCAGTCTGGAACCGTACTCTTTGTGTTCTGTCTCCGTCCGTCTCTCGCCAGCAACGAAGATGAGATCTTTCAGTCTGTACTCGCCACTCACTCCGCTAACCGCAGCGAGAACAACTTTGATGTGATTTTGCGTCTCCAAAAGTTCGGTCGCGGCAGCTCGAGCACCATCGAACCAACCGATTATAGCAATGTCCCCAATTGTATCGTAACTGATTCCAAGCCTCGCCCGAAGCTTTTGCGGCCGAAGGTCAACGTGGCATGCTTCCACGTTATAGCGGTATTCGTGCGGCCCTCCTTTGAACGGTATATGAAGCCGTCCGTTTCGTTCTTCTATTTTGTATCTCTCATCCAAGAGTCTAAGCTCCTTGAGCTCTCTCCTGACCCGCTCGCCTTCTTTTTTTGGCACGGTGACGCACCATTTTTTTTGCGACACAAGCATCTGCTCGATAAGAGAACGCTCGAAGTTATCTTTTTTCTGGTCTTCGACAAGGTGCGCATGCAAACAAGACTAACGATGTCAATCTGAGAGAGAAAAAGCTATTGCATTTGCCGCCAAGCTATTTGCCGAATTCTTTCTCGGATCGGGGTAGTTCGGTGCTGACATTCATTGGTCTGGGTCTATTTGATGAAAATGATATATCAGTGAAAGGACTGAAAGCGATCGAAAACGCCGATGTGATATACGCTGAGTTTTATACTTCAAAGCTGGTAGGAACAACAATTGAGAAGCTTGAAGGAGTCTATAAGCGCGAAATCCATTTGCTTGGCAGAAACGACGTGGAGCAAGCTCCCGACAAGAACGTCCTAAGAGATTCTAAACACAAGAATGTTGCCTTCTTAACTGCAGGCGACGCGATGATTTCTACAACACACGTCGCTTTGAGAATACGGGCGCACAACCTAGGGATAAGCACCCAAATTATTCACGGTGCGTCGATCACTACCGCAGTTTGTGGATTGACTGGCCTTCAAAACTATCGTTTTGGCAAGTCGGCGACCATTGCTTTTCCTTACAAAGAAATCTCAGATATGCCTTACAATACAGTCGCGTTGAATCTAAGGAATGACCTCCATACGTTGCTCTTTTTGGATATCCAAGAAGAATTTATGACGCTTGGACAGGGAATAAAATTGCTACTTCACAGCGAAAACGAGAAAGGACGAGATCAATGGGCCTCTTTACTAGGGGTTGGCATTGCGAGGGCAGGGTCACGCTCACCAACTGTGAGAGCAGACACGCTGGGGAAGCTTAAAGAATACGACTTCGGCCCGCCACTGCACATTCTTGTCATTCCGGGATCACTTCATTTTGTAGAAAAAGAGGCGCTTCAAACGTTTGCTGGTGCTTAAAATGTCGGAAATCGTGGAGAAGGTGGCACGTTATGAAGCAATGCTTCGCGTTGAGCTTGAACATGTAGAAATCAGTTCCAACAATAAGACTTCAACAGATTTTTTAGTCATGGCGCGGTCTTATTATAAAGATGGGCTTCATTTTCGAGCTATCGGCGATTTAGTCAACGCTTTGGTGTGCTTTAGCTATGGCCATGGATGGCTTGATGCAGGAGTTCGCGTAGGGGCCCTTCGGACTGAACAAACAGCTTAAACGGCAGCTCTTCGATCCAACAAGCGATAGCGTCTTTGGAAGAATCGCGCTATAAGAAAATTAATTAACTGTGCAGGCTTAAGAGAAAGTATGCCCGACTATTATGTCACACTCGAGGCAGCATGGCTTGTAAAAGACGTCAAATCGGTAGATGATGCTATAGGCATAGCGATAGCGGAGACTGGCAAGCGTTTAAACCCGAAGCTCAGCAAGGTTGAAGTCGCAGTTGGGTCGATATCTTGTCCCGCGTGTGGAGAAACATTAGACAGTGCGTATTTAGTGGCGAAAACAGCCCTCGTCGGATTGATACTTGAAATCAAAATATTAAATGCCGAAAACGAGTCCCACGCAGCAAAAATCGCAAAGTCAGTAATAGGCAAAGCTTTGGTAGACGTGCCGCTTAAAGCAATTGACGTTATTCTAAAAGAAGACTGACACTTGGCTGTTCTAATTAAACGCGGAGACTGGATGCGTTTAGCTGCTTTGATTTCGGGGGGCAAGGACTCAATCTGCGCACTAACGTGCGCGTCGTATGCACACGAAGTGGTGCAATTGGTGAACATTCAACCGGTAGAAGACTCATTTATGTATCACACACCGTGTGTGGATGTCGCCCCTCTAATTTCGCAAGCTGTCGACATCCCACTGACATCGGGCGTATCTTCTTCATATAAGGACGAGTTGGTCTTACTAAGTAGCTTGCTGCAAGATCTCGAAGTGGACGGGGTTGTAGTGGGTACGATAGCATCAAACTACCAGATGAGTCGATTTAAAACGCTCTTCGACAAGCTGCAGTTGGACCTGTATGCACCCCTTTGGAACAAAGGTAGTGAACATCTGCTACGAGCAATGGCGCGCTTAATGCAGATTACTATCGTTCAGGTCGCGGCGGATGGATTGGATGAATCGTGGCTAGGTCGTTCAATGGATGAAGAAGCGGTTAACGATTTATCTGTTTTGCATCAAAGATACGGAGTGCATATTATGGGGGAAGGGGGGGAGTACGAAACGCTCGTCCTCGATGCGCCTATCTTTCACAAACGCATTAAGATAATCAGTTATGAAAAGAAGTGGTTTGACGGACAGTGCAGAGGATATATAGAGATTCGTAAGCTAGAACTTGAAGAAAAAAGCAGAGCGAATAGATGAAGCTTAGGTTGTTTGGGCCGAAGGAGAAAGTCGTAAAGGGGATGGAAGAGCGGACTGCTGGACTGATGAAATATGTCTTTACAGCGCCACGATGGAAAAACACGATCCCATTTACGCTTGCATTGTCTCTCGTGGTCGGCGCGGGCGTCTTTAACCTTGGGTTGAGAGACAATCTTCTCGCTGGCTTGGTCCTTATTGGCATCCCAGCAGTGCTGGCCGCCGCTTTTACACATCCGCTGGCTCGGCTGTTGCAAGGAACTATGACCATCAATCGTTCCGCTTTGTTGGCGTTCGTCGGAGCCATAATTATTAGCATTTTTTGTATCATCGGTGCGGTGATTTCGTTTGTTACAGGTTGGCAACTGACGTTTTCAGCGTACGTCATGTCATTAGGCGTAGTTTTTGCTTTCAGGCTTTTAGTACTGATGGCCACAACGATGAAGAGCGTTGCCCGAAATGTAGGCCCTGCTTCACTTCAAACAATATTTGGGGCTATTTTCTTGCCGTTATTCGGGGTCACGGGCTACGTCGTGAATTTAGTCATAATAATTATCATTTTCACGGTGGGGACGCTAGTATTCATACGGTACATCGATGCACCTTTAAGAAAGTCGTTCGGCGTTAGCGGCATAGATTTTATTCGCGGCTACATTGCGCAAGCAGTCGACGGCGCCCCTGGGATGGAAGACTTCTTTAAGAAGATAGGCGAAGCTGTGACAGTTCCCGTCACTACCCTGTCCTTTAGGTCCAAAGAACAGCTTAAAGCCACTTTTGTTATCCCAGCCGTACATCCAGGTCCAGTCGGTGATCTTGGCGGCGGGAATCTGCCTGTGAGGGTAGTGGAGAATCTCGATGGCGGAGAGGTTTTAGTTCCCCACGGAACCGCGACGCACGATTTCAATTTAGTTTCGTCAAAAGAGTCACTGAAAATAATTGAAGCTGCGGTACGCGCGCTGGAAGACACCCAATATAGCACAGACGCATCAAAATCAATTAGAGTAAAGAAAGGTCAGGTAAAACTTCTCGCTCAAAGATTTGGCACCTCAATTCTGTTTATATCGACTTTGTCGCCCGAATCTACAGAGGATATTGAATTTGGGCTTGGTCTGGTTGCTAGTGCTGAAGCGAGAACACAGGGTGTGCGATTTTCTGCGTTGATTGATGCACACAACTGCACGGCCCCATATGCATCATCCATATGGGCGGGCACGAAGAATTCATTCGATCTGATAGACGCGATTAGGGAAGCCTCGTCACGACTGATGCTAACAGAACCCCTTGAAACTGATATAAAGCTTGGAATAGCTAGTAGGGGGCCTATTTTCAGACGAGACGAGGGTATGGGTGATCTCGGAATTCAGGTTGCTTTGGTTGACGTTGCAGGACAGCGAACAGCGTACATCTTGGCGGATGCTAATAACATGGTGCCAAATTTGCGGGAAATGGTTGTCAGCGCTTTGAAAGTCGATGAAGCGGAAATCATGACCACTGACAACCACGTCGTGAACTCCTTTGGTGGTGCGAACTGGTTGGGGCTCAGAGCCGACAACGGCGTTCTGTTGAAGACGATCATAGAGCTTGTTGATGAGGCAGAGGGGGACCTAGAGCCGGTTTCTTTTGGGATGAACACCCAACAAGCTACAGGTGTATCTGTTTTTGGCTCGCAAAAGACTGCACAGCTCGCAAGCACAGTAAATGCTATAATGGCAATGGGCGGCGCCTTAGCAATCTCCGTGATTATTGCGTCTGTAGCTATATCGTTGTTACTCGTTCTGTTCAATTCTTAGCGCGGCGCTCGTTCACCGTTTAGAGATGAAATAACGCTTAGATCTACCGATGGGTGAAGTAACACGTTATTTTTGTCAATCCGTCTCGTTCCACCCGATCAACTCTAACAAATCCGTAACGTTCAAATTGCACCACGTTGTCTAGTTCATTTTCAATGCCAGCTTCGCCAACTCCTACATCGACGCCGCTCGGCGTGAGTACCTGAACAAGAGGCCCTTCAGGTGGGGCCCAGTGGATTATTTTCGTGCCTTTCACTATTTCGTCCCCGGCATATTCTGCTTCTAGAGGCTCTTTGCTCACAATTAGAACGTTATAAAGGTCCTTCAATCGCACCAAATCGCCTAGAGAAAATGTATTGTCTTTTGTACTTATGCAAACGTCTGCTTCGACGGGAATCTCTCTGTACACATTAGGATCTGACGGGTGCAGCGGTGCATGGGCTATGGTGGGGGTGCTTTCGGCTATGTGCATCAGGACCGGATCATCTACGAAGAAATACCTNTGAGCAACCGGGTCCACGATTTTTCTATTCTCAGCGTAGAGGTTCTCTAGGCTCACGCTAATATCCGATTCGTTAACGCCAAGCTTCATAATAAAGCGCTTGATTGCTTCTGGAGTAAAACCTCGCCTCCGCAAAGCCCTTAGTGTTGGGAGTCTAGGATCATCCCACCCGCTGTAAAGTCCCTCGCTAATCTGCTTCTTCAGCGCACTTGTTGAAAACTTGCCGAATTCGTGTACACTAATCCTTCCCCAATGCAAGGTGAACGGGTACTCCCACCCCAGATGGTTGTAAAGGAACTTCTGTCTTTTTTCACTATCACGCAAATCTTTTCCTCTAATTATATGCGTGACCCCTAGCTCGTGGTCTTCAATGGCCGATTCGAAATCAAGCAGCGGCCACACTCGAAATGTTAGTCCTCTGGGGTGCGTCAGATCGACAATTCGGAAGCCTATCCAGTCTCGTAAAGCAGGATTTTTATGGNTTATATCAGTTTTAATTCTTAAAACAGCTTCTTTTTCGCTAAAATGTCCGTCGAGCATTTGTTTCCAAAGCTTCATATTCAGTTTAGGTACATTGTCTCGATCAGGACACGCCAATCCTGCNTCTTTAAACATCTTAAAGTGCTGTTGGGGACAAGTGCAAACATAAGCCGCTCCCATTGCGATGAGTTTTTCGGCGTAATGGTAATATACCTCCATTTGGTCGGAAGCGTTAACCACGACGTTTGGGGTCGCACCAAGCCATTCGCAATCCTCTANGTACCACGCGTACGCTTCAAGCATTGGCCGCTTCGTTTGAGGGTCGGTATCATCAAAACGCAAAATAAATGTACCGTCGTATCTTCTAGCGTATTCAGAATTAACAACAATTCCGCGTGCGCTGCCGAGAGTCGCGGGCCCATTGGGATTAGGTGCGAATCGCATGATCACGCGTTCGTCGTGCGGAAGCTCTGGGAGAAGGGTCTTCTTGCCTTGCTGCTGNCCTTCGTGACTTAGCAGTTCTGGGGCTATTTCTTCGAGCAATTCTCTCTGTTNATCGAGTGTCAGGACGTTGACCNCATCTACGACGTAGTCCATTGAGCTTGATATTACTGAGGCTTGCTGTCTAAGTGCGGGATAATCGCCAATAAGCTTTGATATGACGGCACGTCGGTCTGCCTTGCCTCCGTGTCGAATCGCATTTTGAAGAGCTCGTGTTTTGATCTCTGTGCTTAAAACCTGAGGATCCACTCGATCGCCTCGACTAATAACAATCAATATACTCTGGTAATCATATGGTCCGCGAGTGCGAGTAAACTATTTTTTGCCTCTGAATCGGCTATAACAGCGAGTCGCGACTTACCGACTTTCAGAAGCTCTCGCGCTTTTTCCATAGCGTAATCGATCGATCCAGCATTCTGTAACGCTTCAATCGCTTTGTCGATTTCATTTTCTGTCGTAAGTTTAGATGGGTCAAGCGTTAATCCATGCTTAAGCCCGTGTATCATGATGAGCGTCATCTTGCCTTCTGTGAGGTCGCTTGCTCTGTCTTTTCCGAGCACTTCGTATGGCGTAATTAGGTCGAGTACGTCATCGCGGATCTGAAAACTAATACCAATAGCAATGCCAAATTCCCAAAGAGCGTGCACTTCATCCTCAGTGCCGCCTCCGAGTATGCCTCCCATAGCAAGACTAGCTGCATAAAGGACAGCGGTCTTTTTTTGAACCATATCTAGGTAGTCTGCCTCCGATACGTTCCGATTATGCTCGAACGTGATGTCGAGCCACTGTCCTTCGCAGATGTGTAAACATGCCTTGGCGAGTAGCCGAAGACATTTTATTACCTTGTCTGGTTCTTTTCTTGTATAAGAAAGCACTTCAAAGGCTTTGGCGTACAATGCGTCGCCTGCTAAGACGCCTTCTGACATCCCCCACTTTGTGTGAACGGTCTCAATGGAGCGTCTCGTCTCATCAGCATCCATGATATCGTCATGAATTAATGTAAAATTGTGGATGAGCTCTACGGAGACCGCGGCGGGAATTATCGTGTCTATAGCGATGTCAGGATCCACCGTTTGGGCAGCCATTAGCAAAACTGAAGGCCGCAGCCTTTTCCCGCCTGCTTGAATGAGATGCCGGGCAGCTCTGTACAATTCTTCGGGAAAAACTACCGGGACATAATCATTTAGCGCATTGTCGATCATATCCTTTCTTTTGCCTAAGTCGTGGCTCAAACAGCTCATTTTTGGCATCTCCATGAAAGCGCTGCGATTTCACTAACGATATGCGGCTCTAGGGCGGTTTCCTCTTGGCTTCTAAGGTTTTACCGAAATGTTCTGGCCGTTTCTTAAAAGGTGAATATTGTCCCGCAGGCTGTAACCCGCTTCTTCCGCCAGTTCTACGTAAGAGCTCGTCATCGTCAGATCTCCATGTGTTGGAAAAATGTGGCTTGGTTTGAGCATCTTGATCATTTCCCAGTGGTCTTCACGGGCCGCATGTCCTGAGACGTGGACGTTGGTATAAAGCCGCGAACCGTGCATTTTTAGCTTTGTTTCGAGCGAATATCGGTTGCCCGCATTGAGAGGGTTGGGGATTACGTCAGCAGAAAACACGATCTTATCGCCAGGCGTAACTTGATAGGGCGTCAGGTCGCGTGCGACCCTCGTGAGCATAGCTTCGGGTTCTCCTTGATGACCTGTGATTATCGGAAGGTATTTTTCTTTGCCATCCTGCATCACTCTTCTCAATATTTTGTCTACCGATCTCCTGTTTCCGTACACACCAATGTCATTTGGAAGCTCTACATATCCCATCCTTTCAGCTGTTCCAAGATATCGCTCCATAGAGCGGCCGAGGATCAGTGGGCGTCGGTCCATCTCTTGAGCCGCTTCGAAGATCGTCTTTACGCGGGCGATATGTGACGAAAACGTCGTGACAAGTACCCCTTTGTCTTCATCTTCAGTTCCAAGTAGTACGTCGCGAACTAGGTCTTTAGCAATCTGTTCTGACGGGGTTTTGCCGACCTCCTTGACTCGAGTGCTTTCTACGATCAAAGCGAGCACTCCCTCTTTTCCCAGGCTTTTAAGGCGATTGAAGTCTGGGGGTTTACCAATCACAGGAGTTCGATCGAGCTTGAAGTCGTTCGCATAGACGAGAGCGCCGGCCGGCGTATGTAGCACGGCAAATATTGGATCGGGTATGCTGTGTGTCGCTCTTACGAATTCAACTGCTATATCGGGAGTTATCTGGTACACTTGTCCCGCTTCAAGCGTATAAAGGGGATTTTCGACGCCGAACTTCTTCTCGGCCTGGATCTGTTGTGCAATCAGCTCAGCGGTAAACGGTGTCGCGATTATTGGGGCGTCATATCTGTGTGCGAGCTTTGGAACTGCGCCTATATGATCGAGATGTCCGTGCGTGCAGACTATCGCCTTTACAGCCCTCTTGGATTGACTCAGCGGTGCGTCATTTGGTATCGCTCCCATCTTGATTAAGTCAATAGGATGCATCTTCTCTATTTCTGCATCCTCGTGAATGGCAATCCTGTCTAGCCTGAGCCCCATATCTATGACTACGATGTCTTTTTTCACTCGAATGGCCGTCATATTGCGCCCGACTTCTTCGTAGCCGCCAATTGCGTTAACTTCTATCTCCACTAGATTACCTCCTTGTCTGAAGCTCTGTTAGGTTAAATCCACGTTGCTGCAAGATCTCTTTGGTTTCGCCTGTGATTATAAGTGGGCATCTTTTAAGATCAGCGAGCGTCTTGCATCCCGTGAGCAACATAGCAACTTTCAATTCTTCAGTTATCGCTGTGATCTCGCTTATTACATTTTCTGGACCTTTTATTGCGAGTGTCAATAAAGGCAACCCTATACCACCCAACGACGCTCCAAGAGCAATTGCTTTGGCCACGTGAAGGCCGTGCCTAATTCCCCCGGTTCCGATAACGGGCAGGACCAAAGACTCTAAGATGGATATCGCAGTCGGTATACCCCAGTTGCTGTATAGTTCCCCTAGTCTCTCAAGCAGAGGGTCTGTTTGCGCACGGTAAGTCTCAACTTTAGCCCAGCTTGTACCTCCAGCACCACCCACGTCAATCGCAGACGCTCCTGCCTTTTTTAGTAGAGTTGCTGTCTCTCTAGAAATGCCAGCACCGGTCTCCTTGGCGATAATCGGCACCCGCAGGGATTCACTCAGCGATTTTATGGCGTCGAGGCAGCCTTCTGCGTCAGTATTCCCCTCTGGTTGCACAGCCTCCTGTAGGAAATTTAGGTGAATTGCCAGTGCGTCTGCGTCCACCATTCCGATTATGCGTTCGATAATATCCAGGTCATATTCCTTGATTTGAATAGCACCAATGTTGGCTACCACAAAGGCATTAGGCGCTCGTTCCCTGACTATACTAAATGACTCGATTTGTTCAGGATGTTCAATCGCTGCGCGTTGGCTCCCGACACCAATGCCGATTCCGAGTTGCTCTGCTGCCGTTGAAAGTGCAGCATTCACAGCGGTAGCTTCCCTATGTCCACCTGTCATTCCTGCAATAAAGATGGGGGCTGTGAAACGTCTTCCTAAGAATTCAGCAGTCACATCGATTTTTGACTTCGCAATTTCCGGAACTGCATTATGAATGAATCTAACATCTTCGAGGCCTGTTTTTCCTGATTCTACGTCTTCAGCAGCGCAAACCATTAAGTGCTCGATTTTTCTGTTCGTTGTCATTTTGTTCCCATGGATATTATCGTCCCTACCTGTTGGTTTGACATCAAGAACTTAGCTATGTTGCCATCATGAGTGGCGTTGAATATTTCAGATTGAATGCCAGCTTTAGCGATTTCCACAAGTTCTGAAACTTTACGGAGCATCCCTCCAGTGACGTCTACCACGCTTGAACCGNCGATTTCTTTGCGGTAATTTTCAAACTCGCGAGCGTTGAGATGGGAGATTTTTTCGCCTTTATATATAATTCCGTCAACGTCTGTTCCGATACCTATTCTTTCAGGTTGCATCCTCTGTGCCAGAAATGCTATTATTTGATCTCCTGATAATATGTTGAAACCGTCAGCGCTGTCTATAACGATATCGCCATGAAGCACCGGAATGGTATCGTTTTCGAGCATGAGACCTAACACTGTCATGTCGAAATGTGCAATTCTGCCAGCGTCTAGCGTGATGCTATCTAGCGGGTGAATAGGCAGTGCAGGCACACTTTGGGAATGCAACTCGTTTATGAACAAAGTGTTCAATGAGGATACCGCTCGATGAGTCTTCCACACGTCACTAACGCTTCTGCCTTTAGACAAGTACGTCGCTGCTTGCGGGTGTCCGAATGAGCCAGCTCCGTGGACAAGCACGAGATCAGCTCTCTTTGCGTTGGCTATCTGTTGAGCCACCATGCGCACGAAATCTTTTCGTACAGTGCTCGTTCGCGCTTTGTCCGTCAAGACAGAGCCACCGATTTTAAGCAGAATCACATTGAATCACATCTTTTTCACTCTGTCCGAAGACCTGAATCAGAGAACGCGGTGTTTAGCACTTTGGCGTCGTGCTTTTCGATAGCTTGCGAGACATTCTTGACGTTTTCATCATGCGTAATTGCTAGCATACAGCCCCCTCGTCCGGCGCCTGTAATTTTAGCTCCGAGTGCTCCTGCCGCTCTCGATGCGTAAACAAGTCTGCTCAGCGCTTCATCACTCACCCCGATTGACTCGAGTAGTCCTTGATTGATATTCATCAATTCACCCAAGCCGACAAAGTCTTCTTCAGCAAGCTTCTGTTTTCCTAAGCGCGTTATGTCCCCTATTGAAGACAAGACGGCTGTAATCAAAGCAGGATACTTCTGTTTTAATCTTGTTACAGAGGCGATGACGTCACTGGTTGACCGTTCAATGCCTGTTGCGCCGATTATGATCGGTATATTGAGCGATGAAAGATGGCAAGTTTTAGTCTGCTCTATTAACACCACGCCACCGGTTGAAGAGACAAATGTGTCTGCTGGACTGGCCATCCCCTGAACAGCGGTCTCTACTTGATGTCCGATCTTTGCCACTGCTTCATTTTTCAGTTCTATACCTAGACTTTCAGCAAGAGCTTTTATCGTCGAGACTGTCACGGCCGCTGAGGAACCTAACCCTTGACGAGGGGGCAGTTGCGATTTTATCGTGATTTCTGCGCCAAAGTCTGTATTGAATAGTCGTTTTATGGTTTGAGCAGCACAACAGGCATACTTGAACTCCTCACTCATACAGTTTAAGCGCTTGCCCATCGCATCTATCTTAATTTTTCCTGTGGACACGAGCTTCACTGATGTGCTTATTCGCATGCTAATCGCGCAAGCTATCGCTGGCTCTCCGTAGATAACAGCGTGCTCACCAAACAGATAGACCTTACCAGGCGCCGAACATGTTACCATCTTTAGGTTTATGTTGTAAACTCGTCCCTTCAAGGCTTTCTCGAGCGTTACCCCATAACTATTCCGGCATATCCAACTACAGCCGCCGAGTTACCGCACGTGTCTGCACTAGTTGAATAATCGACTAGTTCCCCCCGCTCGCTGCCCATATATTTAGCGAACTCAATTGCGACTGCTATAGGTCCATAGCCGCAAAGAGAAGTTGAGCGAGACCGTACTAGAAATTCTTGCGAGTTCAGCTCTAAAATGGGTTTTATTACCCATTTATCAACCGTCTTAGCAGTGGACTCTGGCTCGTAATGCGTAAAATCGCTAGAGGCAATGACCACAGTGTTTTCGTCTGCACCCCTTCGGACGGCATCGAAAACCTGTTTTATGCTTTCAGGCCCTTGAACCCCCATGGTAATTGGGACGATTTCAAAGTCTTCGAAAAGAAACTGAAGAAACGGTAGCTGAAGCTCAACAGAATTATCCTCTTTGTTAGCTTCATTATTTATTTCGATATCGAGTGCTTCAATGACTCGTGTATTAACGCGCACTTTGCCGAAAGGAGTAAGCCACGGTTCGTTCGATACTGAGACAATTGGGTATTGGTGGTTGGGCCCTATGATAATGTAAGTATCCGCCTGAGGAAGTACGGAAAAAACTTTTCCTGCGGTTGTACCGGAACAAGCGTAGCCAGCGTGAGGAACCACTACGCTGTTGATTTTACGTGGTTCTCGCTTTTGAATGAAGCTATGCAGGAGTCCTTCCAGCGCTCGAGGGTCACTGGGATACCACGATCCTGCTTTTGCAGGCTTCCTCATTAGTGCTCTTTTAGATTTCGATTTCGAAATCGTTTACGGCGTAGTCCATCGGTTGGCCGCGAAGCTTAGTAATCTCCTGCGCAAGTAGCCAATAGATGAGTGCTAAGGCTTTCCGCCCTTTGTTGTTGGTCGGAATAACGACGTCAATATGCATCGTCATGTTATTTGTGTCGCACATTGCGACTACCGGGACTCCAATGTCGACGGCCTCCTTGACTGCCTGCAAATCTCCGATAGGGTCTGTGACAACCACTACATCAGGCTCTACAAAGTCCCTGTACTCAGGATTTGTAAGCGTGCCTGGTATAAAGCGTCCTACCATTGATTTTGCCCCTATCACTTTGGCAAACATCGTTGCCGGGAATTGGCCGTATTGTCGTGCCGAGACCACCAGTATACGTGCTGGGTCGAATTTGCTTAGAAACTTAGCTGCAGTTTTTATTCGGTCGTCGGTAGCCTTGACGTCCAGTACGTAAAGCCCATCTGCTCGGACGCGGTAAACAAAACGCTTCATGTCTTCTGTTTTTTGCTGAGTGCCAATATGGACACCAGCAGCTAGGTACTCGTCCACCGGTATGAGTGATTCGTATTCCGTGACTTCTTCCATCGCTCAACCTCTTATTAAATCGGTTTAGTTGCCATTCTATAGTTTTTTCCTTCAAATAGTTCTTGTTCTATGCGTATAAGTTCATTCGCTTTTGCTGTGCTCTGCCTGCCTTTAACGCTCAGCTTAATGAAGGGGGCAGACAATGCAACTGCGACGTGTGAAGTTGATGCTTCGCAGGTCGTTGAATTGTCGGTGAGCAACGCACAGCTGTGTCCTTTAGCCTTCTCACTGGCATAATTCTCAAAAACGCTCGAAACTGTTTTCGTTGGTACGATCAATGCTAGATTCGCCCTTCCATCGCTACTGACGACGTTTGAGCCAGTAATGCCTTTATCGCGATTCTGCCCAGATGCTATGAGACACGTCGCCAGAAGCTCATCGGCCAACTGACTCTGAAATTCATATTCTGCTTCGTTGAATGGGTCTTCAATGAAGTAAAGACCGTATTGAGTGGCGAGGGTCAGAATATGTTCTAATCGATCATTTGCCGTCATTTGGCCTCGTTCATTGAGACTGAGCGTATTTTGGGCCTGTTTGGATGCTTTGAAATCAACACCTAGCTTCACATCGAAGCCAAACCTTCTGCTTATTCCTTCAATGATCATACTCAACCGATTTAAAATGTCGAGTTGAGTCGGATAGCTTGGCATTTTTGATTTGTTAAACTCACGATAGGCGCTAACTGAAGCAGCAATTGCGTTTGCAAATGAACCCGCTCCTGTAGGGACAACGAAATAATCAGCTTCTGCGCTAAAGATCTTCATCAAAGGGTAGGGCATAGAATTGGCTGAAAGGCCACCCAAGTAGCGATATACCGGCATCCCTAGGGAAGCTGCTGCTGCATTAGCCACAGCAACTGAAAANGCCATGCTCATATTGGACAACGAAAAGAGTTCTTGGAGTAACTCGTCGATTTCTACCTGCTGGTTCACTTCTGAACCGATGAGCGCTGAAACTTGTTCTCGTGCTTTTTTGACTGCGTCGCTTGGGGCCGGATAAGAGCATCGACCGTAGCCGCTGGTCGTCACTATCTCCACTTCTATTGCGTCTGTCGAGTTTACGTCAAATATCTTGCTGACTGATACTGCTTCGATCGAGTTCATCTCGGGGTCCCACGGCGCTTAATTGTTATTGGAATGACCCCTTTCTTAAGCTCATCAAGCGCCATGTCGATTGGATCTGTTGTGTTAGACTCAATCAACGTTGGAGCGCCCATGGAAATCTGTAAAGCGCGCGCCCCGATGATTCTGGCCCTTTCATAACGAGTAAGTTCTTCAACAATTTCTTTCAACGACTCTCCTCCTTTCTAGGGCCTCTACATGGGGTTGCTGAGATTCGAACTCAGGTTACGGCGTCCCGAACGCCGTAGGATATCCAGGCTACCCCACAACCCCTTATCATTGATACGGAGCAAAAATATCAACAAGTTCCTTATGTGTTAGGAGCATCCTGCGACAACAATATCGCTTTACGCCCAGATCGTCGAGCACCGACTTTTTGTCTTCCCCGGCACTTATCCTATCTTTATATTCATCCCAGTGTTTGGATATCACCGCGCCACATGTGAAGCATCTTACGGGTATCATCGTTTGCCTTGTTATCTGTAGGATTTTTGTCGCCGCGCGCGTGCCCCTTTGCCGCCAAATTTCTTCGGTTCTTTCTGTCGGTAATCGTTGACGAGCAAAGAACGATCTTGTTTGAGGAAAAGATCCTTCAGACTTAGGTCGTTTGTCCAGTCGATTAACCCCCGGGCGATTGCTGTTCGTGCTGCATCTGCCTGTCCCATCACTCCGCCACCCCGAATGGTCACTGAGATATTTAGTCGTTTTGCGAGGTCACCGGCGAGATGTAGTGGTTGTTGAATCTTCTCTCGCACAAGTGCTGGCTCAATGACGTTTAAAAGTTGCTTGTTGATCCGNACAACGCCGGGTCCTTCTTTAAATGAAGCTCGCGCTATTGAGGTTTTGCGTTTTCCACTNGAACTAATCGTTTTTTTCGCCAATTATCTCACCCGATTTTTCGCCCCCAGTCGTTGGGAGATCTTCTCTAAGTCAGTGACTTTAATAGTGCTTAACCTCGATTTATGCGCGCTGTTGAGCGTTTCTGCATCTACGTCTGCCAGCTCTTTTGGCGTACCCATATAAACGCGAAGTCGCCCGAGTGCCGTCTTGCCAAAAGCTTTCTTATAAGGTAACATTCCTCGAACGGTCCGCCGCAAAATCATATCTGAACGTTTGGGGTAATATGGCCCTCTTTCTTTCGAACCTTTTCTACGCATCGTCTGGTACTTTGACACCGTGGTTACTGGCGAGCCTGAAACGACCGCTTTTTCTGCATTAATGATATCGATCTGTTCTCCTGACAACAACCTATGAGCTACTATACTTGCGAGACGCCCGAGTATTAAACCGCTAGCATCGATAACTGTCACAAATTCACCACTCCTACATATATCATCGTATGATCTTTACATTGCTGCCTTTTGGAGATCCGTTGAGGATCTCGTCGATCGTCATCACAGTTCCTGATGCTGCAAGGAGTTTAAGTCGCGCGTTAGCGCTGAAATTGAGCGCGCCAACAGATATCGGGTGATCTATTGACCCAGCGCCAAGGACCTTGCCTGGGATTATGACGACGTCGCCCGAATTCGTATGTCGGTTAAGGCGACTCAAATTTACTTTTGCATAGTTGCTAGAAGGCGCTTCCAACCTTCTANCGACCTCCTTCCAAACCTCTGCTTGATGCTCTCTNGCGTACGCTTTCAGCTTCTCTATCAGCGGTTGCAACTGGGGGTTGGCCTTCTCTGTTTTTTGCTTTGCCATGCTATCTCCTATTGGGCATCTTTGATCACAAATGCGGGGGGTGCGATTTGAACGCACGAACTCCTGTGAGACTAGGCCCTCAACCTAGCGCCTTTGACCTGGCTTGGCAACCCCCGCTAACCAAACGTTCCTAGAAACTCTGCTAA
>Ga0031654_10000073_pt1 | contig 19948 bp, 21 predicted proteins | sample FrelakmetCRP12CR_FD_55268 | JGI IMG/M metagenome (GOLD analysis project Ga0031654, IMG submission 55268) | Freshwater lake sediment microbial communities from the University of Notre Dame, USA, for methane emissions studies - CRP12 CR | ecosystem: Environmental > Aquatic > Freshwater > Lake >...
CGGCATACTTCCGCGTCGTTACATGGTTCATGCCAAGTGGGGCCCCGAGACTGGAGTAGTTCACCAATTGACCGGAGTGGTGGGCAAGCACGCGCAGCAGCCGCGGCATCAACCGGGCGCGGTCGATCTGGGCGATATCGCGCACGTCACGCTCGATGATGGCCTTGATGTAGTCACTGAACCACTTTTGCCGGCGCGGCCACGATGTCCGACCAAGCGCCTCCGGATAGCCGCCGGCCAGCACGATCTGGACAAGCTTGGATCCGGTCAATAGTTCGCCGACTGCCGACGTCTTACCCTGGAACGCACGTTCGAGAAGATTGCCAGGTGCGCCCTGCAGCTCACATTGCGAAAGCGGCAGAAGATCAGCGACCTCCATACGTCCAGCCAATGAATCCGCCACCTGCGGTAACGTCATGAGGTTCGCGGATCCCGTCAGCAGAAAACGGCCAGGGCGTTTGTCCGAGTCGACGCTGCGTTTTATGGCCAGTAGAACCTGGGGAGCGCGCTGGATTTCATCGATGACGGCGCTATCCAGTCCCTGGATGAATCCCACGGGATCATTGCGCGCCGTATCGAGCGTGGTTTCATCGTCGAGCGTCAGGAGCGGCATATTGCCCGCGGCGATTTTCCGGGCGAGCGTGGTTTTTCCGGACTGCCGGGGACCGGATAGGAGCACGACGCGAGTGTCAGACAAGGACTCTTTCAGCCGGCGCTCGATAAATCGCGGGTACACGGTAGCTCCCCAGGCGCGCAACACTCGTCCGGCTAATTGTAAGAGAAGCGGCGGCTAAATGAAAGCGTGATATCGGCTATTTGAAAATCATGGTCATTCGTGCTGATCGGGAAGAGCTTGTTCGGGGAAATCTCGGTCTTCGTTCGCCGCGAAGGCATTGACCGGATATGGTCTGTCGCGATCTATCGTCAACTATCGGCGCCAAGCGAAATCTTATGACGGTCAATCTGACGGTAAAACTCGAGCGCTCCGACGCGAAGTCCTTTTCGTTCAGATGCTTACTGCTGCCGGAGACGATTGAGTGGGAGTGACAAGGGGTCCCTTCTGAGCTTGACACGGTGCGCGTGGACGCGTACGCGGGAGATTGACGGGGGAACTGGCAAAAACNNTATTCGGATGCGCACGACACCCTGAAATGCGCGGAGACCGACCTGACACGAATTGGNCTTCTGGGCGCACNCTTCGCAACGATCGAGGTAACCCCCAAACGCTCGGCGACCGGTCATGGCCAGGGCGCCTTCAGGTGGCCAATCAGCTGTCACCGGAATCTTCGAGACTGCGTCCCCGATCTCGATGAGGTCTTCTGAAGTGAGTTCGACCGCTGTCGCTCCGATGTTTTCTTCGAGCCGAGACAGCTTGGTCGTACCGGGAATTCGCACGATCCAAGGTTTTTGAGAAAGCAACCAGGCAAGTGCGATCTGGGCGGGAGTGACGTGCTTTCGGGCNACTTTGTGCTCAAGGATTGGGTCAGAGTTGCTAACCATTGCCGGCACTTATGTGAAAGGGAGTATGTGCAGGTTGTCCGGTGTTGAAATTCTACCCCCGCACCCGTGATCCTTTACGCGGTCGACCTTTCCCGCTGCGCGCCGAGCGCTCGGTAGTGCCTGCCTGAGTCTGCGGATCAACGATCACGGCGGCCGAGACCTCGGAAAGTAGAAGGGCGCGAAAGGCTTGTGAAGCCGCCGACACTCGTTTGTCGCGCCGATGCACGATGAACCAGTGTCGTATGATCGGAAAACTCTCCACCGGCAACACGGCAAGACGTCGCGTCTCGAGTTCGAGTTCGATCGTTTGCAGTGATACGACACCCAGTCCCAGTCCGGCCTGCACTGCTTGTTTGATCGCTTCGTTACTGCTGAGTTCGCACCCTAAGATGTAGTCCGCTTTGTGCGCGGTGAAGTGGCGCTCGGTCGCTGCGCGTGTGCCGGAACCAATCTCTCGCACAACCAGCCGCTCATCCCGCAGACGCGGCAACGCAACGCGTCCCAAACATACGAGCGGATGATTCGGATTCGCGATCACGACAAGGGGATTGTCCATGAACCTTTGCGCTTCGACATCCACCCCTTCCGGTGGCTCCCCGGTGATCGCGAGATCGGTCCGATGGTCTACNAAAGATGAGAGTACCGATTCGCGATTCCCGACCTGCAGGCTGATCCGTACGCCCGGATATCGCTCGCTATACGCCGCGATCAAGGGTGGCAGGAAATAATTAGCCGTGGAGACCACTGCAATCCGCAGTACCCCCCGCTCGAGGCCGCGGTATTGATCCATGGTCGCTTGCAGCTCCATTGTTTGCGCGGCGAAGCGCTGTGCGTGACCGCGCAACGCCTGTCCCGCCTCTGTCAGGTACAACCTCCTCCCATTCTGTTCAAGCAGCGGCACGCCAATCTGCTCCTCGAGCTGCTTCATCTGCATCGACACTGCAGGCTGAGTGAGGTGCATTTCCTCGGCAGCGCGCGACATAGAACTGTGCCGAGCGACCGATTCAAAAATACGTAGTTGCCGTAGCGATATTTGCATGTTCGCACCAGGTAAACACGAGTCTCGTAGTTACTCCATCAGACTTTTTTATAGATCCAGAAGAAGAACTGAATTGTCCTCGCGCCGAGACTTGANTACCTTTCACGCAGCCTTAAGAAAACGATCAGGAGAGCAAGCGTGGCAGACAAAAGTTATCAAGCCGGCGTCAAGGATTATAGAAAGACTTACTGGACTCCGGACTACGTTCCCCTCGACACGGATCTTCTGGCAGTTTTTAAGATTGTAGCCCAGGCGGGCGTGCCGCGTGAGGAGGCTGCCGCCGCGGTCGCCGCAGAGTCCTCCACCGGCACCTGGACAACGGTATGGACGGACCTGCTCACAGACCTTGATTACTACAAGGGGCGCGCGTACCGCATTGAAGCGGTTCCGGGCGACAACACGGCTTTTTACGCCTTTATCGCTTACCCGCTCGATTTGTTCGAAGAAGGGTCGGTCGTCAACGTCCTCACCTCGCTGGTCGGCAATGTGTTCGGCTTTAAAGCGGTCCGAAGTCTGCGGCTCGAGGATCTGCGTTTTCCGCTTGCTTATGTCAAGACCTGCGGTGGGCCGCCCAACGGCATTCAGATGGAGCGCGATCGNCTGAACAAGTATGGCCGCCCGCTTTTGGGCTGCACCATTAAACCGAAGCTCGGGCTCTCCGCCAAGAACTATGGNCGCGCTGTCTACGAATGTCTGCGCGGTGGGCTCGATTTCACTAAGGATGATGAAAATATCAATAGCCAGCCCTTCATGCGCTGGAATCATCGCTTCGAATTTGTCATGGAGGCGGTGCGTAAGGCGGAGGAGGAGACGGGCGAGCGCAAGGGTCATTACCTTAACTGTACGGCGCCGACGCCGGAGGACATGTACAAGCGCGCCGAATTCGCCAAATCCTTGGGCGCCCCGATCATCATGCATGACTTCCTGACCGCCGGGTTCACCGCGAACACGGGGCTTGCGAACTGGTGCCGCGAGAACGGCATGCTGCTGCACATCCACCGCGCGATGCATGCGGTGCTCGATCGCAATCCCTATCACGGCATTCACTTTCGTGTGTTGACTAAATGCCTGCGTCTGTCGGGCGGTGATCATCTGCATTCCGGCACCGTGGTTGGCAAACTCGAGGGCGATCGCGAGGCCACCTTGGGATGGGTCGACATGATGCGAGAGCCCTTTATTCCGGAAAACCGCGCGCGCGGCATTTTCTTTGATCAGGACTGGGGCTCGATGCCCGGCCTTATGCCGGTGGCCTCCGGCGGTATTCATGTCTGGCACATGCCCGCCCTCACCGGGATTTTTGGCGATGATGCCTGCTTCCAGTTCGGCGGCGGCACCTTGGGGCACCCCTGGGGGAATGCGGCGGGAGCGCACGCCAATCGGGTCGCGCTTGAGGCCTGTGTCGAGGCGCGTAACCAAGGCCGTCAAGTCGAGCGCGAGGGCCGCGAGATTCTCGCGGACGCCGCACAGAGTTCTCCGGAACTTAAGATCGCTATGGAAACTTGGAAGGAAATTAAATTCGAATTCGACACGGTCGACAAGCTCGACGTCGTCAACGCCTGATCGAGGAGTCAGTAAATGCCTGAAGTACAAGCCTACAAGACCACAGAGCGGCGTGGTGAGACTTTCTCCTACCTGCCGCCGATGACGCCGGACCGGATGCGTCAACAAATCTCCTATCTGATCGCGCAGGGCTGGAATCCAGCCATCGAACATACGGAACCGGAGAAGTCATTCTCGAGTTTCTGGTACCTGTGGAAATTGCCGTTCTTCGGCGAGCGTTCAGTCGAGCGTATTCTCGCCGAACTCGAGGCCTGTCGCCGTGCGAACCCCGCACACCATGTGCGCTTGCTGGGGTACGACAATTACACGCAGTCGCAAGGTACCGCCTTCATCGTCTATCGCGCGGGCTCCCGCTAGCGCACTGGTATTCAAACAGCCGTCATCATGTCAGCAGTTTCATCAATGTCATCAGGCGGCCGTCACGCCGCACTCGCGCGCCGGCGCGCGCTGTCCGCCGGGAAATCCGCGCTACCGCCGGCCACAGAACGCGTTCGCACCGGTGATCGCAGCGCGGCGGTCCCGACTTTGGCTGCGACGTCGGCACCTTCGCCGCCGACTTCGCTTTCGGCGCACGTGCCGGCATCCGGGTTGAACTCGGCCCCGACAGCGTCGTTTGCCGACCTAAGCCAATCGGGGCGCAATCTGTCAATGATACGGCGGCGGCAATTGGCGGGCGGTAAGAGGACCCTGCCATCCGCGGCCCCTGCGCCGAACTCGGCGCCGGCTGTGGTTTCCTCGCCCCGCGTACCTTCAGAGGCCAGGGCGCCTTCCGCTTCGACGGTGGCGCAGAACTCCGGCTGCGTCGGTTCATGCCGCGAGCAAGCGCGGGCACGCCGCGCTCTGTTGAGTCAGCGTGGCCGAGGCGAGCAGCCCGCCGCGGTGCCGACTCGACCACCGCGCGAGGGCAGGCTTGACTACGCGCCAAAAGTAACGGAATCGACGACCCATGGTGGCCAGATTGTTACCGGCAGTCGAATTGGACGGGGCACACAGGTCACGGGCGATGAGCCAGGAGCGCATCTACCGGTATCCGGCACCCAATACATTGGCGCGAGCGACGCTCCGTCCGTTCGCCCGGGTGGACCCAAGGTAGGGTTGGCGCGCACCGCCGCTGGCGGAATCGTGTCGGGCAGCCTGGTTCGCAGCAAGGTACGCGTAACCGGTGATGAGCGCGGTTGCCTGATTACGATTACGGGCGAAGCCGATCAGACCATAGATGATGATGTGACACCGCGCGCGCCCGATAGCGCGCAAGTCGCTAGCCAATTCAATCGTCAAGTAGACCCTCACGGCCACAGTGTGTTCGGTACGAATCTAGGCAGGTCGGCAAGTTCTTTTGGCTCGCGCGATCGCACGCGACAAGCGCCGATCGAAACCACCGAAAACGGATTGTCGATCACCGGTTCCGCCGTAGGTCGCGGAGGTCGCGTAACCGGCGATGAGGATGGCGTCTGTCGGCACGTGACGGGCAATCAATATCTGACGCCTGCGCGTGCACAGGCCGAATGCGGCGGCTCGGGGGGCGGTACGGCGCCCACTGCGCAATTGGGCGCATCGCGGCGCGACCCCGTCACCGGTGCCAAGGTCAGCGTCGGTCAAACGTGGGGCCGGCAACGTTTAACCGGCACCAACGTGGAACATGATCCGCGCGTGACGGGGGAGGCTGCTGGATCCTGCTCGATCATTACGGGAACCCCATATCAAGGGGCGGGCACGGTCCATGGGTGGTGCGATGCAGGCGCTGTCGCGACCGCCGAGGATCGTCTGCCGCGGCGTGCGGCGAGTTCACCGATTACCGGCGATGTGCCCACTCATTCTGACAGGGTCACCGGAACCGGGCGGGGCGCCGCCCGCGCGGTAACGGGTTCACCCTACTTTCGAGAGTCCTCGCAAGTTGCCTCAACGGGCACAGAAGACGCGCTCGTGGGTCTCGACGGGCGGTTTTCTGTCTCCTCGCCGCAGCGGAGCGCTCACCTGCGCTCCCGTGCCCCAAAAGACATCGGAACAGCCGCCGCAGCGGCCGGGGCTTCCGAACCCAGTAGTTCCCCACCGATCACGGGCTCGTTCGCCATCGGTCGTGATCGAGTCACAGGAAACGCCGAATTTCACTTTCGGTCCCGAGGCGCGATCGATCCAAACACCGCCGCCGCGCACTCTCGGCTCACCGGCGAGGGACGCGCGCAGGGAACCCGCGTGACGGGCTGGTCTTGGTCTGAGCAATCGAATGTGACCGGGCCGGAAGGCGCCACCGCAGTCGACCGCAACCCGAGCGAACGCGCCGGTAAACCGCAAGCCTTCTCGGGCGCACGACGGTTCAAGACGCTCGCCAAACACGAGGAGACGAAGCAACTGGTGACGGGCCTTTTGGGATGGTCAGGGAAGACAGCGGCCAAGGTTACTCTGTCTGGCGGAGCGCAAGCGTGAAGCCCTCACACCGGCGCCCGGCGGTTCGATTCCCCGCGGCCTGGCAACGTTTGAGCGGGGCTCGACCGGGGCAGGCCAGCATCGGCATCACGACTTATGCTAAGGCGCCATCTTCGCCTGCCGCGTCCGCGATCTCCTCATGGACCACAGGCCATCCGCTCGCGGATCCTTCGATCAGTAGCGCGCTCAAAGAACGGGCGGATGAGATTCAAGGGGCATTTGCGGCTATTGAGCCCACCTTGAAGGAGCTCGCACCGCGGCAGTTCGAGGACAATTTCGCATCCACCGCGTTTGAACACCTACGCGAGCGGTTAGGTATACGCGTCCCCCTTGAGCTCTTGACGGTTTCATGGGTGGCGCCGCTCGATATCCGGCGCCTTTATGCGCACTGCGTGCTCGCGACATTCTGCCGATTGATCGAACGCAATCTCGATCGCGATCATGCGCTACTCTTCGAAGGAGACAGTGCCGAGGAACTCATCCAGCGCTTCGGATTCCACGCGATCGACATCACGCCGTGTGCCGATGGCCGTTTAAGCGGTGTGATCGATTATATCCTGCGGGTACCGCCGGCCGTGGTGGCATTCCGCAAATCCTATGCGGGTGCGATGTTCGACGTGGAAGAGGCGCTCCGTCATTGGGAGACAGTCGAATTGCGGCGCTGGCGTGAAGCGCTGCCAAACCCAGCCGCCGCTCCCACCCGGTTCCTCAAGATCGGTGTCTATCATTTCAGCAGCGTCGACCCCAGCCACGAAGGCTGCGCCGCGCACGGCAGTGATGATTCCCGCGCCGCCGGCGCAGTGCTCGAGCGATTACAACAATTCGAGCAGGCCGTACAGTTGACCCATTGCTGCGAAGCGCAGGCCGCGACGTTATTGGTCGGTGTCGATACAGATACGGACGCGATTCGAATTCACGTTCCGGATGCCGCCGGACAGGTGTCGATCGAGCGTTGCATCGACAACCGTCTGCTCTACGATCTCACGCAAGACTTGTCCCGAGAGGCGGGCAAAATGGCAATCCGCCAAAAGGTTGCGGATTGCATGGGCGTTGCGATGGATGACGCAGCGACGGAAGGGATGCGTTGGTTCTGCGGGTATCTCCTGAAAAATAACCTCGCGCAAGTGGAGGCAGTGCGTCGGTGGCATGGGGCCGGCTATGCGGACCGAGGCCATACCGAACAACTGATCGTGATCGGCGATGCGGTCGATGATGTTCAGCTGCGGAATCTCGCCTTCCAGGCGCAAATGGACACCATCGAGGAAGGTGCCCCCGATCTCGACGTAGGCGTGCGCATCTTGACGGCGCTCCATGAACCACGCGGCCTTGCAGTGCCCGTGCTTGTGCATATTCGATTCGATCCGCGCATTCCGGGGGCGCGCGAACGCGCGGAATTGCGTGCCAAGCGTCTGCGCAAGGCAATCGAAACGCGCTTTGAATCGTTGGTCAGCCGTGGTGGTCTACAGGTGCAGGCGGTTGTACGGGCCGGCGACTCAGGCACGCTTTTCGCCGTCGAGGCAGATCCCCAGCGCTGCGCCGCATCCGATTCCGGGTTTCACGCATGAAAATTTGTCAGGTCGAAGGAACGCTGGTCGCCACGTGCCGAATCGGGAGCCTTGAAAATCGCCGGTTGTTGGTCGTCAAGGAGCGCGGCAGCAGCGGAAAACAAGTCGCGGTCGACCCCGTGGGCTGCAAGCCTGGCGATTGGGTGATCGCGGTGGGCAGTTCCGCGGCGCGCGATGCAGCGGGTAGCAAGGATTATCCGAGCGATCTGACCATCGTTGGGATCATCGATTACTGGGACGATTCGAGCGGCAAAGCGGGAGCCCAATAGCCATGCAAATCCATCGGATTGTCCGAGATCTCGTCACTACCAAGCGAAATTTTTGGTTGGCGGCGAAGCCCTTGCGTGTGGTCGAGGATCACCGCGGCAATCTCGAAGTGGCCTTGGATCCGATTGGCGCCAAACCCGGTGATTTTGTCGTAACGATTGGGGTCTCGGCAGCGCGGATTGCGGCGGGTAACCCCAAGATCACGACCGATTTGACGATCGGGGGAATCATCGATCATTGGGATGAAGAGCGCTGGCGCAGCTAAGGCCGGACGAGAGTGAGCAGTTTCTTGCATATGTTAGTCAATCTTAAATTAAGGAGAGTTGAAGATGGCCAGTGAAAAAATGGGTATTGCGCTCGGCATGATCGAGACTCGCGGTTTGGTTCCCGCGATCGAAGCGGCCGATGCCATGACGAAGGCTTCCGAAGTGCGTCTGATCGGACGCCAATTCGTCGGCGGCGGCTACGTCACGGTATTGGTGCGTGGGGAGACGGGTGCGGTGAACGCCGCGGTACGCGCTGGCGCCGATGCCTGCGAGCGGGTCGGTGATGGCCTGGCCGCGGCGCACATCATTGCGCGTCCGCACTCGGAGGTCGAACAGATCCTCCCTCTGCAAACGGATGGCGCCGGCGGCGGTGGGCGTGATGGCGACGTGTCGCGGAACTAGCCAGAAAGCTCGCGCGGATGCTCGCAACGAGGAACGGCGATGACCGGGCCAACTCCGGCCATGCTGGGTTGGCTGCAGCGCGCCGTGCGGCACGAGTTTGCGGCTGCCCAACAATTTACGCTTCAGGCAGTCGTGGCGCGAGAGTTGGGCGACACCGCCTTGGCGGCGGAGTGCGAGGAATCGGCCTTCGAGGAATTACTGCATGCTCAGCGTTTTGCTGCAGCGCTCACACAGGCCAAGGTGGCTTTCGGGTTAGGCTCCATCGCTTCCCTGCCGATCGGGCAGAGTGTGGGCGAACTGATCCGGCACGCGCGAACGACGGAGGCGGCGGCCGTACGCCTCTATCGAGACGCTGCGCGCGCCTGCCAGGGCGCAGAGCCGCTGCGACGCTTGTTCGAATCGATCGGCGCGGAGGAGACAATTCATCATGAGCAGCTCACGCAACGCCTTCGACAGGCCGGGGAGCTTATTGAGTGATTCGGCGCTTAGGGAGGGGTCCACGATGTTCGCCACGTTGTCGTTGCCGGAAGGGTGGAGGACGGTTTCCACGCCGCCCTCGCTCTTCCGACGCTTTCAGTTCGACTGTTACCGCGATACGCGCGCATTTCTCGAGCGTCTCGCCGCCTTATCCGAGGAAACGGGGCTGTATCCAGACCTNGGGTTCGGTACCACCCACGTCAATGTGACACTCTACGGGACGGACGGTCGGCCCCCGGGAACCCGTGAAGTCGACTTTGCAAGCCGCGCAGCGGTGCTCGCCTTTCCGGGGTAGTTTGCATGGCGCGCGGCGGTAAGAAAGGTCCCACGAGTACGCTGGCAGCGCTTGAAGCCGAAGCGCCGCTGGGGGTGTCAGCGCCGGCCGGCGACCTAATGCCGAGCCCGGAGAACCGTGCGCCGGCATTGCGCGAGCGTGCGAGCATTCCTCGGACAACCACCGATAACCCCTGGCACGATCTGCACCCGACGCGCGTCTGGCCCGACTGATGCGTTCGGGCGTCCTCGAGGTTGCAGCCAGCATCGTGCGCACGCCCGACGGCCGCGTTCTGATGGCGGAACGCACCCGGGGGCAAATCTCGCCGGGTTTTTGGGAATTGCCGGGAGGCAAGATCGATAGCGGAGAATCCGCAGAGCACGCCGCGATCCGGGAGCTTGACGAGGAAATCGGCATCCGGGCGCTCAACGTTCGGCCTTGGATCTCCTACGAGCACGCTTTTCCTTTGCGTCGAATCCGGCTGCACTTCTTCAGGGTCGAGCGCTGGGAGGGCACCCCGCACGGGCGAGAAGGTCAGCGACTCGCCTGGATCGATCCCGCGATGCCATCCGTCGCGCCAATTCTACCGTCGGTCGAGCGCGTGCTTGGAGCACTGGGGATGCCAGCGCTCTATGCGGTCTGCCGCAGCGCCGACCATGGCGGGGTTGCGGCGATGCTCGAGCATATCGCGGTCGGCGTGAGCCAGGGCTTACGCTTATTGCAGCTGCGCGAGCGCGACCTCCCGCCCGATCAGCGAGTCACCCTGGCGCGCCGCGTGCACGCGATCGCAGCACCTTGGGGGGCGCGCGTGCTGCTCCAGGGTTCGGCACTCGAGGCGCGGCGCGCGGGAGTTGCCGGGGCGCATTCGACGGCAATGGATCTTAAGCGCTTGCGAGGCAGACCGCCGGTCAAGTTGTGGTTGTGCTCCTGCCACGATGAAAGCGATCTCGCGCGGGCAATCGAACTGGGCGCCGATGCGGCCGTCCTCTCTCCGGTGCTTGAGAGCTCGGCGCATCCGGATCGGCCTGGACTCGGCTGGGCCGGCTTTCAACGGCTTGGCGCCCGTGCGCGCCTCCCGCTCTATGCGCAAGGTGGCGTTGATGGGACCTTTCTTGAGGAGGCGCAGCACGCCGGCGCCATCGGCATTGCGACGGCTCGTTGGCATGTGCAGGCCAACGCTCTCGTTTAGAGAAACGTTTCCGTATTCCTCGATCACGTACATTGATTCTTCGTAGACTAATCGAACTGCTATAACTTTTGGAAAGAAGTAAAACATGACGATTGGAGAAATGGCTTGTTCATTTACCTCCTGCCACTGATTGCTCCCCTTCTGCTGCTGGCTGCGGGCGGAGCTGGATTTTTGAGTTCCGGGCTGCGCCCTCGATGGCTGCTGCAGTTGGCCGAATGCGCAACGATCGCAGCGATTGCCGCGGCGCTCATAACGCTTGTTTTCTTGGTGGTGCAGGGTCCCGGCAGCGGCTTTCTGGTCGTCGCGAACCGGCAGGTATTATCCGCGCGGGTGGATGCGATCAGCGTTGCGATGCTACTAATCGTCTCGTTTATCGGCTGGGTGGTCGTGCGCTATGCAACTCACTATCTTGACGGTGAACCCCGCCAAGGTCCTTTCACCGCGTGGCTTTGCCTCACACTCGCCGCGGCGCTGGCGCTCGTCACGGCGGGCAACCTCGTGCAGTTCGCGGCGGCGTGGATCGCGACGAGCGTGTTCCTGAACCACCTGCTGCTGTTCTATCCGGAGCGCGTCGCCGCGCAGCGTGCGGCGCGAAAGAAGTTCTTCTCCGCCCGCCTCGGTGATGTAGCGCTGATCGGTGCATCGGCGCTGCTCTTCATAAATTACGGAACCATCGATCTTGCACAGATCCTCGCCAGCGCTCGAGCGAACGGGGGCAACGGCTACACGTCGGCGGCGGCTGGCCTGTTGGCGCTGGCGGCTCTCCTCAAGTCCGCGCAATTTCCCACCCATGGCTGGCTCACCGAGGTCATGGAGACGCCGACGCCGGTATCGGCGCTGCTGCACGCCGGCGTCATTAATGCCGGCGGGTTCCTGCTGATCCGTTTTGCGGATGTGATGGTGTTCAGCCCAAGCGTGCTGGCGGTGCTCGTGATGATCGGGGGCTTCACCGCGCTCTTTGGCGGCCTGGTCATGCTGACCCAACCCGCCGTCAAGACCTCGCTCGCCTGGTCAACGGTTGCGCAGATGGGGTTCATGGTGCTCGAATGTGGTCTCGGGCTTTTTCCTCTGGCACTGCTGCACATCGTTGCGCATTCGCTCTACAAGGCGCATTCGTTCCTCGTCTCGGGCGCCGCGGTGGAAACCATTGCGGCGAATCGGCGGCCGGGCCTCGTTGCGATTCCGAACGCCGCCGCGGTCGGCCGTGCATTCGTGCTCGCGTTGACGATTTACGTCGCGGTGGGCTTCGCCTTCGGATTCGAGCACAAGTCCCCCCAGGCCATCGCGCTCGGCGCGATCCTGATCTTCGGCGTTGCGTATTTGATTGCGCAAGGCCTCGCAGATTCTGCGCCGCGCGCGTTGACGCGGCGTACGACCCTCTACTCGCTCGCAACCTCGATCAGTTATTTCGCACTCCAGTCAGGTGCGAGTCACCTCACGCGCGCGGCGCTCCCCCCGGTGCCAGCACCCGGACCGCTCGAATGGGCGCTGATCGTCCTCACCGTGGTGAGCTTCGGGATAGTCGCGGTGATCCAGGCGATGTTCCCATTGTGGGCAACTCATCCAGCGGCGGCGGCTCTGCGCGTACATCTGTCCAACGGCTTGTATGTCAACGCCATCTTCGACCGACTGCTCGGCGGCTGGTCTGTGCGCAAGACATCTCCATCGGTTTGATTAAGGAACGGCACTTCAATGGAAACGGTGACTGTGGACGACGACGGGCTTCCCGGTGCTGCACAGGCGGTTGAGGCCGCCGTGCGCGCGGTTCCACCCGTCTGGCCGCTTGCCTCGAGCGTCGCAGTCAACCCCTTCTTAGGACAAGCCGGCGAGTCGCTGGAAAAGACTGCCGCGCGATTGGCGCGTGTCGCCGGCGTTGCCGTGACGATGCCGCGCGAATGGTACCTGCGGCGCATCGATTCGGGCGCCATCGGTCAAAGTGACCTCGAGTGGGCTCTCGCGATCGCACCGAGCGGCGTGCGGCCCGCAAGCGTCGCTTCGCTGTTGGCCGCGGCAAGGCAGCCAGCCGAACGGCCGGAGGCCCTACCAACGGTCGCAGAGCTCGCCGCGGAGGTTTCCGGGATCGACTGGCCCGCCGTCATCGCCGAGCGCCTGGGGAGTTGGGCATCGGGCTACTTCGACCTCGGCCAAGCCATCTGGGCGGCTCCTCGAGGCAGGAGCACGTACAGCGCCTGGCGCGCGGTGGCAACTCACGATCTGACGCCTGAAATCATCGGATTGGCTGGGTTTGCGCTTCATGTGGCACGGGCGCCGCGGATGGCATCCGACGCGATCAGCCGCGCGGCGTCCGTACTCGGTCTGAAGCCACCGGAGCTCACGACGTATTTTCACCGTCTGCTGATGACGCTCGGCGGCTGGGCGCACTATGCGCGGTATCTGCTCTGGCAGGCCGAACTCGACAACCGGTCGGATAGCACCCTCGTCGAATTGCTGGCAATCCGTCTGGTCTGGGAGGAGGCCCTGTACGAGCGTTACGCGGGTCAACTGACGGAACGCTGGTCCAAGGCATGTGCGACCCACCTCGTGCCCATCGAGGCGACTCGCAGCCAGGTCATTGACGTCATCTTGCAAGAGGCAGCCGAGCACGCCGCCCAGCGCGCGCTGGCTGCGGTCCTGAACGCGCCGGCAGCTGGCGCCGATACCGGCCGCCCCGCATTGCAAGCTGCGTTCTGCATCGATGTACGCTCCGAAGTCTTCCGACGCGCGCTCGAGTCGATCTCGCCCAAGATTCAGACGCTCGGCTTTGCCGGATTTTTCGGCCTGACCGCGGCGCACCGCCGCTTTGCCTCGGACGTCACGGAACTGCGCCTGCCCGTGCTCCTCAATCCAGGGCTCAAGAGCGTTTCCGGGGGGCCGGACGTTGCGGGTGCGGATCGGTCGGTGCGCGTCAAGGCGCGGGCCAAACGCGCCTGGGGCCGCTTCAAACTCGCCGCCGTCTCTTCGTTCGCTTTCGTCGAGGCGACCGGTCCGATCTACGTCGGCAAGCTATTGCGCGATGCGCTGGCTTTGCAGCACGCGCCGGCGACCGATGATCCTGCGCCACGCCTCGATCCGCCGCTCGATCTCGCGACCCGATCGCAGGTGGCGGAGACCGTGCTCCGCGCCATGTCGCTCACCGGTAACTTCGCCCGGCTCGTGATCCTCGCCGGCCATGGCGCGACCGTCGTGAACAACCCGCACGCCAGTGCGCTGCACTGTGGAGCCTGCGGCGGCTATTCCGGGGAGGTCAATGCGCGCCTGCTGGCAGCGATCCTGAATGATGAGGCCGTTCGCCGGCAGCTCGCCGGACGGGGCATCGCGATTCCGCCGGACACGCTGTTCATCGGGGCATTGCATGACACGACGACCGATGAGGTGACAATCTACACGCAAGATCACAACACAGAATCTCACAAAGCCGATCTTGCCGAAGTCGCTGCTTGGCTCGACGCCGCGGGTGCAATGACGCGCACCGAACGGGCTTTGCGCCTGCCGCACGCATCCGGCGAACGCCGAATCCGGAGGCGCAGCTGCGACTGGTCGGAAGTGCGCCCGGAATGGGCCCTTGCCGGTTGCCAGGCGTTCATCGCAGCACCGCGCCATCGCACTGCGGGCCGGAACCTGCATGGGCGAGCATTTCTGCATGATTATGACTGGACAAAAGACTCAGGTTTTGGCGTGCTCGAACTCATCATGACCGCGCCGGTTGTGGTCGCAAGCTGGATTAGTCTCCAGTACTACGGCTCGACGGTCGCTCCGGAAGTCTTCGGTGGAGGCAACAAGCTGCTGCACAACGTCACTGGCGGGATCGGCGTCGTGGAAGGCAACGGCGGCGTGCTGCGGGCCGGCCTGCCTTGGCAATCGGTCCATGATGGCGAGCGCTACGCTCACGAACCGCTACGCCTATCGGTCTGCATCGAGGCGCCACAGGAGGCGATGACCGACATCTTGCGCAAGCATGAGGGCGTCAAAGCGCTGTTCGACAATCGCTGGCTCTATCTATTCGCGCTGGACGATGCGGGTCGGATGGCCACCCAATACTCGGGAGATCTAGCATGGAGACCCCTGACCCCTTCCTCAACGTCCTCAACCTTCTCAACGCGGCTTAAAGTCGTCTCTTAAGAGCTCGAACAGACATGGAAGAAGAAGACACAGTGAGCGTTGCGCTCTCACATCTTGAGCGACTCGAAGCCGAGTCGATCCACATCTTGCGCGAGGCCGTCGCGGAGGCTCGCCGGCCGGTGATGCTGTTCTCCGCCGGCAAGGATTCGACGGTACTCGCGCACTTGGCATTACGCGCCTTCTCGCCGGCCCGGCCACCCTTCCCGCTCCTTCATGTCGATTCAACCTGGGAGTTTCAGTCACTCTTGCAGTTTCGCGATCAGTTCGCTCAAGAGCACGGATTTGAACTCATCGTTCGTGCGAATGAAGTCGGCCGCGACCGCGGCATGAATCCGTTCGACCATGGCGATGCCTACACCACCGTCATGCGCACCGAACCGTTGAAGGCGGCCCTCGATGAGGGTGGGTACGACATCATTTTCGGCGGAGCCCGCCGCGATGAAGAAAAGGCGCGGGCGAAAGAGCGGATTGTCTCGGTGCGTGGCGCACGTCACGTCTGGGATCCCCGTCAACAACGTCCCGAATTGTGGCATCTTTACAACATGCGACTGGGCAAAGACCAAACGGCGCGAGTGTTTCCACTCTCCAATTGGACGGAGCTGGACGTTTGGACGTATGCGCTCGTGCACGACATCGCTCTGGTCCCACTTTATTTTTCAACCCCACGACGGGTCGTCGAACGCGCCGGCACCTTGATCGTGATCGACGACGATGCGCGTATGCGGCTAAACCCAGGCGAAGCGCCGATTCTGGAACCGGTACGTTTTCGAACCTTAGGGTGCTGGCCGGTAACGGGCGCGATTCGCTCGACCGCCACCGATCTTCGCGGGGTTCTCCGTGAAACGCTGGGAGCTCCCTCTTCCGAACGGCAAGGCCGGATTGGCGATCGGGAGGCGGGGGGCTCGCTAGAACAACAAAAGCGTGAGGGCTATTTTTGATGAGATGGGATGCGTGGCCAGCGGTTGACCGAGCGGCCCATTCGCCGCCGAATGGGGCGGTAACTCTGTACCCAGGACCGCCCCAGGGGGGACGGAAATGCCCTGCTTAAGTCGAAACGAAGACGGAGTTTTAGAATATCACGCCGTGTGGAAATGCCGTGAGTAATGCCCTCGCCACCGTCGCCCAATTACGCGAGGCGCAGCAACGGATTGCCTGGATCGACAGTCACGCCGGATTTAGTGACTGGCTCAAGATCGCACTCAAATCCGCCGTTGAGCGGAACCCGGTGGACGTCATCAACGATTTGGAGATTTTGACCCAGGTACTGCGAGCGTGGACGACTGCCGCGATTCAAATGAGCTCACTNTCCACTGAAGCACGTTTGGGGGATGGNGCCGAAAACGGCCCTCGGATTANCGACTGAGGGACAATCGACGACCGCAGGACGTGGATCCTCGGCTTGGGTCGGGCAATGTCGCGAACGACNGCCGATGTGCAATAACGGGCGCAAGCCCTGACGAATAACGAGAGGCCATGCAGCTCAAAGCACTTATATTCGACGTGGATGGAACTCTTGCAGACACCGAGGAAGCTCACCGCCTAGCCTTCAATCAGGCATTTTCCGCAGAAGGGTGGGACTGGCAGTGGAGTCGTTCGCAGTACGCGATATTACTAAAAACGACCGGCGGCAAGGAACGGATGCTGGCGCATCTTGACTCGCTCGCGCTCCCGTCCGCAGCTGCGGCGGCTGTGCGCGCAAAGATTCCGGACATCCACCGCATCAAAACGACCCTTTATACGCAATTGGTGGCGCAGGGTAAGGCACCGCTGCGAAATGGTGTGGAGCGGCTGATCGATGAGGCCGCGGTCTATGGTGTGACGCTCGGTATTGCGACTACCACAAGTTTTGAAAATGTCCGCAGCCTGCTTGAAACAACGCTGGGTCGAGGTGCTTTGGGGCGATTTCAGTATATCGGGGCCGGCGATGCGGTAGCACACAAGAAACCCGCATCCGATGTGTACGAACTCGTGCTCAAGTACCTGGGTGTACCGCGCGCTCAGTGCGTGGCGGTGGAGGACTCGGTCAATGGGCTCGTCGCCGCACAAGGCGCAGGCCTTTTTACGCTGGTGACGCCGAGCTATTGGACTCAAGAGGAGAACTTATCCAAAGCCGATCTGCTCGTGCCTCACTTGGGATCCGAGACCGTTCCGCTTCCGGACGGCGCGGCGAGGCGGGTCGGTCGATCGGTCGTCGGCATTGCAGAAATCGATAAGTTTCTAAAACGCGCGCAAAGTCGCGCTTGATGATCGGACCCAGTCTTCTGATTATGGCGTAGCTCGTGACAGCGCGCGAAAAGACGATCACAGAATTCATGATTGAAGAGCAACGTCGAGTCCCGGAAGCGACGGGTGATTTTACGGCGCTCCTCAACTATATCCGACCGGCGTGTAGANGGATCAGTTATCTGGTCGGGCGTCGCGCGCTGGGTGGCTTGCGTGGATCGGCGCGTGAGACCAGTGTTCAGCGAGAAATGCAACCAAAGCTCGACGTCATTTCGAACGAGATCTTCCTCACCAGTAGCCATCGTCCGCGCGCAGCAGCGCGCCGTTGGCCGCATCGTGCAGCAGGCGCGCCAGCACGATCTTCTCCTCTTGACCCGCGTCCAGCGCGAATCTCGCGCACTGGAGCAAGTGCATGAACGCGATATCCGAAAAGCGGTAGTGGAAAAAATCCAGCAGCGTGGGTCGCTCGGGCATGAGCGGCAAGTCGGGATTTTGCCCCATCATGAAGACGGCGCCGGATTGACGCATCTTCTGCAGCATCGCCCGCTCGGGGCTGTCCGTGCCCAGGCCGATGAGCGCAATGGGCTGCGGCAGGATCATGCGTTCGCGTCCTGCCTGCGGGCATTGCGCCGGTGCCGAAAATGTCCCAGGTTTTCTGCGCTTCATCGCGGAAGGGTCCCCCAAAAACTGAGTGAGTTCAAGTGGATGCGCGCTCCGGACGGACGTAGGCTCGAGCCTTTCGAGCGGGGCGACGTCCGTGCTATAACAAAAACCATTTGGCGAAAGATTCGCACAAAACGACAACACGGAGACAACGCCGAGTGACCATTGAACCGTCGGGCCGCGCCCGCCGCCGCGTGGCGGAAGACCTAGAGTGATCGCTCCGATGAAGACCGTGCGCGAGGTCAGCTACGATTTGCTCCGCGCATACGGCATGACGACCGTGTTTGGGAATCCCGGTTCGAACGAACTGCCGTTTCTGAACCAATTTGCGGGCGACTTTCGCTACATCCTCGGCTTGCACGAAGGCGTCGTGCTGGCCATGGCCGACGGCTATGCCCAAGCGACCGGTCGGCCGGCACTCGTCAGCGTGCATTCCGCGGCCGGGCTCGGCAACGCCATGGGCGTGCTCGTCAACGCCACGATCTCGCATACGCCGCTCGTGATCATGGCCGGCCAGCAGAATCGCGCCATGATGACCCTGGAGGCGCAACTGACGAATGTGGACGCCACACTGCTGCCGCTCCCGCTCTTGAAGTGGAGCGTCGAGCCGCCGCGGCCTCAAGACGTGCCGGCCGCCCTGGCGCGAGCAATTTCCGTCGCGCACACGCTGACGGGCATCGTGGCGGGCGGCCCGGCGCCGCTGATGTTCGGTACCTTGTATCGCGCGTACGGCACGCCCGGCGCCGCTGATGTTCGGTACCTTGTATCGCGCGTACGGCACGACGCTGTCCGTGTCGCTGTACGTATGCGCTGCGCTGGGCGTCACGGTGGTCGTCCTCTCGGGGACGCAGGAAGCCGCCAAGACACCGCTACTCGAGACCTGATGCCGTGACCGACGTGAAAATTTACTGGCATCACGAGACCGCCGCCGTCCTTGATGTTCCGGGGCCGGCGCGGCTCGAGATTCAGCGCAGAATCTGGTGGCTCGCGGCGCGCTGCCGCGCCTTCCCAGGCGTTCGCGAGGTCGTGCCGGGGATGAACAATCTGACCGTCGACCTCGATCCGGAGGCGCCCGACTTGGAGCGCTTGCCCGAGCGACTGGGAACCGAATGGCAACAGTCCACCGACGCCCGGTACGAACCGCGTCAAATCGAGATTTCCGTCCGCTACGGTGGCGCGGACGGCCCGGATCTCGACGAGGTCGCGCGCCACACGCGCCTTGCGCCGGCCGAGGTCCTGCGTCTGCACGCGGCCGCTGTATACACGGTGTTCTTCTTGGGATTCCTGCCAGGTTTTGCCTATCTCGGCGGCATGGATCCGCGCCTTGCAACGCCGCGACGCGCCGAACCGCGGTTGTCGGTGCCCGCGGGATCGGTCGGCATCGGTGGTCAACAAACCGGCGTCTATCCGTCGAACTCGCCCGGCGGATGGCAACTAATCGGGCGAACCTCACTCTCTATGTTCGACGCGAACAGCAGCGCGCCGACGCTGTTGTTGCCCGGCGATGCAGTGCGTTTCGTCGCCGAGGGAGAAGCTCCTTGATCAGAATTGTGAAACCCGCCCTGCAGACGACGGTCCAGGACCTCGGCCGTCATGGCACCCGACACCTGGGTGTGGGGACGTGCGGCGCGATGGACAGCCTATCGCTGCGCATCGGCAACGACTTGGTCGGCAATCCGTCGGATGCGGCGGGGCTCGAGTTGTGCCTGCCGCCGGCCACCATGCGTTTCGAAGCGGACAGCGTGATCTCGCTCACCGGCGCGGACTGTGCGGCGCGGCTCGACGACCGCGAGTTTCGGACCGGTCAGGCCTCATCGGTTCGCGCCGGACAGATGCTGACTCTCGCCGCCGCCGTTTCCGGATTTCGCACCTATCTTTGTGTCGCCGGTGGAATCGATGTTCCGATTGTGCTCGGCTCGCGCGCGACGGATGTGCAGGCGGGCATCGGCGGCCTCGAAGGACGTCTCCTGCGTCGCGACG
>Ga0031654_10000076_pt1 | contig 18573 bp, 16 predicted proteins | sample FrelakmetCRP12CR_FD_55268 | JGI IMG/M metagenome (GOLD analysis project Ga0031654, IMG submission 55268) | Freshwater lake sediment microbial communities from the University of Notre Dame, USA, for methane emissions studies - CRP12 CR | ecosystem: Environmental > Aquatic > Freshwater > Lake >...
GCGGCGATGGACGATGATTTCAACACGCCGGAGGCATTCGCCGTGATGCAGGGGGTGGCCCGCGACTTGAACAGCGCCAAAGCCGCCGGCGACAGCGCGCAAGCCTCGGCCGCGGCGGCCGCACTCCTGGCGATGGGGGGGATGCTGGGTCTGCTTCAGCAGCAGCCTGATCGGTACCTCAAGCGCGGCGCCGCGCCGGTCATGCCGGAGGATTCGGCCGGGCGCTTGACCGACGGCGAGATCGAGCAGCTTCTCGCGGCTCGCCGAGCGGCGCGGGCCACGAAAAATTTTGTCGAATCGGATCGAATCCGCGACCGGCTGAGCGCGGCCGGCATCGTGCTCGAAGACAAGCCCGGCGGCCTCACCGAATGGCGGCGAGCCTAGCCGAACTATTCATGAACCACGAGAATACCTCATAGATCGTGAATAGTTCCGGCTAGGGACTTCGCCCCGCGCCGCGCACGAATCGCTGCGCCAATGCCGGCAGCACCAGCAGATTCAACAAGGTGGATGACAGCAGCCCTCCGAGCACAGTGACCGCCAGCGGCCCTTCGATCTCCTGACCCGGGCGATTCGTGCCGAAGGCGAGCGGCGCGAGGCCCAGTGCCGTGACCGTGGCCGTCATCAAAATCGGAATCAACCGCTCGTTTGCGCCGCGCAGCACGAGATCGGGACTCCACGCACAGCCCTCGATATCGACCAGATGCTCGTAATGCGCCAGTTGCAGAATGGCATTGCGGGCGCTGATGCCGAACACGGTCACCAGGCCGACCACGGTGCCCAAGGAGATGCCGATTCCGGTTACAGCGATCGCCAGCACGCTGCCGATCAAGCTGAACGGCAGATTCGCGAGCACCAGCCAGCCATTGGCGCGCCAATGGAAGGATACGAACAGAATCGTGACGATCAAGGCGAATGCCAGCGCCGAATACAGCAGGAGTTCGGCGCGCGTTTGCTGCTCCGCGGCCGCGGTGCCGGTGAATTCCAGAAACACGCCGGTGGGCAGGACCACGGATCGGGCAATGGCCCGCTGCGCTTCGCGCACCACGCCTTGCAGCGATCCGCCGCCGACATTGAAGGTCACGCTCACCCGACGCTGCCCGCCATCGTGCTCGATGCTGTAGCGTTCTTCCGCCAGCTTCACCTGGGCTACTTGCGACAGCGGCACCGGGCCCATCGGGCTTTGGATCATGAGGCGCGCGAGCTGCGCGGGTTGGTGGCGCAGGGGTTCGGGCAGCAGGACCGCGACCTCGACAGTTCGGGTGCCCTGGTAGGTCTTGCCGACCTTCGCGCCCGCGTAAGCGGTCCCGATGGTATCGAGCACGTCCTGCACCTTGAGGCCGGTGGCCGCCAGCGCCTCGGGCATCAGTTGAATCGCGATCGTCGGCGTGCCGGTTTGCCGTTTGAACTGTAAATCGACGATGCCCTTGATCCCGCCCAAGGCGGCCATGATCGCACCGCCCGCCGCGTCGAGCGCATCGAGATCGTCGCCGAACACCTTGATCGCCACTTGCGCGGTTTCCCCGCTCAAGCTTTCGCTGATACGATCGCCCAAGAAGGTGACGACTTCGCTCTGGGTGCCCGGGTAGTGATCGAGAATGCCGCGCAACTCGGTCTGCGCGGCGCTTTGATCGACGCCGGCTCCTGGCTTGAGTTCGACATGAAATTCGCTGCGGTGCGGACCCCAGGTGTCTTCGCCCAATTCGGCGCGCCCGACCTGCTGCTCGATGCTTTGCACATAGGGCAAGGCGAGCACTTCGGCGCTGATGCGCCGGCCGAGACTCAGCATTTCCTCGAGCGATGTACCGGGAATCGAGCTCGACACCTGCATCACGAAGTGCCCTTCGCGAAACTCCGGCATGAACGTTCCGCCCATGAACGGCAGCGCGCACACGGCTGCGATCACCAACCCCAGCAACACCGCCACGGTCAATTTGATGTGACCGCCCACGCCGCGGACCGCCGAGCGTTGCCATGATTTGAGGCGCGTCAGCCAGCGCGCTTCCGGGGGCGCATCGCGCCGGCGCAGCAACANGGCGCACAGCGCGGGTGTGGCGGTCATCGCGACCAACAATGAAGCCAGGACCGCGAATATGAAGGCGAGGGCGAGCGGGCCCACGAAGCGCCCCTGCACGCTCGAGGTGAACAATTCCGGCAGGAACACCGCGATGACCACCGCGGTCGCGTAAATGACCGGACCCCGCACCTCGAGCGAAGCCTCGCGGAGCACCTCGAGCCGCGCCTTCGGTTCGGGCAGCAAGGCATTTTCACGCATACGCCGCAGGATGTTTTCGATGCCGATGATGGCATCGTCGACCAACACGCCGAGCGCGACGGCGAATCCGCCGAGCGTCATGGTGTTGAGCGTGAGCCCCATGCGGTCGAGCACAGCGACCGCGGCTAGCAGCGATAGCGGTATGGCGCTGAAGGCGATCAGCGCCGCCGGCACATCGCGCAGAAATACATAAAGGACGGCCAGGATCAAGATGGCCGCGATGACGAGCGAATGCTCCAGATCCGCAAGCGCGCGCTCGATGAAATTCGCGGGACGGTGCAGGCTCTTAAAGAGCGTGATGCCCTGCGCCTTGAGCGCGGGTTCCAAGTTGGCGAGCGCCTGTTCGACCGCCAGGGTCGTCGTCAGTGTATTGGCGCCGTACTGGCTGGCGAGCGAGAGCAGCACTCCGGGCTTGCCCATGATCAGCGCATCGCCGAAGCGAAGTGCCGGCGCCATCTTGATCTCGGCCAGGTCGCGCAAGCGAATGGGAATCGCGTTGCGTATCGCGACCACCGCCTGACCGATGGCAGCAACGTCCGGCTGCGGGGTCGGGGATTGGATCAGCACCCGCTGTGCCGCGAGATCGATGAAGCCGGCGCCGCGCAGCGGCAGAGCCGCATGGGCGGCGTCGGCTATTTCGTTCAAGCTTATTCCGTAGCTCGCGAGCTTGCGCGTGTCGGGCAATATTTGAATCTGCCTCACATCGCCGCCAAAGACGATGACATGGGCTATGCCGGGCACGGCCAGCAGCCGCGGTTTGATCACCCAGTCGGCCGTATCGCGCAGCGTGTAGGCGTCGACCTTGTCGGACAAGAGCCCGATTTTGAGCAAATCCATGGTGCTCGAGACCAAGGGGGAGAGTCTTGGCGTGCCGGCCCCCTCCGGCAGCGCATCGCCGATCTCCGACAGGCGTTCGGAAATGCCTTGGCGCGCCACGTGCAGATCGACGCCGTCGGCAAACGTGATCGTTACCACCGACAGGCCGGGAATCGACTCGGATCGCAGGGTCGCCAAGCCCGCCGCGCCGTTCACGGTGTTTTCGATGGGCTTGGTGACCAGTTCTTCGACTTGGCTTGGCGCGAATCCCGGGGCCTCGGTCTGTATCTCGACCCGCGAGGGCACGAATTCCGGAAATACGTCTAGAGGCGAGCGCAGCGCCGACCAAGTGCCGAACACCAGTACCAACAGCGTCAATGCGCTGATCGCACCGAAGTGTCGCACGCTGAGTGCGACTAGTGCGCGCATCATGGCTAATCGGCCGCCGAGCCGGGATTGATTTCACGGGCGAGCAGCAATCCGGCCGACTCGGTGACCACCTTGTCNCCGGCCGCAACGCCTTTGCTCACGAAATAGCCTTCCCCCAGCGGCATATTGGTGTCGATCTCGCTGCGAACGAAGTGGCCGAGCGCACGCTCGACGTAACACCAAGACTCATTGCCGCTGATGATTACGGCGGCTGCCGGGATCGCCACGCCGGCTTCGGGCGCTTCGACCGGCGCCCATGCGAGCAGCCGCTCTCCATCGGCGGCGTCGCCGGCCTTCAACAAGGCAAAAAAACTCCGCCCCGGGAGGTTGGCATCGGCCGGGGCATCCCACGCAGCGGTCGACTTCCAACTCCTGCCGGAACGCCCAGCGTTGATGCGCTCCAGGCGCAGGCTCGCGGGCGCCGTTCCTTCGATGGCGCCCAAGGGGAAGGTCGCGCGCACCAGCTTGATCCGGCCGCTGCCAAGGGCATCGAGCATGGACTCGTCGGTGTCCTTCCAGGGCGCGTTCTGACCCACAATTGCCGACCAACGCTGTCTCGCGAGCTCAAGCGCCGCTCGGTCGACCGCCGCCTGACGCACGGCGGATTCCATGGCGTCGGCAGGCACGGCACCCGGCGTTCCGGCCAGGTGCTGGGCGCGTGCGAGCGCCGCGCCGCTTTGGCGTTCGACGGCCAGCGCCGCCACGAGGTCCGCCACGCCCTGCGCCAGCCCCTCGTGGGCCATGACCACCGCGTATCCCGCGGTTTCCGGCGTATAGCTCGCGGCTTTGGCCGGGGTGGTCCGAATACCCATTTTTTCCACTTGCTCGGGCGTCAAAACAACGCCGGCGCTCGCCTCTTGCGCCGGTGCCTTCGATTTATGGGCCGACGCATCCGCGGCCGCGGGCGGCTTCTGACAGCCGGCCAGCCACAGCGCGCCGATACAAAGACAGGCTGTGCGAAACACCGCAACGCATTGCCGATTCTCAGGGAGCCGGTAGACAGGGGGCTGAGTAGCGTTCATCGGATCACGTCTCATTTCCTTGTTGCACCCAGCCGCCGCCGAGAGCCTTGCACAGCGTCACCAGCGCTTGCAGGCGGGCGAGTTTATTTTGCACGACTTGGTCACGCGCGGCATAGACGGTGCGCTGCGCCTCCAGCAACGTGAGAAAATCCCCCGAGCCCACTTCATAACGCAGCTTGGCGCCTTGGAACGCCTGTTCGCTTTGCGCGAGATACTCCATCTGGAATGGGCTTGCCGCATCGAAATGATGGATGGCGGCAAACGCGTTCTCGACGTCCCGGAACGCGGCGATGATCGCGGCCCGGTAGNCCGCAAGCAGTTCCTCNTCCTTGGCCTGCGCCTCGGCGCGCACCGCCCGCANCCGCCCGTGATCGAAAATGGCTTGCACCACCGATGCGCCCAGATTCAGCGTGGGGCCGGTTCCCGACAAGGTCAGCACGGCCGCGTTCAGCGCGGGATTTTGCAGGCCGCCGGCGGCCGTGAGGCTGATGCTCGGGAACAAGGCGGCCCTTGCGGCCGCCAGATCCGCATGCGCGGAGCGCAAGTTCGCCTCCGCGGCGAGAATGTCCGGGCGCCGCGTCAGCAAGTCCGCGGGCAAACCGGCGCCGATCNCGGGTTCGCGCAAATCTTCGAGCGAATCATTCTTGACGTCGAAGCCNTCCGGTTCGCGGCCGAGCAGCAGCGCCAGCGCAGCGCGCGCTTCGACTTGTCGCTGCTCGAGATCGGGTATGACCAATTGCGCGGTGGCCAGTGCCGCCTTCTGGGTGGCGAGTTCCACTGGACTCGCCATGCCGGCATCGTATCGGGCCTGAATCACTTGGAGCAGGGAGTCTGCGGCTTTTAGATTCGCTTGCGCGATCGCGAGGCGTTCGTGCAATGCGAGCACTTCAAAATAGGTGTCGGCGACGCCGGCCAGGATGCTGAGAGCCAACGTGTCCCTTGCGGCGTGCGAGGCTGTCGCCAAAAACCGCGCGGCGTCGGCGGTTGCGCGGTTCCTGCCCCAGAAATCCACTTCATAGCTGGCCGACACCAGCGCCGACCAGTCGGTCTCGTGAGCCGATCCGCCCGCCGAATGGCCGGCCAGATAATTGGCCGTCCCTGCGGCATCGATGCTCGGCAGAATCGCGGCGCCCGCCTGCCGTGCTCGAGCGTCCGCTTGCGCGACGCGCGCCCGCGCCGCGGCCAGGTCCAAATTGTTCTTCGCCGCGACTTCGATAAATGTCGACAATTCATCGCTGGAAAACTCGCGATACCAGCGCTCGCTCGGCCAGGTTGCGTTGTGATCGGCGGGAGCATTGTCGAAAGCGGCCGGCGCCGCAGGTACGGCCGGCGGCGGCGGGTACGCTGCGCACGCGGCGGCGAGTGCACCGAAAAGATATCCGCCCATCGCCCATCTAGCACCCGCGGTCACGGCGGCCCTCGACCGGCGAAACGCGACGGCGACATCTCCTCGGCGCGAACTCCGGCCTGCAGCAGATCCGCAGGCAGGGGCAACCCCAGGGCAAGGGCGGCGGCCGCGCGCGACAGCGCCGGTGCGGTCTGGATCCCGTAGCCTCCTTGCCCTGCGAGCCAGAAGAACCCTTCGGCTTCGCGTGAAAATCCCACCACCGGTGTGCGGTCGGTGGCGAAGGTACGCAGGCCCGCCCAGCGCGCTTTTAAGCGATTAATCTGCAATGTCGTGGCCGACTGCACCCGGTCGACCACCGTGGCCACATCCCATTCGTCGGGCTGCGCATCACAGGGTTCCGCGGGCGTCTCGTCGGCAGGGGAGAGAAACAACGATCCGCCCTCCGGCTTGAAATAGAACTGCTCGTCGATATCGTTGACGAACGGCCACGAATTGACCGCCATCCCGGGCGGTGGATCGATGAGCACGGCGGTGCGCCGGAACGGTACCAGGCCGACTCGGGCGATTCCGGCCAGCGCCGCGATCTCGTCCGCCCAAGCTCCCGCGGCATTGACGATGATCGGCGCGGTGAGGGTTTCGGCACCGGCGCGCACCGTCCAGCCGTCGCCGGCACGCTCGAGCGCGTGCACCGGGGCGCTGTTCAGGATCCGACCGTTGCGGCTCTTTAACAAGCGCAGGTACCCATGGTGCAAGGCATGAACGTCGATATCATTGGAGTCGGGCTCGAGCAATGCGCCCGCCACGTAATCCTCGCGCAACACCGGGCAGAGGTTTCGCGCGTCGGCCGCGCTCACCGACCGGGTTGCGGGCGCGATATCGGGCAGCGCCGCGAAATCCCGCAATGAGTCCAATTGCCCGGCCCTCGCGATGTAGAGGCACCCCCGCGGTCGGGTCAGTGGACTCTCGCTGAACGACGGCGGCGGGGCGAAGAGAAATGCCCGACTGGCGCGCGTCAGCGCGCGAATCAGCGAATTGCCGTAGATCTCCGTAAACAACGCCGCGGAACGCCCGGTGGAATGATACCCGGGGCGGTCCTCACGTTCGGTCAAGATGACGCGGTGGCTCTCGGCCAGATGCGCGGCAACCGACGCACCGGCAATCCCGGCTCCGATGACGACGATGTCGGTGTGAGTCATCGCTGCAAATGGCCGAGCGGCATCCGCGTCGAGCGCTTCACGGTGGCGAGAACCACNCTTGATTGCACATCGCGTACATGCGGTANTCGCAGCAGCCTCTTGAGAATGACCGTACTCAACGACTCGAGATCCTTGGCGAAGACCTGCAGGATGAAGTCATAGGCTCCGGTCATCGCATAGCAATTGGCGACTTCATCGAGCAGCGCGATCTCCCGCTCGAAGCGCGCCACCGTTTCATCGGTGTGCTCCGTCAGTTTCACATGCACGATCGCCTGTACTTCGAGGCCGATGCGAGTCGGGTTCAAGATGGCCGCATAGCCTTCGATGACGCCGCCCGATTCCAGAGCCTTGATGCGGCGCGCACACGGAGTGGGCGACAAGCCGATGGTTTCCGCCAGCTCGACCACGGGCAAACGCCCGTCGCGTTGCAGCTCGGACAGAATGCGTGCGTCGAAGCGGTCGATCTCCACCTTGAATGCNTCCTCCCGAGANGGGCNCCCCTTTAAGCCGGGGTCAGCCATCAACCGGATCAGCGAAANTCGCCAACCATGATGCCCAATATTAGCGATTATCGCCAATTTCGATGCCGGCGCCCGGTCCGATTGGCGATTCTCGCCGAATGCTTCGGGCTAGTCTCAGAAAANCCGCCAACCTGAGGTTAAAAAACGTGATGGCCGCAAGTCCCGAGAAACTGATGGCGGAATCGCGCAGCGACGCTCCCGACTGGCGTGCGGTGGTCCGTCAAGTGGCGGTTTCGCGTGCGCTCGACGATCTCGAAGAAGCCGTGCTGGTACCGGAGCGCAAGGTGCTGTACCAGTTTTCCGCGCGCGGCCACGATGTGACCCAGGTGCTCCTCGGCAGCCATCTCACCGGCGCCAGGGATGCGGTGAGCGGCTACTACCGTTCCCGGCCCTTGATGCTGACATTGGGCCTATCGATCGAAGAGGCGCTTGCCTCGAGCATGATGCGCGTCGGCGGTATGAGCGAAGGCCGCGATATCGGCGTTGTGTTCAANATGCCGCGACGAGNTGGACCGTGTGCCTTGCCGGTCTGCGGCGGAGTCGGCACTCAATACACGCCGGCCGTCGGTTGGGCTCAGGCGCTGCGCTATCGGCACGGCACGCTGGGCGAGCCTCACTATGCGCGCAGTATTGCGGTCGCTCATGGCGGCGATGCCTCGACCGCGACCAACGGCTTTTGGGNGGCCCTCAATATCGTGACNACCGAACGGCTGCCGTTTTTGTTCTTCATCGAGGACAACGGTTACGGCATTTCGGTTCCTTCGCACGTGCAGACACCGGGCGGAAACATTGCGCGCAATTTGAGCGCCTTTCGCGGCTTGCGCATAATCGACGGCGACGGATCGGATCCGATGGCGGCCGCTCGGCTGATTCGCGATGCAATCGGCGGAGTGCGTGCCGGCGAGGGGCCGGCGTTGCTCCGACTCGTGGTTCCGCGCCTGTGCGGGCATTCCGGGCAGGATACCCAAACCTACAAAGGTTCGGCGGCAATTGCCGCCGAGCAGGAACGGGATCCTTGGCTCAAGCTGCGTGCCCAGATCGTGCCGAGCGTTATGACCGCAGAGGAGTGGAACGCCGAGGTGGCCCGCTCGCGGGACGAGGTGGCCCAGGCGCGGGCGCGTGTCGAGCGGCGCAGCGCGCCCGATCCGCAACGGGTTAAGCGATATGTGTTCACGGAATTCAAGGACGATGGAGCGCCCGAAGTTCAAACTCAGGGAGGTCTGTGGACGGATTTTGGCCCGCCTCCCGCCGCCTCACCGCAGGCCAACACCCAAGGGCCGCGGATCAATTTGGTTACCGCGGTGCGACGCACTCTCGAGCACGAACTCGAAGTGAATCCCCGCCTCGTCGTGTTCGGCGAAGATGTGGGCCGCAAGGGCGGCGTGCACGCGGCCACCATTGGCCTGCAGGAGAAATTCGGCAGTGCCCGCGTGTTCGATACCAGCTTATCGGAAGAAGGAATCATCGGCCGCGCGGTCGGCATGGCCGCGGCCGGACTCATGCCGGTTCCGGAAATCCAATTCCGCAAATACGCCGATCCGGCGGCCGAACAACTCAACGATTGCGGCACCATGCGTTGGCGCACAGCCAATCGATTCGCCGCACCCATGGTGGTGCGCATTCCCGGCGGTTTCTTCAAGTGCGGCGATCCCTGGCACAGTCAATCGAACGAGGTGCAGTGGGTGCATGGTATCGGTTGGCGAGTGGCGATGGCGTCGAATGCCGAGGATGCCGTCGGTTTGCTGCGNACGGCGCTGCGCGGCAATGACCCGACCATATTCTTCGAGCACCGATCGCTGCTCGACGGCAGTTGGGCACGGCGAGCCTACCCCGGGGACGATTTCACGGTGGAGTTCGGCAAGGCCAGGCTATTGCGCGAGGGCTCCGCGCTGACGGTGGTGACCTGGGGCGCGATGGTCGAGCGCAGCGAAACCGCGATTCTGCGCACCGGGCTTTCGGCCGACTTGCTGGACCTGCGGACGCTGTCGCCGTGGGATCGGCAAGCGACGCTGGCATCGGTTCGAAAGACCCGCCGCTGCCTCATCGTGCACGAAGACACCATCACCGCCGGCTTCGGCGCCGAGATCGCCGCGGTGCTCGCCAAGGAGGCTTTCTTCGATCTGGATGCGCCCATAGAACGGCTCGCGATGCCGGACATACCGAGTCCGCATAGCCCGGTGCTGCTCGATGCCGTGCTGCCGAGCATCGAGAGAATCTGCCAATCCATGCTGGATTTGCTGGCGGTATGAGTATGAGCCGCATCGCAGACGTCATTGCTCCCTTGAATGAGGAGGGTACCAAAGCCACGATATTGAGGTGGTACAAGGCTGTGGGCGATTCCATCGGCAAGGACGAGCCTTTGCTGGAGCTCGAGACCGACAAGGTCACTGTCGAAATTCCTTCGCCGGCAAGCGGCGAACTGTGCGAGATCCTGAAACAGCCCGACGAGGACGTGCTGCCCGGGCAGGTGTTGGCTCGAGTTCGGATCGCGGTGCATGACACCGCGGCACATGTGCAGCAATCCGTGCCTGCGCACGTTGCACCCGAGGGCGCCTCGTCCGCAGAGGGTGCGCGTCGGCCGTTGAGCCCCGCGGTGCGGCGGCTATTGGGACAACACGGGCTGTCGCCGGGCGATATCATCGGCAGCGGGCGGGACGGACGCATTACCGCTCGCGACATCGAGCGGCAGGTGGGCGAGACGGTTGCGGCGCCCCCGGCCACGGCTTCGCGCCTGCCGCACACCGCCATACGCCGCCGCGTGGCCGAGCACATGGCGCGCAGCCTCGCCGTCGCTCCGCATGTCACGACTCTGTTCGAGGCGGACCTGACCCGCGTGTTGGCGCATCGCAGCGCGAATGCCGCCGCGTTCGAGCGCCAGGGCGCGCGACTGACCCTCACCGCCTATTTTGTTGCCGCCTGCGCGCGGGCCCTGCGCGCGCACCCGGCGGTCAATGCGACGTATCACGAGGACGCACTCGAGTTGCACCCCGATGCCAACATCGGCGTGGGCACGGCGCTCGGCAACGATGGGCTCATCGTGCCGGTGATCCACCGGGCGCAGGAACTCGACCTCCTGGGGATTGCCCGCCGGCTGGGCCAGCTGGTCGGCGCCGCCCGATCGGGCAGGCTCGCACCGGAGGAGGTCCGCGGCGGCACCTTCACGATCTCGAACCATGGCGTCGGTGGGAGCTTGCTCGCGGCACCCATCGTCATCAATCAGCCGCAAGTGGCGATTCTCGGGGTCGGCAAAGTCGAACGGCGGGTGGTCGCCCTCGACGCGCAAGGGGCCGAGGCGATCGGCGTGCGGCCCAAGTGCTATCTCACGCTCACGATCGACCACCGGGCACTCGACGCCTTTCAGGCGAACGCGTTCCTCACGCACATCGTGAACGCGCTCGAGCAGTGGGCCTGAGGCCACCGAAGCGCCGCATGACGGACGGGTCGGGCGGCGGCAAGGCGCCGTCGAGCTGAGCCGCTACCGACGACAAATGGCATTCCGAAGCGGCGAACACCCGCGCATACATCTCGCGGCACAGTTCCGCGGCGAGATGCCCGGGCCAATTCGCGGGCAGCAATCGCTTGGGCAAGAGAGGATCGCGCAGATGCAGGCGGCGATACTCGTGGATGAGCAAGGTGCGCAGGACAAATCCGCTTGCGGGATCGACGGGTTGAGCCCGTAGCGCCGCGGCCGCGGGCTCGAAGCGCCGTACGAACCGCCGATAGCGCTTGGCAAGATCGGCTAGGTCCCAGCCCAGTTCGACCAGTTGAGCCGGGGTTCCGTGCGCGCTGAGTCGCGCCTCGAAGATCAGCGCTGCGGACGAATCGGCACCGCCCAATGGCAATTCGACGCCTTGCGCCGGCACGTCCGGGTGTGCGAACACGCCGCTCGCCAGCTCGCCAAACCCCTGCCATGTGAGTTCCTTGCGCAGTCGATGGCGCGCCGCAGCGGGCATGGCGGGCAACACGACCAGGGTCCAGCGTCCAGACCAGTGCGCGTTAGAATCGCCGTAGATGCGCTGAGTGGCGTCGGCGAAACGCTCGCGTCCCGCGCCGGAAAGCCGGTATTCGCTCAGCTTGCCGACGCGCCGCGCTTGCACCCAACCTTCGAGTGCGAGCCGTGCCGTGGCGGTGCGAACCAGGCGCTCGTTGAGGCCAAAGGGGGCCGCGAGCTTGATCAAGCTGCCGAGGGAAATTGCGCCGCCGCGCGGCATGATTGAATCCCCGAAAATCGTCACGATCAGCGATCCGGCCCGAAGCGGGCGCTGATTGCCGAAGCGCTTGACGAGATTCCGGGCGGCGGCGGCGGGGCGGTTGGGGGTTCTCAATTGAACGGCAGTATGCAGCAGTTTATGACACCAAAAAAATTGATTTGAGGCAATGTACGTGTCAGTCTGATCCTGCTCAAATATTGCAGCGACAGGGCCGGAGGCGGCATGTACACGCAGGCGCTCGATGTTCAGGGGTCCGATCCGGCCGCGCCGGCCGATGATATTTCGCGCGAGCGGCACTTCGAGGCGCGCATCGATCGGGAAGAGAAGATCGAGCCGAAGGACTGGATGCCCGCACGATACCGCGCCACGCTGATTCGCCAAATCTCGCAGCACGCCCATTCCGAGATCGTCGGCATGCTCCCGGAGGGAAATTGGATCACGCGCGCGCCCACCNTGCTGCGCAAATCCATTCTGATCGCCAAGGTGCAAGACGAGGGCGGNCACGGCGCTTACCTCTACAGCGCCGCCGAGACTCTCGGCGTGAGCCGCGATCANTTGATCGATCAATTGCTGGCGGGAAAGGCGAAGTATTCGAGCATATTCAACTACCCGACGCCGACNTGGGCCGATGTCGGGGCCATCGGCTGGTTGGTCGACGGCGCGGCGATCATGAACCAGATTCCGCTGTGCCGCTGCTCCTACGGTCCCTATGCAAGAGCCATGGTGCGGGTTTGCCGGGAGGAAAGCTTTCATCAACGGCAGGGCTACGACATCATGATGCGGTTGGCGCAAGGCAGCGTCGAGCAGAAGCGCATGGCACAAGATGCGCTCAATCGATGGTGGTGGCCCGCGCTCATGATGTTCGGGCCTCCGGACGCCGAATCGGTCCACGGCACCGATTCGCAACGCTGGAAAATCAAGCGTTTCTCCAATGATGAACTTCGGCAAAAATTCGTCGACTTCACGGTGCCGCAGGCGAATTTTCTGGGACTGACCTTGCCCGATCCGCGCTTGCGCTGGAACGACGCCGAGCAGCGTTACGAATTCGGCCCGATCGACTGGGGCGAATTCGATCAGGTGCTCAAGGGCAACGGTCCCTGCAATGCCGAAAGGCTGGCGGCTAGGCGCCGCGCGCACTCGGAAGGCGCTTGGGTGCGCGAGGCGGCGACGGCGTACGCCGAAAAGCAGCAGAGGCGCGGCACAAGCTACGCGGCCTGATCGATCGATTGAGGCTTCTTACCGGAGTTTTCGCATGGAAGACAAACGTCAATGGCCGCTCTACGAGGTATTCATTCGCGCCCGGGGCGGCCTCGATCACAAGCACGTGGGCAGCTTGCACGCCACCGATGCGCGCATGGCGATCGATCATGCGCGCGACCTGTACACGCGGCGTCAGGAAGGCGTCAGCATTTGGGTGGTGCCGTCCGCGGCCATCACGGCTTCGGACCCGGCGGAAGCCGAGGCGTTGTTCGAGCCTGCGCGCGATAAGATCTATCGTCACCCCACCTTTTACGACATTCCCGACGAGGTCAAAACCCTATGAGCGCGGCGGCGACCAATGTCGCCCGGCTGTTGTACAGGTACGTGCTGCGGGTGGGGGATCTCAGCCTGGTACTCGGTCAGAGGCTCGGCGAATGGGTCGGCCACGCGCCGGCACTCGAGGAGGACTTGGGGCTCGCCAACGTCGCGCTGGATCTGATCGGCCAGGCGCGCCTGCTCCTCGCCTATGCGGGTGAACTCGAGGGTCGCGACCGGGGTGAGGACGACATCGCCTTCCTGCGCGAGCAGGGCGAGTACCTGAATCCGACGCTGGTCGAGCAGCCGAACGGGGATTTCGGCCAGACCATCGTGCGCCAAGTGCTCATCGGCGCGTTTCAATTGGAGCTTTACGAACGCTTGGTGGACTCGGCCGACGAGCGATTGGCCGCCATCGCGGCGAAGGCGGTCAAGGAGTGCCGCTACCATCTGCGCTACGGCTCGGATTGGCTGGTGCGGCTCGGCGACGGCACGCAGGAAAGCCATGCACGCGCGCAGTCGGCGCTCGAGCGCCTCTGGCCGTATACGACGGAATTGTTCGCGGAGGACGACTTGGATCGAGAGATGGCGGATTGCGGTATTGCCCCTCGACTGGCCGAGGTGCACGCCGCATGGTCGGTGCGAATCAACGCGCTGCTCGCCGAGGCGACTCTCGATCGGCCGCGGGACCGCGCTTACCGGTGGTTCGGCAAGCAGGGCGAGCACAGCGAACACCTCGGTTACATTCTGGCCGACATGCAATACCTGCAGCGAGCCTATCCGGGTGCTCGCTGGTGATCGCTGCCGCGCCAGCCCTCGGGGAGGCCGCATCCGACCGCGTCGTCTCGGCATGGCGTGCGCTCGGCACGGTGGAGGATCCGGAAATCCCGGCCCTGAGCCTGGTCGATCTCGGTATCGTCCGATTCGTCAAGACCGACCCCGACGGTGTGCTGCAGGTGGGCATTTCACCGACCTACACCGGTTGTCCCGCCACCGAAGTCATCCGGCAATTGGTCGAGCGGGCGCTCAACGATACCGGGGTCGGACCGGTTGCGGTCATCCACGTTCTATCGCCCGCATGGAGCAGCGAGTGGATATCCTCCGAGGGTCGACGCAAGCTCGCCGCCTACGGCATCGTGCCGCCGCGCGACGCCGATTCTTCTCGGCCCGTCGCCTGTCCGCGCTGCCATTCCGAGGATACGGAGTGCATCAGCCGGTTTGGCTCGACGCCGTGTAAAGCGCTGCACCGCTGCCGTCAGTGCCTGGAGCCGTTCGAATATTTCAAATGTATCTGATCGGCGAAAGCATCGCGTGAGGATNGTGTGCTGAGTTTTCATTCCCTCAAGGTCACTTCGGTGGACCGTGCCGCGGAGGATGCGGTGTGCATGACGTTGGCGATTCCGCCCGCGTTGCGCCGGCAGTTTCATTTCGAGGCCGGCCAATACGTGACGGTGCGGCGCATGATCGACGGCCGGGAGGAGCGTCGAACCTACTCGATCGTGTCGGTGCCGGGCGGTTCCGCGCTTCGTTTAGGAATTCGCGAACAGCCGGGCGGTCGGATGTCGCGAGAGTTGGCGACCGGGGTACGGCCCGGCGATATGCTCGATGTGGGAACGCCGGTCGGACGGTTCCGCACCGCCGTGGACCCGGCTCGGGCGAGATCCTATGTGGCATTCGCGGCCGGCAGCGGCATCACGCCGGTGCTGTCCCTCGCGACGGATATTCTTGCCCGCGAGCCGAACAGCCGCTTCACGCTCATCTACGGCAACCGCAGCATGGCGCGCACCATGTTTCTCGAGGACACGCTCGCGCTCAAGAATCGCTACCTCGACAGANTTTCGGTGCATTTCGTCATGAGCCGCGAACCGCAACACACCGAACTCCTCAATGGGCGNATCGATACGGCCAAAATCCTGGAGCTGTCGCGCCAAATCGTCGATATCGCTTCGGCGGACGAGTATTTCGTGTGCGGTCCGGGACACATGGTCGATCAAGTGCGCGAGGCGGTGAAATTGCTGAACAGCGACGCGCCGGTTCGGTTCGAGCGCTTCACGGCGAATCCGCCGCACCCCGCCGCGCCGGGCGATTCGGACTCGCTGCCGAAGCCGCGTGCCGGCGCCGCGAGCGAGGCCTCCGCGCCCGAATTTCTATCGACCATCTCCATCGTCATGGACGGCAGGCGCCGCAGCTTTCCGATGATGGCCACGGATGTGTCGGTGCTCGAGGCCGCCGAACACGCGGGCCTTGAATTGCCGTTCTCGTGCCGTTCGGGAATTTGCGCCACCTGCCGTGCGAGAATAGTCGGCGGCAAGGCGGTNATGGCGCATAACATCGCGCTCGAGCCCTGGGAGATCGACGCCGGATTCGTACTGTGCTGCCAGGCGAGGCCCACCACCGCGACGCTCGAGCTCACTTATGACGATAAATAGACGGACCAATCGCCCGTGCGGGACCGATCATGCCTTATGAAACCATTTTGTTCAGCATCGACCGCGGCATCGCCCGCCTGACCCTGAACCGGCCCGACAAGCTCAATAGCTTCAATACCCAGATGCACGCCGAGGTACGGCACGCATTGGACGAATTGAGTCACAGCGGCGCGCGAGTCTTGGTTCTGACGGGTGCGGGGCGCGGGTTTTGCGCCGGCCAGGATCTCGCGGATCGGGCCGTGGCGCCCGGCGGGCAAGCCGTCGATCTGGGCGATTCGATCGAGAGGCACTACAAGCCGTTGATCCTCGCGTTGCATCAACTGCCGCTGCCGGTCATCGCGGCGGTCAACGGAGTGGCGGCGGGCGCCGGCGCCAATATCGCGCTCGCCTGCGATCTCGTCCTTGCCGCGCGCTCGGCGAGCTTCGTGCAGGCATTCTCAAAGCTCGGGCTGGTCCCGGATTGCGGCGGCACCTGGACCCTGCCGCGGCTGGTGGGTAATGCGCGTGCGCTCGGCTTGACCCTGCTCGGTGAGAAACTGACGGCGGAACGGGCGGCCGCCTGGGGAATGATCTGGCAGTGCGTCGAGGACGGCGAACTGGCCGCGGCGGTGGATGCGCTGGCCGGGCAATTATCGGTCGCGCCGACGCGCGGATTGGCCGCGACCAAGGCCGCCATTCGCGGCGGATGGCAACGCAGTCTCGCCGAGCAGCTCGATGTCGAGCGCGATGCGCAGCGCGACCTCGGCCGCTCCGCCGACTATGCCGAGGGTGTGGCGGCGTTCACGGAGAAGCGAATGCCGATTTTCAAGGGGCGCTGATTATGGGTACTGATGCGGCGCGAGGCGCGGTTCAAACTCTCTATGCCCGCGATCTCGCGGCTCAGGCGCTCGGCATTGAAATCCTCGACGTTGCGCCCGGGGCCGTGCGAGTCGCGATGGTGGTGCGTCCCGACATGCTCAATGGTCACGGTACCTGTCATGGGGGCATGTTGTTTGCGCTCGCGGATACGGCGTTCGCTTTGGCGTGCAACTCCTACGGCGAAGCCATGGTGGCCGCCGGCGCCAGCATCGAATTCCTTGCCGCCGCCGCCCGCGGCGAGCGACTGATCGCGACCGCGAACGAGACCTCCCGCACCGCCCGTCATGGCATCTACGATGTGGCCGTCGCCAGGACCTCCGGTGAGCTGGTGGCGCACTTTCGAGGGCGTTGCGCGCGGCTTCGCGTACCATCCAGCCCACCGGCATAACAAGGACAACGACGATGAGTGAGGCATTCATCTGCGACGCCATCCGTACGCCCATCGGCCGCTACGGCGGCGCCCTTTCCGCCGTGCGGCCCGACGACCTCGCGGCCGTGGTGCTGCGCGAACTTGCGAGGCGCAATGCCGAGCTCGATCCGGGCGCTGTCGACGATGTGATTCTCGGTTGCGCCAATCAGGCGGGCGAAGACAATCGCAATGTCGCGCGGATGAGTGCGCTGCTGGCCGGCCTGCCGGTCGACGTGCCGGGCGTTACGCTCAACCGGCTGTGCGGCTCGGGCATGGATGCCGTTGCGAGCGCCGCGCGCATGATCCGCGCCGGCGAGGCCGAGGTCGTGATCGCCGGCGGCGTGGAGAGCATGAGCCGGGCGCCGTACGTCGTGTCGAAAGGCGCCGCGCCGTTCGCGCGCGATGTGCAGATGTTCGACACGACAATCGGTTGGCGCTTGGTCAATGCACTGATCAAGCAACAGTACGGGATCGATTCGATGCCCGAGACCGGCGAGAACGTCGCGGCTCAATTCGGCGTGTCGCGCGAAGATCAGGACCGGTTCGCATTGCGCAGCCAACAGCGGGCCTTGGCCGCTCAGGCCGCGGGCTGGTTCGGCCGCGAAATCGTCGGGGTGCCGGTTCCCGCCAAGCGCGGGGAGATCACTCTGGTGAGCGCCGACGAGCATCCGCGCGAGACCAGCCTCGAAGCGCTCAGCAAGCTGCCGACGCCGTTTCGCGCCGGCGGCACGGTGACCGCCGGCAACTCGTCGGGAATCAACGACGGCGCTTGCGCGCTGCTGCTGGCGGGGCCCGGTGCGGTCAAGCGCTTTGGCCTCACGCCGCGCGCGCGAGTCTTGGGAACCGCGGTGGCCGGGGTACCACCCAGAATCATGGGTATGGGGCCGGTCGCGGCAACGCGCAAGTTGCTCGCTCGCCTCGGGGTGGGGCTCGCGGACATCGATCTCGTTGAACTCAACGAGGCGTTCGCCGCGCAAGCGCTCGCCGTGTTGCGTGAGCTTGGAATCGCCGATGACGCCGCGCACGTCAATGCGCAGGGCGGAGCGATCGCGTTGGGTCATCCGCTCGGCGCCAGCGGCGCGCGTCTGGTGACCACCGCGCTGCACCAGTTGGAGCGAAGCGGCGGCCGGCGCGCGCTGTGCACCATGTGCATCGGCGTGGGGCAGGGTATCGCCATGCTCATTGAACGCAGCCCTTGAACTCGTTTACCACGAGCTCCGGCCGATGACCCAGATCACCATTCGTGCGGATCGTCATAACGGCATTGCGCTGCTCACCATCGATCATCCGCCGGTGAACGCCATGGCGCAGCCGGTGCGTGCGGCGCTGCTCGAAGCGGTGATGGCGGCCGATGCGGACGCCGGGGTTGCCGCGATCGTCATCAGAGGCAGCGGGCGACACTTCGTCGCCGGCGCGGATATCAGGGAATTCTCCGAGGAACCGCGCGCGCCGTTGCTTAACGACGTCCTGTTGCGGCTCGAGGCCTCATCGAAGCCCGTGATCGCTGCGCTGCACGGCCCGGCCTTGGGCGGCGGTTTCGAGCT
>Ga0031654_10000081_pt1 | contig 18389 bp, 17 predicted proteins | sample FrelakmetCRP12CR_FD_55268 | JGI IMG/M metagenome (GOLD analysis project Ga0031654, IMG submission 55268) | Freshwater lake sediment microbial communities from the University of Notre Dame, USA, for methane emissions studies - CRP12 CR | ecosystem: Environmental > Aquatic > Freshwater > Lake >...
CTAAGATGGGATTAAGGACGTTGATCACGTAATCGGCTTGCGGTGCCAACGGATTGTTAGTGCCGCCTATGAGAGTTACAGAAGAACGCCGATCGGCGAATGCGAGGACAGGCAAAAGTGCCTGCAAAATGAGGGTAGTGCTGCCGGCCGTCTTCGCGTCAAAGTGAAAAGTTCCCCCGTGTATCGGTCCCGGGGAGAAAACTAGCTTAGAAGAGCCTATCGCAAGTCCGCTCACCTTCGCCGCGGTGACCTCAGCTACCGCACGTATCGCAGTCAAATGTTGGTTGCGAAGCCCGGGATTTGTCCGGTTGACCCTAATATTTTTGATAGTAATGGGCTTTTGTGTTAATGCAGAGAGCGCTAGACATACACGCAGCACTTGTCCGCCGCCTTCACCGATGCTGCCATCAATCTCAATCATTAATAGTAAGTACGCTGAACTCAAAATAAACTGCGGGGTCATGTAACAGTTGAAATCGCTTATGAGTTGAGAAACGGTTACTCATCGCCGTAAATGTTAATTTAAACGTAGAATCAGTATGCTTTTCGACCGCAAGCAAGTATTATTTAGTACCTTGGCCTTTCTATTACTACGCAAGTATCGGCTTTAGCGTCGGTAGAATTCGGGTATACAAGGAGCACGAAATGGGTCAACCGGACAATATTATAGTCTGTAAACTCTGCCAGCGCAACTTTGAAAAGTCAGAGGTAGGTCGAATCAAGATTTTAAGACGCGAAAAAAAAGGAGAAAGCGTTCTTTGGGTCTGTTCTCATTGTGCTGGGCGAATTAAATTTTCCGACCGCTAAGAGCGTATCTATGTGCTCAAAGCGCAATTTTGCCGCTGGTCGGCGATTCACGCTTCTTAACAAGATCTCGCACATATTGAGTAGTTGTTTCAAGCCTCAAGACTCATTTAGGCGCGATTGACGGTTTCTAGGTGAAGCACGCAGCTTACAAGTTGATATAGCTAAAAAGAGCGGTCTCGCCTCTGGGATTGTTGCTGCTGTAGCGCTTGCAAGCTGTTTACCTTTTTTGGCCAACGAACTCGTTTCTTCCTTGACTGAGTGTAGAGACTATACAAGCGGACATGGCTGTCTTTGGTTCGCCGCAACGTGCAGGAACAGCAACGACTAAGTACTCAACCTCTGGAAAGCGCCGTAAGGGGCGTGCTCAGGCACCAAGCATCGAGGCATCGCTTATGTTTTCCTTATCAATACGTATTTATTTCGTTGTGTATTGTTTAGGTATGTGAGGGTTATTGCACTCACCGGTGAAGCAGAACGCTGCGAACACTTCATAGAAGCACTAATGCTTCATCATAAGGCGGCGATTCTGCGTCAGGAACGCGAGAGTTCACTTACGTTAGCCCAGAACGGAGGCTCAGACGCACTCCTTTGCATCAAATCTCCGACGAGATACGTGTTGACGCGCTATGCACACGAGGACGGAAATGAAATCCCGCGAGAGCTAGATCGTCTGGGAGAACAAGAGGATGTTGATTTTGCCGTTGTGGTGGGGGGCGTGCTTGCATCACGGATTGTCTCTTTTCGTGACGTTTACGAGGTTCAGCTAGAGCCCTCTACAAACTTTGAACAGCATTTTGAAGCGCTTAAGATTTTTCCAGAATGGATGACGCTCGGTGCACTCGTAAGAACCGTACGTTCGCATCCTGACATTAAAAAAGCTGGGGCGATACTTACATTCACTGGAACTGTCCGCGAGGAAGCTTTTGCGCTTGAGTTTGACATTTACGAAAGGGAGGCGCAGCAGCGACTTTCGTCAATCGTTCGCGATCTGAAGGCTATAGAGGGCATAGTAGAGGCAAAGATATACCATAAATCAGGTCGCCTCAAACGAGGCGAAGACATCGTCTACATCGTTGTCGCGGCAGCACATCGACAAGAGGGGTTTAAGGCACTCAGGGATGCAATAGAACGGATAAAGAAGGAAGTCCCCATCTGGAAAAAGGAGTTTACCGAAGATGGTGAAAAATGGATCGGTATTTGAAGGCGCGGGAAAGCCGCGAGGTCAAAAACGATAAGCGGGGCTATCTGTCGATCGGCGAGAGTCTGGATTGGTAATGCAAACAGGGAGTTTTTTATGAGGCTTTTTGGAACAAATGGTGTGAGGGGGATAGTAAACCGCGATGTAACTGCTGATCTTGCCCTACGACTCGCTATGAGCTTGGGGACACTAACAAAGGGCACAGTTGCGGTCGGACAGGATACGCGGACGTCAGGTAGCATGCTCAGCTATGCAGCAATTGCCGGACTGCTCGCCACAGGTTGTAAGGTTATTAACGTCGGCATAGCTCCGACCCCCGCTGTGCAATACTTCGTGCGCGATAACGCCGATGCGGGAATTGTTATCACCGCGTCGCACAATCCGCGGGAATACAATGGACTGAAACTCATCGCTGGCGATGGAACAGAGTTTGGAAGTGAAGGCGAACTTGCCGTCGAAGACATATACTACCGTGATGCGCCCAAGCTTGCGGATTGGCGCGAGACAGGCGAACTTTCACACGTTGACATCATCCCTGCTTATATAGAGGGGGTTATGCAGAACGTGAGCGCGTCAGACATTGCTAAACGTCGGTTCATCGTCGCAGTCGACACAGGTTCTGGCGCCGGCAGCGTCGTAACGCCATTCTTGCTAAGTAAATTAAACTGCAAGGTGACGACGATCAATGCGCAGATAGACGGCACGTTCCCGAGTCGGAACCCAGAACCGACAGAGGATGTACTCACCGATCTTGGAAAAATCGTCGTCTCTAATGGCGCCGATTTGGGAGTCGCTCACGACGGCGACGCAGATAGGGCGGTTTTCATCGATGAAAATGGGGATTTTGTTAACGAAGACGTTTTGCTTGCGATCGTCGTGAAGCACGTACTCTCAAAAAAGCGAGGGCCGGTAGTCACACCCGTAAGTTCGTCGCAGCGTGTCGCTGATGTAGCTGAAGCGGCAGGTAGCCAGGTTATCTGGACCCCAGTCGGAAGTATTCACGTAGCGCGTGTAATGATGCAAGTGAACGCTGTCATAGGTGGGGAGGGCAACGGAGGCATTATCTTCCCAGAACACCAGTACTGCCGCGACGGGGCGATGACAGTGGCCAAAGTGCTTGAAATAATGACCGAACGTGATAGAAGACTTTCTGAGCTCGCTGACGAAATTCCGAAGCGATATATGGATAAAACGAAGGTGACGTGTCGCGATAGAGACGCAGCCATGCAACACATTCAGTCGTCCGTTCACGGTAACGTCGACACGACCGACGGCGTTAAAATATGGTATGATGACGGTTGGCTGCTTATTCGCCCCTCTGGAACAGAGCCAATCATTCGGATTTTTGTCGAGGCGGAAACGCAGAAGAGAGCCAACGAACTGCTTGAACTAGGCATGAATATGACCAAAGGTTGCTAATGGCCAAGGAGCCTCGAGCGTTTTAACTCACTCGGAAGTGGAATATGGCATTAGAGGAGCTCTTAGTTCTCGGCGCAGAAGTCGAAGTGCGCGAACCAAGTTTAGAGTTCTTTGTGACTGGTTGTAGCGGTTTTATCGGCACGCATCTTGTGAAGCGGCTCCTAGACGAGGGGCATATGGTGACAGGCTACGACCTGGTCAGGCCAGCTTATAATCACGTTAATTTCGATTTCGTGCAAGGGGACATCCTCGATTTGGAAAGACTTCGCGCGAGTGTGGTCAAACCTGACGGCATCTTTCACTTCGCAGCGCAAACAAAGGTGCCTGATTCAACTCGAGATCCGAGTTACGACTTCCTAGTTAACGCACGAGGTACGTTCAACGTGTTGTCATGTGCTTCTGGAGCCACGTTTGTGTACGCGTCTACAAGCACGGTTTACGGAACTGCTGCCACCCCTACGACTGAAGAACACGGTATGCGTCCAGTATCCTTCTACGGCGCTTCAAAAGCTGCGGGCGAGCTTTACTGCTCTGCATTTAACGGCATTTTTGGATTACCCACGATCTCTCTCCGTCTTTATAATGTCTACGGGCCAGGCAATGCCAAGGGCGTCATGTACGACCTTATAAATAAGCTGCAGACGGATGGCCGCCACCTTGAAATATTGGGATCTGGACTCCAGAAGAAAGACTACGTTTATATTGACGACGTCATAGACGCGTTCTTGCTTGCTTATGACAAGGGAATACCGGGCGAAGCTTACAACGTCGGAAGCGGCAGGGCTATTACTGTCAATGAGATTGCCAGTTCCATATGTCGTTTGATGGATCTGCATCCCGATATCCACTGGACGGGGGGTAAGTCTTGGGAAGGAGACATTGAGTCAACGCAGGCTGACATATCGCATTTTGCCTCGTTTGGCTGGAAACCTACTATCGATATAGAAACGGGCTTGCGCAACCTCTACGACTGGATACAAAACTACTAGTCCGACTTGGCCGGCCTAAACAGCATTCAAGGCGTGTAATGTTACGACTCGAACGTAAACAAAAAGAATAAAAGTGTGAGCCCAGCTCAGACTGGACTCACTTCAAGCACTTTAAAGCATTACTTCCGACGTCGTATCACCAAAAACGCAACAACCAACAGCCCGGCTACCGCGTACAATGCCTCAAAACCAGGCATGCCAAGGAATCCTCCGGCCGCCGTTGCTGACGCAGTCGTCGTCGTCGGGGGTATCATGACACTATCGATGACGTGAATCACACCGTTGGTCGCGTTGATATCCGCTTTCGTAATTGTCGCGTTGTCAACTTTAATTTTAGTTCCATCAACAGAGTACGGTAAAGATAGTCCGTTCACTGTTGAAAGCGTTCCACTGCCCGTTAAGTCGTTTGAAAGCAGCTTCTTTGGGATGACGTGATACCATAGCACATTTCTTAATGCTGTTGTGTTGTTTTGCCAACCTGCAAGCGTAGATGCGTCAACTTTGGAAAAAGCGGCGTTGTCTGGTGCGAAGACGGTAAAGTTACCTGGACCGTTCAACACGTTTGTGAGGTTAGCTTTCTTTAATAGGCTCGTAAAGTTCGTAAGATCCGTGTTATTGGCTGCAACTTGTGCTAGAGTCTGCGTAGGTTTCGCCGTCGCCGTGTTTGTCTGCGTTTGTGCCAAGGCAACACTTGACCCTCCAACAATAGAAAGAATCACTAATGTTGCTAAAACAGCAGAAAAGAGCTTTTTACTGACCATTTTTCACCTCGAATATCTCTTGCTTTTGTTGGTTTGAATTTCCATATGCTATAAACTTTGCTTTTTCTCTACTTCCGACGTCGTATCACCAAAAAAGCAACAGCTAAAAGCCCCGATACCGCGTGCAAAACCTCAAAGCCTGGCAATCCCTCCGACCGCCGTGGCTGACTACATTGTGCAGTTAGCGTTGATATAAAAAAAGGCGCGAGCCCAGTTAAGACCGGACTCTCCACGCGTGGTTTAAAGCGTTACTTCCGACGTCGCATCACAAAGAACGCAACGACCAACAGCCCTGCTACCGCGTACAACGCTTCAAATCCCGGCAAGCCAAGGAATCCTCCGGCCGCCGTTGCTGACGCAGTCGCTGTTGCCGCTGCTGCGGTCGCGTTCGCTGGCGGTATCATCACACTATCGATGACATGAATCACGCCGTTAGTCGCGTTGATATCCGCTTTGGTTACTGTCGCGTTGTCAACTTTGAGTGTAGTGCCATTAACGGAGTAAGGCAACGACAATCCGTTGAGCGTTGTGAGCGTCCCGTTACCCGAGAAGCTGTTCGACATAAGCGTCTTCGGGATGACGTGATACTCCAGCACTCTCGTTAGCGCTGTTGTATTGTTTTGCAGAGCTGCGAGGGTAGCTGCATCAACTTTGTCAAAAGCTGCGTTCGTAGGCGCGAAGACGGTAAAGTTACCGGTGCCGTTCAACGCAGATGTAAGGTTCGCTACTTTCAGTAGGCTCACAAGTGTTGAAAAGTTCGTGTCGTTAGCTGCGATCTGTGCAATAGTTTGCGTAGGCATCGCTGTCGTAGTTGATGGCTGCGTTTGTGCGAAAGCGACGCTCGAACCACCGATAGCAAAAACCACTAAAGTTGCCACTATGGCAGAAAAGAGTTTTTTACTGACCATTTTTCACCTCCAATATAAACTTAGTTTCATTGACGCATTTAGTACAATATGCTATAAACTTTGCTTTTCTCTACTTCCGACGCCACATTATCACATAAACAACAACAAACAGCCCTGCGATCGCTTACAACGCCTCAAATCCCGGCAAGCCAAGGCATCTTCCGCCAGCTGCTGTGGCTGCTGCATGTTCTGAAATCTTCGAGAACAAGACTAAAAAATAAAGGCGCGAGCCCAGTTAAGACCGGACTCTCCACGCGTGGTTTAAAGCGTTACTTCCGACGTCGCATTACTAAGTATGCAATAGCCAACAGCCCAGCTATCGCGTACAACGCCTCAAAGCCTGGCAAGCCAAGGAATCCTCCGGCCGCCGTTGCTGATGCCGTCCCGGTACGGTTTGCCACTGCTGACGTGTTGTTAAACATCTTGGTCAAGTTGCTCAGCTCTGTTTGACTTGTTATCGGGTGAAAAGGCTGCGACGTAACCGAGGATGAGGTCACCTGTGCAAGCGTTGGTACCACGGTGAGGGTACATAGCAATAGTGCTATTAGACCAAAAACTAGCGTTCTTTTTTGCATTTATTCGCCTCACTATATTCCATCAAATGTTGCGGGTTTAAAAAAATGATTGTAAAAAATAAAGGTGGAGCCCAGCCAAAGCTGGACTCATCGCGAACTTAGAGAGTTACTTCCTACGTCGCATCACCAAGTACGCAACGGCTAGTAGCCCTGCTACCGCGTACAACGCCTCAAAGCCAGGCAAGCCAAGGAATCCACCAGCTGCTGATGCAACGGCTGATGCAACGGCTTGTTTCGTCGTTGTTGTTGTTCCAGGTACCAGCACTGTATCGATGACGTTTACCACTCCGTTACTTGTGGTAATGTTCTTTTGTACTATAGTGGCGTTTGTGCCGCCGGCGAGTTGTACTTTCGTGCCGTTTACTGTCCAACTAATCTGGTTTCCTGCGAGCGTTGTAGCGTTCCCACTTGTCGTGAGGTCTGCTTTACCCACTATGACGTGGCTCTTGAGGATCGTTGCGAGCTGTGTCGTATTGTTTGTTAACAAATCGGCAAGCTTTGCGTTGCCAAGCTTCTCAAAAGCAGCGTTATCCGGCGCGAAAACTGTAAAGTTTTTGGTAGTGTCGTTGAGCGCAGCCGTCAAGTTCGTCGCGTTGAGAGCTTGCACTAGATCTGATAGCGTGGGCGTTTCTTTTGCAGTCGCCACGATCGTATTCTGAGGACCTACTACTACTGCGGTTTGAGCCGATGTGATACTGGTTCCGGCTATAACACTTAGAATTACTAAGGTTGCCAATACAGCAGAAAAAGACTTTTTATTGACCATTTTTCACCTCCAATATAATGTTAGCCTCTTATACGTAATTTGCTTATGTAATAGGTTTTACTTAATGAATTCGCTTCTGTAGTCTCAAAAGATTCTCTGTCGCCTACACTCACGTTATAAGCGTTCGATGGATTGGAAGTCCAAAAATCTCTTAAGCGAGACGTCATTCGACAAGGAAGCTGAAGCAATAAAATCTTTTTGGTATAGCGTGTGATGGCAAAAAGATCTTTTTCTGCGTTTTTTGTAAATCACGGATAGCGGTCTGTTTTCGTTGCCTCTCTCACTAGTGCAGCCAAACTTGGATCGAAAAGCCCCCCAGTGAATGGCAGAAAAAGAGCAAATAGCATATTGTTTTATATCTGCACCGAGAAAAGAAGTGCGGAGAAGTTGACATGTCTTGGAAGGAAATAAGCCCGCTGAGCAATATTCGTAGCAGGATGGATGGGCTGTTGGAGGATATTGACAGCGACGAGTATGCCGGGCCAATCACCGCAACGCCACCAGTCGACCTCATAGACCTCCCTGGGGAAATCGTCGTTCTCGTAGATCTTCCAGGAGTTAGCAAGGACGACGTGAAGCTTGAAGGCAGCAGCGACATGGTAGAAATTACAGCGGAACGGAGTTCACAATTCGACAATGACGAACACCTCATAAGAGAACGGGCGCCACGCGAGTATTACCGCTCTATCAAACTCCCTACAAATATCGACGATGCTGCCGCCCGCGCGAGCTTCTTTAACGGTGTACTCGAAGTTCACTTGCCGAAGATTGGCATCGCCGACAAGAAGCTCATCACTATTGAGTAACCCGCCTCTCGCGAAAGCGGATTGACGGCATCAGTCAGGTTCGCTCCTCATCTTGTGCTCAGTGGGGGTAACTCTCATCATCGCCGTCATACGAAATATGGACCATTTAGACGATAAATATTCCTTCACTCAAAGGTACTCACGCACGCTTTCGTGATTCGCTTGAGAATTGAAGCATTTACAGTCAATCGTATTCCCCTGGTAAAAGAGGGAGACGACATAACAGATTTTTTGCGAGATCTAGACCTTTGCGACGGAGATATCGTAGTCATTGCCTCCACGATAGTCTCAAAGGCTGAAGGATTGATCCGTAGGTTGGAAAGCATCTCTCCAAGCAAGAGGGCCATCAGGATCGCCGCGGGACTTGACGAGGATCCACGTTTCATTGAAGCCGTACTTGGGCAATCTACCGAGATCCTGATCGAAAAACCGTTCTTACTTGTTGAAAGCAAGTTTGGTCAGGTGTGCGTCAACGCGGGGTTAGATCGGTCTAACGTCGAAGAAGGGTTTATTTTACTCCTTCCTGACGATCCCTGTCAGAGCGCAAAGCAGATACGCACTCGAATCTTCGAGCGCTACAGTAAGAACGTAGCTGTGATAATCACCGACACTTGCGGTCGGTCGTTTCGAGAGGGACAAACTGGCGTCGGGATTGGATTTGCCGGAATTGCACCGATGAAGGACTGGCGCGGGACGAGGGACCTCATGGGGAAAGTACTAGAAATAACAAATGAAGGCNTGGGTGATGAGATAGCTGGGCTCGCCAACCTTATGATGGGNGAGGGGGCAGGCGGTGTCCCGATAGTCATCGTTAGAGGTATCACCTTTGAAGACCGTTCGTGTCAGGTGTTTCGTTCGAAAGAAACAGACGTGATAAGAAAGGCTATTAACGACGCAAACAAAATCTAGCGTGAGCTCTGCGATTCTTCTATAACGCTTTTTTTGTTTTTGTTTTTTTTCAGAGCTTGTACCTTTCGACACATACGGCATTGTGCACCCTTTCGATTTTCAAAAAGGACTTAGCGTAAGAATGCAGATTTGTAACCTACTCACAGTCACAATGGGAAATGCTGGCAATTCGAGAAGCGGCAATAGACGACTTACGAAGTGTTCTAAGTTTTTAAGCCAACCCCCTCTTACACCCATCACTTAGCTGCGTAGCAATAACCTACGCCTGCAAATTGTCAGGTATTCGAAACCGAGCAGAGCTCGATCTGTGGTTTATTTGTAGCCAAATAGGCTGGAGCTGTCGTCGCCACGATCGCTACCAAATAATGCCAAACCTGTCTTTTGCGGCGGGCATTAGGAAGTAATTGAAAGGGGAGTAAGTTAACGCCTTTGCGCCCTAAGGTGAAATTCTAATGCTAGTTTCGCGGTTGTTCCCGCACGTAACCCCCTATAGAGTTTTTTTAGGTATAAATGGAGCGTCCCGGCCGGGATTTGAACCCGAGTCTTGAGCTCCGCAGGCTCATAGGATATCCACTACCCCACCAGGACTCGTATAACTCTATATTTTTAACGGTATAAATCGGTTTTTCAACCTGACTGACCTATGGCGACTGCCTGACATATCTCGTTATGTCGATCCCGACTTCTGATGTGGTCGAGCTCCCTCCTAGGTCAAACGTTCTCACTTTGCGGGCGCGCAGATTGCACTCGATTGCGTGCATAACACCGCTTGCTGCTTGGGCCTCACCGAGACTCTCGAGGAGCATCGCTCCAGCCCAAATTGCCGCAATCGGGTTGATCTTGTTTAAGCCTTTATATTTTGGAGCAGAACCGTGAATCGGTTCAAACATTGAAGTTCCTTTTGGATTTATGTTACCACCGGGGGCAAGCCCAAGCCCACCTTGCACCATAGCCCCGAGATCCGTAATAATGTCCCCGAACAAGTTCGGCGTGACAACTACGTCAAACCATTCCGGGTTTTTGATGAGCCACATAGTCATAGCGTCGACGAGGTTGAACTCTGTTTTTACATCTGGGTATTCTGCGGCGATTTTGGTGAATATCTCACGCCAGAAGCCGTAAATGTCCGTCATAGCATTCATCTTGTCGACGCTCGATACGTGTTTCTTCCTTCTTGTAGCCAAGTCAAAAGCGTACTGCATCACGCGTTTTGTCCCCTCAGCTGAGATAAGCCCAAGTTGATATGCAATTTCGTCGCTGTCAGAGTCAATATCGAGACCAAACTTGACGCTATACAGGTTGCGGATAACTTCGTCATCGTGATGTACTTTGCCCCTCTCAGCACGACCGCCGACACCAACATAGAGGTCTTCTGAGTTTTCGCGCACCACAACGAAATTAATATCTTCAGGACCTTTGTCTCGAACTGGCGTCTCCACACCCTCCAGCAACCGAATAGGTCGCAGGTTTATGTATTGATCGAGATAAAATCTCAGCGCGAATAGCACGCCGCGCTCGAGCACTCCCGATGGGACACGCACGTCTCCGACTGAGCCAAGGTATATTGCGTCATAGTGGCTCAGTTCTTTGAGCGCGTCTTCTGAGATAAGCTCTCCAGTGGAGAGATAGTGCTCGGCCCCATATGGGTACTCTTTCCACTCAATGTTGAATCCGTAGTTGTCGCCAGCGGCTTCGAGAACCTTTTTTCCTTCTGCAATGACCTCAGGGCCGACGCCGTCTCCAGCGATTACGGGGATTTTATACGTCTTCATTTCCGCTTCACCACGTAGTATTCAGCAAACCGATGTGACATAACACGATTAATACCTAGTCTGTCTCGAGTTCGCGCGGCTCTCGACTTTCAAGCTGCTTCTTGTTTTTTATGTACTGAACGAGGCCTCCAGCATCTATGATGTTCTTAATAAACGGCGGGAAAGGAGTTATTGGGATCTCCTTATTCTGCGTCTTGTTATAGATGTTGCCCTTCTCTAAATCAACGTGTAAAATATCCCCGTCCTCAATTTCTGTCGTATCGCATTCAACAACCGGCAGTCCAATGTCAATGGCATTTCGAAAAAAGATCCGCGCAAACGAACGCGCGAGCACGACGCCGACATTGTCCTTTAGAGCCAGAGGAGCGTGCTCTCTTGAGGAGCCGCAACCGAAATTTTCTCCGCCGACGACGATATCACCTTTGATAACTTGACTCGCAAAGTTAGGTCGAACGTTTTCGAAAGCGTGCTTTGCGAGATCTTTTGATGAGTTGAGCACGAGATACTTGCCTGGGATAATTGCATCCGTATCGACGTTATCTCCAAACTTCCACACCCTGCCTGCGATATGAGCCTTTGATCTCGCCATGTTCCATTCCTAATGCGTTCTCGGATCAGCTATTACCCCATTGATAGCAGACGCCGCCGCGGTCGCAGGGGAACATAGATATACGGCAGCCATCGGGCTTCCTTGTCTGCCAACGAAGTTGCGGTTTGACGTGCTGAGGCCAACCTCCCCAGGACCGAGTATGCCAAACGATCCACCCATACACGGACCGCAACAAGGGGCTTCAACAAGAGCGCCACTGTCGGTAAAGATATCTATAAGACCTGCTTTTAACGCCCTCTGAAACTCGGTTCTCGAAGCGGGAATCACAATCAGTCGCACCCCTCGCGCCACTGTCTCCCCCTCTAGTAGCTCAGCTGCTGCTTTTAGATCCTCGTACCGGCCGTTTGTACACGAACCGATGAATACCTGATCTATGTGANAGCCTTCAACGTCCGTGACTGGCACCACGTTATCGACCTGATGGGGTTTTGCAACCACGGGGACCATTTCGCTCGCGTTGTAGCNACGCGAGACTTTCGTTGCATCTTCGTCTGAGTCCAGCGTGAAGTCTCCGTCGATGGAGCGNTCCTCTAGAAAGGCGGCCGTCGCTTTGTCGGGTGCTACAATCCCCGTTTTTCCACCCATCTCGACGGCCATATTACAGAGGGTCATCCGGTTGGGGATGTCCATGTGAGCAACGGATTCCCCACCGAATTCACACGCCTTGTAAGTGGCGCCATTTACGCTGACGTCGCCAATTATTGTGAGTATCATATCCTTGGCATAAACGCGTCGCGAGAGTTTTCCTTCAATATCAAATGCGATGGTATCTGGAACCTTAAACCACAGCTTTCCGGACGCGAGGGCGGCCCCCATATCTGTCGATCCAACGCCGGTTGCAAACGCCCCCACAGCGCCATATGTGCACGTGTGCGAATCGGCGCCTATGACGAGCTCTCCAGGAAGCACGTGCCCCTTTTCGACCATGACTTGATGGCATACACCTTCTTGCACATCGTAGTTTAGGATCCCCTCTCGTTTTGCAAACTTGCGAAGTTCGAGGTGGTTGACTGCGGCGTCGATCGAGTCAGCAGGTACCTGGTGGTCAAAAAGCATGATTACTTTGGTCCGATCCCACACCCGATCTGTTATTTCGTAGAGCGTCTTCACAGCCAGAGGTCCTGTAATATCGTGAATCATGGCGACGTCTATCGCAGCTTCGACAAATTCACCAGCCGTTACGACTCTTCCAGCTGAATTTGAGAATATCTTCTCGGCAATAGTTTGTCCCATCCTCGACGTGCCCCTCAACCAAAAACAGTGTGTAGGTCGCTGTCATAACACGCGACAGAAGTATAAAAAATATTTCATTACGAAGAAAAGAATCGTTTGCGACAAATGTAGATGCAGTAAAGCCTTTGAACTCTCAAAATTTTTAGGAATCTAGCTGGAGTTCGCACGGTTTCAAACTCGCTGCGCCTTTTTGACAAAGTTATTAAGATAAGGGGTTATTCTACTGAAGGTGCAAGGAAACTTAGACCACCTTTCTGATGATGTTGCGAATATCTACGAACGCTTAGCCAATACGATTTCGAGGGAGGAGTTCGTTGAAAGAGTCAATCAAAAGGTGGAGGACATGTCCGGTTTGTGTGATGATAAGACAGCAGCCATGCTCGTAGCTCACGAGCTTGGCATCGATACGATCGTGCAAATCGGACAAATCGATGGACAAACGAGAGCCGTCGCATTTGTTGGGAAGCTCTCGCGTATCTCGCCGACGAGAGAGTTCTCCCGTAACGGTGATATTGGATATGTAGCGAATCTCGTCGTTTCGGACGAAACGGGGTCAATTCGCGTAGTCTTATGGAACGATCTTGCAAAACATGTTGAAGAGCTTCAAATTGGACAGACCCTTAAGATTGCGGGAGTCGTCAAGGAAGGGCCATATGGCCTAGAAGTAAACGCACGAGAAATTGAAGTCGATGAATCAGTGCCAAAAACTGAGGTAACCTCCTCCAAGGATAAAGAGACGATCGCTGACCTTATGGCAGGACTCAATGCGGTCGAAATAAGTGGTGTTATACTCGACGTTGGACCCGTACGTACTTTTTCAAAGCGCGATGGCTCGGTAGGAAAAGTATCGAACGTAACGATCGGCGATGAAACGGGAAGGGTGCGCGTAACGCTTTGGGACGATCTGGCTGAGAAGGCTGTTGATTTTGTTGCTGGGGATGTGGTTGACATCACCAATGGATATACGCGAGAGCGTTATGGACGGCTCGAAGTGCATGTGGGCAGTCGCGGATCGCTCCTGAAAGGGGCCCGAAGTATTGAATTCGTTGAGCGAATCATCCCTATTGGTGAGGTCAAAGCGGACGTCCCGTGTACGGTTAAGGGAGTAATCGAGAACGTCGGCGCTCTCCGGGAATTCACTAGAAATAATGGTAGCGCCGGGCAAGTGAGAAACATCGTGCTAAAGGACGATACTGGCGAGATAAAAGTGGCCCTCTGGGGCGACAAAGCACTCGCAATAACCGAAGAGGATACGCTCAGCAATGTCATATTGCGCGATGGCACCCCGAAAAACGGCTTTGACAACCAACTCGAACTGAGTGTTGACTGGAGAAGCGGTCTTGGTTTAGCAGGTACGGAGGGTAGGGCGCCAAGCCAAAATACCGCGCCGCAAGAGAGTACTGACGGGGGCATTACCGGTACGGTGATTTCATCGGCGGCGTCGGTGTGCGTCGACAACGGAATCGACTACGTGACTTTTGACAAAACATTTAGCAATGTGACGCTGGACGTTGGGGATGAGGTTACGGTTGTTGGTACCAGAACGAATGACAAGTTTGCGGCTAAAAGTGTGTCAAAAACGCCGCAGGACTTGGCCTNTCANAAACTTGCAGCAATCAAAAGAAGACTCGATGAGCTTCAGTCCGCGATCCAGAAGGCGGANGTGCGATAAACACTTTCGCTCTGCACTCAAAAGCCTTTATAGTGCACAAGTGATTAGCGTGTACGACTCTCCAAGGGTTGCGACAAAAAAGGGAGGGTGGGTGTATGGAAGAAGTAGAAGAAATCGATGGTTTTAGTATCGAAGACCTGCCAGGCGTAGGACCTGCTACCGCAGAGAAGTTGAGGGAATCTGGTTTTAACTCAGTGGAAGCAGTTGCCGTAGCATCCCCTTCGGAGTTATCAAATGCTGCAGATCTCGGTGAGGCAACCGCCTCCAAGATCATAATTGCGGCGCGCCAAGCTGCAGACATCGGCGGTTTTGAGACCGGGGACGTCATTCTTGAAAGAAGGCGACACGTAGGTAAACTTAAGACCGGAAGCGAGGCTTTTGATGAGCTGCTTGGAGGGGGTATGGAAACCCAAGCGATCACTGAGCTCTATGGAGAATTTGGCTCTGGAAAGACCCAAGTTGCACATCAGCTAGCGGTCAATGTTCAGCTCGGGCACGAACGCGGCGGTCTTGACGGATCGTGCATATTAATTGACACCGAGAACACGTTTAGGCCGGAACGCATCAGTCAGATCGCAGGAGGTCTCGATCTCGATCCTGAAGACGTGTTAAGAAATATCCACGTCGCGCGGGCACATAATTCCAATCACCAAATATTGTTAGTCGAAGCGGCAAGTGAGCTATCGGAACAGCTTAAGGCGACTGAGCTCCCTGTGAGACTCCTTATCGTAGACTCGCTTACTGCCCATTTTAGGGCGGAGTATGTCGGTAGAGGTACGCTTGCAGACAGACAACAAAAGTTAAACAAGCATCTACACGACCTTATGCGCTTTGGAACGTTAAACAATGCAGTCGTGCTCGTTACTAATCAAGTTCAGGCAAAACCTGATGCCTTCTTTGGCGATCCAACGCGACCGATCGGTGGTCATATATTAGGCCATACTGCAACTTTCAGGTTGTATTTGAGAAAATCGAAAGGAGGCAAACGCATAGCACGCCTTGTAGACTCGCCAAACCTTGCTGAAGGCGAAGCAATATTTTCGGTGGAGTCAGAGGGAATACGCGACTAAACGAGAGAAAGCTCAAGTATTTCGGAGTTGTCCCGCCACTGTGAAAGTGGTAACTTGATTAAAGCTGTAGCGTTTGATATTGACGGCACTTTAAGCTTTCCTGACCGGTCACTGGAGCTTACCGTTGTTAGAGCCGTTCGACAGTTGACAGTCCCTGTTGTTTTAGCGACCGGCAACGTTTTGTGTTTTGCAAATGCGCTAGCGGTTAGCATCGGCAAAATCTCAGGCGTGATCGCCGAAAACGGAGGGATCGTCACTGCCGGCAAATCAAAGCTTGTTAGTGGGAATATTGCTGCTTGCCGTCGAGCGGCCCAGGAAATCGAAGGCAGCGGTGAGTTCATTCTTCAGCGGATCAACTCTAAAGAGCGCGTTACTGAGATTGCCTACAGTAAAGACAACCTATCGACCTCTGACGTCGAATCGCTTCGCAAGATGGTGGCTCAGTGCTGTGACGGCGTTACCATCGTCGATTCGGGGTTCGCTCTCCATATAAAGGACGCGCGCGTCAACAAGGGCGTCGGCCTAATTGGAGTCGCGCAACTGCTTGGAGTCTCCGTCGACGAATTTGCGGCGTTTGGAGACGCTGAAAATGACGTTGAAATGCTAGAGATAGCGGGGAGGGGGATCGCAGTCGGCAACGCAGATCCAAAAGCGCGAGCCGCTGCAAACTATATCGCAGAAGCGCAGTACGGCCTTGGCGTCGTTGAAGGGCTCAAATACCTACGGCTATTGTGATTGCTTGGTTGCACAAGAAACGCGCGATGAACAATGACGTTTCTGACAAATAGTACAACAAGTCCGAAAAGATGTATCGAGTTTGCCTAAGCTTATGGTTCAGACGCGTGCAAACTCCTGTCGCACTCTCACCTACCCGTAATCACAAACCGCATCCCACAAGATAAGCGCGACCTTAGCACAGCCGGCGCCGTGTCATCACAGTTCGAAGTACTCCTTGACGATTTTGTAAGCGCAGAACTCGCCGCACATTGTACACGTGTTTGTATCTGAAGGCATTCTTTCCTTACGAATGTTCGCTGCAGCTTGTGGGTCGATTGCCACTTTAAATTGTTTCGCCCAATCGAGTTCGTTGCGCGCTTGTGCCATCTTTAGGTCGTCGTCCCTGTCGCCAAGCTTTACCATGTCCCCGATATGGGCAGCAATCCGCGCAGAAATGACTCCTACACGCACGTCTTCTGGATATGGCAATGCAAGGTGTTCTGCTGGCGTAACATAGCAGATAAAATCAGCGCCATAAGAAGACGACAGAGCTGCTCCGATCGCGGCCACTATGTTGTCATAACCAGGTGCTATGTCAGTCACGAGCGGACCGAGCATATAGAAGGGTTTTTCTCTAGTCAACCGCTTTTGCAGCACCACATTTGCTTGAATCTCATCAACAGGTATGTGTCCCGGGCCTTCAACGATCGTTTGAACACCAAATTCGTGTGCTTTGTCAGAGAGCTCGGCATTTATTACTAGCTCTTGAATCTGAGCCCTATCCGTAGAATCATGCACTGCGCCTGCTCGCATGCCGTTTCCCATGCTGAGGGTCACTTCGTGCCGCTTGAGGATTTCAAGAAGGTAGTCAAATTCGCTGAATAGTGGATTCTCTTTCTCGTTGTGAGCCATCCACGCTGACATTAGAGCTCCGCCTCTCGAGCAGAGGCCAGCGTGCCGCCCTTGGGCCCTCAGCCTGTCGAGTGTCACCCAGTTTATGCCAGTGTGAATTGCCATGAAGTTGGTACCGAGTTTTGCTTGCTCTTCAGTTACTCTAAAGAGATCATCCTCTCGCATGTCAACGATTGAGCCGGACCCCCGTGCAGCTTCAATAAACGCTTGATAGAGTGGAACGCTGCCAACGGACAGGGAAGTAGCTTCGATTACCCTCCTTCTGATCTCATAGAAGTCGCCAGCGGTAGACAGCTCCATTATGGAGTCAGCTCCCGAAGCCTCAGCTACCTTTGTTTTTTCGATTTCGAGATCGACATCTTCGATGTCTGAAGAGGTGCCAACGGAAGCGTTAACCTTGGTCTTAAGCCCTTTCCCTATTCCAATCGGTTTGGTCTCCCTGTATGGACTGATCGGAATTACGATCTGTCCGTTCGCAATCCCGCGGCAGATAAATTCGGGCGTCACTCCTTCATCAGAGGCGACGGCCTTCATCTCGCCAGTGATAATTCCTTGCTTTGCGCGATCAATTAGGGTCATGATTCACTCCGTGTTCTTACCTTTCAATAATTGTGTTATAGCGAGGGTCAATCTATTAACTGGCGTTTACAGATTCATTCAACTTAAAAGGAACTGGTCTCTATATCCCGATTTTAGTTAGTCGCTAATAAATATATAGTAAATATAACTAATTTTAAATTTAACGGNAAAATATTTTATTTAAATAATAATATTATCTCGTTTAGCAACAGGATAGTGGTTTAGATAAANAAAAGTTGAACTTTTTCAATTTTNACTGATTTCGCTCGCCACAAAGCGTTAGTGACAAACGTCCCGAAGCTAACAAGTTGGATTTCGGAGCGTTTGCGAGTGTCTGCCCGCCGCCAGCTCCTCTTTAGAGCCCTCTTGAGCCGAAAACATTCTTGTTTGTTCGGTGAGCCAACTAAAGCGCTATTTCTTATATTTCTTAAGGAGGTTTTGAGCCTCATCCCAGTTGTAATCATAGATATGCATCGAGTTGCCAACCGTGCACAACGTCCCCATCTTCAGTCCTGTAGGTTCNAAAAGCTCCTTTTTGANTAGGGAAAGAAACNCGTTAATGTTAGCTTCATATGCTTGNAAAANGTCCCAACTCCGGTACATGATATGGACGTCAAGCCTCTCATTGCTGTGTAGGTAAACCCACATTCTCTGAAAGCACGGTTGGTCTTCGTCCTTTTGACAGT
>Ga0031654_10000082_pt1 | contig 18340 bp, 15 predicted proteins | sample FrelakmetCRP12CR_FD_55268 | JGI IMG/M metagenome (GOLD analysis project Ga0031654, IMG submission 55268) | Freshwater lake sediment microbial communities from the University of Notre Dame, USA, for methane emissions studies - CRP12 CR | ecosystem: Environmental > Aquatic > Freshwater > Lake >...
AGAATGTGAGTTAACTCACCACAATAGCACTTTTATGACTCCATAGGTCGCGCCAAGAAACAATCCGACCTCGGCGAGCATTGCTATGATATAGCCCGGACCACGCGATGAGGGATCACGGGTATAGGCAACGGCATACATCGCCCGCCCGACGAGCCAGATCAGACCACTTAGGGCGGCACCCCTATCCGACAGCAGAAGCGCATAAAGCCATAATGACGGCAGGAAGAACGCCATCCTTTCCAGCGTGTTCATTTGCACGCGGTAGGCACGTTCGAAATGTTTACTGCCTGTCACAGCCGGAGCTTTGACTCCGTATTTCCCTCTGGCCCTGCCGACGTTGGCCGTCACAGCAAAGTAGAGCAACAGCGCCAGAAGGGTGACGGCTGCCGTGTAGATCTGGGTCATCTTCGGTGTCTCGGATGTCGCATGATGATCTGTTGGATTGCCTACTCAGTAGCATGCGAGGGTAATCTGTAAATCAGCCCATACCTACTTTCTGTTTTACCGTTCTTTCAAGAGCCGCATCCCCAAACATACCTTAAAAAACTTTAATTTGGACCCTGTGATGCGCATCACATGCGCGCGGGGTCGCATTATCTATATTCAGTTTGCGAACCCGAAAAAAGGGGGCAAAAATGAAAAAATCATTCTATAAATTCTCCGAAAAGATAACTTGGACTAATGAGCGGGCGCTAACAGAGGCACCTTGGCCGACGGCCATAGTCATGGTTGGCGCAGCGATTACTCCGTTATGGCCGACGGTACTGGCTTGGTTATGGGCAGGGATAATAATTTGGTTTGCATTCAATTGGCTTCAGCTAATGAGGCGGTTTTTGTAATAAACAAAGTCTATGACGATCAGCAAACCCCGAACGATGCTGGGCAATGAATTTTATCCGAAGTTGATTGGATCAGTTTTTCGCACTTGCTTTGCCGACTTAGTCGGAAAGCCAAAGTAGATACCAATTAGGGCGATGCATTGCCGTGATTGAGGGATGAACGGAATCAGTATGGACATGGCTTGATGGCGGTTCATGACCTCAAGCGGCATAGGGTTTCGTTCCAAATTCCAAACCTGACGCGTTAAAGAGATAAGCCGTCACAGCTATATGTCGTTCTCATTAAGCCACAGGCGGGTAAATTTCGCCGCTTGTTGCCATGATACATCAAGCATCAACGCGTGGCCGCTAGGATCAACTTTTCGGAAGGTTGCATCATGATAATGTGTCGTGCGTCGTGACATCGCATGGTCGATAATTCGGTCGTGGTTCGCCGCGATCACAAGCGCTGGGACTTTCGCTCTTCCTGCGGATACTATGATACCAGGCATCTGGGCCTCAGATAATGCGCGTGGGCTCTCAGGCCCCATGCGCGCAGCATATTCGGCAACACGTTGTGCTGACAGTTCGTCAGAAAAAAGCGTTCGACGCCAGAAGTCACTTTGCGAACGAGTTCTTCCGGGAATTGTTCTATGGAGGTGATCAAAGAGTGCGGCCGGACCTGAATGAAAAAAACTCTTACCAACAAGAAAAATACCTTCAGGCGGTGCAGAAGCCATCAAGATGACACCGCGCATTGGCACGTGATCAATTAGCTTTTGCACGATAAGACCGCCAAGCGAGTGGCCGACCAGAACAGGTGGTTCATCTACGCGGGAGAGAAGATGCTTTACGTCATCGACATAATCCGAGAAGCTTGTGGTGTTGAGATTGTTGCGCCCCTCACTCCTTCCGTGTCCCCGCAGGCTGAGTGCGTGAACGCGACGCCCCGCTCTAGCAAAATAAGAAAGAAAATGTTCGTCCCACATCCACGCAGCTCCGAACGCGCCGTGGACGAAAACAATCGGCGCCCCTTTGTAACTCCAGCGCGGCCCAGCGCTGATCACTTCAAGTTTTGGTCCGCTACCGACATGACGGTTGGTTTGAAGAACTCGTGGCAAAACGCTGTCTTGGATAATCGCACCTGCCTTGGAAAAGAGTCGTGCTAGAGAAAATCTTCGGGCCTGAATATGTTTGATTGTCGGCATCCTTTAAGTCCTAAGCGGAAAATCGACGACCCTAAAAGAACATTGCCGCAAGGTGGCATGGTTATGTTGCCATCTAGATGAGTTCAATTCTAGGTCAGCAGATGGTCAAGTTCGCGTTGTCTGAAGGTCAACAAGATCGGGGGTATCAAAATCGATAATGTCGGTCGGCTTGATCTAAGCTCCCTCCCGGCGTTACTGTCGAGCGTGACGCAGTTTGGCGAAAAAAGTCATCCAAAAAAAATTCTTAGAATCTAGGTCTGACTCGATGGGGACATTACCCGACGACTCCGGCGCGCATGCTGGGGAAAGACCGAATCAAAGTCGGCGCATTTATTCGGCGCGCGAAGCGTAATGTCTGCTTTTGGCACGAAGCAGACATAGGAGAGCTACTGATCGATATCTGCTTTCTGGGCAAGAGCAGACATCAAAAAGACAAGGCGTCACATCTCCTTCTGACCCAACGGGCATTGATCTCTTTGGAGGGGCTACTTCATTAACTCTTCCGCCACCGCCGCGTAAGCCGGCAACGTGATCGGATCATTCGCTACGTTCGGCGCGATGGGGTGTGAGGCGTAACGCACAATCACCATCTCAGCCTTCGGATCGATGTAGATGCTTTGCCCGTAAATGCCGCGCGCCATGTATGCGCCATGAGCGTTGTGGCTGATCCACCACATGTCCTTGTACGACCAACCTGGCAGCGTCTTATAGCCGACTGCCGCGAACAACGCCTTGTCGCCGCCTCGCTCAATCTCCGCTACCACGGTGTTAGGAATTATCTGCTTGCCGTTGAAACGGCCCTTATTGCGCATCATTTCTCCAAAGCGGGCGAGATCGCGCAACGTCGTATTAAGACCACCACCACCTGATTCCGAGCCCACACGATCAACGGCAAAATAGGCGTCGTTCTCGGCCCCAAGCTTCTGCCAGATGGCGTTCGATAGAAGACTGGCGAGCGACTGACCGCTCGCGCGCTTCACGACCCAAGCCAGCACCTCAGCGTTGACCGTCTTATAGCCGAATTGCTGACCATGCTCGCCTTCCTTCTTCAGTGGGAGGAGAAAGTCATATAACGTTCTGGGCCCTTGGTAATCGGGGCCCGGTGGCAACCCTCCGCCCGCGACGATGTAAGCCCAGATCTCGGCTTTCGGATCGAGGTAGTCTTCGGAGTAACGCACGCCGATGGTCATATCCATCACCTGCCGCACTGAGGCATCGGAATAGGCCGAGTCCTTTAGCTCCGGAACATACTTCGTGACTGGCGCCAACGGGTCGAGTTTGCCCTGCGCGGCAAGCATGGCCGCGAGCGTACCGACGAAGGATTTTGTTACTGACATCGCTATATGCGGACGCTCTAGTGCGCCCTCGCCAATGTATTTCTCGTAAACTACGCGGCCCTTGTGAAGTACAAGGATTCCATCGGCATAGGTTTTGGCCACCGCATCTTTCCATGTCATCTTTTCGCCAGTCATCGTCAAAAACATTAGCCCATCGAGATCCCGCGCGGCACGCGGCAATTCACTGACCGGACCGCTGCCGCGCCACACGACGGCAGATGGTATAAGTTCCCGCCAATGGCTGAAGCTCCAGCGCGTCGCCGGAAACTTGAACAAGCTGCCATTGTCGAAACGGACGGTCTTGTCGGGTGGTGGCGGAAAGCCGCGCATTAGTCCGAGATCAGCAGGAATGGTCGCTGCCGGATCCGGTAACACGGGCAGTGTTTGCGCCGTCGCCTGGAAGGCGAATGAAACGCAGATCAGCGCGCAAAGAGCCGCCTGCCATCGCGTGATTTTCCCAATGGTATTCATAATCCCTCCCCCGATTGCTCTTCGACATCATATTTTTCGTTCGTTCGATTGTCACCCTCCTGACAGGCCTGCCGAACTCAATGCACGCATGATGGGAGACTATAATGACATCCATCGATGGCATTGGTACGCACGCCTGTTCGGGTTTCGGCAAGCCTTTTTCCATTCCCAGATGATCGCTGGTCAATGCATGTCGCGCCTTCCTGCCCCTGATCCGCAGAAATCTCAGCGCTTAGATTTGTGGTTGAAAGGTCGGGTTTACTTCAATTCGGATGTCAGCCTTCGCGCTGCGATCGTGGAGAATTTCAATTCATTCGCATTGATGTTACGCTGCAATGAGCGACCGGTGATCTTAGGCAGATGGGGCAACGCCGACGCCCGAACTATGTCTACAATATAGGTCGACGAATCACGACCTAAAAAAGTCTAGAGATTTCTGCGCCATCACGATACCGTCGTTGGCATGATCATAATATTTTCCATCCTGTCTTACGGTCTCCTTTCGTTTTTAGACCCGTCATCAGCTATTCATTCCGCCAATCTCGTAGCTATTTGAGAATGTAATCGGCTTATGACTCTGCTCTCCTACGTCTCTGGAGCTTCCGACAAACCGCTTCTCGGCGTTTCGATTGGCGAGGCTCTCCGTGACGCAGCGCGGACTTTCGGTGAACGTAATGCAATTACAAGCAGATTCCAGAATGAAGCGCTCAGCTATCGCGAACTCGACGAAGCCGCCGATCGGGTCGCCGCCTCGCTCCTAGCGATGGGCGTGGAGCGCGGCGAAAGGGTTGGCATTTGGAGCCAAAATCGCATCGAGTGGCTAATTACGCACCATGGCGCTGTTCGAATTGGTGCGATTGTCGTCACGATCAATCCCGCACTCCGTTCGGAAGAAGCGCATTATGTTCTTCAGGATTCCGAAACGAACTTTCTATTTGCCTCGCCTTCGTATCGTTCTTTCTCCTTTGCAAATGCACTGAACGAGATCCGCGACCGGCTTCACGCTATCCGACAGATAGTGTTATTTGGCGAAGAACGTCACAGCTCCGACTTTTTGCTTTGGGAAGACTTTATCGCTCGCGGTTCCAATATCGGTGCAACTGCTGTCGCAAAAGTAGAAAGAAAAGTTACCTTCGAAGATAACTGCGGGATTCAATATACTTCGGGCACAACGGGTAGACCGAAAGGTGCCCTGCTCACTCATCACAATCTTCTAAACAATGGATATTTCGTAGGCGTTCGGCAGAATTTAAATCCCAACGACATAATTTGCCTACCTGTTCCGTTTTTCCATTGCTTTGGCATTGGCTTGGGCGCTCTAGCGGCTCTTACTCACGGCAGTTCTCTTGTACTGCCGGGTGAAAGTTTCGATCCGCTTTCATGTTTGCAAGCGATTGAAGAGAACAAGTGCACGTCCTTTTACGGCGTACCGATGATGTACATTGCAATTCTCAATCATTCCGATCTCAAGCAATACGATCTCACATCCCTGCGAACCGGATGTATGGGAGGCGCACCCTGCCCGATCGAGACAATGAAGAAAGCGGTCAGCCTAATGCACATGAGTGGCATAACGGTGTGCTATGGCATGACGGAAACGTCTCCGATCTCGTTCCAATCGGTGGTTCAAGACAACAATGAGACGCGATGTTCGACGATCGGCATGATTCATCCCCATATCGAAGCAAAAATCATCGATCCAAGTACCCTTGCGATCGTACTACGGGGCATTTCAGGCGAGCTTTGTGTCCGCGGCTATTCGGTGATGCGTGAATATTGGAAGAATGAACCGGCCACCCGTCTTGCAATCGACGAACGGAGATGGATGCACACGGGTGACCTCGCTTTGATGCGAGAGGATGGTTACGTACAGATCGTTGGACGCATCAAGGATACCGTAATTCGCGGAGGTGAGAATATTTATCCGCGCGAAGTCGAAGAGTTTTTGCTCACGCTTGATCCAGTTGCGGAAGCGTATGTATTCGGAATTCCTGATGAAAAATACGGTGAGGAACTTTGTGTATGGCTTCGGCCTAAGCCGGGAATAGTCTTTCAAGAAAGCGACTTGCGNCCGCTCTGCTATGGCAGAATTGCAANTTACAAAATTCCCCGCTTTGTCAGAATTGTCGATAGTTTCCCTATGACCGCTAGTGGGAAAGTGCAGCGATTTCGAATGCGTGAAATAGAACTTTCCAGTCGGGAAAACGCAGTCGTCGACGATAACATCGCGTAACGTCCATTACGCAAAATCGAAATCACTACCGCGTGAGTTTTTCGATACACAAAGGTAGTCGCTCGTAGGCTGCCCGATTTTTTGTACCATCAGATGACAGACAATTGCAGTCCGCACTCTCGCACGTGACGAGACCTATTAGCGAATCCCAGCCCGCATGAAGGACTGCACGAATTGTCGCTGGAACAAAAGAAAAATGATCAGCAGCGGTGCCATCGTCATAACGGTTGCCGCGGTGATGATTGACCAGTCCACTCCAGTTTCCGGAGCGCCGAACACCGCCAGCCCGACCGTCAGGGGACGGCTCCCAACCGAATTGGTGACTATCAGCGGCCAGAGAAAGTTGTTCCAGTGATAGCTGACTGAAACGAGACCAAAAGCGATATAGGTCGGGCGGGCAAGCGGAACATACACCCGCCACAAAATTTGTAACGATCCCGCACCTTCCACCCTCGCCGCCTCGATCAATTCCTGCGGGATGCTTTTGAACGTCTGACGCAGAAGGAAGATACCAAAAGCACTTGCCATGTATGGCAAAGCAATGGCCGAGATCGTGTCGAGCAATCCAAGCCCACTAATAACGCGATAATTTTCGACGATCAGCACGTCTGGCATAATCATCAATTGAAGCAGCACGAGAGCGAACGCGACTCCGCTTCCTTTAAATTTAAACCGAGCGAAGGCGTAAGCCGCGAGCGTGCTGAGAAGAAGCTGGCCAATGAGAATCATACAAACAAGAAAAATGGTGTTGAGATAATAGCGGCCGAATGGCGCCTGATTCCACGCGCGCATAAAATTCTCNAGCGTCCAGGGCGCGGACAAACTAAAAGATGTCGCATAGGCTGCTGGATGGAACGCACTCCAGAAAGCGTAGGCGAGCGGCGCAAGCCAGACGAGAGCGAGCAGCCAGGCGCCCATCACTTCAAATGGATGATTCTTCCGGTTCATTGATAATGAACCCGGCGATCGAGGTAGGCAAACTTAATGAGCGCTACCGTGCTCAGCATAACTAATAGAACGACCGTCAGCGTGGACGCGTAAGCGGAATCCTGGAAGGTGAACGCCACCTCATAAATGTAATACAGGAGAAGTGAACTCGCGTTGCTTGGGCCACCTTTCGTCATAATCACAAGGTGATCCACTAGCTTGAAGGAATTGATCACCGCGTTGATTGCAACAAAGAGTGTTGTCGGCATCAAAAGAGGAAACGTGATGCGCCGAAAGATGTACCAGCGTCCCGCACCCTCGACTTCCGCGGCCTCTTCGAGATCGGGTGAGAGCTGCTGCAACGCGGCGAGATAGAAAATCATGAAAAATCCGGCTTCTTTCCAGATCACCATGACGATGAGGCAACCCATGACAGTGCTTGGATCACCGAGCCAGTTCCATCCCGGCAGGCCCACAAGACCTCGCAGTTGGTCGAGCAAGCCATAATCGGGCGTGTAAAAGAACAGCCAAATATTGGCGACTGCAATCATCGGCAGCACTGTTGGCGTGAAATAAGCAAGTCGGAGAAAACCGCGCCCGCGTAGATTGCGGTTGACCCATAATGCCATCAGGAGTGCCAGTGCAATCGACGTTGGTATCGTACCGAGTGAAAACCAGAAGTTGTTGACTAATACTTTCCAAAAAATNCCGTCTTGGAACATCGCGCGATAATTGTCGAAACCGACAAACAACGGCGAGCCACTACGATGCGTAACGAAAAAACTGTTTTTGACGGTGGCGAAAATCGGATAATGTGTGAAAGCCACAAGCAGGACTGCGGCGGGCAGGAGCAGCAACCAGGCGTTCACAGAGTTCCACCACGCATACGATATCGATGCGCGGACTGGTTTGCGTAGAGTGGTGATAGATGCGGACATTGCCGAAAGATCAATACCGGGCGGATTTAGCCCGCCCGGCTGACTGCTCTTTTACTTGTAAGCGCGCAACACGCGATCGGCTTGCTGCTGTGCGGCGGCCAGTGCCTCCTGCGGGTTCTGCGCACCCGTCACGGCCGACTGTACAGCATCATTGACGAATTTGTAGATGCGGCCGTTCTCATGCACCGAGAGTTCGGCGGTGGCGTGATCAAGCTGATCACGCGCAACGGTCGCGGCCGGAAAGCCTTTCGCATAGCTTTCCATCGTTGGTGTTTTGTAGGCCGCCGGCGTCACCGCGACGTAGCCGGTCTTAATGCTCCATTCAGCGGCACGCTCCGGCGCCGTCATCCACTGAACGAATTTTATCGCGGCCTTCTGCTGCTCGGGTGAGGCACCCTTGAAGATATAGAAGTTGCCGCCGCCGGTCGGCGAGCCACGGCGTTCCATGGCGGGAAGTATGGCAACGCCAAAATTGAACTTCGCGCCGTCCTTCACCGCCGTGAGGTTGCCAGTAGTGTGCCACATCATGGCGGTCTTGCCTTCAAGGAAGTCGGTACGCAGTGTCGCCCAATCAATCGTACCGGTGGGCATCACGCCGTGCTTGCGCGAAAGATCGACCCAATAGCCGAGTGCGGCAACGGTTTTTGGTGCGGTCAGGTAGACCTCATTGCCTGCTTCATTCATGAGCTTCTGCCCGTTCTCGATTGCGAGCGCCTGCAGCATCCAATAGGCGTAACCCGTGGTCGGAATCTCGACGCCCCAGCGAGTGATATTGCCGGAACCGTCCTTCTTGATGAGTTTCTTGCCCATCTCAGCCATCTCGTTCCATGTGGCGGGGGCCTTCTCCGGATCGAGGCCGGCTTCCTTAAAAGCATCTTTGTTCCAATAGAGAACGATCGTTGAGCGCTGGAAAGGAATGCTCCAAGTCTTGCCGTTGACCTGCCCGTTGGCCATGAAGGCAGGATAGAATTCTTCCAGCTGCGCTTTGTCGGTAACGAGGTCGTCAATTGGTACAATCGCATTCTCGTCGATCAACGTGAAGACGTCGGTGGAGAGCAGAACCGACAACTGCGGAGACTGGCCGCCTTTCATCGCGGTCATCGCCTTTGTCATCGTGTCGGTATAGTTGCCAGCATAGACCGCAGTGACCTTTATGTCAGGATTTTCCTTTTGAAAACGATCAACCATGTCGTCGACAATCTTGGTAACCGGACCGCCGACCGCCACCGGGTAATACATGGTGAGATCGACCGCAGCGGCATCCCGCGGCGACGCAACAGCCACAAAAAACGCGGCCAATACCATCGTCCCGAAAAATTTCATGTCGTCCTCCCGTATTGTGGCACTTTTTGTGCCCTTATTGAGAAATTCCGACTTCAGACGTTGGCGACGTGCTTCAGTTTATCAGAAGCGGTTTCGTGCTGCTGATGATCCGACATTTTCTCGAATCGGTGTTCTTTGTCCACGTCCCAGGCGAGCAGAACCGCTTCTCCTGCGCGGACCGTGCTGGATCCATTACGACGAACCGAGACATGCTGCCCATCGATTTCGCACATAATGATACTATCTGCGCCGAGATACTCGATCGCCCTTACACGCGCCGGATGACCGCCTTGTGACACGATACGGATATGTTCGGGACGTATTCCAATCAGGATATCGCCACGCGTAATGAGATTCATCGGCGGCGTACCAATGAAACGGGCGGTAAAGGCGGTCGCGGGTCGATTGTAAAGCTCTTCTGGCGTGCCATTCTGCTCAACGCGTCCGTCGCGCATTAGAACGACGCGATCAGCCATTGTCATCGCTTCAGTCTGGTCATGCGTCACGTAAACCATCGTCATACCGAGGCGCTGCTGCAAAGAGCGGATCTCCATGCGCATCTCATGCCGCAATTTAGCATCAAGATTAGAAAGCGGTTCGTCCATGAGGCACACCCGTGCCTCCGCAATAATGGCGCGCCCCAGCGCGACACGCTGACGCTGGCCGCCGGACAATTGCGAAGGCTTGCGGTCGAGCAGATCACCAAGACCCACGATCTCAGCTACACGTTTCAGTCGCGCATCCCGGTTAGCGCGTCCGACACGGCGGACGCGCAGACCAAATATGATATTTTCTGCAACGCTGAGATGCGGAAATAGCGCATAAGACTGGAAAACCATTGCGATCTTGCGCTGAGCGGGAGTCAGATTCGTGACATCCGAACCGGCAATTGTGATCGTGCCGCTGTCGGGCTGTTCCAGCCCCGCAATCAATCGCAATGTCGTCGATTTGCCACAACCCGAAGGACCAAGCAGCACGAGCAGCGAACCTTCATCCACGACGAAACTGATGTCGTTCACCGCGCGCATCGTGCCCCAGCACTTGGTGACTCGATCAAGGGTAATCGCCGACATGGATCTTTCCGGTTTTCAAGTTTAGGTTTCAACTTATCCGTTGGGTGGAGTCCAAATTTTGTGCGATGCCATAAAATTTAACCCTCTGATTGCGTCCATTAGTTCCACTTCTCACTCGCGGAGGCCAGCCCAAAAGTGACGACCAAGATCGTGAGGTTCACGCCCTATTTGAAAAATTATTCGTCAGCGAAGGTCAAAGCGGAAGGCGTAATCTGGCGCAACGGCTAATGCTGAACTAATGTTCACTCTTGCCCAAGCCGCTATAGGGTCGGATTACAAAGATGCGCTATTCGGAAGACGATCTTCGTGCCGCTGCGGCAGCCGATGTGATCGACGACGCCGATCTCAAGCGGTTGATCGCATTTCTCAGCAAGCGGCAGCCAACAGATTCGGCAAGCGTCGCGGTACCGATCCCGAAATTCGATGCCGCGCATTTGCTTTGGTATGCAGGCGCGCTGATCGTAATCGGCGCCATGGGGCTGTTCTCAACCCTAGCGTTTTCCCAGATGGGCGGCCGTGCGCTCACCGTTACGGCGATCATTTACGCGGTCGGCTTCACCATCGCCGGTCATCACGTTTGGTACCGGAAGAATCTGCCTATCCCGGGCGGTCTGCTAATTACGGTCGCAGTGTCAATGGCGCCGCTCGCAGTCTACGGCATCCAGGACGAGCTGGGCTGGTGGGGCAAGTTTGGCACGCCAGGCACCGTTCATGATTTTTATGTCTGGATCAAAGGCAGCTGGGTTTTCATGGAAATCGCCGCCATCCTTGCAGGAACCGTTGCGCTGCGATTCTATCGATTTCCCTTCATAGTCTCGATCATCGCGGTCGCGCTGTGGTTCATGTCGATGGACCTAGCACCATGGATTATCGGTCCGTCGAAACTCGATTGGGAGACACGCCGTAAGGTGTCGATGTGGTTTGGGCTCGGCGTTATCGTCGTAGCCTGGATTGTCGATTACNGCAGATACGCCGGCGATTTCGCGTTCTGGCTCCATTTATTCGGACTGGTGATCTTTTGGGGCGCCATCACCGCCACCGAAAGCTCTAGCGAGACGTCGAAGGCGCTCTATTGCTTACTCAATATCGGTTTGTTGCTATTGGCGATCATTCTGGTGCGGCGGGTCTATGCGGTATTCGGCGCGCTTGGCATCTCTGCCTATCTCGGTCACCTCGCCAATGTCGTGTTTAAGAATTCGCTGCTGTTTCCCTTCGCGCTATCGCTCATCGGGGTCGCTGTTATAGCCATTGGGTTGGTCTACCATCGCCGGCAGGATGCAATCTCCGCTTGGCTCACTGCGCATCTGCCTGCCGCCATAATCCGTCTGCGGCCGACGCACGTCCGATATGTGGTAGAGATTTCTAACGATACTCCACACCGGTAAGGATACTAACGAATCAAAAAATTCCATACTGCGAATTCTGCGAACAGCTCAATCTCAGNTGGAAGGTTCGATTGATGTCTTTGTCCATCTGATCGCCTCTGACAGATTCTTCGAATAGCCTTTTTATTGTATAAAATCTTTAAAGCAGCCCGCATCGCTGCTGGCGCAAGTCCCAACACTAAACTAACGTTTCAGCCGGGACCATTGAGTGGAATTTCGTCAATGATCGCGCATNGAAAATAANTCGGATGGGATAAATATGCGCTTGGGACAATTTTTGATCTTCGCAATTTTTGCCGGCGTATTCGCAAATTCATTTGATGNATCCGCNGCACAGCTTGAGTGGTCCGTCATAAATCCATTTCGGTTTTACAAGAATCAAGAAGATTTCCAGCGCCATCTTGATGCTTACCAACGTGTGGTGAAGGAAAATAGTGGGATTCGTCCTGAGGATGCCATCCGACGCATGGAGCGCGATCTAAATGCTCCGGGCTGTAGCAAACCAGAAACTCCCGCAACTTGCGATGCATCGCAGAATGAAGATTACNCAANTCGGCGGCATGGATGGGCAACACATAGTTTTGATGCGGTCTGTTATGAATACAATAGAGACGCAGGATATTATCAGCATAAAATTAAATGTACCCGCACCTATAAATGGGATCTTGGTGAGCAAGAAAAACACTTTGTTGTTGAGAATTACATTCGCCCATCATCACACGCCGTAAAATTGCAGATTGGCTTACCTGAGCGAGATATATTCAAAGGACATCCTTGTAAGTGGTTTTGGAAAGCTCACGAAAGCAATTCGAACGAACAAGAAGGGAGTGAGAACGACTGNAGCGCTCCTGTTGTGATTCGCGAGGTGCCATGGCCCGACGGGTTGCACNTGCATGTAGAACTGCCAGATAAAACAACAATTGATGATGACGTTATTGTTGAAGATCTTCTCGTGGTTGGCCTCGGCGACAGTTTTGCTTCTGGTGAAGGGAATCCAGATCAGCCGATTGACCCTCACCCTAGTTTTTCTATGAGTTATGGGGCTGGCCTGACTTATCCTCTGCCAGTGCGCAATACTGGTGAACCTGCAAGGTTCGATGCGGCAGCCAACGCCGATCGAACTCTTTTCTACAAAGCTGCCGCTAAATGGCTAAGTGCTGACTGTCATAAGTCACAATATTCGTATCAATTTCGGGTAGCACTTCAGCTCGCTATCGAAAACCCAAAACGAGCCGTGACCTTTGTCCATCTCGCATGCAGCGGCGCGGAAATCACGGAAGGTNTGTTTAACAAGAAGGAAGCGAGAGAGCATTACGACGAAAGCAGCGTCGTACCATCCCAGCTCGATCAACTTTTTATCCTTCTGTGCAAGGTCAAACGACAGCCAATTGCCATCCATCTTAGAACGCCTGTCCATTATGGTTTTCCCGAAATGGAAGATAGGACTTTTGAAGTTAACGCGTGCACCCCCGATGAGTTTCAACGAAAAATTGATCTCGCCATGATTTCTTTTGGGGGCAATGACATCGGTTTTCCGGCGTTGGTCGGCTATACGATTATTGATCATACAAGGGACGTTGTCCCGGCGATTCCGCNTTATGAGGCCATTACAAAGACAAAAGTTATCTTTAGCCCCGATATATCCAAAAAATATCTCGACGCCCTCGATCAACGTTTTTCGGTGGTGAAGAATTTTTTTGAAAAAGATCTCGCCCTGCCACCTAATCGAGTTATTCAAACATCATATGAGGCAATGCATAGGGATGCAGATGGAAACTTATGCAAAGGGACGACGGGACTAGATGTCCACCCCGGCTTCGAATTCATTGATCAGCGTCTGAAAGATGTGGACAACTTCGTGTGCAGTTTTCTTGTGCGATTGGCATGCATTACGGATGTGAAATCAGATTATGCCTGTCCATCACAGCCGGCCACATCCTGTCCTAAAACTCTTGCTACGGGTGACGGAACTCATTTTAGATTTGTCACTTCGCATCAACCTGCCTTCGATAGGCGAGGAATTTGCGCGATAGAGCCCAATACGCAAGAGGCAAAATTTAGCCGCGAGCCAAAACTTGACCCAGCGTCAGATGCGCCCGATCAGTTCACGCCGTGGGATCCTGCGACGTTTCACCCTTACGCAGCACGACGACGTCTTTTTGTATCGCCCAACGATGCTTTTCTGACCGCCAACACGCATAAAGACGGCCTAGGATCGCCAGCCTTGGATGATGCTGTGCAGTTGCTATTTGCGAGTCTCTACTCTGGAGCTTTTCATCCAACCGCGGAGGCTCATGCAATCATTGCCGACAACGTTTATGCAGAAGCGCTAGAATTACTGAAAAGGTCGCATTGAGCGTCAGTGACGATGCCGCCGCAGCGTTGATGTCCAACTTATTTGAAATATCCAAAACAAAGTCCAATCTTTCGCATGGTGAGACGCTGAAAGAAGCCTCACTAAACCTGTTGAACAATGCGAAAACAAAATCGTCCTATACGCGCGGTGTCGCGCGCGCGACTGATCGAAGGGATTGCGAAGAGGCGCTTGTGGCTAAATGAGATTGTCTCGGCAGCGTCAGCTAGCACTCAGAAAATTGCTGCGCGGGAGGGCTGCAACGAGAGATCGGTGTGCATGACCATGAGTCTGGCGTTTCTGAGCCCTGCTCTCGTAAAGTCTGCGATTGAGGCAAAGGCACTGAGGGTTCGTGCTGACCCCGAATAAGGAATATTGGATTATAATATTATAATATCATGCATTCCGCAGGTAATAGCTTGCGAATGCACAAATGACGCAACGCGCACTGAGGCACATTTCAATGTAATTGCCGCGTTCTTCGATGTCCGCTTTCGGGGGTAAAGCGGACATCGCAAACTTAGGGCCTCATGTCTGCTTTTGACCCAAAGTGGACTCCTGGGCGACATTCGAATCTACTATTTTGTTAGCGAAATCACCCTGGAGGGATCAATGATCGTAACCATTGTCACTTTTAATTGGCGGAGCCGACCACCCTCGGAGAAATCACCAAAGTTTTCCAAGGAACGGCACCAAGGTATCAAGGTATGCCCGGATTACTTCGAAAGAATTATACGATAAGCGAGGATGGCCGTCGTGCTGGTGGCATCTACGTGTGGGCTTCCCGTTCAGACGCCGATCGGATGTATACGGCGGAATGGAAGAAGTTCGTAGAGGGCAAATACGGCTCGCCACCCGTCATCGAGTATCTCCATTCACCAGTCATGGTGGATAATCGTGAGGGCACGATCAGCGTTGCAGCGTGATGTGATAGCGAAGCGGACGCGCGACTCACGCCGAGCGATGTCCGTTATTGGCACAAAGCAGACATGAGAGATCCATCGATCAATGTCCGCTTTTGGGGGCAAAGAAGACATCGCGCTAACTTGTCGCCATGTCTGCTTTTGACCCAAAGCGGACGTCCGTGATGCGATGATGAAACAAAAACCCCGGACGATCCCGGGGCTTTGATCGAATTATCGCAGCAATACGCTTCAGTCGGAGAGCCCCTTCTTCAGTGCCGCAGCCTTGCGGGCTTGCTCCGCTTCCTCCAGATCGCCCCTCTTCGTCTCTTTCAATTCGATGGTTACGCTCTCGATCTTGCCGGTGAATTTGAACGGCGCCTTATAGGCTTCGGTGACAGGTGTACCCTCATCCGCACCCACATCGGCGCCTTCATCCGCCGAGAAGCCACAGCATTGTGTACGTTCGATCCGGCCCGTGGCGACTTTCTTCCCATTGACCAAGAGTGTCCCCATGCCACCCTTGCCGACACCGTCACCGTCATATGCGAAGTCGAATTGGATTATCGTCTTACCAGCTGGCAGCGCCTCCTTGGCGGCGACCGTGTACCGCTGTAGCCCAAGCCAGTTGTAGGTGTATGTCGGCTTGCCGTCCAAGACGTAGAAGCTCCAGCCACCGAACCGCCCGGCTTGGGCGATGATCACACCGTTCGCCCCGTTTTTGGGGATCTCCAAATCGGCGGTGATCGTGTGTGACCGGTTCTTCACATTGATGAAGACATTTTCCGACATCCCCGTCATTCCCTGGTGAACGGTCAACGATGTGCGGCCGGCCATCAGGTCGGGCCGCCCGACCAAGGCGGCATTCACACGCTCCAAGAGTCGGTCATCGAGGGGCAGCACAGAGTATTTCACTGCTTCCTTCAGAAAGAGATCTTGGAGTTCTCTCAACTTCTCAGGATTTTTCGCAGTCAGATCATTCGCCAGGCTGAAGTCCGCTCGAGTGTCGTACAGTTCCCATTTGTCGTTTTCTAGCGTTGCGCGAGGCTTAAATTCCCATGCGGCCCGATGGACGGTGCCAGCAAGCCAACCATCTTGGTAGATAGCGCGGTTGCCAAAGATCTCGAAGTATTGAGTGGTGTGTCGGTCCGGAGCCTTTGGGTCGGCAAACGTATAGGCCAAACTTACACCTTCGATTGGCGCCTGGGGCGTTCCGTTCACGCTCTTCGGCTCAGGTAAACCAGCTACCTCGAGGATCGTCGGCGCAATGTCGATGACATGGTGCCACTGCGAACGTAGCTCGCCCTTCGCCGTGATGCCCTTCGGCCAGTGAACCACCATTCCATTGCGGGTGCCGCCGTAGTTTGAGGCAACCTGCTTTGTCCACGTGAACGGTGTATCGCCCGCAACCGCCCAGCCCGCGGCGTAGTGGCCATATGTCGTTGGGCCACCGAGCTCGTCGTAATGCTTGAGGATGTCCTGAACCGTTTCGGACACACCATTGAAATAGGTCATCTCGTTGAAAAGCCCGTTCATGCCGCCTTCAGCACTCGCACCGTTATCACCTACGATGTAGAAGATCAGCGTATTGTCGAGTTGACCGGTCGCCCTGATCGCTTCAATTAGTCGGCCAATCTCCGTGTCGGCATACTCGCCAAACCCAGCGAAGACCTCCATCTGACGAGTGAAAAGTTTCTTCTCATCCGCGCTTAGCGCAACCCAATCCTTAATAGCTTCGGGCTTNGGTGCNAGCTTCGTGTCTGGCGGCACGACACCAAGACGTTTCTGCCGCGCTAGCGTCTCCTCGCGCAGCGCATCCCAGCCCTGATCAAATTTACCCTTGTATTTGGCGATCCATTCCTTCGGCACTTGATGCGGCGCATGCGTGGCGCCCGGCGCGAAGTAAATGAAGAACGGCTTATCCGGTGTTAGCGATTTCTGGTACTGCATCCAGTCAATCGCCTGGTTCGTCATGTCAGTCATGAAATGATAGTTCGGATCATGTGACGGCTCGACTTGGTTCATGCCGTCATAGAGTAGCGGCGCCCATTGGTTGGTCTCTCCGCCCATGAACCCATAGAACTTGTCGAAGCCCGAGCGGGTCGGCCAGCGGTCAGTCGGGCCAGATGGGCTGACCTCCCAGGGCGCGGTCTCATGTGATTTGCCGAAGGCGGCGGTGCTGTAGCCGTTCAACCGCAACATTTCCGCTAGCGGCGCTACATTGTTGGGGCGCTGCCCAGTCTGTCCGGGGAAAGCAGTCGCGGTCTCCGTAACCGAGCCCATGTTGTTCATGTGATGGTTGCGACCGCTGAGCAGCGCGGTGCGCGTGGGCGAACAAAGCGCCGTAGTGTGAAATTCATTGTAGCGCAGGCCAGCATTGGCCAAGCGTTCCACCGTCGGCATGTGGATGGGGCCACCGAAAGCGCTAGACTGGCCGAACCCCATGTCGTCGATCAGTACGATAAGGACATTGGGTGCGTTGGTCGGAGCCTTAACTTCGAAGCGAGGCGGAGGCGTCGCATTTCGGACATCAAGCACGGTGCTATGCGGGTACTGGGGTTCCGGGATCGGCAGCACCGTGCGGTCAGTCGGTAGCACCACTTGCGCCGGGGCAAGACCTTGAGCGGCAACAGGCGCTACGTTTACCGACGCAAGTACCGGAAACGAAACGCTGANAAGGAAGCTTAGGAAACTCCGCCGCATANTGTCTCTCCTGTCGTGTTCGAGTAGTTATTCAAACGCACGCCCTGCATCTGGTCAAATTGACAAGGATCNGCGGATAAAAGGATCTTGTTCCCACAGCATATCGTCAATTGACACGCCATTCANAACTGAGTGACGGAGGACGCTGCGATGTNCGCTTATGGCACAAAGCGGACGTTCCGGAGCCGCCAACAAATGTCTGCTTTTGGGATAACAGCGGACATCAAAAAGAAACGGCGGAGTTGTAGCTATGTCCGCTAAATTCCAGTCCGGTTTTACAATCTGGTTAAATACGATTGCAAAATCAAAGAGGGTGCAGTGGTGTCCGCAGTCCAAAGCGAAACAGTCTCCAAATCGAATTCCCTGCTAACAGGGAAATTTACAGGGAATTTTGCAATTCCGGCGGTTCTAACCCGCAAGAGACCCCAATTACAGCCGTAATCCCTCGCACTTAGAGACAAATTCCCTACGCAAAGAAACAGGGAATTATTTCTGCGGAGAAGGGAATTCAGCTGCAAGAACAGGGAATTTCTCCCGGAAAAACCGATGGCATTTGTTTTTCGGGACTGCGAGCGATGTACTCCGCACCGGCTCAAGGCTGGCATTCACGCGAATTATTGGCCGACGAGCTGAGCAAAATCCGTGGGGACGCTTACGACCCGCCTT
>Ga0031654_10000083_pt1 | contig 18265 bp, 16 predicted proteins | sample FrelakmetCRP12CR_FD_55268 | JGI IMG/M metagenome (GOLD analysis project Ga0031654, IMG submission 55268) | Freshwater lake sediment microbial communities from the University of Notre Dame, USA, for methane emissions studies - CRP12 CR | ecosystem: Environmental > Aquatic > Freshwater > Lake >...
GGACCAGGCGCCTTGGCGGACTCGCTCTGCAGGCGGGTGATGACCGAGCGCGCAACCGCCGCCGCCGATGGTTTGGCAGGCGATCGCGGCTTTTCAATCGCGCGCTTGCGCGTGCCGGTTGCCTGGGCCGCCTCCCGGGTCTTCGACACGGCGTTTGCTTTGGAGACGCCTGGCGACTTCGGCGCGGCCGCCGGCTTGGAAGCTNCCGGGGCCTTGGCCGTCGCGGCGGCGCGGGCCGCTCGCGCGGCGCGCAGTGCGCTCGCGGCCTGCGCGGCTTCCACTTTNTTCCGCGCCTGCTTGGCGNCCTTTTTGCTCTGCTTCGCCGCCTTGCGCGCCTTTTTGAGTTCGGCCTTGGCCTGACGCACGAGTTCCTTGGCATCCTCGGCGCGCCGGGCCGCCTGCTTGGCCGCCGCTTTCAGGCGCCGCACCGCAGCGCTTTCCTTTATTTTTCTTACCGACTGCGCGCGCGCCACTGGATTGCTCCGCTTGAACGGGTGGGCCGATGAGGTTAGCGCCGATCGACGTTCTTGTCAGCTCAATGCAACAATAATAATCGCGCTACGGCAGCATGCGGTGCAAAAATTCGCGGATGTCGGCGATTTCCGCCTCGCACACCGAGTGCGGCATCGGGTATTGATGCCATTCGACCGCGTACCCCAGGCCCCGCAGGAAATCCCGCGACTGCACCCCCATGGCGAACGGCAGCACCGGGTCGGATATCCCGTGTGCCATGAAAATCGGCACGCCGTCATTCGCCGCAGCGCGATCGGCCGGCAAGCTCTTGCCAGCGGCAAGTAGCAGGACAGCGCCATCGCGCCGGCCAGGCGCTCCGGGTAGCGCAGCGCCGTGTAGAGAGTCAAGGCGCCCCCCTGGGAAAAACCGGCCAGCACCACCCGGCTGGCGGAAATTCCCCGTGCTGCCTCCTTGGCGATGAGTTGCCTGATGAGCGCGTCGCTGTCGCGAAAACCGGCCGCGTCCTCGGTGGCGGTTCGATCCAACCGTACGATGTCGTACCAGGCGCGCATGCTCATGCCGCCGTTGAGGGTGACGGGGCGCACCGGAGCATGTGGAAATATGAAGCGCCAGGCGCGCTCGCCGCGGCGCACCAGCTGCGGCACGACGGGCTCGAAATCATGCCCGTCCGCGCCGAGTCCGTGCAGCCAGATCACGGCGGCGTTCGGCTTTGGCGCCGTCTCGACTTCGATGGTTTCCAGGGTCATGCCCATAGGGTACAACCAGGGCGTACAAGAAAACCCAAAAAACGCATTGACGGATTCTGCATTTTTATGCACAATTCGCGCAACTTTATGCATTACCCCGGCCTTGCGAGACACCCGTGTTGAGATCGGACCCCGACAATTCCAATGCACCGGCGCGCCGTTCCACGCTGGCGAAGATCATTCGCGAGCAATCGGTCGGGCGCCAGTCGGAACTGGTGGCGATGCTGCGCAAACAGGGACTTGCCGCGACCCAGTCGAGCGTGAGCCGCGACTTGCGCGAACTCGGCGTGGCCAAAATGGGCCAGCGCTATGTGCTGCCGGAGTCCGGGGCATCGGTCAAGAACGATTTCTCGACGCTCAAGCAGTTTGTGAGCGCGGTGCTGACCGCCGGCACTAATCTCACGGTGCTGAAGACCACCGTGGGCGCGGCGCAAAGCGTGGCGGTGGCAATCGACACCTCCCGCTGGCCCGAGGTCATCGGCACCATCTCGGGCGACGACACGATATTCATCGCGACTTCGGGCGCCCGTGACCAGCACAAGCTCGGGCTGCGCCTCCACTCCCTCTTCGGACTCTAGCTGCAATGACATCGACCAGCACTGCGGGCGCCGAGCCCATTCTTCTGGCATTTTCCGGCGGCCTGGACACCTCGTTCTGCGTGCCCTGGCTCAAGCAGACCTACGGGCGGCCGGTGATCACCGTCACCGTCGATACCGGCGGCCTGGATCGCGCCGCGGCGGCGGCGCTCGCGGCCCGCGCGACGGCGCTCGGCGCGCTCGATCATCGATTGATCGACGCGCGTGATGCGTATTTCGAACAAGTGCTCAAATTCCTGATCATGGGCAATGTTCGCCGCGGCGGGTTGTATCCCCTGTGCGTCGGCGCCGAACGCGTGTTGCAGGCGCAGACCATCGCACAAATGGCGCTGTCGCTTCGAACCACGATGGTGGCGCACGGCTGCACCGCCGCCGGCAACGATCAGGTACGTTTCGAAGTGGCGCTGCGAACGCTCGCCCCCGACCTCGAGATCATCGCCCCGGTCCGCGACCGGGCCTTCCAACGTGCGCAGCAACTCGAGTACCTCGAAGAGCGCGGATTGCCGATCCCGCCCTTCGGCGCCGCCTATTCGGTGAACCGCGGCTTGTGGGGCGTCACCATCGGCGGCAAGGAAACCTTGACCTCCACGGGCAGTATTCCGGAAAGCGCCTGGGTGTTGTCCAAGGACGCTTTCGTGCAGGCGCGCGCGCCCGAACGGCATGTCATCGGCTTCGAGGCGGGCGTCCCGTCGCGCCTCGACGGCGTCGCGATGTCGCCGGTCGCGATCATCGAACGACTCGAAACCCTGGCCGGACCCTTTGGCATCGGGCGCGGCATTCATTTGGGCGACACGGTGATCGGCACCAAGGGGCGCGTGGCGTTCGAGGCGCCCGCGGCCGAGGTTCTGCTTAACGCGCATCGCGAACTGGAAAAGCTGGTATTGACCGGCAAGCAGGCGCGCATCAAGGAATCGGTGGCGCAGCCCTACGGGGATCTGGTGCACGAGGGCCAGCACCTCGACCCCGTATGCCGCGACATCGAAGCGCTGCTCCTCTCCTCCCAAGCTCGCGTGAGCGGCGAGGTCACGGTCCTGTTCCGGCCCGGGTCGGCATTCGTCGAGGGGGTGAGCTCGCCGTATTCGCTGATGACGGCCTCCAAGGGCGTCTACGGCGAAGCCGCCGGCGAATGGACCGCTGCCGATGCGCTCGGCTATTCGAAGATGTTGGCGCTGACCGGAATCTTCTACCACCGGGCGGGCGCATGAGCGGCATGCGCACCTTGGTGGTCGACAAGATCGCCTCGGTGACCCAGGCCTTGGGGCTCGCCCACGAGGTGCGGGTCGCCGCCGAGATCCCCTGCGAGGAAGGCGTGGTGGTGGTGGTCGAAATATTGAACAACAAGTCGACCTACAACACGGTGGAGCTGACCAGCGGCCGCATGGCGAAACTCGCCCGTGGCGACGTGGTGGTCGGAGCTCTCGGGCACCGCAAGGCCCTGTTCGGCTACTCGGGACACATCCCCACCGCGCTCAAGCCCGGCGACGTGATTCAAATGCTGAACATCGGCGGTGTCCTCGGGATCTGCGATTCGGCGACGCCGGACAAGGGCAAACCCTTCGATTGCAAAGTGCTGGGCGCGGTCCTGACTTTCCCTTATCTGGGCGAGCGCATCGGCGTGACGGCCAGGACCGGATACAGGCGGCTGGATTACGACGCGCCGCTCAACGTGCGCGGCGTGCCGGTGGTGGCGCTCGCGGGCAGCTGCATGGAGGCCGGAAAGACGGCGGCGGCCTCCGCGATCATTGCGCGTATGCGGCATCGCGGTTTGACCGTGGACGCCTTCAAGGCAACCGGGGTTTCATTGCGCCGCGACATCCTCGCGTTCGAGGACTCGGGCGCGCGGCGCACCATGATCTTTACCGACCTCGGTATCGTGACCACCACCGCACGCTGCGGTCCGGCGTTGACGCGAACCATGCTGACCGAGATGGCAGGCGGCTCGCCGGACGTCATCGTGTTCGAACTGGGCGACGGGCTGCTCGGCCCTTACGGCGTGGATGCGATCTTGCTGCAACCGGACATCCGGGCCGCGCTGAGCGCCGTGGTGTTGTCGGCGAACGATCCCGTGGCCGCGTGGGGCGGCGTCAAGCTTCTGCGGGAACGGTTCCTCATCGAACCCTGCGCCGTCACCGGCCCGGCCACCGACAATCAAGTCGGGGTCGAACTCATCCGCAGCCAAATGGAGGTCGAAGCCTTCAACGCGATCAGCAATCCCGCCGAGCTCGGCGACTACCTCATTTCCCGGCTNAGCTTGCCCAACGTCGGCGAAGCCGCGGCGGCCGGCGCGGGAGCGAGCGGCGCATGAGCGGTGCGCGCAGCGGTGAGCAGCGGCCTTGAGCGGGCGCACGCCGGCGATCGTGCTCGGAGGCACCGGCTATGTGGCCGGCGAGCTGTTGCGGCTGATCGCGGGGCACCCGCGACTTACACTCGCCGGCATTTTGTCGGACAGCCAGCCCGGAACGCCGGTCGCCGCCGCATTTGCGCATTTGCGCAGCGCCTATCCGGCACTCGAATTTATGGGCCTGGACGAGATCGAATCGTTGATCCGGCGCACGCCGGACTCCGCCCTGTTTTGCGCCGCACCGCACGGGGCTGCCGCGGGAATCATCGACCGATTGCTCACCGCGGCCGAGTCCGGCGGCACGCGCACGCATTGCGTCGACATCTCGGCCGACTTTCGCTACGCGACCGCCGCCGCCTATGAATCGGTATACCAGCACGCCCATGGCGCACCGGCGCGCATCCCGCAATTCACCTGCGCGGTCCCGGAACATCTGCCCGCCGCGCCCACGCCGCACATTGCCCATCCCGGCTGCTTCGCGACCGCCACCCTGCTGGCCAGTGTGCCGCTGCTGGCGCTGAAAATGACCGACGCGCGATTGTTCGTCGCCGGCATCACCGGCAGCACCGGATCCGGGCGGCGCCCGACCGATGCCACTCACCACCCGCTGCGCCACGGCGATTTGTACAGCTACGGCGCGCTTGAACACCGGCACGTTCCCGAGATCACCGCCTGCGCACGGCTCGCGACCGGCATCGAGGCGCAATTCAATTTCGTGCCTCATTCGGGCCCGTTCGCGCGCGGCATCCATGTCACCGTGCAAGCGACTTTGAGCCGGCCGATCTCGAGCGCACAGGCCTGCGATGCGCTGACTGCGTATTACCGGGATTGTCCGTTCGTGCGCGTGACGCAGTCGGCCCCGCGGGTCAAAGATGTGGCCACCAGCAATTACGCGCACTTGAGCGCGGTCACCAACGGCCGGTCGATCGCGGTGATGGCGGTGATCGACAACTTGAACAAGGGAGCCGCGGGGGGCGGCATGCAATGGATGAACCGCCTGTTGGGATTCGAAGAATGCGCGGGACTCACCGCACCGGCCCCGGGCTTCACTTGAGAGCGCCATGAGTACTACGCCCATGGTTTCCCGCCCGCTGCAAAGCCACCTCGCGCAAGTGTTCGCGCAATACCCCATCGAAGTCGCGCATGGCGAAGGGGTCTGGCTGTATGCGCGCGACGGCCGCAAGATCCTGGATTTCTACGGCGGCCACGCGGTCGCGGGATTGGGCTATGGGCACCCGCGGTGGGTGGCGGCGCTCGAGCGCCAGGCGCGTCAAATGACCTTCCAGACCAATGCCTTGCCGATGGCGATTCGCGAGCGCGCGGCAGCCCGCCTGGCGAAATTCGCCGGCTTGGGGCTCGACACCGTGTTCTGGGTCAACAGCGGCGCCGAAGCCAACGAGAATGCGCTCCGTTTGGCCTTCAAAATCACCGGACGCGGCAAGACGGTGGCGCTCGAACACGGATGGCACGGCCGGACCGCGGCGGCCGGCGCGGTCACCTGGGGCGCTTTGGAGAAGTGGTACGGATTTCCGCGCACTCCTTTCGATGTGAAATTCCTGCCCCGCGACCAGCCCGCGGCGGCGCAGCGCATGGTCGATCGGGATACCGCCGCCGTCATCGTCGAACCGATTCAAGGCATGGGCGGGGCCTATGACGTCGGCAAGCCGATGCTGCAAGCGTTGCGGCGGCGCTGCGACGAGGTCGGCGCGGTGCTGATCTTCGACGAGGTTCAATGCGGCATGGGTCGCACCGGCGCGCCCTTCGGCGCCAACTACCACGGCGTGGTTCCCGACGTGGTCACCGCCGCCAAGGCCCTGGGCAACGGGTTCCCGGTATCCGCCCTGCTGCTCTCGCCGCGCGTGGCGCGTGAACTCAAGGTCGACGACATGGGCACCACCTTCGGCGGCGGCCCGATCGCCTGCGCCGCGGCCGAGGCCGTGATCGAGATCATCGAATCCGAATCGCTGCTGGCGAACGTGCGTCAGGTATCGACGTATATCCGCTCGACCTGCGTCATCGGCCCGGTCACGGGCGTGCAGGGCGCCGGATTCCTGCTCGGCCTCAAGACCTCGCGACCCGCCAAGGAAGTGCAGTCCGCCTTGCTCGAGAGGAATATTCTCACCGGCACCAGCGCCGACCCCGCGGTGCTGCGGCTGTTGCCGGCCTACATCCTCAATGAAGGGCACGTCGACCAGTTGCACGACGCGCTGTCAAAGATCCCGGCATGAAGCGCTTCCTGGATCTCGCCGATTTCACGCGCGAACAGATTCTCGATCTGCTGGCGCTCGCGCAATCGCTGCAGGACAAGCCGCAGCCGCGGGCGCTTGCCGGGAAAATACTGGGATTGGTGTTTTTCAATCCGTCGCTTCGCACCCTGGCATCATTCCAGGCCGGCATGGCGCGTCTCGGCGGTTCCTCATTCGTGATCACGCCGGGTCAGGGGACCTGGCAGCTCGAAACCAAGTTGAACGCCGTCATGAACGGCGCCGCCGCCGAACACATTCGCGAAGGGATCCCGGTGCTGGCGTCGTATTGCGATGCGCTCGGCGTGCGCGCCTTCGCGGAAGGCAAGGACCTGCAGGCCGATTTGCGCGAAACCCTCTTTGGAATGATCGATGAGCTGTGCGAAAAGCCGCTGATCAACATGGAATCGGCCGTGAATCACCCCTGTCAGGCGCTGGCCGATTGGCGCACGATGGACGAACTCAAAGTGCCGAGCCGCGCGAAATTCGTGCTGAGCTGGGTCTACCACCCGAAGGCGTTGCCGCTGGCGGTACCCGCCGCCGCCGTGCACATGGCCGCGATGCGCGGCATGGAGGTGGTCGTGGCGCGCCCCGAAGGCTTTGCCCTGCCTGCCGAGATCATGGACAAGGCGCGCTCGGCGGCATCCGCGGCCGGCGGTTCGGTGACCGAGACCGCCGACCGCGCGGCCGCGCTCAAAGGCGCGAGCGTGCTGTATGCCAAGGAATGGGGTGCCACCGGCAGTTACGGCGATGCCGCGGGCGATGCGCGGCTGCGTGCGCAGCTTGACGAGTGGTGCGTCCGGGAACGATGGTTTGCAGCCGCCCAACCGGATGCCAAGCTCATGCACTGCCTGCCGGTGCGCCGCAATGTCGCGGTCGCCGATGAAGTTCTGGATGGTTCGCGCGCCGTGGTGCGGCGCGAAGCGTTCAATCGCCTGGCGGTGCAGATGGCCGTTTTGCACCGCATGCTCACCTGAACCGCCGATGTACCGGAGTTAAGCGAATGATCATGAGTCGACCCGATCCTTCCGTCGCGGTGCGAGCGCTCAAAAGCGCGGCGCCTTACATTCGCATGTACAAGAACAAGGTCTTCGTCATCAAGGCGGGCGGCGCGGTGTTCAGCGACGAGGTTTCCACGCGTGCGCTGATCGAACAGGTCGCCATCCTGCACCAGGTNGGGATCAAGACCGTGCTGGTGCACGGCGGCGGTCCGCAACTCGACGACATGCAGGCGACCTTGGGGCTCGAGACCCGGATGGTCCATGGGCGGCGCGTCACCGACCAGAAGTCGATCGACGTGACGGCGATGGTGCTCAACGGACTCATCAACACGCGCATCCTGGCGATTTGCCGGGAACTCGACATCGAGGCGGTCGGCCTCTCCGGCGTCGACGCCGGCTTGATCGGCGCGCACAGGCGAGGCCCGGTTCAGGTGTCGGCCGGTTCGAGCGAGATGGTGGATTACGGCTTCGTCGGCGACATCGATTCGGTCAACGCGACGGTCATCGAAAAGCTGCTCGCGGACGGCCTGATGCCGGTGGTGAGCCCCCTGTCGGCCGATTCGAGCGGCACGCTGCTCAACATCAACGCAGACACCGTGGCGGCCGCGCTCGGCGGCGCCTTGGCGGCCGAGAAGCTGGTGCTGTGCACCGGGGCCCCGGGGATTCTGGAACGAGCCACCGACTTAAGTTCGGTGATCTCGTACACCGACCTCAGCGGCTTGAAGCGCCTGCGCGATGCGGGCAGCCTCACACAAGGCATGCTGCCGAAGGCGGCCGCGATCGAGAGCGCGATCCGCGGCGGGGTGCGGCGCGTACACGTCATCACCTACAAGTCGAGCGACAGCTTGCTTGCCGAAATCTTCACCAACGAAGGCACCGGCACCTTGGTGGTGGCGGATTTGAAGGCCCTGAGCCCGGCGGAGCAGCAGAGCGCGGCGCAATCATGACCCGGCTGTGGGACAAGGGGACATCGCTCGATGAGCGGGTGCTCGCCTATACCGCGGGTGACGATCACCTGCTCGACAACCGTCTGGTGGGCTACGACATTCAGGCGTCCGTCGCCCATGCGGAGATGCTTGGGGAGCAGGGGCTGTTGGCGGCCGAGGACCTGGGCGCCATTCGCGCCGCTCTCGGCGAAATCGGCGAAGAACATGCGCGCGGCCAATGGCGCGTCACGCTCGACCAGGAGGATTGCCAGACGGCGATCGAGAATCTGCTGACGGCGCGAATCGGCGCGCGCGGCGAACGCCTGCATGCCGGCCGCTCGCGCAACGATCAAGTGCTGGCGGCTTTGCGCCTCTATCTGCGCGACGCCACGCATTCCCTGCACGCCGGCGCCCTCGAGGTGGCCGCGGCGCTCGATGCGCTCGCCGCGCGCGACGGCTCGATCGCGCTGCCGGGATACACGCACATGCAGCAGGCNATGCCGAGCACCGTCGCCATGTGGGCGCTCGGCTTCGCCGCNGAAATCCGCGACGATGCGCACGGGCTTTCGCAGGTGCTGCGCCGCGCGAACAAGAACCCGCTGGGATCCGCGGCCGGATANGGCACGCCGAATCTCGACATCAGCCGCGAATCGACCCGCCGCCGCCTCTCCTTCGAGGTCACGCAAGAACCGGTCACCGCGGTGCAGCTGTCGCGCGGCAAGGCCGAGGCGCAGCTGCTGTTCGAGCTCACGCTGCTCACCCAGGACATGGGGCGTGTGGCAGCCGATCTGCTGTTGTTCTATACGCATGAATTCGGCTTTGTGAGTCTGCCGGAAGGCTTTACCACCGGCTCCTCCATCATGCCCCAGAAGCGCAACCCGGATGTGTTCGAGTTGATGCGCGGACGCAGCGCGGTGGCGCAGGCGGCGCTCAGCGAGGTGCTCGGCATCACCCAGAAATTGAATTCGGGCTACCACCGCGATCTGCAGCTGATCAAGGCGCCCCTGTTCCGCGGGATCGACTCCTGTCAGCAGACGCTCGAGATCATGCCGAGCGCGCTTGGCGGCGTTCGCTTCAGGCCGGACAACATTCGCCTGGAGCCCGGCATTCATACCGCGGCGGCCGCGAATGCCTTGGTGGCCAAGGACAACATTCCGTTCCGCGAGGCGTACCGGCGGATTGCGGCGCGCCTCAAGGAATAGAGCTGAGGACCCAAAGCTCTTGATGCGCCCAAGGCTGCCGTTTCAACAGTGATGCTTGCGATAAAGCTCGGCCACGGCGTAGTCTGAAATTCCGGTCGCATCCGTAGCCGCGACTCCATAAGGATCGTTCAGTATGCTCAGCGCCCTCCTGCTCGCGGCGAACCTCGATGGAAGCTTCGCTCATCCGAACCCGACGCCGCCGGCCGATCTGCCCGTGGCCGTCTACGAGCATCGCCGGGCCCGCCTGATGGCCGAGCTCGGCGGCTGCGCCGCCATCATTGCCTCTCAGGGAGAAGTCAGCGGCATCACCGAGGACTATCGCCAGGATGCCGACTTTTACTGGCTGACCGGCATCAACGAGCCGAACGCCTATCTCGTTCTGCAGCCCAAGGCGACCTACCGCAAAGTGCTGCTGTTCCTGAAGCCGCGGGATCCGGAGGCCGAGCGTTGGACCGGGCCGCGCGAACCGGTCTCGCCCGACCTGCTCAAGAAATACGGCGTCGATCGCGTCCTGCGCGGCTCGCCCGAATCCGCGCTCACCGGCACCGGGCTGCACCACGATTGCGTCGCGATCATCGCACCGCCCGGCATGGGCAAGGCGGACCGCAATGACGATGAACTGGCGCTGCGTCTCGCCGGCCGATTCGGTCTCAAGGTCGTCTATAAGCGCGGCCTGCTCGCCGACCTGCGTGCGGCTCACGGACCCGAGGAACTCGAGCGCATGGAGCGCGCCATCGCGATTACCGCGCAGGGGCACGATGCCGTCGCGCGCGCGACGGTTGCGGGCGTATCGGAACGCGACGTTCAGACCCAGCTCGAATATGCGTTCTTTGCCAACGGCGGCACCGGCCTCGCATATTCGTCCATCGTCGGCAGCGGCCCCAACGGCGCGGTCCTGCACTGGGACCAGAATTCCAGAATCCTGCAGAACGGTGATCTGGTCGTGGTCGATGCCGCCGCCGACTACGGCCGCTATGCCTCGGACGTCACGCGCACCTACCCCGTTTCCGGACACTTCACGGCGGAACAGGCGGCGGTTTACCGCGCGGTATACCAGGCTCAGGAAGATATTTTTTCCGCCATCAAGCCAGGGGTGTCCATGGCGGATTTGCAGCATGCGGCGGAGGAATCCTTGCGCCGATCCGGCTATCTCGCCGATTTCATTCATGGGTTCGGTCATTTCGTCGGCCTCGACGTGCATGACGCCGGCGACTACGAGAAACCCATCCCCGTGGGCGCCGTGTTCACCGTCGAACCCGGCATCTATCTTCCGTCCAAGGGATTCGGCGTGCGCATCGAGGATGAGGTCCTGATGACCCCGCAAGGGTATCGCCTGCTCACCACCGCCATTCCCCGAAAGCTCGAGGACGTGGAAGCGTGGATCGCCCGCGAGCGCAAGTGACCGCATTCGGGTTCTAAGGAGACATGAACGGTCGTTGCGAATTGGCTAGCCACCGCAACGTCGAATCGGGTATCGTTCTCGGCCATGAAACAACATACTTCTCGATTGCTGCGCGGTCTTGGCGGATTCGGCGTCATGCTCGCGGTAGCGCCCCTTGCCTATCCGCAATCTCCCTCCGCTGCAACGGCCACGCCGCCGGCCGCCGCCGCTGCGCCCGCGGCACCGGCCGCTCCGCCGCCGATTTCCAATGAACAAGCCGCCTATTTGTTCGGCCTGACATTCGGCGAACAATTGCGCGGTATCGGCGTCTCGAGCGAGCTCACCGCCGATGCGATCAGCCGCGGCATAAAGGACGGATTGCAGGGCAAGAAGTCGACGCAGACCGACCGGCAACAGGTTCAAGACTATGCGCGCGCCATGATGACCGCCTTTGCGGCCCGCAATAAAGCCGCCGGGCAGGAATTTCTGACGAAGAACGGCAAGGAGCCGGGCGTCAAGACCACCGCCTCAGGCCTCCAGTACAAGGTTGTCGCGGCGGGCGATCCCAAGGCGGCGCCGATCGGCGCCGGCGATGAAGTGACCGTGAATTACCGCGGCAAATTGCTCGACGGCACGGAATTCGACAGCTCATTCTCGCGGGGCCAGCCTGCGACCTTCGGCGTGGGCGGCGTGATCAAGGGCTGGCAGGAAGCCCTGGTGATGATGAAGCCGGGCGCCCGTTGGGAGTTGTATGTCCCCGCCGAACTCGCCTACGGGCCGACTCCGCGCCCGGGAATTCCGGCCAACTCGGTGCTGATTTTCGAGGTGGAAGTGCTGAGCGCCAAAGCGGGCGCCGCGGCGAGCGGCGCAATGCCGCCTCCGGCAGCGCCTCCCCCGCATAAGCCGGTGTCCCCCACCACGCAACCCGCGACGAACTGAAACCGAAGGATCGGGCGCTCCGGCGCGCGGCTCGCCGGTTCGGTTCAGCGCATATCTAGAAGGTCCAGGTCGCGCTGATCGACACTGCGGCGGGGCTGCCGTAACTCGAACTGACGCCCTCGTATTCCGCGCGGAAGGCAAAATCCTGCCACCTGAATTGGACGCCCGCGCCATAAGCAAACTTGTCGTTCGTCTGGTTTATGTACGCACCGACCGGAACACAGGGAAAGGAGCAGCTGCCCACACCGTTTGGATACACATAGCTGGATTGGTTGATCTGCAGCCGCGCGACGCCGAGCTTGCCGAAGACATCGAGATAGGGCAGCGGCACCGGCAGATACCCCACAGCGTAAAGTATCGTCGCCTTCGGATGTGAATTCGCGTTGAAATAATAATTACTGTCGAAGTAGCCGTTGTTGCCGTTGGCGCTGCCGAAGTCCATATATTCGAGCTCGGCGCCCAGGATGGAAACCGGCCGTATGCCCGCCATCACCTTCCACGAAACGACGCTGGTGCCGTAATTGCCGCCATAACACGCATAGGGACCGCAGCTATAGACGTAGCCACTGTTGTAATTGTTGTAATTGTTGCCGACATTGGATGCACCCACACCAACCCCGACGTAAGCCCCGAGCGGATTGCCGGCCAACGCTGCAGTCGAGGCGCCCAGCGCGATAAGGGTCAATAAAGCCAGCAATTTGCGATTCATCGGCAATCTCCACGATAAGCTACAAGACTTCGGACAGGTCCGCCGAGGAGGAAGTTCCGATCGAACTGCCGGGCGGCGGCCAGCGGTATACTTTGGCTCATGAGAATTCTATGCCTATGGGTCCTCGTCGGTCTGGCCGCGGCAATTGGCGGGTGCGGACAAAAAGGGCCGTTGGTGCTTCCCGATGCAGAGCACCCTCATAAAAAAGTGAAATTTCCGGTCCCGTCGAAATCGCCCGCCTCCGCAGCTCCTGCCGCGGCCGCTCCGCAACCGGCTGCGCCGCACGAGGCCGGAACGGCGCCCGAACCGGCGCCGGACCCGACTCCCGCCCTGCCGCAGCCCTCTCCTTGAATCCATGAACGCGCGAAAGCTGCTGTTGGTTGACGGATCTTCGTATCTTTATCGCGCGTTTCACGCACTTCCACCACTCAGTAATTCCCGAGGGGAGCCCACCGGAGCGGTCCTGGGCGTTCTCAACATGCTGAACAAGTTGATCAAGGAGGAGGCGCCGCAGCGCATCGCCGTGGTTTTCGACGCACCCGGACGCACGTTTCGAGACGATTTGTTCGAGCAGTACAAAGCACATCGCGAGCCGATGCCCGATGAGCTGCGATCGCAGGTACAGCCGCTGTTGGACGCGGTGCAGGCCATGGGCTTGCCGCTTATGCGCGTCCCCGGCGTCGAAGCCGACGATGTGATCGGTACGCTCGCCGAACAGGGCGCCGCAGCGGGCTATGAGGTGCTGATCTCGACCGGCGACAAGGACATGGCACAGCTGGTTGGCCCGCGAATTTCGCTGGTCAACACCATGAGCAACACGCGCCTGGACCGCGCCGGCGTGAAGGCGAAGTTCGACGTATTCCCCGAACAGATCATCGATTATCTCGCGCTGGTGGGAGACAGCTCGGACAACATCCCCGGCGTCACCGGCGTCGGACCCAAGACCGCGGCCAAGTGGTTGAATCAATACCAGACATTGGATGCGCTCATCGCTCATGCGGCGCAGATCACCGGCAAGGTGGGCGAGAACCTGCGTAACGAGCGGCCGCTGCTCGAGTTGTCCCGCAAGCTCGCAACCATCGACAAGTCCCTGACGCTCGACAGGGGGCCGGACGAGCTCGTGGNCGGCGCATCGGACATCAACCGGCTGCGGGATCTGTACACGCGCCTGGAATTGCGCAACCTGTTGAAGTCGTTGGAGCCCCCGCCGGCGGGTCCGGCTCAAGTGCCGGCCGGGGCGCAGGCCGCATCCACCGCCGCGATTGCGCAATCTGCAAACGGCGATGCGCCGGATGCAGGCGCGGCGCTCGCCCTGGCGCAGCCGCGCCACTATCACAANATNCTGTCGCAAGAGGCCTTTGATGCCTGGCTTCNCAGGCTTGCCGCGGCGCCGCTCGTGTCCTTCGATACCGAGACCGACAGCCTGGACTACATGCGTGCCCAGATCGTGGGGCTGTCGTTCGCGATAACGCCCGGGGAGGCGGCTTACGTGCCGCTCGGTCATGATTATGCGGGCGCACCGCAACAGCTCGATCGCGGCCGGGTGCTCGCCGCACTCAAACCGTGGATCGAGGATGCCGCAGCTCCCAAGCTTGGCCACCATCTCAAGTTCGATACCCACATTCTCGCGAACTACGGAATCGAGCTGCGCGGACAGCGCTACGATTCCATGCTCGAGTCATACGTGCTCAACAGCGTGGCCACCCGCCACGACATGGATTCGACGGCCGGGAAATATCTCGGGATCAAGACCATTCTCTACGAGGATGTCGCGGGCAAAGGCGCGAAGCAGATCACCTTCAATCAAGTCGACGTGGATCGCGCCGCGGACTACGCGGCCGAGGACGCGGACGTCACGCTGCGATTGCATCTGGCGATCTGGCCGCAAATCGAGGCGCTGCCCCGCTTGAAGCATCTTTACGAGACCATCGAGCAACCGCTCGTGCCGGTGCTGTACCGCATGGAGCGCACCGGCGTATTGGTGGATCGCGGACTGCTCAAGGCGCAGAGCCACGAGCTCGCGGCGCGCATGCTGGAGCTGCAAGCGCAGGCGCACGCCGAGGCGGGAGGGCCGTTCAACGTCGATTCGCCCAAGCAACTGCAAGAAATACTCTTCGGCAGACTGGGCCTGCCCGTCCTGCGCAAAACCCCGACCGGCCAGCCCTCGACGGCCGAGGATGTGCTCGAGGAATTGGCCGTTTCGTTCGCGCTGCCAAAATTGATCCTCGAATATCGGGGCATCGCCAAACTCAAGTCCACCTATACCGACAAGCTCCCCGAGCAGATCGACGAGGCAACCGGGCGCATCCACACGAGCTATCACCAGGGGGTTGCGGCCACCGGCCGCTTGTCCTCGTCCGACCCCAACCTGCAGAACATTCCCATCCGGACCCTTGAAGGCCGGCGCATCCGCCAGGCGTTCGTGGCGCCGCCGCAGCATTCACTGGTGGCGGCGGACTATTCGCAAATCGAGTTGCGCATCATGGCGCACTTGTCCGGCGACGCAACACTGCTCAAGGCCTTCGCGGAAGATCGCGACGTGCATCAGGCCACCGCGGCGGAGGTCTTCGGCGTTGCGCTTGCGCAGGTGAGTTCCGATCAGCGGCGTTCTGCCAAGGCGATCAACTTTGGATTGATCTACGGCATGTCGGCATTCGGACTTGCCCGGCAGCTCGGCATCGGTCGCGGCGATGCCCAGCGTTATGTGGATTTGTATTTCGAGCGATATCCCGGAGTGAAGCGCTACATGGACGAGACTCGCGCTCAGGCGCGCGAGGCCGGATATGTGGAAACCGTTTTCGGACGGCGCCTGTACCTGCCCGAAATCCGGTCGCGCAACCAGGCTCTGCGCCAATACGCGGAACGCAGCGCCATCAATGCACCCATGCAGGGCACCGCCGCCGATATCATCAAGCGCGCCATGATCGAGGTCGACGGCTGGCTGCAGAGCTCGCGCGCGCCGGCGCGACTCATCATGCAGGTGCATGACGAACTCGTGCTGGAAGTGGCGGATGAGGCGATCGATGACATCGTGCCGAAGGTGCGCGACTCTATGGCGCGTGCGGCGGAACTTGCGGTAGCGCTCAAGGTCGATATCGGCATCGGGCGCAATTGGGATCAAGCGCATTAAGGGCGCAGAATTCAAATTGTGAAGATTTCATTACCTCGGGCGAGCCGGCCCGGCAAGCATCGAAATTCGTGCGATTCGGCGTGTTTCTTGGCTTGACTGCCGCGGGTACGATGTCGTCATCTGCCGACAAAAATAGACGCCTCCCGCACTGGTCCTTACAAAAATTAACACTATAATTGGCGGCGGGGCTGGAACTTCTGGATTGCATCCCCATCTAACTTTTTGAGCGTGAAAACGCTCCCCGCTCTTCTCCCTGAGCGGGCAGGCCCGGTTTGTCATCCCCATGCCGGGTTGGTCTGCCCCGGTGGCTGCCTCAAAGGCGCCCACCGGGGCTTTTTTTTAGGCGCTAACCGAGCCATCCCTCCATGACGGCCCGGGCCTCTTCCAGTCCCTGACCCGCATTCGCCGAAAACAGCTGTGCGGTCACCACCGTATCGCTGCAGGCCGCCCGGGTGTCCCGCAACACGCGCAGCGAATCCCGGCGGTTCAACTTGTCCGTCTTGGTCAGAAGAATATGCGCCTGCCGGTCGCGANCCAGCACCCATTCGAGCATCGCGGCATCCTGGGCGCCAAGACCCCGGCGGCTATCGACGATGAGCATCAGCCCCACCAGCGATTCACGTACGTTGAAGTAATGCTCCATCAATTCCAGCCATTTAGCGCGCACCTTTTCCGGAACCTTGGCGAATCCGTAACCCGGCAGGTCGACCAGCCGCCGCTCGGGCGCCAGCTCGAAGAAATTGATGAGCTGTGTCCGACCCGGCGTGCGACTCACTCTGGCGAGCCTGGAGCGTTGCGCGATGACATTGATCGCGGTGGATTTGCCGGAATTGGAGCGCCCCGCAAACGCAATCTCACGCCCGGTGTCCGGCGCAAGCTGGTGCGCCTCCGCCGCACTCGTCAGAAATTTAACATTGGGGTAGGTCGACATGGCCGTATGGACGCAAAATATGGCCCGTAGTGTACAATTTGCGGCGTCCGGCGGTTCGAATAAGACGGGGTCACAAGCGATATGAAGCGGTTTTGGATCTTNGCAGCGACGATTCTCGGTTCGATCTCCTGCACTGCGGCTCTGGCCACCGGCAACGCCGAAGCCGGCGCCGGCAAGGCGGCGGTTTGCCAAGGTTGTCACGGCGCAAACGGCAACAGCATCAATCCCGACTGGCCCAGTCTCGCCGGACTCGGCGCCGACTACATCGTCGAGCAGCTGCAGAATTTCAAGGACGGCAAACGCAGCAACCCCATCATGATGTCGATGGCCGCGCCCTTGAGTGCGCAGGATATGGCGGACCTCGCCGCCTATTTCGACAGATTGGCCAATACCGGATTGGAGGCCGATCCGGCCTATTTTCGGGCCGGCGAGAAGCTCTATCGCGGCGGCGACAAGGTCCGCGGCATTCCTGCGTGCATGGCCTGCCATGGTCCGAACGGGCGCGGCAACGAGCCGGCGAAGTTTCCCGCGCTGCGCGGCGAGCACTCCCACTATATCGTGGAACAGCTGAATGACTATGCGTCGGGCGCTCGCCCGGCAGGACCGGCCGGCATCATGGGGAACATCGCCAAGAAGCTGTCGCCCGACGACATTCGCAACCTCTCCTCATACGTTCAAGGACTTCGCTGACGATGCGCGTTCAAAGATTGGCCATGCTCCTTTGCGCAACCCTGGCGCTTTGCTCATGCGGCAAGCAACAAGCCGCGGACGAGCGCCCGGCGGGCACGGTGCCGCCCGCGGGCGCATTGGCGCCGCCGGCCGGCGAGAGCGCACCGGCGCGGACGGATGAGAAGGCGGCCGCTCAAAAAGGCGCGCGGCCCGCCGCCCTTTCCCGGCCGAATGAAGACGGTTCGCAGCCGGTCGACGAATCGGCGGGCGACGGCAGTGCCCGCAACACCATTTTGGCCGCGGTCGCATCGACGGTGGCCGCGGCAGCGCCGGCCGCGGCGGCGGCGGGGCTCTCTGCACCGACTCTGTGGCAGGAGGGCGTCAACTACACCCGACTGGTGCCGGCGCAGCCGACCTCGGTACCCGCCGGACAGGTCGAGGTCCTGGAGTTCTTCTGGTACGCGTGCCCCCATTGCTACGCGATCGACCCGTTGGTCGAGTCGTGGAAGAAGAGCAAGCCGGCGTTTATCAGCTTCTCGCGAGTGCACGTAACCTGGAGCGAAGGCCACCGTTCGATGGCGCGTCTGTATTACACCCTGGAGAGCCTCGGCAAGCTCGACCAACTGCACATCGAGACATTCAAGGAGATCCACACCAACGGAAATGCCTTGGTGGCCAGCGACCCGAACGACGTTGCGGCAACGGAGCGGTTGCAGNCCGCGTTCGTCAAGAAATTCGGGATTTCGGAAGAGCAATTCAAGAAGGCATACCATTCGTTTTCCGTGGAGACCGCGCTGCAAAGAGCCGATCAACAGGTGCAGCGCTACCGCATCGACGGTGTTCCGACCTTTGTGATCAACGGCAAGTTCATAGCCGATGTGCGCACAGCGGGCAGCCCGGAGCGCCTAATCTCGCTGGTCGATGATTTGGCGGCCCAAGAGCACAAGCATCAATAGGAAACTGCGCGCGTTGATCGA